>Ga0169931_10006718_pt1 | contig 17252 bp, 13 predicted proteins | sample Kivu_15m_20L_FD_129675 | JGI IMG/M metagenome (GOLD analysis project Ga0169931, IMG submission 129675) | Freshwater microbial communities from Lake Kivu, Western Province, Rwanda to study Microbial Dark Matter (Phase II) - Kivu_15m_20L... | ecosystem: Environmental > Aquatic > Freshwater > Lake...
AGGCCATGGCAGCCTGCAAGGGACTCCTTTGCACGGCTGGTTTTGAATCGGTTTGTGAAGCGATGTACTTGGGCAAACCGGTCGTCATGGTACCCATTGCAGGACAGTACGAACAAGCCTGCAATGCCCTAGATGGAGAAAAATCAGGGGTAGGAAAAAAGGCGGACTACTTTGATTTCGAATTACTGACTGGGCTACCAGTTCCAGATAAAACCCAGACAATGGATTATCAGGAATGGGCTGAAAGTTGGCCTTTGGCCTTCCGAAAATTAGTCAACAAACTGAAATCAGAACCAAAAAAAGAAAATTCCGAATTCGTTTATGCTAGCAGCTGAGGCTTTTTATTTCTTCCGGAGTTAAATCCTCAGCTTTCTTAAAGGTGAATTTTCCATCCACCTCGAGTCGGACGAATGGAAAGGCCGCCCGCTTAATTTTTGTTCGTTGTTCAAGTGTCATTTGGGAGTAGAGCTTATCCAATGCTGCTGCCTCCAAGCGAAGTGTTTCGATTTCTTGATCGGTAAACACTGAAAACTTGCGATTGGCATAAACTTTCACTTGGTACTTTCCATACAAATGGCTGTATCTAGCCACCAAATCAGTATCGCTTGATGAAGTCTCACTATTCTGATTTACAAAATCTACCTGTGCCCCCTGTAAATCAGATCCAGCTGTTGAATAAGACGTATTCACTCCCTGCTCTTCCGTAAAAACCTGGCTTCCCCCAAAATAAATTCCTGCAAAAAGCAGAAGTAAGGAAAACACAAGGACAATTCTTGACTTCATGGGAAAAGGAGTGGAATTTTTCATGGCAGCAACGATGAGAGGTTAGAATCAATAAATATTAAGTCAAAGGTATTTTTTTTTATTTAGGTGATTGTTAAAGTTTATAAAACCGAATTAAGAAAAAATCGAATTCAATCGATTGATTTTTAAAAAACTGCGAAAATATCAGTTTAAACCCTGTTTGGGGTAAGTTCTTGGAGTCGTTTTTTTATCAGATAAGGGAAATTCTTGTGTGACTTTCTGCTGTGAAAATGATAATTTCACCCCTCGCCCAAGGAACAACTAGTTCATGTCTGCCGAACACACAAGACTACAAGAGGATAAGGAAAATAAAAAGCATTGGAAGAAATGGGGTCCCTACCTCACCGACCGGCAATGGGGAACTGTGCGCGAAGATTACAGCGCTGACGGAGCCGCCTGGGAAAATGTGACCCATGACCATGCGCGGAGCAAAGCCTACCGCTGGGGAGAAGAGGGAATTGCAGGCCTTTCCGATCATCGCCAAATTATTTGCATGGCTTGGGCTTTTTGGAATGGGAAAGACCCCTTCTTGAAGGAACGATTTTTTGGCTTGACTGGCAACCAGGGCAATCATGGGGAAGATGTGAAGGAGGTCTATTTCTACGAAGACGCTACGCCTACTCACAGCTACATGAAGATGCTGTACAAGTATCCTCAAGCAGAATTTCCCTACCAAAAATTGGTAGATGAAAATAAGAAGGCAAGCAAACTCGATGACGAATACGAACTACTAGACACTGGTATTTTTGACGAAGACCGATATTTTGACATCGTCATTGAATACGCCAAAGAGGACGCGGAGGATATCGTGGTTTCGGCCACCATCACCAATCGGGGGCCTGAAGAGGCCAAACTCTGGGTTTTACCAACCATCTGGTTTCGCAAATTTTGGTTTACCGGGCATGAGCCTTTCATGCCCAAGATGACTCAGGTCAATTCGGATTGCATCAAAGCATTTAATCCGAGGTCGGGCAATTATTTTTTCAGTTTTTCCAACCATAAAGAGTTGGTTTTTTGTGACAATGAAACCAACCGCGAACGACTCTATGGGATTCCAAACGAACGAAAATCCACTAAGGATGCCATCAACGATTACATCCTAAATGGGGACACTTCTAGACTCAATCTAGGTACAGGCACCAAAGCAGCAGCAATCCATGAGTTAAGCATCCCCGCAGGCGGACAAGCCACGGTCCAATTTCGCATGCATCGCCATCCTGATCAACCTGTGCATGGGGCGATCCCTGAAATTCTCGCGAAACGAAAAAAAGAAGCCGACGAATTCTTCGAACATATTCAAGAAAGAGTAGTAGACCCAGAACATCGGCAGATTCAACGCCAAGCCTATGCAGGCTTACTCTGGTCCAAACAGTTTTACTACTACGATGTCAACCGCTGGCTGGAAGGAGATCCTGGTCGCTACCAGCCTCCACAAGAGCGCAAAAAAGGTCGAAATCACAGTTGGACACACCTCCAGAATTTTGACATTATCTCCATGCCCGATAAGTGGGAGTATCCCTGGTATGCCGCTTGGGACCTGGCATTTCATTGCATTCCTCTGGCCCGTTTGGATGCGGAATTTGCCAAAAACCAACTGCTCCTACTCCTCAACGAGTGGTACATGCATCCCAACGGGCAGATACCCGCCTACGAATGGAATTTTTCAGATGTTAATCCGCCAATTCATGCTTATGCGGTTCAGCGGGTATACCAGATTGATAAAAAGTTAAATGGTGGCAAAGGAGACCAGCAATTCTTGGAGCGAGCCATGCACAAGCTCATGCTCAACTTCACCTGGTGGGTCAATCGAAAGGATTCCGAAGGCAATAATATCTTTGAAGGAGGCTTCTTGGGACTGGATAACATCTCCCTTTTTGACCGCAACCATGCCCAGCACTACCAAGGAAAACTGGAACAGGCGGATGGCACCTCTTGGATGGCCATGTTTTCCCTCAACATGCTCCGCATTGCGCTAGACCTCTGCGAACACAATACGGTCTACCAGTTTAGCGCAACCAAATTCCTAGAGCACTTCCTCTACATCGCTGGAGCAATGAATACGATCTCTTCCGAACAAATCTCGCTTTGGGACGATGAAGACAATTTCTTTTACGACGTTTTCCATTACCAAGGGAAAGATCCTAAAAAACTAAAGGTCCGATCCATTGTCGGACTCATCCCCCTCTTTGCCGTGGAACCCATACGCGAAGAGCTCTTCGACTCCCTTCCAGAATTCAAAAAGCGCCTCGATTTCATCCTCAAGGAGAAACCAAAACTAGCAGCTTTGGTATCCAGCTGGGTTCAACCCGGCCATGGCAAACGCCGACTCTTCTCACTTCTTCGTGGTCACCGCATGAAAAGCGTACTCCAACGCATGCTCAGTGAAGCTGAATTTCTCAGTGAGTATGGGATACGCTCCTTGTCCAAATACCATGAGACCCATCCCTACACCATGAAAATCAACGGAGACACGCTTTCCATTCGTTACACACCCGGAGAGGCAGATACGCAGATGTTTGGTGGTAATTCCAATTGGAGAGGGCCTATTTGGTTTCCAATCAACTTTCTAATCATGGAATCCTTGAAGAAATTTGACAGCTACTATGGGGAAGACCTTTCCATTGAATACCCTACCGGTTCGGGCAAATTCTTGACCATGGACATCATTGCCAAGGAACTTTCCCTCCGTTGCATTTCCCTATTTGCTCGAGACAAAAACGGGAATCGCCCCATTTACGGCACGCAAACCAAGTTTCAACAGGATCCACACTTCCAAGACCACCTTCTTTTTCATGAATACTTCCATGGAGACAGCGGAAAGGGTCTAGGTGCAGCCCACCAAACAGGCTGGACCGCCTTGGTCGCGGAAATGATACATACCTATTACCAACCTACACCCAGTCACCACGATGACTCTTCTCCCCTTTTTAGAAGCTAATCGGATCGAAGCAGGCTGTGATGAAGTGGGGAGAGGATGCCTTGCCGGCCCCGTAGTGGCTGCAGCGGTGATTTTACCTGTGGACTACCACAATCCTTGGATTCAGGATTCGAAAAAATTAAGTAAGCAAATTCGAGAAGAACTGATTCAAGAAATCAAAGAGGCTGCAATCGGATGGGCAATCGCAGAAGCAAGCGTGACGGAAATAGATCAAATCAATATTCTCCAGGCCTCCTTTCTTGCCATGGAACGCGCCATTCAGCAACTTCCTCAGGCCCCTGAACACCTACTGATTGATGGCAACCGATGGAAGTCTACCCTACCCTATCCCTACACTTGTGTCATCAAAGGAGACGGTAAATTTGCGTCGATAGCGGCAGCATCCATCTTGGCGAAGGTTTACCGAGATGACTTGATGGAAAAACTAGCACAAGAGTTTCCGCACTATGGCTGGGAAAAAAATGCAGGTTATCCTACCCAAAAGCATCGCGAAGGAATCCAATCCCATGGCAGTTGCAGTTGGCATCGAAAAAGCTTTCAACTGCTCTCCCCCCAACTTTCCTTAGGACTGGATTAACATTTTTTTTCTTAGGCCATTTCCTTGAGTTCACCGACCACCTTGGTAATGGTCTGCTTCGCATCTCCAAAGAGCATGAGACAGTTGGGATACCCAAATAACTCATTTTCCACACCGGCATAGCCTTTACCCATGCTACGCTTGGACACAATTACGGTGCGAGATTTGTCTGCATTGAGAATAGGCATTCCATAAATCGGACTTTCTGGATTGGTTCGGGCGGCAGGATTGACCACGTCATTGGCCCCTACCACAAAGACCAAGTCGGTGTTTGAAAAATCCTCGTTGATGTCATCCATCTCAATCAGTTTGTCGTAGGAGATATTGGCTTCCGCAAGCAACACGTTCATGTGGCCAGGCATACGCCCCGCTACCGGGTGAATCGCAAACCGGAAATTGATATTTCGCTTTTCACACTGCTCCATCAATTCCCGAACCACGTGCTGCGCTTGGGCTACAGCCATGCCATAACCCGGCACCACAATCACAGAGGATGCGGAATCAAATAGCATGGCAGTTTCTTCCACGCCAATTTCCTTAACTACCACAGTAGGACCATCCGCACCACCTGCAACTACCGTTTGTCCAAATCCACCTAGCAACACATTGACCAAAGAACGGTTCATGGCCTTACACATGATCTGCGTCAGAATAATCCCTGAAGCCCCCACCAAGGAACCGGCCACGATCAATACATTGTTATTCAGAATAAATCCAGTAGCGCAAGCTGCCATTCCCGAATAGGAATTGAGCAAGGAAATCACCACTGGCATGTCTGCTCCACCTATAGGAATCACCGTCAATATCCCGAGCAGCAAAGCGATTACAATCAAAATAACGATGTAGGTAGTCTGGGTTGGGTCCAAAAAAACCAGCACAGAAGCCGCTACAAAAGCAAGTAGCAATACTAAATTCAGCAGATGCTGTCCAGTAAAGGTAATCGGCTGCCCAGACACTTTTCCGTCCAACTTGAGGTAAGCCACTAGGGAGCCGGTGAAAGTGACCCCACCGATCAACAGGGATACGACAATACTGGTCAAATTCACTGCATCCAAGGAGGCTTGGTTGGTTTCGCTCTTGAGGTAATAGTCAGACAAGGCCACGGCAAAAGAAGCTAATCCACCAAAGCCATTGAATAAGGCCACCATCTCTGGAATCTTGGTCATCGGTACCTTGTAGGCATAGTAAAGTCCAACTGCAGAGCCAATCAATACACAAAGCCCGATTTCGAGTAGGGTAAGTATATTTAGCGTCAATAGGGTAGCGACGATGGCAATCAGCATACCCACAGCGGAAACAAAATTACCTTTGCGGGCATCTTTGGTTTTCCCCAAGTACTTGATGCCTAGAATAAATAGCACAGAGGCTACCAAGTAGGCGATTTGAATTCCCGTATTCATTTCTTCTTAAACATTTTAAGCATGCGATCAGTCACTGAGTATCCGCCTACCACATTGATGGTAGCCAAAACCAAGGCAATCATGCCAAGCCATTTGCTCAGGGTGGTATAGCCCAATTCATTGCAGGCAATCAAGGCTCCCACAATGGTAATCCCGGAAATGGCATTTGACCCAGACATCAAGGGTGTGTGTAAAGTGGGTGGGACTTTAGAAATGAGTTCAAACCCCAGGTAACTCGCCAAGACAAGCACATAGATCAGAACAATAAGCGCTGAAACAGTCATAGGTTAGGTTTTAATTAGAAAGTAATTGCTTTGTAAAGGCATGCACCAATTCCCCTTGATGGGTAATCAGCACCCCTTTTGTGATTTCATCGTCCAGATCAAGGGTCAACCCGGTTTCATTTGCCACATGAAATGCAAGCGTACTGATGTTGGTGGCGTAAAGTTGACTAGCATTGACCGGCAAAAGCGAGGGAAGGTTAGACTCTCCCACTAAGGTGACCCCATGCTTTACTACCGTGCCATTTTTCTCAGAAATAGCACAATTTCCTCCCGACTCCACTGCCATATCCACGATCACGGATCCCGCTTTCATGCTTTTGACCATCTCCTCTGTGACCAGAATCGGGGATTTTTTACCCATCACCAAGGCTGTGGTGATTACCAAGTCCGCTTCCTTGATTTTTTCGCGGATCAGTTGCTGTTGCTTTTCCAGGTATTCGGCAGACACTTCTCGGGCATAGCCCCCTTCGGTTTTCACCCCTTCGGCACCTTCCACACTCAAAAATCTTCCTCCTAAGGACTCCACTTGTTCCTTGGTCTCTGGACGCACATCGGTGCATTCCACCACTGCTCCTAGTCTTTTGGCCGTGGCAATGGCCTGCAATCCCGCCACTCCTGCACCAAAAATCAAAACACGTGCTGGGGTAATCGTCCCGGACGCAGTCATCAATAAAGGAAATATTTTACCTAGGTGATTTGCACCAAGCAAAACCGCCTTGTAACCAGCCAAATTGGCCTGGGAAGACAAGGCGTCCATTTTTTGGGCACGAGAAATCCGAGGAACTGCATCCATGGAAAAGGAACTGATGCGCTTGGCATTGAAAGCCGCTAACACCTCTGGATGCTGATAAGCATACATGTAGGAAATGGATGCGGCTCCTTCTTTCATCAAGGCTATTTCTGGAAGCGTTGGCAAATTAACCTTGAGGACCAAGTCCGTTCCCAAGGCTTCTTGAGCAGTACCCATCCTGGCTCCTGCTGCTTCATAATCCTGATTAGAAAAAAATGACTTTTCACCAGCCCCAGACTCCACCACTACAGTAAACCCTTTCTTTCGAACCAATTTTACTACCTCAGGGCTTAAAGCCACGCGGTTTTCATATTCCTTAGTTTCTTTTACTACACCGATGATCATGGATTGGAAAGTCGCTATTTTAAATTGATTTTTTTGATGACTGTTTCTTTATTCTAAAGTCGTTGAACGACTAACCCCATTCTAAGAAAGATTGTTTTTCAAAGTCGGATGACTAAAGAACGAAAACTTTAAGCGAGATTAAAATACAAAATATTATTTTATTCAAAGTAGTTGAATTGTTTTCGTCTGGAAATTAGTAAACGATACCTTTTTCAGAAATTGACTACACAAATAGCACAGGATTTTTTTTGACTTTTTCTTTGCTTTCCCAAAAATCGAGAGCAACTTGGGAAAGAATGAAAGGCAAACGTAAAGGCCTTTTTTTGTGGATACACTCAGTGAATCCCACTGAAAGCCACCTGTACTTTTACCCTTTTGCTAGTCCATTTTCAAAAACCCATGAAAAAACCAGAATCTCAGCCCTCGGCACAATCTCGGAGAGAATTCATTAAAAATGCAGCCATTGCCTCCTCCTTTTTTATTGTTCCTCGCCATGTATTGGGAGGTATAGGCTTTACCTCACCCTCTGACCAGCTGGTTCTAGCCGCCATTGGAGCAGGTGGAAAAGGAAAAAGCGATATTTTCAATGCCTCTGTCAATGGTAGAGAGCGTGTAGTCGCCTTGTGCGATGTGGATTTCTCAGGTTCCGCCAAGGATTCAATCACCAACTTTCCGAAAGCCAAGTTATTTGCAGATTACCGCAAAATGCTCGAAGAGATGAAAGAGATCGATGCGGTCACCATCTCTACACCAGACCACGTGCATGGTCCTGCAGCCAAGTTTTGCATGGAACGAGGCAAGCACGTCTATGTGCAAAAACCCATGACCCACAACATCCGGGAGGCGCGCCTACTCACACAACTCGCACGAGACAAAAAAGTGGTGACTCAGATGGGTAACCAAGGAGCCTCCAACCCGCTGATGGACCTAATCAAAGGCTGGATGGATTCCGATAAAATCGGAAAAGTATCCAAAGTACAGATCTGGACCAACCGTCCCGTATGGCCTCAAGGAGGTGCTTTCCCAAAATCGGATCCAAGTAAAAAGCCCTCCGAAATGGATTGGGATCTTTGGCTAGGACCAGCTCCAGAGATTCCTTATACCCCAAAATTGCACCCCTTCAACTGGAGAGGTTGGTGGGATTACGGAACAGGAGCATTGGGCGATGTGGGATGTCACCTGATGGACATTCCTTTCCGCATGCTCGGCCTCCACTATCCGCTCGATGCAGAATGCTCAGTGGGCTCGGTTTATTCCCAGATGTGGACTCCAGACTACCATCCAGACGGATGCCCAGCATCTTCCTTCATCACCTTGCATTACGGCGCAACAGCCAAGAATGCAGTTCCCCTGGAAATGACTTGGATGGATGGGGGAATTCGCCCTTCCCACCCAGACATCATCCCTCCAGATCACGACCTGGGTGGAGCCAATTCCGCCAATGGAGTCATGATGATTGGCGAAAAAGGAATCATCACCCACAACATCAATGACAGCTCCCCACTGATGCCAAAATTGTACCTCTACGATGGAACTCAAGAGTTTGGTCCAGACCGCTTGGAAAGCACCGAACCGGAATATGGTCACCAACGCAAGTGGGTGGATGCCTGTAAGGCTGGCTTTGGTTCCAAAGAACACCAAGGCCTCACCTCTTCCTTCGATTATGCTGGTCCAATGACAGAAACCGTGCTCATGGGTAATTTGGCTATTCGAAGCTTTATGCTCAGAAAACCCAACAGCAAAGGACAGCAGGAGTTCTTTGGAAGAAGAAAACTCCTTTGGGATGGAGAAAACATGCGCATCACCAATTTGGAAGAAGCCAACCAGTTTGTCGGCCGTACCTACCGAGCAGGTTTTGAAGTGTAATCGAACTTGGTTCAAGCCAACCGTGAGGCTAGCCCTCACGGTTTTTTTTTATGACCAATAGTTAAATTTGATTTATTAAATCCCATCCATGAAGGCCTTAGTCTATGAATCCTTTGGGCAAGCCCCACTAGTCACCCAGGTACCCGACCCAGAAACACCCGAACAAGGCATTATCCTTGAGGTTAAGGCCACTGGAATTTGCCGCAGTGACTGGCACGGTTGGAAAGGTCATGATCCCGATATCCAACTTCCTCACGTACCCGGACATGAGTTTGCAGGAGTCATCCTCGAGGTGGGCAAAGGCGTGAAAAACTGGAAAATTGGCGATCGGGTAACGGTCCCTTTTGTGTGTGCTTGCGGCACCTGCCCAAGTTGCCACAGCGGCAACCAGCAAATCTGCGACGATCAATATCAGCCTGGATTTACCCATTGGGGATCCTTTGCGCAGCGCGTGGCTGTCCACCGAGCAGACACCAACTTGGTGCGGATACCCGAATCAGTAAGTTTTGAAGTGGCTGCTAGTTTGGGCTGTCGATTTGCCACTTCTTTTCGTGGAATAGTCGCTCAAGGCAAAGTAAGTGGAGGTCAATATGTAGCCGTGCATGGCTGTGGAGGAGTGGGACTTTCTGCCATCCTCATCGCAGCTGCATTGGGCGCCTCAGTAATCGCGATAGACCTTCAAGATAATAAATTAGCACTAGCCAAGGCTGCCGGAGCCCAGTACTTGGTCAATGCCACAAACACAAGTGATGTTGCCTCCACCATTCAGGAATTGAGCCGTGGCGGAGTGCATGTATCTGTTGATGCCTTAGGAAGCAAGGTAACTTGCTACAACTCCATCGCCAGTTTACGAAAGCGCGGAAAACACATTCAAATTGGTCTGCTTGCAGGATTTGAAACGAATCCCCCAATCCCCATGCATTTGGTGATTGCCAAGGAACTGGAAATTTTGGGCAGCCATGGCATGCAGGCGCATGCTTACCCTGAATTGATGCAGCTCATTTTGGATGGAAAAATGAATCCCGAAAAATTGATCGGGAGAAGAATCAACTTGGAAGATGCCATACAAACACTCATGCGAATGGATACCTTCGAAGAAAATGGCATGGTGCTCATCAACCAATTTTAATTCGACATGAAAAAGAATACGAGACGTTGGTTTTTTCAATCCGTAGCAGGATTATTACTCACGGGCGCAGGATTGTCAATTTGCATTCATGCCGGAGTGGAAAAATTAGGAGGAGGGGAATGGTTTTGGACAGGGACCTTGGGTCTAGTAATTTTTCAAGCAGGCCTCAGTTTGGTCATTGATGGAATACGGTATCGGTAGCTAAGTAACAAGTTATTCTTTGCAAGTACTTTCACAATTCTACGATCAAAGATGGTTTTCTCCTTTTGTAACCTGAATAAATAAGCAACTCTTGTTTCATTGATTGCGTATTTTTAGTAACTTATTTACTGTCTTGAACCTTTTACACCAATTCAAGTCTAAGGAAAAAACCAAAACGCACATGATCAAGAAAATTACCCTCGCCGTGGTGGTCCTCCTGGTGGCTATCCAGTTTGTTCCCATGGAAAAAAATGATTCGGGAACCAACGATTTTGACATCACCAAAAATTACCAAGTTCCCGAGCATGTCGCTACGATTATGAAAGGGGCGTGCAACGATTGCCATACCAATTCCACAACCTACCCTTGGTACAGCAATATCCAACCTGTAGGCTTTTGGCTCAACCACCATACCAACGATGGGAAAGGGCATTTGAATTTTTCTGAGTTTACCTCCCTCCCACTTCGCGTACAAAATCATAAGTTTGAAGAGATTACCGAAATGGTGGAATCTGGTGAAATGCCCCTACCTTCCTCCACCTACCTAGGCCTGCATCCCGAAGCCAATCTTTCGGACCAGGATCGCAAAGCAGTAGTGGATTGGGCAAAAGAGCAAATGGCCCTACTTGCTGCTACCTACCCTGCAGACAGCTTGAAGATGAAGCCTAGACCAACTCCAGCTCAATAAAGAAGTTACTTTTAACTAAGCTGAGACCGAATACCTCTCAGTCTATTTTTTTAACCCCTCTACCATGAATAAATTTACGGATACCGAAGTTCGATGGGGAGTGCTAGGCGTGGGCAAGGTATGTGAACTGAAGTCTGCACCCGCTATGAACACCATCCCGAATTCTCGGCTGGTAGCGGTCATGCGTAGGGACGAAGAGAAAGCCAAGGACTATGCAGTGCTCCATGGAGTACCCAAGTGGTACAGCAGCGCTACCGATCTTATACACGATACAGAGGTGAATGCGATTTACATAGCCACACCTCCACATGTACACTTGGAACTTACCCAATTGGCAGCGGCAGCGGGAAAGCCCGTGTATGTAGAAAAGCCCATGGCACGCACTCTTGCGGAATGTCTGCAAATGATTCAGGTCTGCGATAAAGCAAGCGTTCCCTTATTTGTCGCTTACTACCGAAGAAAGTTGCCCCATTTTTTGAAAATCAAGGAACTTTTGGATCAAGGGGAGATTGGTGCCATTCGGACAGTCCACATCAACTTGAAACAAGTGCTTACAACCAACTTAGTGAGCAACTCAACAGAAAACTGGCGGGTAATTCCCGAAATCGCAGGCGGAGGCTATTTTTATGACCTTGCCTCACACCAACTGGATTTGCTAGACTTCTTTTTCGGTCAAATCACGCATGCAGCTGGCTTTTCTACCAACCAAGCGAAGGCTTACCCTGCAGAAGACTTGGTTACGGGAACTTTTGTCTTTGAAAATGGGGTATTGGGTACTGGAAACTGGTGCTTTACCACCTCCTATGCCTCGGAAATTGATGAAATTGTAATCGATGGTTCCAAAGGGCAACTTCGGTTTGCAACTTTTGGAGAAGGAGAATTTACCCTACTTCGACCCAATCAAAATCCACTTCAGTTTAACCTGGAATTGCCCCATCACATTCAACGGCCATTGATCCAAAGCATAGTGGAAGAATTACTCGGCAGAGGAAGTTGTCCAAGTACCGGAATTACCGCTGCCCGGACCAATTGGGTGATGGAGGAATTGATCAAAAACCGAATCTGATTTAGGTAAACTAAACCAAGTAAGCCATGGGAAAAAATCGAATTACCATCAATAACTACCTGGATAGCCACTACATCCACCGCAGCAATTGGCTAAGAGCGGCTGTGTTGGGCGCAAACGATGGCATCATTTCCATATCTAGTCTTGCAATTGGAGTCACTACTGCCAGCACCTTAAGGGAACCTATCCTTTTGGCTACAGTAGCGGGACTAGTAGCAGGAGCCCTGTCTATGGCTTTACGCTTATTTTTTTAACAATTTTAGGGATAACTTCAGCAAAAATTGGAGGATCCAATATCCCCAAAGCATTGCTAGAATTGCTATTTGGGGAACCTTGGCGATGGGAATATCTGGCCTTGTCGGCTATTTATTTGGAGTGAATGTGTAACTCAGAAGGCACAAACCCTAATCAGAATTTAGGAATGTCAACCGCCTCACGAAATCATTAACTTTTCAGCCTCTTCAATTCCTTTTAAATCACGCTACATTTTTTCGCCTTTTTCTTAGATTTAGGATTCACAACTACTCCTTCCTAATGAAACGGTTTATTCTTGTTCTAATTCTTCTTAGTTCGCTCACAGCGAATGCCCAAACCTTTGACTCTTCCCTTCCCATCAAATACCGCAACATTGGTCCTTTCCGTGGTGGAAGGTCGGTGACAGCAGCAGGGGTAGTTCAAGACCCCCTGACCTACTACTTTGGAACCACAGGGGGAGGACTCTGGAAAACCAGTGATGCAGGACAACATTGGGAAAATATATCCGACGATTTCTTCACTACCAGTTCGGTAGGTGCTGTGGCTGTGGCAGAAAGCAATCCAAATGTAATTTACGTAGGTATGGGTGAACATGCGCCTCGAGGTGTCATGACCAGCTATGGGGATGGGGTGTACAAATCCACGGACGCAGGCAAAACCTGGAAGAAGCTAGGATTGGAAAAAACCCAGCACATTTCGCGCATTCAAATTCACCCAACCGATCCAAATACCGTGTATGTAGCAGCCCAAGGAGCCTTGCATGCCCCCAATGAGGACCGTGGCATCTACAAAACGATCGATGGCGGATTGACATGGGAAAAAGTACTTTATGTAGATTCCTTCACAGGTGCCGTGGAACTTTCCATGGACATGAACTATCCCGAAATTCTCTATGCTGCGATGTGGGAACACCAGCGTTTCCCTTGGCAGGTAAAATCAGGGGGGCCAGGTTCGGGACTCTACAAATCCACGGATGCTGGCAAAACCTGGAAGAAAATCCACAAAGGACTTCCAGAAGAGAAAGGGAAAATGGCCATTTCCGTCTCAAGAGCAAATTCCAACAAGGTCTACGCCTTGATTGAAAGCAATACGGAGAAGGATTTGGGAGGATTATTTGTATCAGCCGATGCAGGAGAAAACTGGTCGCTCATCAACAAAAGTAACCGATTGACGCAACGCGCTTGGTACTACATTGAAGTCTTTGCCGATCCAATCAATGAGCATAAGGTCTATGTGCAAAGTGCCCCATTCTTAGTGTCCATCGATGGAGGCAAAACTTTTGAAGACATCGATGGACCACACGGCGACTACCATGACTTATGGATCAATCCCAAAAATCCAAACAACCTCATCCTAGCAGACGATGGGGGTGGGTCGATTTCTTTCAACGGCGGCAAAAGTTGGTCTACGCAGAGCAACATGCCCACGGCACAGTTTTACCGCATCAATGTAGACAATCAATTTCCTTACCGCATCTATGGCGGACAGCAGGACAATACTTCCGTGGTGATTTCAAGCATGGCCTTGGGCCGAGGAGGAATTACACAGGAGCACTGGAACAATTCTGCTGGCGGCGAATCTGCCTTCTTAGCTTTTAACCCCAATGATCCTCGCTATGTGCTTGGAGGCAGTTACCAAGGTACCATTGAGGTCTTGGATATGGAGACACAAGGTTCTACCAACATCATGGCCGCTCCCATCCAATACCTCGGCATGGACGCAAAAGACATGAAGTACCGGTTCAACTGGAATGCGCCGATTATTTGGTCCCAGCACGAGCCAAATACTTACTACCATGGCGCGCAGGTGCTTTTGAAGACCCAGGATTGGGGCAAAACTTGGAAGGAAGTGTCTCCGGACCTTACCCGAAATGAAAAATCCAAACAAGGAAAAGGAGGCGTTCCCTTCACTAATGAAGCCGTAGGAGCAGAAAATTACGGCACCCTTGCCTATGTCATCGAAAGCCCACATGCAGCAGGCACGATTTGGACAGGAAGTGACGACGGACTCGTACAACTCACTCGAGATGGAGGAGCGACTTGGAGCAATGTCACTCCGAAGGAGTTGAAAGAGTGCTTGATCAACGCGATCGAGGTTTCTCCACACGAACCTGCCACAGCCTACATCGCCACCACTCGCTACAAATTCAACGACTATACCCCAGCCATCTACAAGACTACGGATTTTGGGAAAACCTGGACCAACATTTCCAAAGGCATTCCTTACGGAGCATTTACGCGGGTAGTTCGAGAGGACGCAAAAGTGAAAAACTTGCTTTTTGCAGGGACGGAGCAGGGCATGTACCTCTCCAAAGATGGGGGGCTTACCTGGGTTTCTTTCCAACTCAACCTACCTGTCACTCCTATCACCGACCTCAAAGTAGCCCATGATGACCTCATCGTAGCCACAGCGGGAAGATCTTACTGGATCTTGGACGAACTGAATGCCGTCCGTGAGTTGAAGAAAAGCGTAACACAACCTACTCTTTATACGCCTGAAAAAGCGCTATTAGGCAATTGGTACTCCTCGATGAATGGAGGCAACTTGGACGGCTTTACTGGAACAAACCCCTTCCAAGGCCAAAACCCTGCTTCTGGAATGGTGATTTACTACCACTTGCCTGAAACATTCGCAGACAGTACCGAATTGACCTTGGAAATTCACGATGCCCAGGGAAATCTGGTACGTAGGTTAAGTTCCAAAGCAAACCCAGATTTCAAGTACTATGCTGGAGGACCATCTCCAGAACCCACACTTTCCACTCGTAAAGGCATCAATCGATTCGTGTGGGATCTTCGTTACCCAACTGTACCTGGAATTCCTACCGCCTACATTGAATCCAGTTTCCGTGGACACAAGGCTATTCCAGACGCGTATACCCTCAAACTTAGCGCAGGAAATGACCTAGTAGCGGAAGCCAAAGGAGAAATTCAAGACGTGCCAGGAAGTAAGCTGAGCGCGGCAGATTTTCAAGCCTACCATCAGTGGATGAGTACCTTGGAAGGCGAAGTCACCCAGATGCATACTTTGGTAAACACTGCCAAAAAATACCAAGACCAACTCCAAGACCTGATTGGGAAGTTGGATACGAAAGTTGAATACAAAGACCTTAAGCTGTCTGCACAAAACTTGGTGAAGGAGTTGGCTGCCTGGGATGAATTGATGATACAGCGCAAATCCACCGCCTATGATGATGTGGAGAACTTCCCCAATAAGTTTACTGCCAATTTCTTATTCATGATGAATCACGGAGAGAGCAGTATTCCAAGTATCAACGAAGGCACGAAAGCAAGACATGCCGAATTGCTAGCGCAGTGGAAACCACTTGAAGCAGAAGGAAAAAGATTGGTAGAACAGGCAATCCCTGCATTCAATGCCCTAGCCAAGGAAAAAGGTGTGGGGGTGCTTTTCCTTAAATAATCGTACCGATCAAGAGCAGAGATCAGGAGTCCCCTGACTTCTGCTTTTTTATATGTTGCTATTCCTAATTAAAAGAATTTGAACTCCATGCGCCACCTGCTATTCCTATGGGTATTGACCCTTTTTGCTGCTTGTGCTCCAAAACCGAATTCCGAGACTGAGGCTATTGCATTACCCGTGGAAGATTCCATTTTCACCACACCACTTGGCAAAACCTACCCCATACCTGTTCCGAATGAAGCAGCATTAGCAAATTTTGAACAAGCAAAGAAGGAATATGAAACCAATCCTAAAGATGTAGAAGCACTCATTTGGTATGGTCGGAGAACTGCCTACTTGGGAAGGTACCAACAGGCCATTGCCATCTACACAGAGGGAATCAAAAACTTCCCGAAGGACGCTCGCCTGTATCGTCACCGTGGTCATCGGTACATCAGCATTCGGAATTACGAGGCAGCGATTGCAGATTTAGAAAAAGCAGCTTCCTTGATTCAAGGAACTGCAGATCAAATTGAACCAGACGGCATGCCCAATGCTCAGAATATCCCCTTAAGTTCCCTGCACAGCAATGTTTGGTACCACTTGGGCCTAGCCTACTACCTGAGCCAGCAATATGAGGAAGCATACTCTGCCTACCTTCAGTGCCGAGAAAGCGGGGAGAACTACGACAACATCGTTTCCAGTACCCACTGGCTTTACCTCATCCAACTCCGATTGGGCAATCCAGAAAGAGCAGACTCCTTGCTTGCTCCGATTCAAAAAGAGGGGGTAGTCATCGAAAACCAAAGCTATGCTGATTTGTGTCAGCTGTACAAAGGATGGATTACTCCAGACACCTTACTCCAGGCTAGCCCAGGCAACCCTTCCAATGATGCGGTCAATTATGGACTTGCCAATTGGTACCTACACCAAGGCGATTCGAGTAAAGGAATCCAATTGCTTGAGGCGCTGGTTGCAGGAAAAGCTTTTACATCCTTTGGATACTTGGCGGCAGAAGGAGATTTGATGCACTACTTTTCAAAAGGCAAACAATAATAACTTCTATGTGGTGCTTAAGCGCCATTAATCGGATGACTTGATGCTGAGTACTGCACGGTCTGATTTGAAGATTAAGGTCTCTGTGGTCCCCACCTGATAGCTTGGCTTACCCTTTTTGTCTCCAGAATGGAGCGCCACAAGAGCAATCCCCTTCTCCACACAGAAGGAATGTATTCCATCCACGCTATTCTTATCGTTGACTACATGAATATGTAAGGTGATCTCCTCATTTCCTTTGGAAAAAGTCTTCATTTGACGTTCCGCATCCGAAGAATTCACAAAATGCTCTGGAGTATTGACGTAAACTAAGTGAACCGAAGCGGTAAATAACTTGATAAAGGGAACAAAAGAAGAAAAAGACTTTTTGGCAGCGGCATCAAAAACAGAGGCAAAGGCAATTTTCCGAAAAGCATTTCCGTCTAAGGCTTTTTTCACAGCCAAAACAGGGCAT
>Ga0169931_10006719_pt1 | contig 17250 bp, 12 predicted proteins | sample Kivu_15m_20L_FD_129675 | JGI IMG/M metagenome (GOLD analysis project Ga0169931, IMG submission 129675) | Freshwater microbial communities from Lake Kivu, Western Province, Rwanda to study Microbial Dark Matter (Phase II) - Kivu_15m_20L... | ecosystem: Environmental > Aquatic > Freshwater > Lake...
GTTTAGTCGCAGTTGCCAACTACAACAACGTATTGGCAGGTGTTAACTTAACACAACGTCTGACGTTCGCACATGATGTCAACGGCATCACACCGGACCCACTGTTCATGTTTTCTGAAGATAAAAAATCAGTCAGTTATGCACTGACGTTTGATTACCTGAGCAAATGGTCGGCCGAGGTATCTTACAACGCGTTCTTTGATGGGGTTGGTACCACTAACAACACTGAAGATCGCGATTTTGTCGCCTTCAACATTAAATACTCATTATAAGGGACGAGCATAATTATGAAAAAACTCACCCTGGTTGCCAGCGCAATGGCGTTGGCCTTCAGTTTCAATGCAGCTGCCAAATTACCAGCTGATCAGGTTGCCCGTCTAGGTGCAGACTTAACACCAGTTGGTGCTGAGAAAGCGGGCAACAAAGACGGTTCTATTCCGGCATGGGAAGGTGGTATTACCAAAGCGCCAGCCGGTTATAAGCCTGGTGACCATCACCCGGATCCATTCGCTGCTGATAAGGTTCTGTTTACGATTGATAAATCGAATCTGGCACAACATAAGTCTTTGTTGTCACCAGGTCAGGTTGCACTGTTTAATCTGTACCCGACCTACAAGATGAACATTTATCCAACTCGTCGTAGTGCATCATATCCGCAGTATGTTTATGATGCGACGAAGAAAATCGCCGGCACTGCAGAGTTGGTTGAAGGTGGTAATGGCATTAAAAACGCAGCTATTGGTATTCCATTTCCTATTCCAGCCAACGGTTTAGAAGCGATTTGGAACCATACGCTGCGATTCCGTGGTGTTGCTGCCAGCCGTAATGGTGGCCAGGCTGCGCCAACGGCAACCGGTGAATACACGCTGATCGGTTTTGATGAACAGATTATGTTTAAGTATTCAGATGCCGCTGCAACCGCAGAAGCTCTGCAAGCTGAAAACATTTTGTTCCGTTTTAAGCAGGCAGTGACAACACCGGCACGTTTGGCCGGTACGGCGTTGCTGGTACATGAAACGATGGATCAGGTAAAAACACCACGTCAGGCCTGGACTTACAACACGGGTCAACGTCGTGTGCGCCGTGCACCTAACGTGGCATACGATGCACCAGGTACTGCGTCTGATGGTCTGCGCACTACAGATGACTTTGATATGTTCAACGGCTCTCCGGATCGTTATGACTGGAAGCTGGTTGGCAAACAAGAGATGTACATTCCTTACAATAGCTACAAGCTGCATAGCAAAGATGCTAAGTATGCTGACATTCTCAAACCTGGTCATATAAACCCTGAGCTGGTTCGTTGGGAAAAACACCGCGTTTGGGTGGTTGAAGCAAGTCTGAAAAATGGTATGCGCCATGTGTATGGTAAACGGGTGTTCTTTATTGATGAGGATAGCTGGCAAATTCATGTTGCAGATCTGTATGACGCGCGTGGTGAGCTATACCGGGTCGCAACTGCGCATGGTCTGAACTACTATGAAGTACCGACACACTGGAGTACGCTCGAAGTGTATCATGACTTGAATTCACGTCGTTACATCGCAATTGGTCTAGATAACGAAGACAAGATGTATGATTTTTCAGTCAAACTGTCCGACAACGATTTCACACCAGCAGCGCTGCGTCGTGAAGGAACCCGGTAAGCTGCGGACAGGTGGAACAGCGGTTGGCTATGTGCCAACCGTTTTTGTTTAAATTTTGATGTTGAGTAATAGCTCTAATGAAGTTGACGCGATTGCTGATTGCTGGCCTGTTAGCAGCGGTAAGTCCAGTACATGCCTCGGATAAGCCAGAACCGGCTTACCAGTTGCCGTTAGTATCTAAATCCGTTCTGACTGATGTAGTCAGATTGGCTAGTGGTCATTTGATTGCTGTTGGTGAACGTGGCCATATTATCCAAAGCACTGATGGAACAAACTGGCAACAAACACAGGTACCGGTTCAGGCTAACCTGAATTCGGTATATTTTGTTGATGACACCTATGGATGGGCTGTCGGGCATGATGCGACTATTTTGGCAACCACAGATGGTGGTCAATCATGGAAGTTGCAACAGTTTCGGCCGGAGCTGGATAAACCATTGTTTGATGTGTTTTTTAAAGACCGTCTAAATGGCTTTGCGGTTGGCGCTTATGGTTTGTTTTACACTACGCAGGATGGTGGTGAAAGCTGGCGTCAAGTATGGCATGCCAGTTTTGCCAATGCTGAAGATAGCGAGTTTCTGGCAGAGCTAAAAGAGACCGAGCCTGATAGTTATGAACAGGAGTTAGCTTCTGTGCTACCGCACCTTAATCGGTTAGTGGTTCGCAACCAAACTATCTATCTGGTTGGCGAAGCCGGATTTTGGGCGACCAGTCAGGATTTTGGTGTCAGTTGGCAGCGTCAGCCAGAATTTTATAATGGTTCGTTATTTGCGATTGAGCAGACGGCTAACGGAACGCTTATTGCCGCTGGTTTGCGCGGCCATGTCTTTCGCAGCACCGACCTGGGGCAGCAATGGCATGCGGTACCATTATCATCACCTGCCACGCTAAATTCAGTACAGGTCAATGGAACTGAAGTATGGTTGTTTGGTAACAGCGGCGCTATTTTTCACAGCTCGGATGATGGTGTCAGTTTCAATCTGGTCCCGCAAACATCTGGCAAAGCAGTGCTTAACGGTGTTGTGCAGGGACAGGACTTATTGTTGGTCACAGAGACCGGTATTAAAACTATTCAACAAAAGGTCGCCCGTTGATCATGAGTGCTAATCGTTTCGTTAATAAACTTGAGTATGGACTGTTTCGTCATCGACCGTTGGTGATCCTGTTATTTGTGTTGGCGACATTGTTTTTGTTATTTAAAGCCTCACAAATAAAGCTGGATGCTGCTTTCACCAAGAATATTCCGCTGGCGCATCCTTACATGCAAACGTATATGAAACACGCCAAAGACTTTGGCGGTGCTAATAACGTTTTGATCTCGGTGTGTGACCGTTCTGGCAATATTTTTAATCCGCAGTTTTTTGACACCTTTTAAAAAGTTCACGATCAGGTGTATTACATGCCTGGTGTGGATCGGGTATTGGTCAAGTCGTTGTTTAGCCCAAGTACCCGCTTTGTTGAAGTTGTCGAAGACGGTTTCGCAGGTGGGCCGGTGATCCCGGCAGACTTCCAGCCAGATGAACGTGGCCTGTCTGTTGTGCGGCAGAATGTTGACAAGGCAGGCATTGTCGGTCGGATGGTTGCTGATGACTATAGTTGTGCAATGGTCACAGCTCAATTGCAGGAAGTTAACCCCGACACGTTGGAAAAGCTCGACACTATTGCGTTAGCCCGTCAGCTTGAGAACGAAGTGCGCCAGCAGTATGAAAACGACAAGATAACCATTCATATTATTGGCTTTGCCAAAATGGTTGGCGACGTTGCAAACGGTGCTATGGGGGTCCTGACTTTCTTTGCGATAGCCATTTTGATCACAACGGTGATGGTTTACATGTTTTCGCGGTCACTGAAGCTGACCTTGTTACCCATTACTTGTAGTCTGGTTGCGGTCATTTGGCAGATGGGGCTGTTGACCGTGCTAGGATTCGGTATCGATCCGATGTCCATCTTAGTACCGTTTTTGGTTTTTGCAATTGGTGTCAGTCATGGCGTACAGATGATAAATGCCACCGGCAAAAATATTGCAGATGGCCTTGATGCCAAAACTGCGGCTCAAGCCAGTTTCAGACGGTTGTTAATCCCTGGTGGCATCGCATTATTATCTGACACTGTCGGTTTTATTACCTTGTTAACTATAGACATTGGCGTCATCCGTGAGTTGGCTATCACAGCATCGTTAGGATTATGCGTCATCATCCTGACCAATTTATTCTTGTTACCTGTGCTGATGTCTTATGTGAAGTTCTCAAGTCGCTATGTTGTAGCCGTTAGTGCGCCAACGCCAAAAGCAGATAAGTTTTGGCACTGGATGTCAGGTTGTACTGAGCGTCGGGTTGCAGTGCCGATATTGTTGATTACTGGGCTGTTATTTGTGTTTGGTTTGATACAAAGCAAGCAATTAAAAATTGGCGACCTGCATGCTGGTGCCTCTGCTTTGCATGAGCACTCCAGATACAACCAGGATACTTTTTTAATTACAGACCGTTATGCGATTTCAGTTGATTATATCAACGTTATGGTTGAAGGTCCGGCCAACGCCTGTACTCGTTATGATTTGATGGCACGGGTAGACCAGTTCCAATGGCAGATGAGTAATGTAAAAGGTGTGCAAAGCGCGATTTCGCTGGCATCTGTTGCAAAAACTATTAATGCTGCTTTCAACGAAGGCAACGTGAAATGGCAAGTGCTGCCACGTACCACCGAGTCACTGGTACAGGCAACCAGCCGTGTAGAAACCAGTACGGGCTTGCTGAATCCGAACTGTTCTGTGATGCCAGTGATTTTATTCCTAGAAGATCACAAAGCTGAGACGATTGAGGAAGTCGTAGCACAGGCTAAACGGATTGGTAAAGAGTTGTCGACCGATGAATTACATTTTGCGCTTGCCTCCGGTCCCGTGGGGGTTATGGCGGCTACCAATGAAGCGGTGGAAGCCGCGCAGGATCCGATGACTTGGTATGTTTATGGTGCCGTCATTGCATTGTGTTTAATTAGTTTCCGGTCGATAAAAGCAACGGCTGCGGTGATTATTCCGTTATACGTGGTGACGGTACTGGCGACTGCTTTGATGACATTCCTACAAATTGGCTTAACTGTATCTACATTGCCGGTGATTGCATTAGGGGTTGGTATTGGTGTCGACTATGGTATTTACATACTAACCAATATGACGCAACCGTTACGCGAAGGTGTACCTCTGCGTGAGGCATACTTTAATGCACTGAAATCTACCGGTAGTGCAGTGCTGTTTACGGCATTAACCTTGGCGATTGGTGTGAGTACCTGGGTGTTCTCGGCGTTGAAGTTCCAGGTTGATATGGGGGTCATGCTCACTTTCATGTTCATCGTAAATATGCTCGGCGCCATATTAGTGCTGCCGGCGTTGGCATCCCTGTTTTGGCGGTCAAAACAGCCAAACTAAGTAAAAATTTGCCGATGTAGTACTAAGCATCTTTATGCAAGAAATCTTACCAAAATGGCCTTCGGGCCATTTTGTTATTTAAAAGAGCTGAATATCTTGTCAAATCTAATATTTACTGCTGGTACAACCAGTTAGAAAGCCTGAAATAAAGCTCGAAAAGGACTACAATTCCCAATAAACTTCGCGCTGACACGCTCTTATATAATGCATAAAGTCCTGTCACCCCCGGGGCAGAGACGCTATAAGGATCCAAAAATGGCACTGATAGACGGTCAACCTTCTGTACTTCTGCACAATGTCAGTAAACTGATCAAACAAAAAGTCAAAGACCAGACAGAGCTGGTCGAAGCATTCGCCACTACGCTTTACGGTAATGTATCTCATGACGACCTGATTGGTCGTATTGATAGCGATTTATATGGAGCTACGCTTAGTTTGTGGCAAAGCTTCAATATGCACCATAGCCATGAGCCATTAATCCGGGTGTTTAACCCGGAAATCGCTAAACACGGCTGGGAATCTAAACACACCATCGTTGAGTTGGTTGTTAAAGATATGCCGTTCTTAGTTGATTCGCTGCGGATTGCATTAAACCGCCATGCCATCACCGCGCATTTGATGTTGCATCATCCGTTGCAAACTTTCCGCGATGCCAAGGGGCAAATCACCGAATTCCATAAACTTGGCACTAAGCCAAACCCAACCATCAATCAAACCGTGTTCCACGTCGAAATCGACCGGATGAATGATAAAGCAGCGATGGAGCAGTTAGCTGCCGAATTACAATCGGTGATGGAAGATGTATCACTGGCGGTCACTGACTGGTTACCAACCAAAGCAAAATTGGAACAGGTAATTGCTGAACTGGCCCGAAATGCTGGCAAAGCCACTACTGAACAATTGGCGGAAGCCAACGAATTTTTGCATTGGCTGGTCCGTGATAACTTCACTTTATTGGGCTACCGCCAATATAAAATCACTCCGGTATCTGGTGACCACCGGATTGAACCCATCGCCGACAGCGCACTGGGCCTGATGCGTCGTGCCATGTCCCGCGATTTGCTGTTAAGCGAGTTACCGGATGTCGCACGTAAACAGGCACTCAGTAATGACCTGTTAATCCTGACTAAAACGAACCACAAGTCTCGTGTCCATCGTCCGGCGTACATTGATTACATTGGGATCAAACGCTTTGATGCGCAGGGCCAGGTGATTGGTGAGGACCGTTTCATTGGCCTGTATTCAAGCACTCTTTACAACAACAGCGCTGCCGATATTCCGTTATTGAAGAATAAGCTTGCAAAAGTGATGCTGCTATCTGGTTTTGCAAAGGGTACTCATGCCTACAAAGCGTTGCTGAACATTCTTGAAACTTATCCACGGGATGAACTGATTCAGGCGAATGTTGAAGAGTTGCTGGAATTTTCGACCGGCGTTTTACAAATGCAGGAACGCGATATGACGCGGCTGTTTATGCGTAAAGACGCCTTTGGCCGCTTTGTTTCGGCGATGGTCTATGTGCCGCGCGAGAGATACAACACGCAATTGCGAATTGACACCCAAAAAGTTCTGCAAGGTTTTTTAGGCACTACAGAACCCGTTGAGTTCACCACTTATTTCTCTGAATCCATGTTGGCCCGCACGCATTATCTGGTGAGGATCAACGACAACAGTATCGAGTTCAATGTGAAAGAAATCGAACAAAACCTGATTGAAGCTGCCCGTACTTGGGAAGATAAACTGGCCACAGCCCTAGTGGGTAGCTTTGGTGAAGCGAAAGGACGTGAATTAGGCCATAAGTACGTTAATGCTTTCCCACGCGCCTATAAAGAAGAAATGTTGCCAAACGACGCCTTGGTCGATATCGCGAAACTGGAAGCTTTATCATCAGAGCACCCATTGGAGATGCTATTTTACCGGCCGCAAGAAGAAAGTGCCGACAGCAAAGGCGTTCGGTTAAATCTGTTCCATAAAGATCATCCGATCCACTTATCCGATGTGTTACCAATGTTGGAAAACTTTGGTTTGCGTGTAATTGGTGAAACTCCCTATGCTGTTCGTTTTGCCGACGGAACCGTTAGCTGGGTATTGAATTTCTCAATGGAAATCAATGGCGCCATGCCCGCTGACTTTGAAAAAGCGCAGCAGTTATTTCAGGAGTCGTTTGCCCGCGTTTGGCAAACAGAGTTGGAAGATGACGGTTTTAACCGACTGATCTTAGGCGCTGGCCTGACAGGGCGTGAAGCCGCATTGTTACGTGCTTTTGCCAAGTATAAACGGCAGATCGGTGGGACATTTAGCCAAGCCTATGTCGAGTCAACTTTTGCCCGTTATCCACAATTAGCCAAATTACTGGTTCGTTTGTTTAACCAGAAATTTGATCCGGCGAAGCAAGCGGCTGCCGCTGATGTTGTTGCCACAGAAACCGAGATCATGGCGCAGCTGGAACACGTTGCTAACTTGGACGACGACCGCATTATTCGTCGTTTCCTGTCTATTATCCAGGCTATTGTACGGACCAATTACTTCCAGCCAGCTGATGATGGCAGTGTGAAGCCTTACATTTCTTTCAAAGTACGGCCCTCAGCTATTCCTGATATGCCTTTGCCAATGCCGTTCTTTGAAATTTTCGTCTACTCACCGCGGGTGGAAGGCGTTCACTTACGCTTTGGTAAGGTCGCGCGTGGTGGCTTGCGTTGGTCAGACCGTAGGGAAGACTTCCGTACCGAAGTACTCGGTTTGGTTAAAGCGCAACAAGTAAAAAACACTGTGATTGTGCCGGTGGGCGCCAAAGGTGGTTTTGTTTGTAAGAAACTTCCAACTACCGGCGGTCGTGAAGCATGGTTAAATGAAGGCAAAGCTTGTTACCGCACCTTTATTCGTGGCTTACTCGATATCACTGATAACATCGTTGCGGGCCATATTGTTGCACCAAAATCCGTTGTGCGGTTGGATGAGGATGATCCGTATCTGGTTGTTGCTGCCGACAAAGGCACTGCGACCTTCTCAGATATTTCTAACAGTATTTCGCTGGAATACAACCATTGGTTAGGAGATGCTTTTGCATCTGGTGGCTCGAATGGTTATGACCATAAAGGCATGGGGATCACCGCGCGTGGTGGGTGGGAAGCGGTAAAACGCCACTTCCGCGAGATTGGTATAGACTGCCAGACCACCGATTTCACCTGTGTTGGTATCGGTGATATGGCAGGTGATGTGTTCGGTAATGGTATGCTGTTGTCGAAGCATATTCGTTTGCAGGTTGCCTTTAACCATATGCATATTTTTGTCGATCCAAACCCGGATTCGGCCCGCTCATTTGAAGAGCGTCAGCGTATGTTTAATCTGCCAACGTCCACTTGGGATGATTACGATAAATCATTGATTTCTGAAGGCGGTGGTATTTTCCAACGCAGTGCTAAAGCCATCAAGCTAACGCCGCAGATGCAAGCAATGTTAGGTACAGATGCGGTGAGCCTGACACCAAATGAGTTCATTCGCACAGCGCTGATGATGCCGGTTGATCTGATTTGGAACGGCGGGATTGGTACTTACGTCAAAGCCAGCGACGAGACTCATGCTGAAGTTGGTGACCGGGCTTCAGAACCGGTGCGGGTCAACGGTAAAGAAGTCAAAGCCCGTATTATCGGCGAAGGTGGTAACCTCGGTACAACGCAACGTGGTCGCATTGAATATGCCGCCAATGGCGGTCGTATCAACACCGACTTTATCGATAACGTTGGCGGGGTTGATTGTTCAGATAACGAAGTGAACATCAAGATCCTGTTAAACGCACTGGTTTCCAGCGGCGATATGACGCTGAAGCAACGTAATGAGTTGCTGTACGATATGACCAACGATGTGGCCGATATCGTGATTAACGATTGTTATCGTCAAACCCAGTCGATTTCAATTTCTATGTTGCTGGGTGCCGATCAACTGAAGGAATATACCCGGTTTATTCATGCTTTAGAAAAAGACGGCAAACTAAACCGCGAGCTGGAATTCCTGCCATCAGATGAAGCGCTGGCAGAACGGATGGTAAAAGGTCAGGGCTTGACGCGGCCAGAAATGTCGATATTGACAGCTTACGGCAAAATGGTGCTAAAAGAGCAGTTAGTCACGCCGGAAATCTCAGAAAACAGTTATTTCCGTCAGCTGCTGTTGGGTGCTTTCCCTAATGTGCTGGTCGAGAAGTTTGCCGGTCCGATGGAACATCATCCGCTAAAAGCTGAGATCATTGCCACTAAACTCGCCAACACTTTGGTCAATGACATGGGAGCGAATTTTGTTCAGCGGATGGTCGAAGAGACTGGTGCCACTGTTGCTGAAGTCGCCATCTGTTATGCAATCGCCCGCGATCTGTTTAACATTGATGAAGTGTGGGAACAAATCAATCGTCTGGATAATGTTGTAGCTGCTGATTTACAGACACGACTGCTGTATCAGGTACGTCGTACGATGCGTCGGGTAACCCGCTGGTTCCTGCGTCATCGTAACAAGGCGTTGTCCGTGCAAGAAACAGTTGATTTCTTCAAGCCAGGTTTGACAGCTATTACAGCGCAGCTGGATGTGCTGTTGGCGCCTGCAGAAGCGGAGTCACTGGCTCAGTATGCCCAGAAACTGCAATTGCAAAATGTGCCAGAGATGGTTGCCCGTTATATGGCGCAGCTGTCGACAGTGTTCTCTGTCATGGATATCGCGCAGGTTGCAGCTGCTGAACAGGCTGATTTATTGCAAGTAGCTGAAGTGTACTTCAAGCTTGGTGATAAGTTGGATCTGCACTGGTTCCTGGAGCAAATCACTGCACAACCAGTGGCTAACCATTGGCAAGCATTGGCCCGTGCGTCGTACCGTGAAGAGCTGGATTGGCAGCAACGTGCGCTATCGCAAGTGGTCGTTCGTGTCATGGCGTCTGGTGTGTCAGCAGATGAAGGCATAGCGCAATGGCTCAATGCGAACGATGTGGTATTAAACCGCTGGCAATTAATGTTAGCTGAGTTTAAAACGACGAAAACGCATGAATTTGCCAAGTTCTCGGTCGCGCTACGTGAGTTGATGTTGTTAAGCCATCATTGTGGTTTGTGATTAAGAGGCCTTTTGATTACCTTGCCACATTGACTATGCTGGCAACGTGAACACAGGTAGAATGCCCCGCACTTAGCGGGGCATTTTTTTAGCAGGGGTTTTTATGTTCTACCAACTGGCGCGGGCAGCTATGTTTCAGGCTGACGCTGAGAAGTCACATCACTTTGCGTTAAACAGCATGAAGCTGTTACAGCACACTCCTTTGCACCTGCTTTGGTCGCAACAAGTCCCGGCAAAACCGGTGACGGTGGTGGGAATAGAGTTTACGAACCCCGTTGGGCTTGCCGCCGGTCTTGATAAAAACGGCGAATGTATTGATGCTTTTGCTCAAATGGGTTTTGGTTTTATTGAAGTTGGGACCGTCACACCTCGGCCACAGGCAGGTAATGATAAACCACGCCTGTTTCGCTTACCGGCGGCGGACGCCATCATTAACCGGATGGGGTTTAACAATAAAGGCGTCGACTATTTGGTTGAGCAAGTCAAAAACGCGCGTTATCGCGGTGTCCTAGGGATTAATATTGGCAAAAACAAGGACACGCCAAACGAGCAAGGTAAAGATGACTATGTCGCCTGTATGCGCAAGGTCTATCCGCATGCAACTTATATTACCGTCAATATTTCATCGCCTAACACACCGGGATTACGTGATCTGCAGTTTGGTGATGCGCTGTTAGATTTACTACACGCCGTTAAGAACGAGCAGTTGGATTTAGCTGCCCGTCACGGTAAATATGTGCCGATTTTTGTTAAAATTGCTCCCGATATGGATGCAATTGCCATCGAACAAGTGGCCGAAACTTTGTTATCGAGTAAGATGGATGGTGCTATTGCGACCAATACCACGCTGGATAAAACAGCAGTTGCACATTTGCAATATGGCGGCGAAACCGGTGGTCTGAGTGGCCAGCCGGTACGAACAAAAAGTACCTCAGTGGTGCAGCAATTACGGCAGCATGTCGGTGCTGACTATCCAATTATTGGGGTAGGTGGCATTGATAGTTTTGAAGCCGCGCAGGAAAAATTCGCCGCCGGTGCACAATTGATACAGGTTTATACCGGCTTTATTTATCAGGGTCCTGCACTGGTTAAACGGATCGTCGCAGGCTTATAACGATCAAGTTGTGATCATCAAAAGCTATGGCAAATTGGTATTTAGCGATCCAATTTGCCTGCGTTATCTTGGCGGCAGTTTTCTTTGCAGAGATTAACGACGTGATTGAACCAGATATGTCATGGCACTGGCACCAACAAGCCGGGCAATTACTGCTCAGTAGCATTCATTTTAGTCATCCGGTTAACCAGCCTGCTGCAACTGGCTGGCTGGATGCTGATAGTGCGTTTACGTTGGAACAGGCACAGTGGTACTACGAATGCTGGTACGCACTGGCTGAATTAGCATGGCCTGAGCAAGCCATATTTGCTGCAACTATAGATGCCATAGCTCGTTTGAGCTTTAGTCGCGGCATTATGTCGCGCAACTTCTATTTTGATGCGTGGGGCCTGAAACACTGGCAGCCTGCGCCTTGGCAGCTGGTCGAGGTGGCTGGCCGCCAATATGGTTTAGCTATTGTGTTGCGCGTGCACAATGACGATGTTGATTTGATGTTGCTAACGCCGGTGGAAACTGTTGGTGGTAAAGCGCTGGAGCATGGCTACACACTGAATTGCCGTTTCGATCGGTTACGGCCATTCTGTATGGCGCAAACTCCGGACCGCTTAAGCGCTTAGCAGTTGTGCCAGATTGATGTTGCCGGTTTTAACTGGTCAGATATCTAGTCCAATTGGCGAAAACATCAACAGTCTGGCTTCGTTGCTCTAGGCAAGACCGAGTGTTTTAGTCACAATACCCTGTTGATCAGAAACATCGGGGTCTGCTGTGAGCAGCGAAGTAGATAATTTTGACGATATTCGTCCCTATAATGACAGTGAAGTACCGGCCGCAGTAGCAGAGATCATCGCTGATCCGGAATTTAATACTGCTATTATCCAATACAAGTTCGCTGGTTTGCCTGGTTTTGTCCAACGCTTGATAAGACCTTTGGTGCAGTGGTATCTGCAGCGTCATTGGCGCACATTGCGCACAGTCCGTGATGTGCAGCTGGCGATGTCTGGTTTTCTCAATCAGGTTATGCGTAAAACTACCGATGGTGTTAGTTTTACTGGACTGCAGCAGTTGCAGCCAGGTCAGTCATATCTGTTTATATCCAACCACCGCGACATCACGATGGATCCGGCTCTGGTAAGTTGGTGCCTGAATCAACATGGTCTTGAGACTTGCCGGATTGCGATCGGTGATAATCTCTTGAAGAAGCCCTGTATCACTGCACTGATGAAACTAAATAAAAGTTTTATCGTTCGGCGTAGTGCAAAAGGTCCTCGCGAAATGCTTAAAGCGTTGTCGCAGCTTTCTGCCTATATTTCGCATTCGTTGCATAGCGGACACCATATCTGGATAGCTCAACGGGAGGGGCGTGCGAAGGACGGTGACGACCAGACAGATCCGGCAATTTTAAAAATGTTTTACATGGCAGGAAAAGCACAGGGCATTGAGTTTGCAGACTACATGCGCAGCTTAAATATTGTGCCGGTGTCTATTTCCTACGAGTATGATCCTTGTGATATTGCCAAAGCAAAAGAATTGCACCAACGTCAGGTGGATGGTAACTATCAGAAAAGTGAATTCGAAGATATTCAGAGCATCATTCAGGGTATTACCGGTTACAAAGGTCGGGTTCACCTGCATTTTGGCCAGGTAATGCGGGATGGCTTCAACACTCCTGAGCAACTGGCGCAATTGATTGACCAGCAAATTTATCAGGGATATCGGGTGTATCCTGTTAATCAGTTGGCTGCTGGCGAAACTCCCGATGATCAAACCGTGATTGAAAAGTTTTCTGAACGTATGGCCGCCGTACCGGCACCGGTGCAGGAGATTATTCGTCAAATGTACGCCAATCCGCTTCGCAATCAGCGGAAAACTATCGCTGGAGACTGTTAAGATGGCCCGTTATGTCGCTTATGTGTTTAAAGGCCAGGCTAAGCGTATTCCTTTTACTTTTGATAAGTTTGCGGATGCTTTTGAGGCGGCGGCTGCGGCTGAAGGAATAGACTTAAGCCGTTTTCGTCAGATGGAGCAACAGATAGCCGCTTTGCATGGTCAGCAAAAAGCGTTAAAGGATTTTCGCATCAATGAAAGTAAGCGGTTGGGTTTCAGTGACATCAAACTACTGCGTGATGATACGCCAGACGTAGAGTAGCTATCTCGTGTAGAGGCTAATTGACTGCGGTAGGTTTAATGCCGCAGCATGTTATTTTGTTACCGTTGATTTTTGCAGCTAGTCGGGATGTGTACACAACTTTGCACTTGCATGCCGGTTGTGATTTGGTTGGCGGCAAACCATCCCTGTGGCATCTCCAACCCTGCGATGACCGGTCCATCAGACGGATGCAAGATTTCGCTATTTGCTTGCATACTGGTAATTTTGCGGATTATCCCGCTCTGGTCAATAAAAGCGACGTCTAATGATGTTGGTGTATTCTTCATCCATAACACCATTTCCTGCGGTGACTCGTACAGCAGCAGCATGCCGTTGACCACGGGTTGCTGGAACATTAAACCGCGCATGCGCTTTTCGACTGTATCTGCCAATTGAACCTGAATTTGCTGTTGACCAACCGTTAGTGGAATCAAATCAAAACGAACTTCTGCTTGGCAGGACAACAACGGCATACATAAAAATGCAAAACATCCAGAGTGATTAATACGCATGATGAGTCCAAAGCGTTACAAATATGCCCTATTGTGCAGAGTGCCGGTCAGCGAGACAAGATAATGTCTGTATGTGGACATAAAAAAACCAGCCTACAGGCTGGTTTTTTATTCATTTGCATTAAACCGGTGTTAAATCAAACTGCGGCTAAAGCTGCGCGCGGATCATGGTATGGCAGGGACAGCGCTTCGGCAACGTGCTGATTAACTACCTGGCCGTTGATCACATTCAGACCATTTAGCAGATGTGCATCGTCCAACAGAGCCTGTTTGTAGCCTTTGTTTGCCAGTTTAATGATAAACGGCAGGGTGGCGTTGTTCAGGGCAAATGTTGAAGTCCTTGGTACTGCACCTGGCATGTTTGCAACACAATAATGTACGACTTCGTCAACGATATAAGTTGGATCGGCGTGTGTAGTGGCATGAGAGGTTTCCACACAACCACCTTGGTCAATTGCAACGTCAACAATAGCTGACCCAGGCTTCATCTTACGAATGTGCTCGCGAGTAACCAGTTTTGGTGCGGCAGCGCCTGGGATTAATACACCGCCAATGACTAAGTCTGCTTCCAGCACATGTTTTTCCAAGGCGTCAGCTGTGGAATAAATTGCTTTTACAGCACCATTAAACTGCGCATTAATACGACGTAAAACGTCTACCGAGCGATCCAGTACGACGACATCTGCACCCAGACCAACAGCCATCTGCGCAGCATTAGTACCGACCATTCCGCCGCCAATAACTACAACTTTCGCTGGTTCAACACCAGGAACACCACCTAATAACATACCACGGCCAGCGCAGGATTTTTCCAGCGCGCGGGCACCAGCCTGAATAGACATACGGCCGGCAACTTCTGACATTGGTGCTAATAACGGCAAACCACCACGATTGTCTGTGACAGTCTCATAAGCGATACAAATAGCTTTCGACTTAATTAAGTCCTGGGTTTGCGGCAAATCCGGTGCCAAATGCAAGTAAGTGAACAAGACTTGACCTTCGCGCAGCATTGCGCGTTCGCCGGCTTGTGGCTCTTTTACTTTGACGATCATTTCGGCGATAGCAAACACTTCTGCGGCGCTGCCAAGAACCTTTGCACCTGCCGTTTCATAGTCGGCGTCACCAAATCCGATGCCGATACCTGCGTTATGTTCGACATAAACTGTGTGGCCATGAGCCACCAGTTCACGGACGCTGGCAGGTGTCATACCGACGCGATATTCATGGTTTTTAATTTCTTTTGGTACACCGATGATCATAGTTTTAGCCTTGTAGTAGGGTTAAAATTTTTCGCTAGTATAGTGACCATCTGACAGAATTGCTGATTGTATTTAAGATGATTTACGATATTATTATCTGAAATACGACAAGAAACAGTTTTAATATCTATGCCAACTTCCGGACAAAATCACAGCCGTAGCCTGGATCGAATAGATCGAAAAATTCTTAACGAGCTTCAGCAAGACGGGCGCTTACCCAATGTGGAGTTGGCCAGAAGGGTCGGTTTAAGCCCGACGCCCTGTCTGGAACGGGTAAGAAAATTGGAACAGGATGGCTTCATTCTCGGTTATTTCGCCAGAGTAGATCCGAATAAGGTCGGCGCTGCACTGCTAGTGTTTGTTGAAATCACCCTAAGTAAAACCTCACCGGAAGATTTTGATGAGTTCAGTAAAGCCGTACAAAAGGCTGATGAAATTCTCGAATGTCATCTGGTATCAGGCAGTTTTGACTTTTTGCTAAAAACGCGCGTTGCCAATATGGCCGCCTATCGGGAGTTGCTTGGTGAGACGTTGCTGCGATTACCCAGCGTTCGGGAAAGCCGTACTTATGTTGTGATGGAAGAGGTTAAACAGGGACATTTTGTTGCTGTTAAAAATTAACAGCGGTGCAGGTGAGGGGAGTTGCTATCAACTACTGGATAAAAATTCAGCAAAAGGTGATTGCAGCGTTGCAGAATGCTCAGTAAATTGGTGCAGAGTACCGGTGCAGTCTGGTATCTTTGGCTCGTCTAATTTTTTAGGAAGGTTGGTTCGTTGCAAGCGAAAACAGTGTTCTCTTTGAGTGGTCCGCAGCGCTTAGTAGAAGTGGGTCTTATCGTATGTCTCGGACTGGCAACTTTTTTATTGCTGGCGTTGATAAGCTTTGACCCGGCCGACCCAAGCTGGTCGCAAACTGGTTACCACACTGATATCCGTAATATTACCGGCCCAATCGGCGCAGAGACTGCGGATGTCTTGTTTTGTATATTTGGTTGGTTGTCTTATCTGGTTCCTCCTTTTATCGCTTTTTGTGGTTATCTGCTATTTCGTCGTTTTAAAGACCTGTTGTCGATTGATTATTTTGTGATGGGTTTGCGCTTACTCGGCTTATTGCTCACTGTTATTGCGGCTTGTGCCATCAGCTCGATAAATTTTAACGACATTTTTATGTATTCAAGTGGTGGCGTTGTCGGGGATGTGACGGTTGCATTGTTATTACCGCAGCTGCATTTTGCCGGGACCAGTTTATTGCTGTTGTGTGCTTTTTGTATTGGTTTGACGTTGATGACCGGGATCTCCTGGCTGACGGTGGCTGATAGTCTTGGCGATTGGGTGGTCAGCTCGATACGTGCTTTGCTGAACTGGCCTGAGACCTGGCAACGTTTAACGCAACGAAACAAAACCAGCCAACCTGATGCTGTTTCCGCTAACCAAGTCGTTGCGCCGACAGCCACAAAGCTATCTGCTGACAGTGAGCCTAAGGTGCTGTCGGCAGTGGCTGCCGAGCCGCTGCAGGTTATACCTGAGCAGACTGCTACGTTGCCAGCTGAGGATAGCAGTGCTGCATTTCAGCAAGAACGACTTGCCTCTTTTGATGAGCCGACCTTTGATTTGTCATCACTTGATTTGATGACAGAGGAGCGGCCAACGCCAATATTGCAGTCGCCGGCGGAGCCTGTTATGCATGAGATGGCCGTGCAGGTTAAACCAGCAGCGGTGTCTTCGGCGCATGCCGCATCGCAGACAAAACCTTTATCGGGCGCCATGCCCACCGTGCGTGCTGAACTTGATGCACCGTTACCGGCAGAACGTGTCGCTGTAGCTGTGCCTCCGCCGGAAGCGGTTTATACGAATCCGTTTAAAATTGACCCAGCTGTGCAAAGCCGTGGCTATTTTAATGACAGGGTTGAACCTTTACCGATTGCGCCACTAGACATTGAAACTGAGGCCCGTGCATTTGTATCCATCGATGAAGTTGCCGATGATGATCTGTCTTATCGCACTGTCGATGATACTTACGCAGACGATGAAATCGCGCAGGGTTTTCTACACACCCAAGCATCA
>Ga0169931_10006720_pt1 | contig 17250 bp, 12 predicted proteins | sample Kivu_15m_20L_FD_129675 | JGI IMG/M metagenome (GOLD analysis project Ga0169931, IMG submission 129675) | Freshwater microbial communities from Lake Kivu, Western Province, Rwanda to study Microbial Dark Matter (Phase II) - Kivu_15m_20L... | ecosystem: Environmental > Aquatic > Freshwater > Lake...
CCCAGCCCCAACCACGCTCCCTTCCCCGACCCCTAGCCCAACCCCATCCCCAACCCCAACCCCTTATACGTGCAGATTCTCGATACATCTCAATAGACAATATGATATTCAAATGAATAGTGAGATCGAATAGTATCTGATTTTATAATAATTGGAGTATGTAATTGGGGTCAACACTCGGATAGTCATACAAACCCTTCCTTTACCCTCCGGACTACGAACTGGCCCGAAGGTATAAGTAGGCCTCACGGCCAGGAATTCCCGATAAAAATCAAGCTCCATGTATAGTATCTAATCAGCCTCTAAAGACGCCTTTCAAGAACTGGTGGACTCGTTCAATATAAAATGATTTTAAACACTATGGAGGTGCAGTAGTCGGATACTTTTGGCTAATCAGACTGTATATTCTTGCTTCATTGGCAGTAGGGGTAGTCTACGCAGCATATCTACAGTATATCACCTATCATTTTTGCTAGCTATAACACGCAGATGTAAGGGAACTCAAGTGCGGCAAAATATTCGGTATTTGGATAGTATCAAACGAAGATCTTTACAAACTGATCGACAAAACTCAAGGATAAGAAGCCACACTTGTCAGATTTCTAACCCTTAGAGGAGTCGCTTTCCTCATTTTACTAACAACTAACTTGATTTCTTTGTACTTAATCAAATGGTTCAAAGTTAGATACCCCGATAAGCCATCTGTATCTGATTTTGCACTTCTTTTCAAAAATCTAAGAAACGATAAAGTTTAAGATTTGCTCGACAAATTGTACAAGCAATTTGGCTAGTTTGATATCAAGTAAGCATTCATAATAAAAAAAGTTTAGCCTTTCTATACGACTTACCAGCAAAAACTTGAGCTTTATTACCAGTGTAGAATATAAAAGTAGGCTAAAAAATACAAAAAAATGATGCAAAAATTACATAAATTAGACAAAGTATGCTCATAAAGTTAATAATCGTTTTACAACTCAGGTAATAGAGCTATAGTAGTCTTCAAATCACAATAAATAAGATAAAATATTCGCAAAAAGTATAGTATATCAAAGATACATAAGCTAAGAATGTTTCTGAGTGCCTAGTTCGAGTAAACCCATGGTATTTATTGCGAATCATGTCCTCGTTCTGAGGAAATCATATGGAAAAATATTGGTTTGGTATAAAAACAAGGATTTATAGCTAAACTTCTGTCAGTTGTATACTTTTTCTTCATAGTAGGATTACTTTCTTTTATCACTATTTTCTTTCTAGATATTGTATACGTTTAGGACATATCTGAACCCTACAAGACCCTTATTGTTAATTTTGTGCTTCTTTTCATCGTTTTCATAGCTTTGACCTTCAGACAACTTATGAATAGATTGTCATAAATGCGATTTCCAGGCACTTACACCTCACGAAGCATGTTCATCATCATCACTACAACACTTTTTCATTTAATTACATATGTCATTGTTCCTTCTCTTTTTCTGTGGCTGTATAAAGACAAAAGAGGTGACATATTGACCCTAATCTGCACTCAATCAGTAAATTTCATTATAGTTCATATTCTTATTGCAGGCTACGACCTTATGTATTGTTGTTGGAACAAAAATCTTAAAAAAATTTAAGACTAAGATCGACCAATAGGCTGCCAGAAAATTTTGAATTAAAAAATGCAGTTTCCTCGTTTTCCTATATAATTTAAACTCATAATTTTGTTCAAAATATGGTCTTTTATTACTCTTTTTGCTTTCCATGTGCCCCTTATTCTCTTTTTAATATTCGTTTTTCTGGTTTTTCTTTACATTAAAGACAAAAAGAACGTTTACTACCATTACAGAATGTAGGTGCTTCATAATGACGTTTAGTTCAATTTTTTGAGGGTTTATTCTAATATTTTTTCTCTATACTTGTTCACAGCTTTCATCTTTACCAAAGATAGTTTTTATTAGCAAGTTTTTGCTGGCGTATGCACTATAATAGCAGTCATTTGTCAGACATTTCTGTTTCAGAAACCCAAGGAAGAGCAGTTATAAGAGAATTAGCGATAATATATGAGTTTAGATGACCTTCAGGACCATCCTTCTTACGAAAGTATGTATCAAAAGTTTCTAGATTAGGCCCGAAGTGACTTAGTTGACAATTAGATTAGATAATATCTGTCGAAGTATGGCTATGGCACCATGAAGACGTAGTAGAACTCTCTGCTGTAGAAATTTAGCGATCATTGATACTTTATTGTTATAATTAATGACTTTTTTTATTCTTTAATAATGAAGTTTTAACTTTTTATATATTTTTTACTTTAATTGATAAGTTAATGATTTCAATATTAAATATTTAAAGTAAATAGATGCGTCCAAACAGAAACAGACAATAGGTGCAATAAACCGCGACTCTTATAGCAAACTTCACAGACATAAGTCTTTAAAAGCGTCTGGCTGCTGCCAAGAGAATCCCTTTCATCGCTTAGACTCTCGGATCGTAACGGGTTAAAAATTAATTCATTCCTTTCTTGCGAAAATGTAATACATAATACATGCAGAAGTCATTAACGATGAGTCTTCAGTAGTCATGTAAATGTTTTCTTCGATCAATGCGCTCGGAGAGGTGATTGGTGGAGGCATGGCAATTACTAATTTATTTCCCCTTCTCGAAGACGGACTATAGTACTAATAAGAAAAAGTAAGACAAATGGTAAGCAAGTATCGATATAGATAACAAACAAATATTTTTAAATAATAAATGTATCTGACCTGCAAAGATGCTAAAATTTCATCATGGGATCTCTGAGGAGATTGCTAGCTAACTAGTACGATGGGGTCAAGGATGCATTCTGTTGTGTAGCTGCTAGAAAACTTGGACTTTTCGCGTTGCCCAACCAACAGTAACTTCTAGCGGCCTACGCTTCTCTAGCTTAAGATCCGCTGCCTTCTAGACGAAAAAGTGCAGCAAAGTACAGCAAAGACCTCATAGGCTGGCTTTCAGCTTCAGAGGCTTCCATATTGAGAATCATTGAATCGTTAGCTAAGGACAAAGAAGAAAGCAATAAGATTTATCTGATTGATGCAATCATTTAATTAGCCAAGGTAAAGGCTCCATCGGCACTTCAGAGCTATTTTAATCTGATTTCTTACCAGTTCACTTGGAGAGTCAGGTACGAGCTAATCTCTAAAGTAGAAGTGTTGGCTGCGGCTATGGGTAGATAAAATTTCAAGTCTTTTCTGACTTACTACATCAAATACTTAAACGACATCGAACCTTAGATCAGAAGCATCGCAAATAGCAAGCTAAGTGCCATATTGCCTTTCCTTTAGGTCGACGACATCATGACCAGAATAGTTCCGGCTATCAAAAACATTCCACAAGACCCACTTACATACGTCAGAAGTACCAATTTTTTAATACAGATGCCCTTGCTTCGTCACTTTTTCACATATGTCCTATAGTTGGCAAAAAACATACTATTTAAGCCATCTTGCCCAAATTTTTAGTCTTCCTGAAAGATGAACAAGAACCTCAAGTGAAACAAACTGCATTCAAAAATGTACATCTAATATGTGAGACACTAGGAATCGACACGTTATCGCAATCTGTCATGCCTATCTTGTAAGAAATGATAGCACATACCAACTGGAGGGTCCGAGCTTAGGCCATAAAAATACTTACCTATCTCATCCAGAACTCTCCTTTGACTTTTTTGACTTAAAAACTTGTGAAAACAATCACTGATTTCTTGAAAGACAGAGCTGATTCTATAAGAAAGTAGGCGAATCAGCTGATATACGTCATTTTAGATCTCCACGGCATAGCATGGACATAAAAGCACATCCTTTCAAAATGGCTGCCTATGTTCAAGTCTCCGACCTTCAGTCAAAGATAAACAGCCCTTCAAGCCTTATAGATCCTAGCTCCCAAGCTAAGCCCCTAGTACATTTCTCGAAACACTTATGCATTAATAGTTCAATTAGCCAAAGATCCTGTTTCTAACGTGCGCATGAAGACATGCATAACCATAGGTGTTTTGTATAAATATTTGACAAAATAGAAAGACGGATTGACGAAGATGCTTAATACTTTGAAGTAAGATCAAGATGCAGATGTGAAAGACATGGCGATTAAAGTTTTTTCGCAACTATGATCTCTAACATATTATATAACATCATCATCAGTAAAATACAAAAAATATCAATAAAATGTATAAAATGTATAAAAAGTACTTGAAAAATAGTATGAATATGCATGATAATGATTTTTTATGTTAACTTTAATCACTTTTTACCTCCTTTCTTGCCTCCTTTCTTCGCCTCAGCTTGTTTTTCAGCCACTAGGGCAGGATTCTTTTAAGCCTCATCGAGCATGTCTGTGAACTGCTTCATAATTCCTTATTAAATGCCCTCTACTCTGTCATTTTTGATCTCTTCTCGAATATTTTTCAACTATTACACCTACCAACCAGTCAAAGCAGTACTGATTTTTTAGCTTAGCACGCCGATTCTGATGTTTTTTCTTACCATATCAGCGACGTCTGCCAGTTGAGGGTTGTGGCCGTTAATTTGACGGTAATCGTTGATGTTTTTAGTCAAATCTGCCTCAGAAATAGTTGGTTTTTATTGTGAAATGACGTCAATAAGGACTCTTTATTTTTATTGGCGACTGCTGTCTCGCTAAGTATCTTCGTTTCGCCACTGGATGTACTCATCATACTTGAGCTTTAAGCTGCTCTTAGATTATGAATAAAAAATATTGAGAGTTTACGTTTTTTCTTTCTACTTGATTTTCATCGTCTATCGTTTTTCTATGTTGCGAATCAGCTGGCCTACACGGTTCTAAGACGCCATGAGTGCTCCTTAGCGAATAGCCCTGAATTTAAAAGAATTTACCTGAGCTACTACTAGGACCGTATTCTTGGCTGTTAATTTGACTATAGTTTTTCAAATCTGACTTCTCTGTTTTATAGAATCTTCAGGAACTACTTGAGCTCGTTAGTGAAGTTGTCAGCACTCTTAGGGGGCTATCTTTCGGGTGCTTTTTCTTATATAATCTACTCTTTTTTCGCATCTTTTCCTGTCTTTTTGTCATCTTTCTTGCCACCTTTGCCTCCTTTCTTATCGTCCTGTTTGGCAGCTTACTCAAGTTGCTGTCTCTTAGTCAAGCGAGGAGCACTCAGCAACTGTTCTTCTTACTCAGTCAAAGCCTATCCGTTTTCCTTTTTTACTTGCGCAAGGTATCTTTTTCTGGCTTTTTTGGCCCTTTCTGCCCGTCCAGGCTGGGCATCTTCCCAAGACTTTCTTATCTACTTCTAGCGATCCTCTTGCCTTGTATCTCTGACTAAAGCTACTGATTATTCTGAGACTATTTGCAAAACCCAACATATTTTACTAGTTTCTTAGTGAAGACTCGCTGCTTAAGGCCATTTTCTAAGATCAAATGATGTTTATATAAAATATTGTTTGCCGGATGCCTTGGTGCTGTTAAACTTGAAGTTAGGAATGTTGATTTCATTGATTCCTGAAGCTTAATATAGAATATTCTAGCCATTCGTGATCTTTAGCAGAATAGTTCGATTTGCTGTATATGGTTTATCGATTAACTATGGAACTGACTCATCTTTTCCACCTTTTTTGGCTCCCTTAGCTGCAAGTGAGGCCTGGCCTTACTAGAACTATCCCAGTTTGACGGTGAGACTGGCACTACAGTCATTATTGCAGAAAATTCTTTATCTACAGATAAGTCCATACTTGTTAGGATTGTATTTTTCAATGAACTTCACTGGTTCGACTTGTTCCCTTTGTTCGATAGTAACACTGTCTTCTTTTGAAAGTATCATGAGCTATATGGCTCCATCAGGAATGTTTTCTTGTGATTGAGCCTCTACGATAAGATAGTACTAGTAATTTTATTCAATAACTATGCGACTATATTCGTATACCAGCAAAGTTCGTTACGCTCTTCGCTAGATGACGCCTTCTTGCTATTGACTAGTCAAAGGTTGCTAAGAACCATTCAATGTCGCTAATCTGAAATTCAGATGAGGAATCAAGTCTTAAGGTACATTCGTAAGTTTTACAAGCAGTTTGTTTTATCCTTTTTCTTGTCTAATACGCAGTCTGAGAATAGGGAAGTATGTGCCCGCTTATATAGGTGGATACTCGCAGTTTAGAGTCTTTTTAGTATAACCTTAAAACTCAGTTAGATAGTCAGCTATGCTCAGTAGCTTGAAAGGAGAATCAGCTGAAATCCAGTAGTTATAGTTGCCTTGGCTGACAGTATACAGTTTAAAAACAGTGTTTTGATTCTTCAAAGAAAGGAGCTTACTGCTCAAGTTTTTATCAAGACGAACTACACTAGAAGTGGCTCTAAACACATCAAAATCGAACTTTTGAAGCAAAGTATAAGGAGTCATCGCATCAGTAGGACTCTTCTGATATGAATAACCGAAAAGTAGATTGACTTTTCTATCTTCTTTTTCTTCTTCCTGCTGTACCTTTTCTACTACTAGAATCTCTTTATTTTAGTCAAAAGTGAACTGATTGCTTCTCGTGGCTATAACACTCTATATGGTTTTATGCGTAAAAACGTTAGGGTTGTAAACGATCTGTATTTCTTCAAAAAATTCAAACAAATCCTGCGACTGGATCCAGACTCCGCTGTCTTTTCTTTATAGAAGCTACTGGATGTTCGGTATTTGTGAAAAATCGTGAATATTCGGAAAGAGCTCGCTTTCTTACTTGTATTTTATGACTGTTACTGATAGACTCTGAATACTTTTGGTGTCTTGGTTCTTGTCTTGATTTTTCTAGTCTTTTTATGTAGGAATATCGTAATTTGGGGGCTGAGAAAGTTTGTTTAAGGCACATTTTTTGGCCAAAAGAATTTATTTTTAGTTATACTAGCAGTCAAGCTCAAGACCCGCTAAAAGCTTAAGAAAATGATATCTGATAGGGGTCTTTGATATAAGTTAAAGTCTCTTTTTTTACTAAATTCCTAATTTTTCTTTAAGTTATTTCTTCTTTTTGCGGTACTAAAGCTTTTATTATCGAGTTTTATTGGAAATAGAGACCTTGCAAAGCTCATTATACTCGTGTTTGATCATCATTTATTCTTATGTTTTTTATTGAGAAAAGACCATATTGAAGACATCGTTATCGAAATAATCTCCTATACAGTAAGAATAGCCATTTTTGATTCCAGTCTATTGATACCCTTAATGACCTTATTCTTTGACTTATCTTTGTTTTTTGGGTGCCCTTCTGAACTCTTTATTGCTGGTCGAGTAGCATCCCAGAACAATATCTTTGCTGATGTAGTGTTAATTTGACAAAAATTGTTAGATTAGCTACCATTCTTCAAAACTATTCAGTGAAAGTGTTTCTGAGATCATGCCTGTGAGCGCATAGATGATGATGCCGTTACCTATTATATGGTCGTTGCTTGTTTTTGCTAGATACTTTACAAGGGCTTTAGTAAGAATTCCTGTCCATTTTTAGTTGGGTTTGGCAGATATTGGGAAAAGTTATGCTTACTATTAGTTAAGGGGGACCCTGTCGTCTACTTATATTTTTATATATTTGCCCATATAGAGAAGTTTTACCCAATATTTGCCTGATTTGCTCAGTTGTGGCACTCCATTTTACTGAGGATATATCTTTTTCCATATCGGCTCGCTCGAAACGATGTCTGTAAGGTTTCGCTGTTTGATTATTTGCAGCTGAGAGCCAATCCACTTTGAAATCTATCCTAAATGTTGTCCACTTATGACATCTTGCATCATGACATCAGACACTGATATTGGGCCTTATTCTTTAACTTATTATTTTTTCGCAGCTTTCTTTTTGTCTTTTGCAGCTTTTTAAGCCTTTTCTGCCTAATCTTTCAGTCTTCTTTGCGTTTACTATTCAGTCTAAGGTCGCATGAAGGTCTCAATAACGCAAGACTGTCTTTCTTACTGTTCTTGCTCGATCTTTTTGTCGATACTTTTCATACTTTAAATCTCTCCTTTTGACATTTTGACCTCATCACGATCTTCGTTATTGAAATCATTCGCATAAGATATATCAATTAGTCGTTTCCACTGCATTTTTCCTTAGTCTTTAAGGTAACTATTAATATCTTCGTGGACAGTATCCTAGAATACGGCTTAGCTATTTATACCGAAATCATAGGCTTTGACTGCTTATTAACTGGGCCACTACTCGAACACATTCGCAAGGGTTTGATTCTTACTTTATATTAAGTTACGTTTTTAGATGATTCAGGGAAAGATTAGGGAATTCTGAAAGGTTTGGGCTAACGGGGAGGCTACTTGATTTACACTGGCACGATGTCTTTAAGTGGAATCGCGGCTTTGTATACTGGACCTTTTTTTGCTTATTTTTGCTTAGGGGGCATATCGATAAAAATTATTCAGATTTCAAAACAAAAAAATCAACGAAAACAAAAAAAATTGATTAAAGCAAAGAAAAAAATAAAGACTATAGAGATTTTTATATTAATTTACTTTGTATATGTATGCTTGAAGCTGATAGATGATTATACTTGAATCTATTTTATTAATTTTATTCATCTTTTCAGCATGCGTCGTTCGTTTCGTCCGACCTTTAAGCCCTAAAAATAGTTCATTCACACATACCACATCAACGAAGTGCCTCTGCCCTACTACAATCCTTACTAGGACCCCAATTTAAAGCACTATTTTTCCAACAGTAAGGTTGTCAAACAAATTACTCAAAACGGCTTCAGGTACGACCCTCGAAGATAATACCCCTACCTTGAAAGGAGGGCTAAAAATGCATATAGATTTCATCGTCAGAACTCGCCTTAGACTCCGGCTACTCACATGCTGAGGGACTCTAAACGAGGGTTTTCTCAATCGCTTTTCCTGAACAAGAAGGCAGATGCTAGTTTTTACGAAGCTTAAGAACAGTGCAGTCCAATGGCCAACAGAAACGCCAGGAGCTAAGTGCTCAACGACACCGGAAAGATCATGTTCTTGGCTTAAATAAAAACATAGAAAGCGAAGACGCAAGTAAGAAAGAAAATGATATACTCTTCAGAAGGGAAGAATAAAATGGATTGGTTGAATCAAAAGCGAGCTTTTTCAAGTAGTAGAAACTCGCAGATCATAGATCCTGAGAAAAACTTTTGATTTGCTTTAGATTATCATTCAGATCGAGTAGATCAGCGTCTACTCGATCAAAAATTATGTATCTTTATTAGAATTTCTTTAATTTCAAGTAGTTTCATGTATCTGAGTTCATTTTTTTATATTTTTACTACATTAAGTATATGTTAAATATGACAAAGATGATCAATTTAATCTACTTTGCTGGTAATGAATATCTGCATTCAAATTTTTAAGATAAGCAGTTGGCGTTAATGCCACCAGCTCGTGATACTCCTCTACTTGTCTGGGAAGTTCCTAGAGTACTTATCTGGCAAGCTCTACTCCATTATTATTGTGTTTTCTGAACTAAACAAATTGCACAAGATCTCTCTGCGTGGGATTTCCTTGAAAATCAGTCATCTTGCAGTCATCATCATCTAGCTAGTGCATAGCCTGCCATTCATTTTCACCCTAGCCAATACCAATAATGATGATACTTAGTGGAAGTTTACCACATTTTACTAGTAAATCTTTGACTTAGTCTTTGTCATGGATGATTCCATCGGTAATGATCATCAGTACCATGTACTACTTTATTTAGTTTTTCATCTGTTGGCACACGCCCATGGCCTATCGAAGCAAAGGGGCGAAGTAAGTAGGTCCTGAAAAAGAAAGATACGGCAGACATCGTCTGTAGCCCTATATGATGCCATTCAGCTGAAAAAGATTAGGATTGTTCTAGTCTCCGTTTAGAGGAAAACAGTGGTGTACTTTGCCGCCTGTGTTGAAGCCTGGAATGTTGACTTTTGCTCCAAAACCGAAGCAGGGAACCAATTTGTCAGTATCATAGTCCATCACTATGCTACAGGTCTCGTAAAGAGCTTACTCATATTGACTTCTTCGGTTGTTTCCCGTAAAATGTAGAGAACTTGGTTGAGTCTGAATGCCATTACTGGCAGTGAAATCGATACATACTATCATGGCTATCTGCATGCCACTTCTAAGATAATCCATGAAGTCATGTCTAATAGTCTGTTTAAAGTTTTACATGTAAAAAAGTCCTTTTTCTTTGCCATTTTTCATCAAAGTGAACCTGTGTCTTCCTTAGTGAAGTGTCGCAAGGTCAAGTCGTGACTCGCCTATGACTGATCCTGTATCTGTTTAAAATCTGATGATTATTGGTTGCTTGTAGTCGTTGTTGCATAACTTTTTTTAGTTGATCTTAAATCGCTAAAATCTGTTGTTCTTGCCTTCTCTGACTTAGCTCTCGTATAGTAAAAATTATTGATTTCTTTTTACTTTGTATATTTTCCACTGGCAGCCTGCTTCACCAAAACACAGAAAAGCAGATCCTACTTCGATATTGCGACCGACAAGGTCCCACTCTACGAACTTTGAACTGCCTTGTTAGACTTTTTATCCTCTTAAAATCATTTATCCGACTCGACTGCCGCCCCTTTCGATGTCTTTCTTAATTCCAGCATCTCTTCCGTTAAAGATCTAGCCGACTGTGGCTGAAACTGCTCCAACTATTTGTCGATTACTGCCCGAAGCACTAATCACCTCGACGATTATTCTTTGTCGAACTTTATTGAAAAACATGTACTTTCGAAGAAAAATTCAATCACTAATGACTATGGGAAATCTATAGCGTTTCCTCTTTTATTTTGAGGCTTAGTTTGTTTGATCTTTTGTCTAGGTTTGTTGGTCTCCTGGATGTACACTTACAGGAAAACAGAGTCTGCTTGTAGACTCGAGATTGTGAAGTAGATTTCCACTTTCTATGATTCCTGTTATGAAAGCAAAGACTCTTTTCTGGCGTCGAAGTCCATCTTAGGTGAAATCAATATTATTATGTCATATGCCGAGATAAGCTATATTTTCGCTAATCTAGACTAATTAATACCGTGCTGCTATCTATCATGTTAGTAAAAGCCTAAGAAAAAAAGATTTAAAAAAAATGTTCAAAATCTTTGCAAAAAAAATTAATTTTTACGTATTTTAAGCAAGAATATACTTTCAAGATATACTTAATTGTCGAAGGCTTAATTTTTTATCAAAATTTTAATTTTTTTACAGTGTTTCATCAAAACTGTAATTAAATCTATATTTTGCTTTAAAAATTATAATATTATTGATTGTTAGCATAGTGGAAGCAAAATACATTATCAATTATTAATTTCAATAACAGATTGACACAATGGACATGTATTTTTCTTTTTTATCCACTTGTTCAGACAATTTGCATGATAATGATGCATACACTGTATTTTTGCAACCCTCTGACCTTCCTATATTCTATTCAAACATATGGCACAGTTTTAATCGATCATATTGTTGACTTACCAGTCAACTCGGCACCTGTTGGCTTTTTAGTACTACTTGTAGAAGAGAAGTTGGTATGTGACTCCCAGGAAAAGGTTTACGAAATAGTATAGGAGTGAGTAGTGGATGGAGTTGCCCATTAGAGTGTACATTCTGAGCTAGGGGTGTAGAGTACCATCTAGCAGCTAAAATTTTTGAGCCAAAGTGAAGGAAAGACCGATGCCAAACAAACAAAGGTACCGTTTGAGCAGCCAAGAAGACTATTGAATATTGACTTATGAGCTCTTGAACTGACGATGTTCGTACTCTAGCAGAATAATTAGCGCCAAGTATATGAGCGAAAGCACTGCCAGGGTCACCGAGGGGAATTTGTACTCTTACATGAAACTGTTTACAAAGATTGAGCCGTTGGCTGAGGCTAACAGCACTGCGTTTACTGATACTAATTTCATGGTTTTTTAAGGCTTGGTGATTATAATTTTTACTAAATATGCTAGCTAATCAATATAATATAAATACAATAGCACATATAATTTACAAAAAAACTAAAAATAAATGCAAAAATAATGATATTTTTAATATTTTTTCAATATAAATGATGTTTTTATGAGATTAATGATCACAGGTGGAAGATGCTCAGCAAAAGATACTCAAAGTGCTCATCCCGTGGAATCATGCAAGACAAATCCTCAAAATATGCTGCGAATTCTTCAAGTTGAACCTAGTAGTCGGGTCTTATGTTGTCCCAGCTCCACACGAACTCATGGAAGGCTTCTTGCTCGCTCTTTCTGCCAGTTATCACTTCAGGATGACGTTTAGCATCAAATATCTTGCCAAGTTCTTACAAGGTTGTTTTTCCTCCAATTATTTTCTGAGCTCTTCGGTAGGCGTCCACTATTGACTGGAAACGTTTTTCGTTTGTTTTTCCTCTTAAATCGCTCAAGAAGATCCTGTAGCTGATTTTTCCTTGACTGCCATAGTGTCTCAACAAAAATTACACCTATTGCTCACTTAAGAAGATCTTTCCGCTTTGCAAACCCCATCTGAAATCGTTTTAATCGAGATGACCTGAACGTTGTTGGTCGAGGCAGGAAAGAACTTTATGCAAAAATCTCATTCCATAGACACCTCTTTAGGTCAGCAAATGCTTTACTTTTTTTTCAAGAGTAAACTTATTGACAACTTAGTTTTTAACGATAGACTCGTCGAACTATTGCTCAGGAGAGTTAGCTCCAAGAATAAGCCATAAATTTTAATCTTTTTGAGCTCTAGCAGGCGTATCTATAGTTGAGATACCTTTTTTCTACTGATAGAGATTCTGTGTCTTGTTGTTGACCACAAAATTGTGAGCCATGACTTAGAACTATCTTCCGAAACTATTGTCGTAGAGTTTGTTATCAGCAGCCAGCCATTGGTTGGTCATTTCGTGCTTGATTAGCACAGTGTCGTCGATACCGATGGGCTGACCTGTGGACTAAAGGCGTTGGTTTGGGTCAGGATGCTCCAGGATCCATACTGTGTTGTGATTATTTTTTAGCATGAAAACAACTTATTGCAGTCTTGAGACCTAAGTTGAATGAGTAATACCTTGGAGAAACGATTGACTGAGCTGGGCTCACTGTAGAGATAAACTGGCTTGTCAATTAAAAGAGAATTGATACGAAGTCTTAATTGTTGACCATAGCGGATGAAATCTCCCTTGTATCCGTCGTTAGGGTTGGCTCTACATAGTTATTAATGTACCTTTCAAGGACAAAGACTGATCTTGCGGCTGCGTGAATGTTTTTAACCGCAGATACGTTATAGGCTTGTTCAGTTGTTGAAGTTTGCTCGTAGATGTCGGTGACTTGGTAAAGAGATTTGTACCTAGGAAGCCTTAGACTTTGCCGTTGAAAAGCATAACATGGTCTCCGAACTTTCGTTTATTGTCTTTCGAGTATGTAAGTGATGCCTAAATATATCTAAAAATACGCTTTGGTAGCTCTTGAGAAGCATATTTTCTTTGACATTAACAGGGTTGACTCCCTGATGTTTCTGTCTAACGTATTCTTTGCGTCTATATTGAATGAGCTGTACTTGACTTCTTCGAGGTCCCACTACTAGCTCCAGTTGCCGATTCTGGTGCGATGACCGTATTTCTGAGGCGGGTTGAAGTTGTGCATGCAATAAGTTATAATAATAATATTTAAATAGAATCCACATTTATCATCTAAAAGCATCATCAATTACATTAAATACAACAAATTTTATTTAAAAATACTAAAAAAGTTGATTTTTTCATAAAAAATGTATTAAAAAGATCAAAAATATTTGTTTTTCATTACAAATTAATAATTTTTCTATGATTGATAGGTATTCTCATTCTCGTATACTTATCTTCGAGTGAACACTTTCGTATTTAATTAATCATCTACTAACGAATCTAGTTATTCATGCGTTCATATATTTGTTCTTTAGTGAATCTGGGCGAAGCTGACTCAAAAAATATATGCTGACGATTCTAACTAATCACTGAAGGAGCGGTCTAGTATGATTAAGTCTTTCTGAAACTAGATAAAACAGGAAACATTTTAATGTGAGCTTTCTTGCTTAAAAGCTTAGGCGTTCTTTTTTATTTTTTACTATCATTAGTTTCATCTTCTGTTGTATGTCTCATGTTGCTTTTTTGCTAAAATTAATGATCTTTGCTTGATTTTTTCTTCAGCAAATTTATTTTTGGAGTTTCTATTTCGAAACCCATGTTTTCTTTTGAATTTTAGCAACTTTGTCGGTAAAGTTCTTTTCGTTTTTTAGACACAAATCTGTTTACTTTTTCAGCCAGTTCTTCGAAAAAATCAGATTAAAGTGTTTTGAACATGAGTTCTCGTGTTTCTATAGAGTAAAAATGGTCAGCCATCGACCTTTATTAGTCTTAAAAAGACGACTTTCTATTGAGTGAATCGACTGGTTTTTCTTAGATGATCTCTGAAGGCATAGTTTTGAGTTTACAGCTCATATAGTTTTGTTGTTTTTTATTGAGTCGTTGATACCTGAGTGTATTCAATGGCTGTTTTTTGCGCTAAATGAGCTTCAGAACTCGCTTGTTAATATCTGCTAAAGAATTATTTCTAGAGTGCATTTTCTTTAGTCTTGTATAGAGTTTTTAATATTATGATTGCAAAGAAGATTATCAAAGAAGTTTTCTATTATGATAGATAAAGTTACAACAAAATTGATGATTTAGCTTTAATTAGTAAATAATGAATAAAATTTAGACAAAGAACATATTTGCTAAACTGAGAAAAAGCTAAAGACGATCCGATACAAGATCACCGCATCTTCACGTACAAAATTACGACTATCCTGACCTGTAATTTAAAACAAACAAATCACTTGAAGCCTTGAATAGTAAAAACTTCGTCTCTAGCTTTGAAATCAAAACTTCTGCTTAAAATTATAGCTCTAATTTGCTAGGAGACTAGCGTAGAGTGAACAAAGTGAGTCGCTATGAGTACTACCAAGATTCTTTGAGGAAAATTCAGAAATACAGAAAAGCTGTAAGTTCTTTTGCATAGCGACATCAAAACTTGTTTGTGTCCAAACAAAAACTAAAAAATCTTGCAAATATCAATACTTTAGATATGAAACTAGATTAAGAAAAGGACTTGAGTGCATCTAGTTTTCAAAAAAGATTAAAAATCTTTAAAAAACACAATTAACGCTAATTTCTATTGAACAGTGCGGACAATAGACTATCGAGTATTACTTATGGCTAATATTCTTCATGCCTGATGGGAGAGATCAAGTTCCCTTTTTTCGTTAGAAAACTTGAGTCAGACGATAGATAGTTTTCGCTTTCTTTAAAGAAAAAAGCGTAAATAGTTAAAAAAATAAAACAAAACTTGAAGTCAAACAAAATAGATAAAAATTAGCCATAAGGCCTGAAGTAAGTATCTGACTATTCTTCTGCGATAAGAAAGCAAAAGAACAATCGAAAATACAAACTTAGTGGTATAAAAATCGATCGCTGGTAGATATAAAACCCTAATAGTTGCCTTCCCTAGATATGATAATCTTATTTTCCTCTATCTAAGTAATATTGTGAGTATTGTATGCAGATATATTATGATCAGTGATCGATTGAAATAAGTATCCTTTACTGACTGCGACACTTCTTCAATTTCAATCTATTCTGTAACATTTCTTCCTGCTTGTTTAAATTCATTTGTTTTATGTTTTAGTTTTTAAGTATTGCTTTTTCAGAATGCTGCATTATGTTTTTGACGTACTCGTTCTCGCACGATTTGAATTTGTTTACTTATTAAGATATCTTGCATCTCGATGCCATGTGCGATGATTTCAATTTTTGTATTTTTTGTGGCGATCTGGATTAAATGATGAATAAAGTTGCAGGGTCTGCGAGCAATCTTGTCATTTTTCTTTGAAAATGCTGTGCTTTTCGAGGTTAGAACTGAATGTAGTAATCTATGCCAATCTGCATGATGATGAATGTACCCTGTATAGTTCGTTAAGTTCAGTTATGAGGTCCATAGAGCGCTGGTCTTCCAGAAGAGATTCTAGTTCTATGAGTTTATCTGCAAAGTTTTGGGGAAGGTGCAATTCGTTCCTGACCATCATATCCGTTAACAGTGATATTAATATTAATTTATACAGCCCTATTAATAGCCTTTTATTAAAAATAATTTTACTTTTGAATAAGAGCGCATCAATTATCATATAACGGTCTATTTTTCGTGCAGATGATCTAACCAGTAGCTTCCTCGAGAGTACCTTTCGATACGTTCGCAGTGTTTTGAACAAAATAAAAACATATTTTTCAAAAATTTCTCAAAATGGCTTGTATTTTCACCTTACTACTAAGAAACGCCTCTTAGGGTCAGGTTGCCTCCGATTTCGATGAGTCCTCTAAGTTTTTTCTGTCTAAGTAGCTACAAAAATAAGGCATTTGCAGCTTTGAAGTGTCTGATTGTCGAGTTCATTGTCAAAAGCAAGTCCATTAATCTATTTATGTCATTTTCAATAGCATATGCCACTAAAGCCTTGATATTTTCTTTGACAGTTTATTCTTATACTTATTGATGCATTTCTGTGATATTTCCTTCTTAATCCATGGCAATAGTGCGTTCTTCGTCAAAAGCTCCCAACATTTCTTATACTACTTGCATGAACATATGTCTGTAGTCGCCAGTGAATGCCAGTTTTGCAGCTTATAAGTAATTTTTATCAAATCTGTATTGATCCATAAGAACTCTTTACTTTTGTTAAATCTCTCCTTGTTTCAGTATATTGTTTCTTGTTTACTATGTGCTGTCTGCCCAAATGTGATAGACTGAGTCGTTAGCACCACTAGCAACCTCGCACTTACCATTCTAAGTCTTTCTTACATCTAAAGCCCATATTTTTCCTTAGTGTTTGTCGTAGCTCAGTGAAGTTTTCTTGCGAATATCCCATATTTTCAGTATTCCGTCGACTGAACCAGTGACTACCTGATGCTGATAGATCCATTGGCAGCGCACTAAGCCAGCTCCTTAGCCCATCGACCATACACAAGAACCGTCTACCATACTCCATCCCTTAAGCATGCCATCACCTGCAGCTGTCACTAGTAGTGCTTCGTAGTCGTGAAAAGCAGCGTCCCAAACTCCCCTTCTGTGTCCTTTGAGCTAGAAAAGTCTTGTAAGATTGTTGTTCCATACCTTTACTGACCTGTCATGTGAACAAGTAGCAATCAACTAGTCTCTTTGCGATACTCTAACAGTGTTTATGGTCTTTTCGTGCCCCATAATCGTATTCAAAGCTGAGTTGATCTCTACTGGATCAGTCGAGGCCTACAC
>Ga0169931_10006721_pt1 | contig 17250 bp, 9 predicted proteins | sample Kivu_15m_20L_FD_129675 | JGI IMG/M metagenome (GOLD analysis project Ga0169931, IMG submission 129675) | Freshwater microbial communities from Lake Kivu, Western Province, Rwanda to study Microbial Dark Matter (Phase II) - Kivu_15m_20L... | ecosystem: Environmental > Aquatic > Freshwater > Lake ...
AAGTGAAAGGAATAAAACTATTAAAAATTTCATATTGCGCAGAGCTTACATATCCACCGCCACCAATTCCGTTGGTATGTGGTTCTGCTTTTAAGGTATCCTGAAAATACTGCGTACTTACTACAGCATATTGCGTTGTATTTAACAAAGGACCAACCATAAGCGTATCGCTGTAGGCAAGCCAATTTCCATTATTGTCATACCAATTGTTTATTAAATTATCTGTAGGATTTGTTACAGTTAACATACCAGATGCATTAGCACATAAAGAGGTATCACCGGAAATGATTGGATTGGGTGGACTTACCTGATTTACGGTATATGGATTTGACACATTGGTACCACAATAAGAAGTAACCGTAACTGAATACACTCCAGGTGTATTTACGTTAATACGTTGTGTTGTTGCACCATTTGACCAAAGAAAAGAACTACCTCCCGTACATGTAAGTTGAACACTACCACCTGCACATAGATTTTTAGAACCAATTGCAGATATTTCCGGAGTTTGCGCTGTATTTGCAGGTAATTGTCTCGTGAGGGTTACAGGTACAGCGGTCCAGTTATTCGTCTCGTCTTCTTCCAGGAAATTATCATTTTTATCAACTTCCATCACAATCCAGTAATTCCCATTACAAGTATTTCTGGGGATATTGATCCACATACCATCCAAGTGTTTACCATAAACATCCAACCATCCAGATGAAATACCCTGCTCAATAACAGAACAATTGTAAGAACCTCCACCCAAACCCCAGTTGGGAAAGGCGTTATTCAACATGGTTGAACCTTGCTGGTAATACATATTTGTATCTCTGCAAAATCCATAATAGGTAGAAGTCGCAGAGGTACCACACTGACCATAATCCATCAAACAGAATCCGATCTTGGCACCTTCACCTATAATAGGCCAATTTAAAGGGTTTGGATCTGAAGTTTGAACTCTCAAAGTCATCACGGCCCAGTCATCCACGTGGTTGTGTCCATGAGAAGCATGGTAGGTTTGACTTCCAGCCCAACGATCAGTGTATGTCATTTGGTTGCCATTTTTATGATAAACCCTTTGCGTAATTAGCTGTCTTGGATTGGGATTTCCATTGGGACAGGTAAAAGCGCCAGTGGCAGAAACATTAAAAAAAGTATCCGTACCACATAGAAAAGTCCTACGACCAGCTGAATTTTGACCTCTAACAGTAAAAGATCCAAATCCATTGTTAGGGGTAGCACCCGTTACTCTAAGTCTTCCGTCATCAGGTCCCTGACCTGTATAATTTGTTCCTGCACCAGTCTGAGGGTATTCAGTCCAGCCGTTTTGACTTATACCCAACCAGGAAGCCTGGATATCTGGGAGTAAATCGCAATTGGTAGAACCATCTTTACACACACAACTGGTCGCATTGGTTGAAGTACACTGTGCATCAATGTCGAAAGCGAAAAACAAAATAATCGCCGAAATAGTAATGATTTTTTTCATAGATTTGGTTAGATAGAAATTCCATTCGCTACAAAACGAACATATCACAAAATTAACAAAATGATCAATGAAACAAATATTTCCAAATAATATTTTGTAAAATTTGTAATATATATTCAATTAAAATTCAAATTAAAAATAGATGAGAATTGAAATTTGGTGTCAGGGGGCTACAGCATTTTCTTATATTCAGGTAGGAATAGATATATATCACAAAAGAATACAGCATTACCTGCCCATAGATTTTGTCATTTTAAATGATATCAAGAATGCAAAATCATTGGATGAAACTGCTATCAAGGAAAAAGAAGCTGAATTGCAACTAAAAAAATTGTTACCCAATGACATTTTGATTCTATTGGACGAAAGAGGTAAAAATTACAGCTCGGTAGATTTTTCAAATTTTCTGGAACAAATGTTTAATTTATCTGGTTCCAAGAGAATTGTTTTTCTAATTGGCGGTGCCTATGGTTTTTCCCAAAAAATATATGCCAGAGCCAATCACCAGTGGTCACTTTCCAAATTAACCTTTTCACATCAAATGGTGCGGCTTTTTGTAATAGAGCAAATATACAGGGCTATTAGCATACAAAAAGGTTTGCCTTACCATCACGAGTAGAAATTTATTCTTTTAGTATTTTGAAAGTTCTCTGCAATTGATTCTGATTCAAAACTACATAATAAAAACCTCCAGGTTGATTGGTTATATCAAATTGTACATTCTGTGCGTTCAATTCAGTGTAATAGATTTGTTGACCAAGGGCATTATATATTTTCAATTCCCATTGTTGTTCTAAAGTTGAATCAGATATATACAGTTGATAAATGCCCGTGCTTGGATTGGGATAAACAACTACTTCTCCCAGTTTCTTTGCTGTATTTTCAATACTACTGATCACAGGCAAAAGCTGACTTTGTGTGTAAAAATTTAAACCCCCTCTAATATTTCCTATCACAAATTCGAGGGTGTCGTCCTGATTAAAATCTGCAACCGCCAAACTTGAAAACCTGCCAAAAAATTGATTACCCATATTCAAAGAAACCGTGTCATAGATACCTGTAATATTTCCATCAATATCGTTCAAATGAACAATTCCTCCTTCTCTATGACCCAAAAACAACTGAAAAGACCCTTGTTTATCATAAAAACATGGAGAGGCCGCAGCACTTCCAAATGAAATTAAATCAAAACCAAAGGTGTTGCTGGTTGGGGTAGATGAAAAATTTGCAATAGTTGCGGTGCCTGTATTCCTGAAATAGAATAACCTTCCCTGAGCAGTGCCAATCATGATGTCCAAATCCCCATCTCTATCGATATCTACCCATTGGGGCGCAGCATTGTCTCCAACATCAATACCTTTATAGTTTGATGTTTGACTTCCAAAGACTATTGGATTATTTGGTCCGGCTGTATTTTCAAATAAAATCAGAGTTCCATCTAAAATACCCAGCAACATGTCTTTATCACCATCTCCGTCAATGTCACCAAAGCTAGGATGCATAGACAACAAATTCTGAGATGACAAATTTGCCCAATTATCAGTTACCCATTGAAAAGCAGGTGAAGTGGAAGATCCAACATTTTGATAATAGGATAAACCCGAGCTGTAGGTTTGAAATCCGGATGTAAGCCCAAAATGACCGGAGATGATATCCAAAAGCCCATCCCCATTAACATCTACTATTGCAGGTTTCGAATAAGCTCCTTTATCAATCATTTCACCCACCATAAAATCTTTTTTTATAAAGTTGAGTTGCATGGAATCTGATAATTGATTTTCATAGAACCAAGCGACAGAATCTGTTATGGCCTCACCCAAAGCAATTTCAGTGGGGGCTGCAATCATATCTTTTAGACCATCATTATTCAAGTCGAGAAAAAATGAGCTGGGATAAGAAAAAAGTCGAACAGATTGGTTATAACGTGGAAAAACTGAGTCCTGACTGATAAATCGTAATGTATCGTTATTCTCAGTGGAAGTCAGCAAATTAAGGGTATTTACACCAACATCTCCAACTACTACATCCATATTCCCATCTTGGTTCCAGTCTACTAATGTTACAGTTGAACCCGTGTGTCTGGGTTCCGCCAATGATCGGTTCCAATAGGGGTTGTCTGCACAGGTATCTATCCAGGGACTCAAAAAATAAGTATTGTTATTAAACACTGTTTCAGTTGCCATTCCAAAACACTGGTGCTCCAGAACAAATTGAAGAGAGTCGCATCCAAATCCATTTTCAACAGAAGTATTCCTGTAATAATACATATTTCGGTTGAAGGTAAAATCTAGCGTAAAGCCGACTATGTCAATATCTCCATCGCCATCTACATCTTCAATACCTGGAATATCTGGATTAAAAATAAATATGTCATTGATTCCAAAAATTGAATTGTATTTCAAAATGGGTTTAAAAGGAGAAAATTGAATCTTATTATTGACATAATAGCCCTTCATAACTCCTATCCCACCCGAAGTGAGTGGAGGTTGATTATAAAAAAACAAATCTTCAATCCCATCACAGTTAAAATCTTTAGCAAGTACAAAATTTCTATTGTTCTGAGGAAAGGCATCCATGAATTCAGGAGCATATTGGTAACTACTTTGACCTGCAACTCCACTGTTTAGAAAAGTAAGCGTAATTTGAGCCGCTCTATCAAAAACAATCAGATCTTTGATTCCATCCTGATTCAAATCTATCTCAGAAAATTGAGGAAGATTCAAACCTCCCGCCCAGGCATAGGGGATATTCAGGCCATTTTTTGTAAAAGGTGGATTCCAGGGTTGTAACTGAGCACTTAACAATGAAGTGAAGCCTATTATTAAAATAAAAACTACTCTCATTTATAATTTTATAAGTTTGTGATTACTAATGTTTATTGCTCCTTTCCATATACTAACAACGTAAAATCCGGGTTGAATCTGACTGATATCTAAGATTTGATTTCCGGTTAAATCAGTTAATTCGGTAATATTTTTTCCCTGAACATCTGTTATTCTTATGCTATAATCAGTAATTGGTGCTGAGGGAGATACAACCAAATGTTGTCTGGTCGGATTGGGATAAACCTCGAATTCTGGATTGCTCTCCATTTGTAAAACTGAGGTATTAAATTGGATTTGTCCGCTAAACATTTGCAAGCCGCCCCTTTTGTTCCCGATAACAATCTCTAAGGTTTGATTACTATCTATTTCAGCGGAAGAAAGTATAGATTGAGTTCCCACATCAATGGCATCCAACCCGATATTAATTTTTCGATAAGCACCTAAAATATTCTGGTCTATGCTATCGTAAACCCAAACTTCACCCGATTCATTACCCAAAAGCAATAAAGTTTGCCCTTGATAATCTATAAAATGAGGAGATGAATTTCCCTCCAAAGATTCAGATAACACTCTGCTATCAATAAATCCTAAAGTTTGACTTTGAGCAACAGATGAAAAATTAAAAAGAGTGGTTGATCCTCCATTGGGAAAATAATTCAAATTTCCATTTCTTTCTCCAATAATTAGATCTAAATCACCATCTTTATCCAAATCATACAACTGTGGAGCGGCAAACTGACCCACATCAATCCCCGAAAAATTTGATTGGGGCGTATTAAAAGAAGCATTGTTTGCATTTCCGTTATTTATAACATAAAGTAGGGTGCCATCTTCTAAACCACATAGTAAATCAAAATCACCGTCAGCATCGAGGTCACCGAAACTAGGAACTAATCTTTTAAGATTATACTGTTGTAAAGAGGCAAAGTCTTGATTCATTAATTTAAATCTGGGAACTGATAGGCTGCCTATATTTTCATAATAATAAAGTTTAGTCCTGTAATTTCCAGTGCCGGAATATAAGCCCAGATGACCAACAATTATATCTTTTAATCCATCCCCATTCATATCAACAAAAACAGGAGCAGCAGTTGAACCTAATTCAATCATTTCATTGACCAGAAAATCATTTTGTTCAAATAGGTAATTGGGATTTTGATCATTATTTGTGTTTAAATAAAACCAGGCAACCCGATCATTTACTGAAATATCGTCAATATTGGGGGAAGCAATCAAATCCTTCGCCCCATCATTGTTTACATCCAAAAAATAAACAGCCGGGAATGAGTTCAAGTTAATTGGCGTTGTATTGGAAGGAAAATTATTAATTTGACTGCTTATAAAACCTGAATCCAAGGTTCCTGCATTAATTCCCAAATTGATATTCGCAAATGAAACATCTCCCAAAAAAATTTCTTTCAAGCCATCATTATTTAAATCAAGGGTAGTTACAGTTGACCCAGAATGTCTGGCATCCTTTTGATTTTTTCTAAGGGCAGTCCATTGTGTCCAATTGTTACAACTATCCAGCTGTGGACTTAAATCCAGACTCACACTGATGCCACTTTCATAAAAACGTCCCCAACAATTGTCTGCATATTCAAATTGCAGACTATCACAAGACCAACCATTCTCTACAGAGGTATTCCGAAACCATTCTAAATAACCACCACCAATGTGAAAAGTAAGAATATCTAAATCCCCGTCATTATCAATATCATTAACATCTGGAAGGTCGATATTGCTGACATAAAGATTGAAAGGGAAATTCTGATTTTTTTCAGTATACTTCAACAATTGCTTTGCTAAACTAAATTGAACCAATCCGTTGCCAGTCCTTGATGCCTTGTAAACAGCAATACCAGATTCGCCAGTTCCTTCATCTTTGAAATAAGCAAATATATCTTCCAACCCATCGCAATTATAGTCTCTCAACAAACAAAACCTTTTCACTTTTGGAAAAAGGTTCGCCCAGCTAGGCATCAATTGATAATCTGACTGAAAAGGGGTCCCATTATTTTTAAAAACATTAAAAATATTACCCGTTCGATCAAACACAACGAGATCTTTCAAAGCATCCTGGTCTATGTCAATATTTGAAAACTGAGGGTTATTCTGACCTCCCGCCCAAGCATACTGGTAAGGTTGATTATTTGGTTTCAAAACCTCAGGGTGAAAAAACTGAAATTGGGCAAAAAGCTTACAAGAAATCAACAGTAAAATAAAGATATTTACCTGATACTTTTGAAAAGCAAATAAATGAACCATGAAAGTATATTTAGTAATACAAAGTTATGAAAATAATAGTTTTATTTTTGTAGGAATCATTCTGTCTCAAATAATAAAATCAATGAATTTTATAATAATATCTTAACATGAACAAAGTACAAATTGATTATCTTTGTGCCATAAAAATAAACTGTTATGAAAAAAATCCTACTTTCCTTAATTTGCCTTCTTTATTTACAATGGGGAAATTCTCAAATTGTAATTACAGAAATCATGTTCAATCCGCCAGAAACGGGAACAGATTCATTAGAATACATTGAAATCTACAATGCTGGAACAACTGCTGTTGATCTTTTGGGATACACTTTAAATTTTGGTAATCCTGCACCAACAGTTAGAGATTCTTTCAGAGTTTCTACTCTCCTCAATCCAGGGTCCTTTATTATTTTCGCAGCTAATGACACTGCAGTTCAAAATCAATACAGTTTGGGCTTTACTCCCAGACAATGGACAGGTACAGGCTTAACCAATACAAGCACTTTGATCGTCTTGAGAAATGGTTCTACCGTAATAGATTCAGTTAGATATCAAGCTGCCTGGGAACCACAAGCTAATGGTGGAGGAAACTCTCTTCAACTTTGTGATCCCAGTACAGACAATAGCATTGCTGCCAATTGGGATACATCCAGAGTAAATACTGGGGTGATCATCAATGCAAGAAATTTATTTGGCAGTCCTAATGCTCTTGAAACTTGCCTTAGTCAACCACTCAGAGTTGGATTCGCTTCTCCTGCAGTAACTGTAAATGAGGCTGTTGGTACAATTTCTGTAAATGTTGCCATTTTAAATCCTAATGCAAACAGCACTACCGTAGAAATGAGAGTTGGAACAAGCTCTACCGCTTCAGCAAGTGACTACACCAACCTGACAGTTCCTCAAACCATCACCTTTCCTGGTTCAAGTAATGCTACCCAAACAATAAGTTTCGACATTATTGATGATGTACTAACTGAAGGCAACGAAAATTTAATACTTGAGTTATTTAATCCTTCCAATGGTGCCAGTTTTACAGATAGTGTATATAATATTACCATTGTGGACAATGATGTTGCCCCAACACCTTTATACAACCTGGTCATCTCTGAATTTATGTATAATAATCCGGGTGCTGATTCTGTAGAGTTTATTGAAATTTACAATAATGATACGGTAAATGTAGACATGACCGGATATCAAATTACCAATGGTGTATTTTTTACCTTTCCTACCTTCACTTTGAATGCAGGTTCTCATGTGGTTGTTTGTCAGGATACTGCTGTATTTAACAGTAGATTTGGCATCAGTGCTTTCAGATGGAATACAGGTAATTCTTTAAATAATACAGGAGAAGCTATTGTTTTAAGAAACAACCAGGCAGTAATTTTAGATTCTATATTCTACTCCAATGCACTTCCCTGGCCTGTTGCTGCAAACGGAAATGGTCCATCTTTACAGTTGTGTAATATAAACACTGACAATAATATAGGTTCAAATTGGGGTGCAAGCACGAATCCTACAGGAGTATTTGTAGCAGGTGTTGAAATTAAAGCAACGCCAGCACAGCAAAATACAATATGTAGACCTAACTATCCCTATCAGCCTATCATTAATATTGAAGGTGTTAATGGAAATGGAGTCCCTGACTCACTAGGCTTAAGTTATGAAATTAGAGGTATTGTACATTGTAATGATTTCAGATTAAATGCAGGATATGAAATGTATGTAATTAATACAGGCAACCATGGCATTAAAGTTTTCTCCGGAATAGATCGTAGCGGTTATTCTGTTTCTGACGGAGATTCACTTCACATTTGGGGAACAGTGGCTCAGACTAATGGAGTAACTGAGTTCGTGGTAGATAGTTTATTCCTTATTAGTTCTGGCAATGCAACAGTAAATCCCATTATGTTAGGTACCCCATTAAATGAAACACAGGAAGGAAGTTTGGTTATGTTGAGCAATGTATCTTTGGTTAACGCCACACAATGGACAACATCAACTGGCACAGGTTTTAACGTAGACGTAACAGATGGTACCACTACCTGGCAACTAAGGATTGACGATGCAACTGATTTGTATAGTCAAACTGCACCGGTTGGTAATTTTTCAGTTTATGGTTTTGGATCTCAGTTTGACACCCAAAGTCCTTTTGACAGTGGTTACCAATTGTTAGCTTGCTCCGGTTCATTGGTTACTGCCATTGATCATTTTGATGATCAAAACACTATCCAAATTTACCCTAATCCAACTGAGGAAACTGTTCAAATTCTTTCAACAGAAAATATTGAAAAACTTGAATTATACAATGTATTAGGTTCTCAGTTGTATAGTCAAAAATGTAATCAAAACAGCGCACAACTCAATTTAAGTACTTATTCCACCGGACTTTATTATATCAAAATATATTCCTCAAAAGGTATAATTACCAAACAGGTAGTAAAAAAATAATACCTAATATTTTTAATCAAATAATCTAAGGATGCTCCAAAAGAGCATCCTTTTTTTGTGTGACATAAATCACAGATTTAATTATAGAATTATAATACTTTTGAAATAAAAAAAATGAAAAAGCTTATTCTTTTATTACTCCATTGCCAGTTGCTCATGAGTCAGTCAAGCAATTTTGATATTCAGTTGAGACCTTTACAAATTCCAACGCTGGGAGGTATTCAATCCTATGCCTATGCTCAAAACAATGGATATATTTTGATTATTGGAGGAAGATTAGATGGCCTACACCGACGCCAGCCATTTGCTGCTTTTGATCAGGCCGGTCATAATACACAAATTGTAGTTATACATCCAACTACTTACCAAAAATGGTCTGTCTCTATGAATTCACTACCGGTAAGTATGCAAGAACAACTCAGTTCTACTAATATGCAATTTCACCAAGAAGGAAATTACTTGTATATTCTCGGTGGTTATGGATTTAGTGCTACAATAAATAATCATACTACTTATCCTAATCTAACAGCCATACAAGTTCCTGATTTAATTCAAGCTATCATCAGCAATCAAAATATCAATCCTTTTTTCAGACAGATTACTGATACGCAGTTTCAAGTAACTGGAGGTAGATTAAGAAAAATATACAATAATTATTATTTAGCCGGGGGACATAAATTTTTAGGTAGGTACAATCCTATGGGTCCAAATAATGGGCTTGGTTTTATTCAAGAATATACAAATGCAGTTAAGAGATTTAACATTGTAGATGACGGAACAAATATTCAAATACAACATATTAGAACCTATATTGATACGTTACAATTACATAGAAGAGACTTTAATGTTGAGTCTAACATTAAAGCAAATGGCGAAGAATCAATCATTTTATATTCCGGAGTTTTTCAACCTAATGCAAATCTACCTTTTTTAAATGCCATCGAACTTGATAGTACTTCACATCAGGCAGTCTCTGGATTCAACCAATATTACAACCATTACCATTGCCCCGTTATACCCATTTATCATGCAAATCAAAATGAAATGCATCATTTATTCTTTGGTGGAATTTCTCAATATTATGATAGTTTGGGAATTCTCGTACAAGACAATAATGTTCCTTTTGTTTCAACAATTGCCCGTGTAAGCAGAGATGCTTCCGGTAATTATGCAGAATATAAATTACCCAATCAAATGCCCTCTCTTCTGGGTGCAGGTGCTGAATTTATACCCAACAAAAGCTTAACCACATATTCACATGACATTATTCTCTATGATTCACTAAACAGGCAAGATACAACTCTATTAGGTTATATTTATGGCGGTATCAGTAGCACAGCTGCCAATATATTTTTTCTGAATGATGGTACGCAAAGTACTGCACACAACGGTTTTTTTGAAGTACTTTTGATACCCAGAAATCAACTCTCTACTGAAGATGAACTTAATACCTACAGTGCAGCAAACCTAGAATTTATTGTATACCCCAATCCAAACAAGGGAATCTTTACGATTGAATACAATCAGCAAAGCGATGAACCCTTGGAACTTAAGCTCTTTAGTGCAGATGGAAAACTTATTTTTTCTGATATTTTACCAAAATCAGGATTTCAAAAAAATAAAACAGAAATAGACATCCGTGATAAAGTAGATATAATTAGTTCAAATACCTTTTATATCCAATTAATAAATAAGGAAAATCAGTGGACTCAGAAAATCGTTCTTAAATCTTGACAATAAAAAAAGGTCCTAAGCCCTTTTTTTATTGTTTATATACTTGCAAAGGATAAGTTTGATTACCATACCGCACAAAATACAAGCCATTACTGAAATTTGAACCTAATACAAAGGTCTGTCTTTTCTCAGCACTTACAGGATAAGCAGTAATCCATCTTCCCAAAGCGTCATAAAATTCTAAATTTTGATTCTCAATCCATTCAAAATCCTGAGGGAAATCAATGGTGATGATATCCTTTGAAGGATTAGGATAAATGACTAAATCTTTTTCATTCTCAAAGGAACTAACTGCCGTAGGAGCTGCAGCACTATCTACAATTTCAAATAAATCGAATGCGGCTTCTACCACATGCCCAGGGCTTCTGTCAAATGCCTCCACTGTCAAATACATTGTTGCATTGGGTGTAATATAGTTTGCAACTCTGAAATTTTGAATCGGAGTCCAGGCAAAGGTTGAAGTTCTGTACACGGCTAAAACTGCAGTTGTATTGCCATTATGAATACGTACAATCATAGAGTCGTTCGGATTACCCTGACCCAAAATATTAACAAACCATGCATAATAGCTCAAATATGGTGTTGTGTAGTTACTTAAATCAAAATTGGGTGATCTAAGGATCGTATTTCCTCCATCAATATCGTCAGCTGAGATAGAACCATTATTATTGGCTCCCGTCACATAGCATTGATTCCCTAAATCAAAACTTAAATCGGTATCAGGGGTTACTGCCTGATTATTATAAGTTAAATATTCAGAAACAGCTCTCTCCCAAGAACCTGAAGTTGCATTACCAGATTCAGTCCAGCCCAAATCTAAAATAAATTCATCTCTGTAACCTTTATCCAAACGATAAACCGGGCTTGGCGTAGAGGAACTAATAATAGAATTTTGCAATATAGTTTTATAACCCCATTTACCTGCAAATACTTCGAAAGTATCCATAAAAACGGAAGGAATACTAAAATTACCTGCCGCATTTGTAGTGGAAGTATGCGTGTACAAATCACTTCTCATAAGTATTTTAGCATTAGCTAGAGGCAATCCAGTCTGGTTATCGAGCACCTGGCCGCTAAATCCAAATGCTATCATAGGCATTAATTGTACATTTTGAATATTTACAATGTTGGACTGCAGGTTAACTGTAAGGGTTTTGGGGTAATAACCGGCTTTACTGTATGTAACTGTATAAGTACCAGCAATTCCATACCCTGTTTTATAATCTCCATTGAGTCTAGAATCTTCAAAAACCGGTGTCGTATTGATTGTCACTCGAACACCAGATAAAGCAGCATTGGTTAAAGTATCAGTAATATTACCTTCTAACCAACAAGCTCTGGAATAGGTAGGTTGTAATACATGAAGACCGGTGTTGATGTCTGATGCAATAATAATTCCTGAATTAAAATATGGATAAACACCCCATACTCCAAAAAAACCTGTTTGATTTACCGGATAAGTATCAAATCGTCCCACTTCCACCAAATTATCTGGTCTTCTACCATCTAAGATGGTTACACCATTTGTATAATGAGCTAAGACAATAAAATCATTTAAAACATGAACATTATGCGGAATAACACCTGTTCCTCTTGTTTCAAATGTCTCCCATCGATCTAATTCAACAATATTAGAGGGGTTAGAAACATCGTAGGATGCCACAAATGCATTGGCTCTTTCATCAGTTGTGAACAAAGCTCTACTATTATCAGTTAACCAAGAATTGTGTGTGAAATTACTCGGTGTATTTTGGGTTGCAATTAAAACAGGATTACTCTTATTTGCAATGTTAAACATACTGAAATATCCATCATAAATATGGGATGAATAAATTGTATCTCCTCTGACAAACATATCATGTGCATAGGGAGGAGGTAAAAATCCAACCAAATTAGGGGCCAATGGATTCGCTAAACTCATGATGATCACCTCGCCTACATTTAAATTTGTTCCACCTAAATACAAATAAGAACCTTCAACATATAATGTGTGGATACTTCTGAGCGTATCCGTATCACCATTCACAGTTAATCTTGGTTTGTAGTAAAAATAATTAAATGTACTGGTGAGGGTTGACATATCCATGATAAGCAAACCTTCACTACAATTATCACAACCAAGGTAGCAGTAATTTCCATAGGTTTTCATTTCCCTCCAAATTGTATTTTGGCCAGGGATAAACTGTACCTGCACAGGTGCAGCAGGATTTGCCAAACTTACAATAGATGTTCCTGTAGTTGTTCCAACGATGGCATATTCAACCCCTTGTGGTGAAGTCCAACCCCAGATACTACTCAATTCTTGGGTATATGTCCTTTGTGACAATTGATTTAGGTTGTAGCTACTAAGCGTTTGTGACCAAACCTGAGTAAAACTCAGCCATAATACTAAAAGAGTAAAGTTAATTTTCATGAGAAATTATTGTTTAATGATTATTTTAGATTGATTGCCTAGTTGTAATATGTATTTACCGGAGGGCCAATTTTGACCTGTTTCTAAAACAGCTGAGTTCTGATCAATTTTAATTTGTTCAACTAATCGGCCCATGAGATCATAAACCCTAATCCAGGGCAGTTCTTTCTCCAAGTTCACCTTATAATGTATCTTAAATCCTGCCTGGCTTGGATTGGGATAAGCATCAATAAAAAATGGGCTGGCACTTTCTACTATTTCAGTATTTGTTACTGTTGAAAGACTCCCTACCTGAAATTTGTCTATACCTGCCTCTTTATAATTAGCAGCGTTGGAATTGTGAATTCTGAAAACAACCTGCATTTGGTTTGTTGGATTCAAAAAGTCTGAAATTTTGTAATTCTTTTGTGTAGACCAATTGTAAAGGCCATTGTAATAGGTAGCTACTTTTATATTTTGAACACCATCAGTAAGGAAAACTTCCAGAGAATCTCTGCTCACACTGTAAGTACTATCGAAACTGGTTAGCCAATAGTGAAAACTAATATAAGGGTCATTGTATCGGTTTGCATTAAATATTGGTGATTTTAAGTCGGAATAACCTGTATCCATTCTGCTTTGACTAAAGCCTGTCAGATAACAATATTTATCAAAATCATTTAAGATATCATTTCTTGGCATCATTCCTCCCCATTGGTAAGACAAATTGGGAATATACCTTTCCCAGGCTCCTGTAGTGATGGAACCCTGTACGGTCCAACCCAAATCAAAACTGAAGTCATCATAATAGGCACTATCTAATTCAGCTAGTAAATTAGCTGAACTTCCATTGATATCAACTATTTGTCTGGATGTATTAAATCCCCAATAGGCAGCTAAAAATTCATATTCTTCAGATTGTAATATTTGTGAGAAATCTCCCGTGCCATTTGTGCTGTTGTTAAATGAATAGTCATAAGCTGACTGATTCAATCTCACCTGCGCCTGAGCAATTCCCAGTCCCGTTTGATTCACATTTTCCACTCTGCCATTACAACTTATATTTGAAGCAGTTTGCATCACTATATTCAAAGTAATAACGCTATCTGCAATGAGTTGCACATTTCTTATTTCGGGCAAAAATCCTGTTTTTCTGAATCTTATCTGATAATTACCTGCGCTGTGATAACCAGTTTTGTATACTCCAGCCAGATTTGTTCTTTCAGAAACAGTAGTATTTACAATTTCTACACTCACTGCATCGAGCGGTAGTCCATTAGATTGGGCCGTTACGGTTCCTTGTATTCGTGCTGCTCTTCGATAATCAACCGAAAACACATGTAATCCTGTATTGATATCAGAAGCAATTAAGACACCAGATGGCAAGTAAGGATATACACCCCAACACCCGTAAAAACCATTATTCAAAAAAGGATAGGTGTCGAAAGAGGCAATTTCTATCAAATTATCAGGTACTGAACCATCCAAAATTTTTATGCCCTCCGTGTAATAGGCCGTTACAACATAATCATTATGGACATGAACATTGTGGGGAATCGGTGTTTGCTCGCCCACTTGAGGAGTTCTCCATTTATCCAATAATTTGATATCGGTAAGATCACTTACATCATAGGCATCTACATAGGCACTGCTTCGTTCATCTGTTGAGAACAAAAATTGACTGTTATCGGACAACCAAACATTATGGGTAAAATTAAAACTGGTATTTTGCTGTGCAATAAAAACTGGATTAGAACGGTTGTTGATATTATAAGCTGTAAAATAACCCACATAAATATGAGCTCCCCAAAGGGTATCACCCCGAACGTAAACATCATGTGCGTATACATTACCTACAGTAGACAAATATTGAGGCTGGGTTGGATTGGCATTTAAATTAAAAATTAAGGGGGCGCCACTATACAAATTGGTACCGGCCAAATACAAATAACCATTGTCAATATAAAGCGTATGAGAATTTCTAACGGTATCTGTGTTTACAGTATGCAGTCTTTTGTACTGATATGTTACATTGTTATTAGGCAGGTCAGATAAATCAGCAATTAACAGCCCTTCGTTTACCTGCTCCGAAACCACATACATATAATTCCCAAATGTTTTCAATTCTCTCCAAATAGTGCTTCCCCCCGGTATAAAAACAACCTCTACAGGCTGGGTGGGAACGGTAACTTCTACAATAGAAACACCATTGTAAGCACCGACCAGGGCATATTCTCTCCCACTCGGATGCCTGTAGCCCCAAATATTACTTAATCTGACATTATAAGGCAACTGGGCATGAAAAGTAGAGTTCAATGGCTGATCCGCCAATTGAGCATGTGACCTAATTGAAAAGGCAGACAAAATGAATACCGAACATATTACATATATAATTTGGGATAGTCGATCCATAGAATTTTAGAATTATTATGATTTGCAAATTTCCATTCTACAGCCTCAGTTACCAAACAGGCAATACCACAGGTTGGCAAATTATCAATCTGAACTTTTTCAAAAGAATTTAAAAAGTCTGTTAAAGCCGGATTGTGTGTAAAGATAAATATTTGAGAGAATGTATTATCGAGAGTTTGTATGCTGGTCCAAATATCTTGTATTTCGGGATGATACAGGCTATCCTGTATTTCAATTTCATCGATATTATAATCAAAAACAGTTGCAAATCTGTGAGCAGTTGCAAAAGCTCTTAAGGCATGACTTGACAATATATAATCCAATTGAATTCCTCTGGATTTCAATAAATGAGGCATTTTAAGAGCATCCCTCTCTCCTCTTTCATTGAGGGGTCTATCGAGATCCTGCAAATCACTTGCATCCTTCCAACTAGATTTGGCATGTCTTACTAGATAAACAAATTTCATTACATATAAATTATTTGTAAAATTATCAAAAAAATTGAGGAGTATGGAAAAGATTCAAAATTATATTTGGCGTTTGAATAAAATAAAATAATAACATTAATTTTACCAATAGAGTTTAAAGATATGATAATGAAAATATACTGTATTCCGGGTTTGGCTAACGATAAGAGGATGTTTCAAAATTTAGTCCCATTCTTATCCCAAAAGGATATTGTTTTTCTAGAGCACATACCGCCTCTGCACAAGAAAGAAAGCATGTCTTCCTATGCTCAAAGATTAAGTGATACAATAGAATCTTTTGATGAAAACTCCTTGGTAATAGGCATGTCACTTGGAGGAATCATAGCTGTTGAGCTGTCTAAAATTCTATCTTTTAAAAAAGTAATTTTAATATCAACCATTAAACATCCGAATGAATTTCCCTGGCAAATTAAAATGCTGAAAAATCTGCCCTTGGATAAAATTCAATTTCCTCCCTGGATGATCAAAAAATCTATTCGTCCCATCGCTCGTATTCTAGGTGTTTCAAACGAAACTGGGATTCATCATTTATCTACCCAGATCAATGAAGCCAATGAGGAGCATATCATTTGGGCTCAATATGCTGCAGGCAAATGGGATAATCGCCTCATTCCCAATCACTATATACATATACATGGTACGCATGACGAAATTTTCCCATTACAATATGTACGCCCTACTCATATCATACAAGGTGGAAATCACTATATGATAATGGATAAAGCTGAGGAGATTGCTCAAATTATCAACAAGGAATCAGATCTAAGTATATGAATTTCGATGTTCAAATGCCCAATGAAGAGGAAATTGATTTTATTTCCAAAATTTTTTCCACCTGGGAATGGTTAACACAACCTCAATTTATTGGTTTGGAAAATATACCTAAAAATGGCCCCTTGCTGTTTGTTTCCAACCACACCATAATCGGAGGGCTCGATGTTCCTATTATCTGGCTAAAATTGGTAAGAGATGAAAAAATATTTTTAAGAATGTTGGTAGATCATGCTCATTTTCAAATTCCTATGTTGAAGGATTTTCTCATTAAATATGGAGAAGTAGAAGGAACGAGAAAAAATGCAGATTTTTTGATGGAAAGTAAACAACATGTTTTGGTATTTCCCGGGGGAGCAAGAGAAGCTTTTAAAAAGAAAGGAGAAGCCTATCAATTATTGTGGAGAGAAAACTTAGGTTTTGCCAAATTGGCAATAG
>Ga0169931_10006722_pt1 | contig 17248 bp, 14 predicted proteins | sample Kivu_15m_20L_FD_129675 | JGI IMG/M metagenome (GOLD analysis project Ga0169931, IMG submission 129675) | Freshwater microbial communities from Lake Kivu, Western Province, Rwanda to study Microbial Dark Matter (Phase II) - Kivu_15m_20L... | ecosystem: Environmental > Aquatic > Freshwater > Lake...
ATGAAGATGATGAAAAAACATCAGGTGAAGCAAAATTAATACAAATATGTAATATGGTATTTCCTACAAAAGATGGAGAATTAACATATGGAAAAAGAGGTTTTAATGCAAAAGAAGGGAAAGAAGGAGCATTTTATATATCATCAAAACAAACACAAAAAAAATTAACAATTCGATTTAAATATGAAAAACATAGTATTTTTAATTATGGAAAAAAAAATGAAGTTCCATTTTTAGATATAGGATATATAGGTGATTATTCAAGTAAAATAGAAGAAATAATAAATATAATATTAAAATCAAAAGGACCCATTATAATATATTCACGATATATTTGGGGTGGATTATTACCATTAGCATTAGCTTTAGAACAGAATGGTGTTCAAAGATATTTATTTAGTGGAGAACAACCATTATTAGAATATTCTCCTAATAAATTAGGTGGTGGTGGTTTAGGAGAACCAAGAGATTATTATGATGGAACAAAATTTAGTAACTATAAAGATAAATCAAGACCATTTAAAGTAGCAAAATATGCTTTAGTAATAAAAAGAGGTATTGACAGTGATTTAGTAAGAACAAGTCCTCAAAGAGTAGCAGAAATAATAAATAGATCATCAAATGCAGATGGTAATGAATTAAAAATAATACTAGGAACAAATGTAATATCTGAAGGTATTGATTTTAAAGGTATTAGACAAATACATATCATGGAACCATGGTATAATTTATCTAAAAATGAACAAATAATAGGAAGAGGTGTTAGAAACTGTTCTCATGTAAAATTACCACCTGAAGAAAGAAATGTAGAAATTTACCAATATACAGCAACAATACCCAATAAAATAAAAGAAAAAGATACAAAAGAATCCAAAATGGAAACAATAGATTTAAAAAATTATAGATTAGCAGAAATGAAAGATAGAAAAATAAAGAGAATTGAAAGAATATTAAAAGAAAATTCAATAGATTGTAACCTATTTAAAGAATTAAATAATCCAACAGTAAATAAAGAAATAAAATTAAAAACAGCAAGCGGATTAAAAATAAAGAAAAAAATAGGTTTCGAACCATACTCAAGACAATGTGAATATATGAAAGATTGTAATTATTCATGTTCTTATAAAATTGGTGATAGATATAAAATTAATAAAGATACTTACAGCATTGAATTCGCTAAAGATGAAATAAATAAAACAAAAAAAATAATAAAAAATATTTATAAGAGAAATTTCAGTTATCAAATAAATAATATAATAGATGAAATAAGAAAAGAAATACCAAATATAGAAGATATATATATATTTAAAGGGATAGATGATATGATAAAAAATAAAGAAATATTATATGATATATATGATAGAGAAGGATATTTAATATACAGAGGCGATTATTATATATTTCAACCAAAGGATTTAATCATAGAAAATATGCCTATGTATTATAGAGAACATCCAAAAGATTTTTATAAAAGAAAAATAAGTGTATTAGATCATATAAGAGAAAATAAAAATGATATAGAAAATAATAATAAAATAAATACAATTGATAATATAAATAATAAAATAATAGATGAGATCAAATTCATAAAAAAAAATTATTCAGAATTTATAGAAGAATATATACCGAAAAAATACCAGGATTTTATAATATTTAGTTATTTATTAGATAGAATAAATAGTAAAAATATATTGAATATATTAAAAAGTTTATTAATAGAAAAAATAGAAAATATAGAAATGTATAAAGAATATTTTAAAGATATATTAATTATTGATAAAGATATAAAAGGATTTTTATATGAAGAAAAAGAGTATTGTTTAACAGAAGGTATAGTAAAATTATGCACAGAAAAATATAAAAATAAATTATTAAATAAATTAAAAGAAATAAGAGATAAAAGAGAATATAATGAAGTATATGGATATGTATCACCAGATAAGAAATTTAAAATATTAGATTATAGAAAGAGCACAAAAGCATTAACCAAAAAACAGAAATTATCAAAAAGATCAGAAATAACAGGAAGAGTTTGTGGAACGATATTAATAGATGGTTTAGTAGATCTTTATAAAATATTAAATATAAAATTAGATAATGAAAAAAAGAAAACAAAAATATGCACAATTATAGAATTAATGATGAGATATAAAAATATAACTGATAAAGTAAAATGGTTCAAAAATAATTTTTAAACATTTGCATACTAAAAATAAGAAAATCTATATATAAATATTGAGTAAATTAAATATCCAAAAATAAAAAAATAAAAATTAAAAAATTGATTATAAAAAGAAAAGAATATATTATTATATAATAATATAATAATAGTATAATGGATACTAAATATTCAACTGATAATATATATAAAGAATTGACAATGTGTAAAAAAATATATATAGAACCAAAAGATTTAAAGAAAAATTTAGATGAAATAATAAAAATAAATTTAATAAAGGAATTTGAGAATAAATGTATAACAGAAGGATATGTAAAAGGAGATTCAATAGAATTATTAAGAAGAAGTTTAGGATCAATACAAAGTAGTAATTTTAAAGGAACAATAGTATATACAGTTGTATTTAAAGCAAAAGTTTGTAATCCATTAAATGGATCAGTTATAAAAGTAAGAGTAGAAGATATAAATAAATTAGGTTTATTAGGGAAAAATGGACCAATATCTGTTATAATACCTAGAGAATATACAGAAGATAAATTAATATTTAAAGAAATAAATATTGGAAATGAAGTAGATGTAGAAGTATTAGGTAAAAAATATGATTTAAATGGATCAGTAATATCAGTAGTTGGAAGATTAAATAATAATATAAAGAAAAAAATAATAAAAATAAAAAAAAATGAAGAAGTTTCATATACAAAGGAATCAGAAATAAATGAAGAAAAAGAGAATGTAGTAATGAATACAAAAATGAATAAACAAAATAAAAGAAATACAACAAATAAGAAAAATCAATCAAAAGAAAAAGAATTAAATAAAGAAATAACAAAAAAATCTAAAAAGAAAACAGAAAAAAAACCTAAAGAAGAACAAGAAGATAATCAAGAAAATATAGAAGAAATAGCAGAAGAGAATGAACAAGAATTTACAGAAAATGCAGAATTAAAATATGAACAACAAGAAGAAATAGAAGAAGAAGAAGGGGAACAAGAAACAGAAGAAGAAGAATATAATATAGATACAGATAATGAAGAACAAGAAGGAGGAAATTATTCAGATATGGAAGATTATTTAGATGAATATTAATCAATGAATAAAAAATTGTTTAGTTTTATAAATAAATATATTATTATAATAAATATATTTATTTACTACAATGGAAATATTAGATGAAGATAAATTAAATAGATTAGATAATGAAAATTATATTTTATTAAATATAAAAAATTTAACGAAATACCAATTAATAAATATTTATGATTTTTTAAAAAAAACAGAACATATAGTAACAGAAAATAGTAATGGAGTATTTTTTAATTTAAAATTATTATCAAAAGAAGAATTATTAAAATTAAAAGAAAAAATAATAATATTTTTAGATTATAATAAAGATATAAAAGATAGAGAAGATGAGAGAGAAAAAGAGATAAATAAAATAAATATAAATAGAATACCAAATCAGTCAGAAACAGAAGTAAATAATATTCAAAATAATAATGATATAAATGAAATAAAGAAAATAGATAATAGAAGAAAAGGAAGAATAAAAGAAGATTATATGATGGTAGGAGATAAAATAGTTTTAAAAAAAATAAAGACAAAATATTCAGGATTGAGAGCAAAAATATTAAAATCTTATAAAGATATAAGCCAACAAAATGTTTTAATAAATTTACAAGATAAAAAGAAAAATATAATAGAAGAAGTAGATAATGAAATAGAATATGAATATATAGAGAATGAGGAAGAGATTGATAACGATAGTGATGATGAAATAAATGATGATAATTATGATTCAGAAAATAATGAAGATGATATTGATTCAGACTTAGAAGAAAATGAAATAATAGATGGTGAAACAGAAGATATTTTAGAAATAACAAATAAATTATCTGAAAAAGAAATAAATATAGACAAAAAGAATGAATCAGAAAATAAAAAAGATACTGAAATAAAAAATGAACTAATTAAAAAAAACAATGAACAAATTAATAAAAAAAAGAAAAAATAATAAAAAAATTGAATAAAAAAATAATTATAAAGACAATATAATAAATATTATTAATAATGTTAGCAATAGATGAATTATTAAGTAGTTTAACAAATAATATAAAACAACATAAATTTAATATAAAAGATATTTTAAATTTAGAAAAAGGAATAAAGAAAACAAATAATAATAGAGAAACAATAAATAAAATATATTTTAAAAATAAATATGATATAACAATAGATGATACAAATATAGTAACAGTTTTTAGTAGAACAAAAGAACCATTTATAGAATCATTATTAAATATTATGTTTATTGGTTTTTATAAATTATTAGAAACTGAAAAATTAAATAAAATAATTGAATTTAAAAGAAAATTAGGATTCAGTTTAAATGAATATATAAAAACAAATATACATGAATATTTTTTAAAAAAATATAAAAGACTAGACATACAAAAACAATTATTATCTGAAAATAATAAAATAAATAATTATACTAAACCAACAAATGAATTATTAAATTATATAGCTGATTATTTTGATATAAATATTTATATATTTGAAATAAGTGAAAATAATACAATTGATAATATAATAGCAGCATTATCTAAAAAAAAAATAATAGATTGGAAAAAACCAACCATATTTATAAATAGAGAAATAAAAACAAATAAATACATAGCATTAATAGATAGAGAAAATAAATATATCATAAATCAAAAATATGAAAAAATATTAGAAAAATTATATGATATAATCATAGAAGATAATTATAAAAATATATTAAATAATGAAGAAATAGAATATGAATATAATGAAGAAGAAGATAATGATATAAATGAAGAGAATATTAATAAAAATGAAAATAAGAATGAATTGAATGAAAATGAACTAAATGAAAATGAAATAAATGAAAATGTAGATGAAAATGAAATAAATGAAAATGATGATAAAAATGAATTAAATGAAAATGAAGATGAAAATGAAATAAATGAAAATGAAGATGAATTAAATCAAGATGAACTAAATAAAAATGAAGAAAAGAATGAAAATAAAAATGAAGAAAAGAATGAACTAAATGAAGATTTGAATAAAGAAGATAAAAAGATAGAGAAAGATATATTACAAAAAAAATTAAATAATATGAAATTAATAGAATTGGTAGAAGAATGTAAAAAATATAATATAAGTGAATTAAAAGAGTCAGAAAAAACAAAAAAAATGATAAAAAAAACAAAGAATGAACTAATAAATGAATTATTCAATATAATGGAGTAAAAATAAATAAAATATTTTATAAAAATTTTAATTAAATTAAAAAAAATTTAATTAAAAAATAAGAAAAGTTAAGAAAAGTTGTAATGATAATAATGTATTTAAAAAATATAATATAATAATATAAAGATTGATCGATATGGAAATATCTAAGAATAATTATAATAAATTAGTAGAAATAACAGAAGAATATAAAAATAATAAAGATTATGAATTAGAGAGTAGAATATATAATTCAAAATTTAAGAATAAAGATAACAAAGATAATTTGATAAATACAATATCTTATAATAGATTTATGAATGTATTAAATTATTTTATAAAGACAGAAGAAGAAGGAGGAATGGGTAAGAAATATGATATATTATATACATTAAGGACAACAAATAGATCAACAAATGTAAGATTAGAGATAGAAGGTATAGATGAGATAAAATTATATTGGGTAAAGAATAAATTAACAAAAGATATAAAATATAAATATGTTGAGAAGAGTAAAAAAGAGATAATAGATATAGAAGATTATAATTTAAGATTTTGTTTAAATAGAGAGAAATTAATAAATAAAACAGATGAAGAGAATGATGAAAATATAAAGAGAACAAATGATAAAACAGAGACTAAAATGATAAGATATAAGAATACATATAGAATATATTATGATAGTTGTAGAATAGATATGAGTATAGTAAAGATGGGTGAGTATAGAGATTTTAAAGAATTTGATTTTAATATGGTTCCTATATATGAAATAGAAGTAGAAGCGAATAATAAAGGAGTAGAAAAAAAGAAAATAGTAGAAGAATTATTAGAAATAAATGGAACAATAATAATGCTATTACAAGGAGGAAATGAATTAAAAAAAGTAACAGAGATAATAGAAAGTTATAAAGATTACAATAAATTAATTGAAATAAATAAAAGCAAAGAGAATAATAATAGAAATTTTATTCAATCAGAATTTATAGCAGCAAATCCAGTATCATTAAGTAAATCCAATTTAAGAGATACAAAAGAAGGTATAAGTATATTAAATGATTATGCAGTAACAATAAAGGCAGATGGTGAAAGACATTTATTATATATAAATAAAGAAGGTTCAGGATATTTAATAGATGTAAATTTATTATTTAAACCAATAAAATTAGAAGAAACAAAAGAATATAAAGAAACAATAATAGAAGGAGAATGGGTTGAAGATGATAACATATATTTACCATATGATATTTTATATTATAAAGGACAAGATATAAGATCAAATCCATTAGAAGTAAGTAGCACAGATAAAAAAACAGGAAAGAAATCAAGATTAAATTATTTAAAGGAAGTAATAAATAAGATAAAAAGTGAAGATATGATAATATTAATGAAAGATTATTTATTTGGAAATGGAGAAAAGATATTTGAAAATATAAAATATTTATGGGATAATAGAATGGAAGCATCATATAATGTAGATGGTTTAATATTTGTTCCAGTAAAAGAGAATTATCCGATGAAATCAGGAGCATGGCATAGTTTATTAAAATGGAAACCAATAGAATATACAACAATAGATTTTTTAATAGAAACAGTAAAAGAAGAATTTAAAGATGTAAAAGTAGATAAAATATTTCCTTATATAAAATTTAGTAGAATACCTGGGATACCATCAAAAACAATAAGATATAAAAAAGTAAGATTAATGATAAGTAAAGTAAGAGAAGAATATAATAAAAATAATAAAAAATGGTTAAAAATAATAGAACCAGGATTATTTTCTCCAGAAGGTATGGATGAAAAATATAGTGAAGCGAATATAGAAATAGATGAGAATGGGATCATGTATAGTGAAGATCCAGTAACAAAGCATAAAGATATAATAAATGATAATACAATAGTAGAATTTAGGTTTGAGAAGGAGAATGACATATTTTATTGGAGACCGATAAGAGTAAGATATGATAAAACAGAACAATATAAAAATGGTGCAAAGATATTTGGAAATTATGAGAAAACAGCATATGATATATGGAAGAAAATAAATAATCCAATATCAGAATATTCTATAACAACAGGAGAAGTAGAAGAAGGAGAAAATAATATGAATGATTATGTAAATCAATCTATAGAAGTATATGAGAATGAAGAAATAAAAGAAGGGAAAAAGGTAAATAAAAATATGAATAATAAGGGTCGATTAGAAATATTAAAATTTCATAATTTATATGTAAAAACAAATTTAATATTAGATAATAGTCCAGGAGGAAAACAAGAAATAAAAGAAAATGGAGAACCATTATTAATGGGTGCATTATTAGATTTAGTAGTAGGTAAAGGAAGTGATATGTTAAAATGGGTAAAAAGTAATTTAAAGAAAGTAATAGGTATAGATAGTAATAAAATGAATATAGATTATTGTATAAATAATTATAAAACATTAGGAAGACCGAAACCAGATGCAAATTTTATATGGGGTGATATAAGAAGATTAGTATTTCCAAATTATGAAACAGGATTAAATACAGTTCAAGAATTAAAATTAAAAGAATATATACCGAATAAATATTCATTTGATATAATAACGTGTTTTTTTTCAATACAACAATATTATAAAGATGAATATAGTTTGAGAGGAGTATTTCAAAATATAACAGATAATTTAAAAATGAATGGAAAATATGTATCAACAATGTTAAATGGTAAAAAAGTATTTGATAAATTATCAAAAGAAAAAGAAATAGCAGGAAAGAATGAAAAGAATGAAAAAATCATATGGAGTATAAATAAAGAATATAAGAATAAAACATATGATATAAATAAACCAAATTATAAATATGAAATTGAATTTTATTTAAATAATAATGGAAATGAAATGAGAATAAAAGAAAATTTAGTAAATATAGATTATATAATAAAAATAGCAGATGAATATGGATTAGAATTAGAAATGAATAAAAGTTTTGAAGAAATATATAAAGAAAAAGAGAATAAATATAAATTAAATGATATAGAAAAAGAATTAAGTTTTATGTATAATGCATTGGTATTCAAAAAAATAAAAATAGCATCTGATAAAGTATATACAAAATATTATACATTATTAAAGAAACATGAAAAAGAATCAGAAGAAAAGAAAAAAGAACAAACAATGAATCTAAGTATGTATAAAAAGCAAGAAGATTATATACAACAAGATTATATAGAAGAATAATTACATAAATATATAAAATAATTAAAAAAGAAAAAATATTTAAAAAAAAGATAATAATAATAGTTATGCTTATAATAACTAATATTAATTTGAAAATAGATTATAAAAATTTATCATTGATATCAGATAATGATTTAGAAAATTATATAATATTTAAAAAAGAAAGGAATGAAATAATGGAATTAAAAAATAAATTATCATTAATAAAAGTAGAATGGGATAATGTAAAAAAAATAACAAATCCATATGAATTAATCCATATAACGAATCAAAAGAAAAATAATAATAGTATAGCTTTAAAAGAACCAGTAAGTAGATCATATTTTAAAATGATAGAAATATTAAATAAGTATAAGTTATTATATGATATAAATGAAATTGATACAAAAAGATATGAAATACAAAAAAAAGAAAAAATAAATATATTATGTTTAGCAGAAGGTCCAGGTGGATTTATAGAATCAATATTAGAGAAGAAAGGAGAAGATATAGGTTTAATATATGGTTTTACATTAAATAGTAATAATAATAAGAATATTCCAACATGGTCAAAATTAATAAATAAATTAGAACAAGAAAAAATAAGAGTAATATATGGTGATTTATATGAATTAGAAGATATAAAAATATTATTAAATAATTTAAAAGATTTAGAAATAGAATTAGTAACAGCAGATGGAGGATTTGATTATTCAATTGATTTTAATTTACAGGAACAATTATCATATAGAATAATATATTCAGAAATAATAATAGGTTTAAAAGTATTAAAAAAAGGTGGTAGTTTAGTAGTAAAGATATTTGATATATATACAGTATTAACAATAAAATATATTATGATATTAAAAAATTATTTTGAAGAAGTTTATATAGATAAACCATTAACAAGTAGAGGAGCAAATTCTGAAAAATATATAATATGTAAAGGTTATAAAAGTATTGAGAAAGAAATAATAGAAATATTAATAAATAATATAGAAAATTTTAATAAGGATATAATAGATATAAATGGTATAGAATTATTACCAGAAATAGTGAAAGAAATAGAAAAAGTAAATGAAAAATATTTGAGTAGTCAAAAAGAAATATTTGAAAAGACATTAAAATATATAAATATTAGACCATCAACAAAAGATTATATAGAGATGATAAAAACTCAAACATATAATGCATATGAGTGGTGTATAAATAATAATATAGCAATAAATAAAGAGAGTAGTTATTATAAAAAATATATTGATAAATAATATAATTTATAAATGAATAATAGGAATATAGCAAAAGAATTAAATAAAATATATAGAGATGAACCAAACATAAGTGATAATGAAGCAATGAGAATAATAGAAGGTTTAAAGAGATCTAAAAGTAATAATGATGAAAATAAAAATAATAATAATGATGAAAATAAAAATGATAATAATAATGAAAATAAAAATGAGATGTATGCAATGTTATTAAATAGAGTATATAGAGAAAATCCAGGAATATCAGAAAAAGAGGCGATGAATATAGTAAAAGCATATTATAAATCATATAAAATGAATAATATAAATAATGAGAACAATTCATTGAATATGAATCTATATAAAATGGAAAATAAAAGTAATAATAAAATAGCTGAATTATATGATTATATATATAAAAAATATCCAAGAATATCAAATAATGAAGCAGATAAAATGGTAAATAAAATATTGATGAGAGGAGAAGATATAAATAAAATAGAAAAAGAAAATAATAAAGAGATACATACAGAGAACTATAGAAATAATAAAAAAGATAATAATGAGGATTTATTAGAAAATAATAATAAATTAATGATAAAAATAGATAGTGTATTATTAAAATTAATGAAAAAAATAAATATAAAAGAAGATATCATAGATAAAGTATTAAAACAGGGATTGAGAGAAAAAAGAGATATAGTAATAGGAATAATAAAAATAAAAAATAATATGGGAGATGAATTAGATTTTGAGAAAATAAAAAATAAAATAGAGAGTTTAGAGATGAAGAATAAAGAATGTAAAGAATGTAAAATAAATAATATGCAAAATAAGCTTAAAAAGAATAAAAATTGTATGGGAAAGGTAATAGAATGGAGAGAGAATAATCCATGGAGAGAAATAATAGGTAATGATTATGAGATAGTAGATGTAGGAGGAAGTGGTGATTGTTTTTTCTATGCAATAGGAACAGTATTAAATAAAACACCAGAGGATTTAAGGAGAGAATTATCAGAAGATTATCAGGAAGGTGATGTAGAGAGATTATTAGAAGTATTTAATCATATAGATTATTGTAAGAATGAGAATCCATTTTATACAAGTTATGAGACTAGAGAAGAGAGAGATGAATTAATGGGAATATATAAATTAACAGATATAGAGGATGAATCAGAAAGGATAACAAGATTAAGTTGTGAGATAATAAAGGATATATTAAGAAGTAGAAATAGTTTAAATATGTTAAAACAGATAGTAAAGAGACCAGCAAATAAAGGATTCACATATTTTTTAAGGAAGAATGAAAAGCAATATAATGTAACAATAAGGTATTGGGCAGAGGAGATGGGAATAAATAAATTATTATTAAAATATAAAAAATATAGATTTATATCATTGGCTAGTGATAGATTAGTAGTAGAAACATTATCAGATTTTTATAGAACAGAAAGAGAAGAATTAGATGAAAAAGTATTTGTATTATTATTACATATAAGAAGTGGTGGTGGTCATTATCAAGTTTTAAGAAATAAAGTATCAAAAGAATTGGAATTAAAATATAATGAATTACCAGAATTAGTAAAAGAAGAATTCAATAGAGAAGTTGTAAGAAATTAAGAATAATAAAAAGTAAATGAAGAAATAGTGCAAGAGAAGGACCTTATAATATTACTATAAAATAATAATTTATAAATTATATAAATTATTATAAAAAATTATTTATTGTTATCATTATTGTTATTATTATTAGAGACTTTATCAGCAACAAATTCTTTATAATATTTTTGACCCATATAAATACTAGCATCTTCATATTTAATTTCATTTTTAGAAATTTTTCTACGGAGAGCTAACATTTCATATAGTCTATTATAATCAAAGTTATTAGGATCATCTGTAATCATATTAAAAAGAGCAGGATATTTTTCAAAGAAGAATCCAAAATTATCTAAACAATTTTTTCTATCATTTTTGTAGGCAAAAGATTGTAATTTTTTAACATGATCAATAATATAATGATCAGAATCAGTATTATCCATTTTAGTAGGAATATTTAATTTATTATTAGGATTATTAGATAAATTAAAAGAAGTATTATTATTATTGTCAGAAGACATATAAAAAAAAAGTTAAATATAAATATAATTATTAAATAATCTTTAAATAGATTTCTTTTAATTAATGAATAATAAAAAGATAAAATATATAAAATAGTATAATAAAAATTATAAATATTTAATATATATTTAATATATAATATTAGAATGAAAAATATAAATTTAATATTAATTATAATTTTAATAATATTGATATTAGTATTAGTTTTAAGAAAAAGGGAAAATAATATAGAAGGTTTTATAGGATTAGATAATAATGATCAAGTAGAAGTTGTAGATGAAGTATATGCAAAAATTTATGATATAGTATTTAATGAAGATTATATATTTGATAAAGATATAGAATTTATAGAAAAGAATATAACAGCGGGATCATCAATATTAGAAGTAGGAGTAGGAACTGGAAAATATTTTAATAAATTGTTTAAAAATTATAATATGACAGGAGTAGATAGATCAACGAATATGTTAAAATTAGCAAGAATAAGGACACCAACAGGAAATTTTATGAGAGGAGATATAAGGAATGATCAATTATATAATTTAAATACATTTGATGGAATATTATGCACATTAGATACATTATATCATAATACATATAATAATCAATTTAATATAATAAGTAATATAAATAAATGGTTAAAATCGGATGGAAAATTATTTATACATATATTTGATTATAATAAATTAGTTCCAGCACCAAGATTATATAGTTCTCATTATGTAGATTCAGAAGATAAATTACATGCATTTACAGAATTTGATAATTTTAGTCATGATGGTTTATATGAAAAGTTTGAAGATCATGTTTTATATAAGGAAAAAATAGAAATGAGAGATCATAGAAAATATTATAATTCAACGAAATTATATATTCCTAAAAATAAAAATCAAACAATAGATATGATAATAAGAAATAATTTTAAATTAATAGATATATATCAAGTAGATGGTTATGATTTATTAGATATAGAATTATATTGTTTCAAAAAAGTTGATAATGAGACAGTTTTATAAAAAAATAAAAAATAAAGAAAATAAAAAAAGTAAATATATATAAAATATATATTTAATGTCATTAGGACCAAGATATAATATATTTACAGATAGTAGAGGTATAACGAATCCAACAGGTTCAACAAATAAGAATGAAACATTAATAAAATCAAAAACGATACAATCATTTAATAGTTCAAATATTCAGGATATAATAAATAATGGAAATAATTGTAATGTAATGCATATACAAAGTTCAGATAATTTAAAAAATATAGAATGTTTTACAAATAAAAGAAGTAATAGTATAAAAATAAATATGATATTTTTAATAATAATATATATTTTATTAAAATTATTATAAAAATAAAGAAAAGAAAAATAAGATTTATATAATAAAAAAAAATCTTTTTATTATATATAATGACAAAGTATTCAGAAAAACAGTTTAAAGAAGATTTAAAAGAATTAAATTCTTTAATAAAGTCATATAAGGGTGGAGAACGTAAATCACGTAGAGAGGAAATGCAAGATATGGAAAATGGTGATATGAATGAATCAAATTCAGTAGTAAATAATGTTGATGATATGGAAGGTGGTCGTCGTAGAGTTCGTTCCAAGTCACGCTCAAAGTCTCGTTCTAAGTCTCGTTCTAAGTCCCGCTCTAAGTCAAAGAAGGGTGGTGCTAAGAAGTCTCGTTCTAAGTCACGATCAAAGTCACGTTCAAGGTCTCGTTCTCGTTCTCGCTCTCGTTCTCGCTCTAGACGTGGAGGTGCTGATGAGAAGGATAGAGAAGAGAGGAATGAATTAGAAGGAGGTGCTAAGAAGAAGTCTCGCTCAAAGTCACGTTCTAAGTCTCGTTCTAAGTCTCGTTCCAAGTCTCGTTCTAGACGTGGAGGTGCTAAGAAGTCTCGTTCTAAGTCAAGATCCAAGTCAGGAAAATCTCGTTCAAAATCACGTTCTCGCTCTCGTTCTCGCTCTAGACGTGGAGGTGCTGATGAGGTGGATAAACAAGAGAAGAATGAATTAGAAGGAGGTGCTAAGAAGTCTCGTTCCAAGTCACGTAAATCTCATTCTAAATCTCGTTCTCGTTCTCGCTCTCATTCAAAGAGAGGTGGTGCTTCAAAGAGTCGTTCCCGTAGTTCTTCACGTAAAATGAAGAAAGCCATGAAGAAGGCTTTAAAGAAACATAGTAAGAAGCATAGTAAGAAGAGACATCATCGTGGTGGAGAACCAGGTCCAGTTCCAACAGGTGCTGAAGAAAAGGAAGATTTTTCTCTTAGAGGTGGTGCTGAAGAAGAGAAGGATGATCCCGACAGTCGTTATTTCAAGGTTGTAGAGGTAGATGGTGAAAAGAAGGACTTTGGTCGTTATGCTATTTCTAATATAAAGAGAAAGGGTAAAGGAAAAGGTCAAGCTCGTAAGCAAAAGCCAACACCTAAGGATGCTGCCAAGAAAGCTCTTTCAATAATGTGTCATGATATGAAAACCAAAAATAAGACTCAATGTCGTGTAACATTCACAATTCAAGAAACTACTCAAGGCTCTAAGAAGAAGGTTTATGGTCCTTATCACGGTTATTACAAGAAACTTGATAAGCCACGTCGTGTTAAGAACCGTGTCTTCGAATATGAACCCAAGGTTAAACTTGTTAAGAAGAAGAATCAAGAGAAATAAATACTATAACTCAATAAACAAATAATATAATATTTCATATAAAATATTATATAAAAATTTAATAAATAAAAATTGAAAAAATATAATAAAATATTGTTAATAAAAAAGAATAATAGATGATAGGAATAGAAATGATAAAAGCATTAAAATATTTTTATTATTTAGGATTCATTATAGGAATTTTTAGTAACATAAATAAAACATTAGTGAAGGATCTAAATACAGAAGAAATGAATAAATATATAAAAGTAATATTATTGACAAGTATATATGTATTTTTTGTAGTAGAAGTAATATATTATGTAATAAGTAAAATATATAATCAATTAAATAAAATATATAGTCAAATGTTGAGGTAATAATGGAACTAATAAAAATCTAAAATGATATAAAATATATATTTATATTATATTTATATTATATTTATATTAATATTTATAAAAAATGCCATATTATACATTAGTAGATTTTCCGAAAGAGGGAGATACATATGGAGAATATGAAGGAAAAACTCCAAAAGCAGCAGCAAATAAAATATTAACAATATTAGCAAGAAAAGTAAAATTAAATAATAGTAATAATAATAGTAATCATAATAAATTTATAGTATTTATAATACGAAATAAGAAGACAAATAAAGAATATAAGTATATAGGAACAAGAATAAAATTAAATAAACCAAAAGTAGTATATTATAATGGTAAGGAAGTAAAACATTATTATAAAAATATAGTAACACAATATGATGATTATTTAATGAAAAATAATTAAATATAAATAATAAATATAGTAATAAAAAATATGAATGACATAAATTACAAATATAGGATTGTAGATGGAGATCAAACAACGAAAATAACGCAAACATCAGTTCAATTAAATAATCTACTGAAACAAGCAGGAGAAAATTCAATATATGATACGAATGTGACACCAACACCACCAGCAATAGGAGGTTCAAAAAATAAGATAAAGAATTATATAATAAATAATAAAATAAAGTTTTCAAGTGATGAAATAAATATAGAGAAAATAGCGGCAAAATTAGTAGAACCTAAAAGAAAGAATATAGAGTATATATTTACAATAAGAGAGGTAAATAATAGTAAAAATAATGTTTATAAATTAGTAAAGAATGACGGTAAAATAAAAAAGATAGTATTTATGCATAATTAGAAGAGTAATATGTAATATAATATAAAAATATTATCATTTAAAAAAAATGATAATATAAATTTTTATGATAAGGTGATTTAATTTTTTTCAGGTCTAGGATAAGATTCAGACATATAAGAAGGTGTAACATGAATAAATTGAGCATTATTTTGAAATTCTTTAATATTAAGAGCACCAGCATAGGTAAGAGAACTTCTAAGACAACCAGAATAATAATCAATAATATCTTGGACAGTATTTTCAACTTTAGCTTTAAAATTAATACCTTCAGGGACAGTTCCTTTTTTAACATTACCATAGAATTCATCTTGAAATAATTTACTAGCTTGTCCGCAATAATTAACAAAGCATTCATCAATAATATCTTTATTATAATTAAGAAGGACATTTCCTTTAACTTCAAACCAATAATTATTATTTTTAATAAAATCGTCATTAATCATATTTTTGATTCTAAGTTTAATAGATTTAGTTCCAGCACTTTCAAAAGTTTTAGAGAAGATACTACCAAGCATAACTGAATTAGCACCAGCAGCAATAGCTAATGCAATATCTCTAGGATTACGAATACCACCATCAGCGATAATAGGAACATTATATTGTTTAATAAGATCTCTAAGTTGATAAATAGCACTAAACTGAGGGATACCAAAACCAGTAACAATTCTAGTAGTGCAAGCACTACCACAACCAATACCGACTTTAATACAGTCAGCACCGGCTTCAGCTAAATCAATATATGCTTGTCTAGTGCAAATATTACCGACAATAATTTGAATATTAGGTCTATCATTTTTAAGAGATTTAATAAGATTAATAACAGTAGGTGAGTGACAATGAGCAACATCAATACAAACACCTAAAGCACCATTATCAAATAATTGTATAGCTCTATAATTATCTTGAATACCAATAGAAGCAAAACATTTATTTTTATATTTAATAACTTGTTTAATAGCGTCATTATCAGATAAAAATCTATGAAAGATAGGTATAGATCCATTATGAATAAGAATATCCGCCATATCATCATTAATAACGGTATTCATGTTAGCGGGAATCAAAGGATTTGAAATTTTAATGGTATTAGTAAGAAAAGTATCTAAATTAACATGTGTTCTAGATAAAACAGTATTATATTGAGGTATTAAAGCGACATCATCAAAAGTATAAAAAGTAGATAGATTTTGGATAGAGTTTTGCATAAAAATAGATATAATATAATATAAAATTAAAGTTTTAAGTAGTATTTACATAGTATTTGCAAAATTATAAATAAATAAAAATAAATAAAAATTATTGTAAATAATGTTTTCTACAAACAGAGATATAATGATTATTTTCACCAACAAGTATTTTAGAATTTTTATTAGAAATACATTTAGTAAAAATAGCATTAGTTCCATCGTTA
>Ga0169931_10006723_pt1 | contig 17248 bp, 18 predicted proteins | sample Kivu_15m_20L_FD_129675 | JGI IMG/M metagenome (GOLD analysis project Ga0169931, IMG submission 129675) | Freshwater microbial communities from Lake Kivu, Western Province, Rwanda to study Microbial Dark Matter (Phase II) - Kivu_15m_20L... | ecosystem: Environmental > Aquatic > Freshwater > Lake...
TCCTTGTTATGAATTTGTAAGTGAATATTTTCATCGAATTTTAAATAATTTTGAAATGAATAAGGAGTTTTCTAACAATAAACGAAAACAAAAATCTCACCTTTTAAAAAATACAAATTTCCCTAATTTGGCAGATACTCACAATTATGCACTTAAACATTTAAAAATTTCCCATTTAAATGACAATCTTAAAAGACAAAATTATGACACAAAGCAAGAAGGGATAGTTCATAAATTAAGAACGATGGTGAAAGCTTTGCTTATGAATATCATAAAATCCTATTTAACCAGCATGAAAAAACCAGAATAGATCAAAGCAAGATTGGAATATTTATTTATTTATTAAATTTTATGGTAAAATTATATTCTTATGATAATTGTATCGTTGAAGAATGGATCAAAAGTAAAACAATAAAATGTAAAATATTTAGAGATTTGAATTATATATAAATTTAGAAAAGTTGTCTCATATTTACGATATCAGTTTTTTAATAAAACAATTTTAAGTAAATTAATTTATAATTTCAACAACCTATAATGTTATTTTACAATTTTTTATTACCAAGTATACTATTTCTATTTAATATTTACCGATGTTAAGGAAATATACGATCACAAATTTTTATCATTAATATTTTTAAAATAAAATTTTTATTTAATGAAAAGAATTTCTCCCTATAAAATATTTTTTATTCTTGGACCTCCAGGATCAGGCAAAGGCACTCAATGTTACTTACTAAGTCAAAAATTAAACTTTCTTCACATTTCAGCCGGTGAATTGTTACGTAAAGAGGTATGAAAAACTTATTAAAAAAAGTTAAAAACTTCTTCCGCTGTTTCAAAATTAATTGAAGATAAAATAAAGAAAGGAACTATTGTTCCTTCAGAAATTACATGTGGATTGTTAAAAAACGAGATGAAATTCAATGCTACTAATTATGAATATTTTCTGATAGATGGGTTTCCTAGGAATTTCGAAAATTTATCAGGATATGTAAAATACATGGAAAATCAAACGAAATTAGTTTCTACTATTGTTTTAGACATAGATAGAGTATATAAAATAAACATTTAGGAAACTATTATAAACAGAATTCTTCAAAGAAGCAAGACAGAGAAGAGACCTGATGATTCTATGGAGACATTAGAGAAAAGAATCAAGTCATACGAGGATGAAACTATTCCTATGTTGAAATACATTTCTGATAAGAGTCATATTTTAAGGATTGATGGCACGTCAACAGTCGATAAAATTCATAATAGAATTTTAAAAGGAATAAAATATTTGATTTAATTATTGTATTATATTTTGATACTGAATGATTATTTTCTTATAAATTTCAATTATTTTGGTAATCTTATAATTCTTTTTAAAAAAATATTAAGATTAAATAAAATATTACAGGGATATTTAATCAATGTGCAAAATTTACGAATTCTTAATCAAAGGATTGTTTTATTTATAAAAATACTTAATGAAATTTGTTGAGATGCGACAGATTTTAAAAATATTAACAGGTTAGGATAAACTAAATTATGGTAGTAAAGTAGCTTCAAGTAAATTTTTTTATAAAATTTAATTGATTGTTAAACCTAATTTTAAAAATTTTAAAGCGCCAGGTTTAAATTTTTTCTACAGGGTATTTTAAGGTGGGTATAGGAAAACCCTGGAGGATCTCGAGATAAATTTAAATAAATTTTTTTTCTTTATTAAATGTAACTTTTTCATTATATAGTTTAAATTAAATAAAACAAACATCATATATCCAAAATATTTATTATGTATAAAACAAATTATAAGATTCTTATAAGTTTAAAAATATTAATGCACATAAAATGTCTAATACAAAAATATGTTTCTAATAACTAATATTTTTACTCTTATATATTTTCTAATTAATAATTTTTCTAATAAAAAATTTAAATTAAATTTAATCCTATTAATTTAGAATATTTTAATATCGAATAAAAAAAGTTGTATTTTAGAGTTTATAATCATTTAGGAGATTTTAATAAATAACAAAGATTATTTTCAAATACATTTCTCAACATGAATTCATAGATCATAGAGATTCAAAATTATATAGTCTTGACTTTATTATAGTTAGATATGAACTCTTTTAGATTATCAGCAATCTTTGCAAGATGCTTAATCACCATTATATTACCAAGCTTAAAATCATAACAGTGGTATGTTATTCCATGTTTTTTAAAAAACGGAATCATTCTATCTCTCACTTTCCTAAGATTATGCCTGGGCAATCTTGGGAATAAGTGATGAATAACCTGGAATTGAAGACCTCCGTGTAACCAATCTAACCACTCTGAACAGTCGACATCCATAGAAGTTCTAAGCTGATGATGAACAAAATCTTCATTTTCATCTATATTGTCAGTGTTCATACAAAAGTGAGAAAGAGTAATCTGAACATGAAGAAGGAAGGTAATAGCATTTACTAAGAAAAAGAATACTAATCTCTGTTTCCAGCAAGGAATGATGGATAATAATTTGGTAATCCAAATAATAAAGAAAATCATTGCAGCCAACTCAGATTTTCTAAATTTGGCTCTTTCATTTATTAAAATGAATTTCACACTTTGTACATAAAGATTGAATCTTCCAAACATCATTATTATATAGTATAAAACATGTTGTGCCTTGAGTAAGATTTTCGAGAATGCATCGATTTTAAATTGTTTATTGTGATATGTACTATGCACACCTTCAAAAAATTTTTCGCTAACTGCGAGAAAAGGGAGATGTTGAATATCAGGATCATGCACTGGGTCATTTGTAACCACATGATGAATGTTGTGAGAATCTTTCCACCATCCGATACTCAATCCTGATAAACAAGAAGCCAAAAATACTCCATAATAGTGGTCGAAAATTAATTTGTGAGTAACAGCGTTATGCCCTGTGTCGTGAGCAACAAAGGAAAGTTGATGCCAGCAAAAGCCAATTAAAAATGCTGCTACAATATAATTTAAGTATGTTGCTGGGCCATAGATGACCATGAGTATCCCAGATATAATTGCAATTAGACCCTTGATTGTTTCTAGATAATAAAAATTATAATTTGTTTCAAATAGTCCTTCTTTATATAGGTCTTCCTCTATTTTTCTAAAATCTTTCATGAGAGGAGTATGTATTTTCATTGGTTTTTCTAGTATACCTATTTGCAAGTTTGGCAGTATTTTTTCTTTGACTTCTGCTGGATGAAACCTGTTGAATTGATCTGTTGCATCTCTGTATAAAAAGTGTAGAAAAATCAAGGATCCCCCAGGATGCTTATCTAGCCATCCACCTATGTCGTAAACTTTATCGTCGATACATAGCCATAAAATATTCTGTTTTTTAAGTACATCTAAATCGGATTGAGATAAAACTCTTGTCTTGCTTCTTTCTGCGTAGTTAATTTCTCCTCTCCTTGATCTTTCCAATATCTCATTAACATTCATTTATAATATATTTATTAGTAATAAATGGGATTTTATAAAGGAAAAGTTAAAAAGTTATCTTGTTTTTATAATAATAATATTATTAATTTATTAATATTTTTCATATGTCACTTTTTGAAAATTCATGGGAATTCTAAATTAATCAGAGATTTTAAAATTTGTCATACTACTTTATTGAAAATAAAAAGAAAATTATTTAGATTTGAAATAAATTTAAGTTGAATAATTTTCTAATTTTTTAGTGAATCCAAAAAGAGAAATTTTTTTAAAAGATGAAAATATATCTTATTAAGAATTATATCAAGTGTCTGATGACATTATATAATTGAAATTAATTTTCAATTTCAAATTGTTTATTTTCGATTTACAATTAAAATGAAAATGGTTGTGATGCTATTAATTGGTGTTATCCGAATAATTTTTTATTTTTTAATTCATTATTTAAAAGATAATGCGGATGATCTCATAGTTGAAACGAAATTTGGAAAAATCAAAGGTGATTATGACATTAAAACAGGAGGGAAAGTATTTTTAGGAATTCCGTATGCTAAACCTCCGATCGGTTCATTAAGATTTAAACCTCCTCAGAATCTTTCTTTCTGGGATAGAACACTAGAGGCTACTAAATTTTCAGCTTCTTGTTACCAAGTATTTGGTATGATCACTAAATCAGAATTTACTTCAAATCAATCAGAAGATTGCCTATATTTAAATATATGGACACCAAAAGAAATTTCTAAACCTCTCGCAGTAATGATATGGATTCATGGTGGTGCCTTTATAAGTGGGTCATCGTCTGAACCTTTTTATAGCGGAAATACCCTAAGCGACGTAGGAAATGTTATTGTAGTTACTTTAAACTACAGATTGGGGATTTTAGGTTTTTTTACATCCGACTATTTAAAAGAAGAAGATGCAGCTCATCCAACTTCTGGTAATTATGGTCTACTCGATCAAAATATGGCAATTAAATGGGTAAATGAAAACATTTCTAATTTTGGGGGTGATCCTTCAAATATTACCATATTTGGTGAGAGTGCTGGATCGATGTCAGTCTGTCTACATATGATCATGCCTATAAGTATAGGACTGTTTAAGAGGGTAATTATGCAATCTGGCCCTTGCACTAATACAAAATACTCAAATGATACCTTAGGTAACCTGCTTTTACCAAATTTAAATTACAATTATTGGAAACATAATGGTGAAAAGTGGATGAAAGAGTTAGGCTGTAGGGATATAAAATGCATGAGAGAACTTCCAGCAGAGACAATAATTAAATATATGAAAAAAGAAAAAATATACTTGTATCCAACAGTAGATGGATATATAATTCCAGATGATCCAATAAATATGTTCAAGACCGGAAATTATCATAAATCAGATGTTTTAATTGGAACAAATTCAAATGAAGGAACATTATGGGCAGCAGAATATATATATATGAAAATAGAAGAATATAAATATATGTTTAATTATCTTTTTCCTATTGATTCTAATTTAATTCTAGAAATGTATTCTATCGAAAAATATACTTTTCCTGCAGCAGCTTTTTCAGCATTTTTTAGTGATTGGTTCGTTTTGTGTCCAAGTTCGAGAATCTTAGAAATGCTTGAGGAAAATAATAAAAATGAAAATGTTTCCCTGTATGAATACTATTTTACACATATTCCTCAATATTTACCGAATTACATGAAATTTTTAGCGGCTTTTCATGGAGCAGAGATTATACATGTATTTGATAATCCTTACGATACACATGCTAATCCTCATAATGTTTCGCTTTCAGAGGAAGAGAAAAAATTTTCATTAGTAATTCAACAATATTGGACGTCTTTCGCAAAAAATGGTATACCTACTGCTGAAAATCAACCAGATTGGCCATCTCGTGGAGATTTTAACAAACGATATTTGAACTTAAACGCCTTTAATATTCAGATAGAAAAGGATTTGCATAAAAATGAATGTGAATTATACAAGAAAATATTAGATGATGGAGCTTGAATTATTTATGAATATATATTAAATTTGCAAATTTAAAAAATACTAACCATTAACAATTAAAATTTTTAAACATCCTAAAAATATTCAAAAATATTATGATTAAAAATAACCTCTTCATTTTCGAACCTGAATATCTTGCTGAATATTATAAACATCACCCATCCCTTCTTATAGGAATTTATAGAATATTCAATAACTCTAAAATTTTTTAAGCAAATTTTGGATGAGATTACATCCCCTTGGGGATTATTGAAATTCCATGTAATATTACAAAGAAATTAATTTAGAAATATACTTATTCTCATTCCTAATTATCTTAAGTTTAATCATAAAGTTAATCCTATAATTACCAAAATGCACCCTCTCGAATTAAAAATAAGAGGTAAATTACAAATCTTAAGTTTTTAAAATTAAAGCAAATAAATCAGTATTGAAAAGCATTCTATTAGCAACGTTAGTTACTGATAAAAATAAGCCTCTTAAAAGGAATATACATCAAAATTAAAAAAATTAAAATTATTTTTTAAAAAAAATTAATTATAATTTTAAATATTTCCATAATGGAACTAGACACAAATCTATATTCCAGACAAATTCCAATGTATGGAATAGAAACTATGCAAAAAATATCATTTCTCAACATCTTTATTTACGGAATGAAAGGAGTAAGATTAATAGATAATAATAAAAGCTAGGAGTAGAAATTGCAAAAAATTTGATTCTTACAGGGCCTAAAATGGTTACGATATACGACAACACTGTCGTTTCTTGCACAGACCTTGGTTCAAATTATTTTTTATCGGAATCAGACGTTGAGAAACTCACCAGAGCAGAGGCTTCCTTAAATAAACTTAAAGAATTAAATGAAAAAGTCATAGTTAATGATTATAAAGAAGAGCTTGCACACAACTTCAATATACTTAGAGAATTTCAAGTTGTTATCATAAGTGAATTAATAGTAAGAGAAATGGCGGAAGCCTTGAATATTTTTTGTAGAGAAAATAAAATAGGATTCATTTATTGTGCCTGTATAGGTTTAGGAGGATTTTCCTTCACGGATTTCGGTGATGACTTCATAATCAGGGATCCAAATGGAGAAGAAAATGAAATATATTATGTTAAATCAATAACTAAACAAAATCCTGGTGTTGTCACAATTGACGACTCGGTAGATGGCAGGAAATTAAATTTATCTCTTGGAGATTACGTAACCTTCAGAGAAATTATAGGGATGTCTGAATTAAATGAATCCCCACCTAGGCCTGTTAAAGTTAAAAATTCAACAAGTTTTACCATCGAAGATACTTCAAAATTTTGTGATTATATTTCAGGAGGATTAGTAGAGCAGGTTAAGATACCAGTTCCTTCTAATTTTAGATCACTCAAGGAATGCTTTGAAAATATATCTGGAGAACATCATGACTATTTCGGCATGTGCAATGAAGGAAATGATGATTATGCTAATAATCCATTTTATAAAAATTCTAACGCCTATAGAAACAAAACTAATCGCAAAGAATTACTGCATCTGACTGTTCTTGCTTTACATGAATTTTTCGCAGTAAAAAATCGCCTTCCGTTTGTGAATAATAAAGAAGATTGCATCGAAGTCTTAGAAATAAGTAAAAGAATATACTTTTTAGCTAAAGAAAAAAAAAGAGACTGGGCTTTGGGTATTTCTGAAATAGAAGAAAAAGTGATACATCAAATAGCAAGTACGACTAGAGCCAAAATTCCTCCGGTGTGTTCATTTTTGGGTGGGGTTGTTTCTCAAGAAGTTATCAAAATAACATCAAAATTTACACCATTTGATCAATGGTTTTATTTCGATTTTTTTGAATGTTTGGAAGGATTAGATTATAACAAGACAGAATTTTTCTCAGACTATTCTAACAGATACCATGATCAAATTTCTATTTTTGGAAATGAGATGCAGGAGAAATTATCTAATTTGAATATATTTATTATTGGATGTGGTGCTTTGGGGAATGAATACCTTAAAAATTTCTCTTTGATGGGAATCTCTACAAATAATGGAGTTACAACATTCGCAGATTATGACAAAGTAGAAATTTCTAATTTAAATAGACAATTTATTTTCAATAAAAAGGACATTGGTAAGAATAAAGCATCATGCTCTAAGGAATTTGTAAAAACTATTAATGAAAAGATAAATACACGGGAACTCTGCTTAAAAATTTTAGAAGAAAGTGAAGAAATAATAACAGACGAATTTATAGAAAAACAAAATTTTATTCTAACCGCAGTTGATAACATTGAAACAAGGGAATACATAGATAGAAGATGTACTTTACTTCATAAAAGTTTAATTGACTCGGGCACCTACGCTACTAAGGCACATTGCCAAGTAATCCTTCCTAATATATCATCTTGCTACAATGATAATGATGATAGAGCACATCAACAATATTTTAGAAATTCTTGTGCGAATAAGGATTTTCCTAATTTGACTGAAGATTGCATCCTATGGGGCAAGGATCTGTTTGAAGAATTCTTCAAAAGAGATTCATTGGAGTTGAATAATTTGTGTAAAGAATATAAAACAAATTCAGATTTTTCGATCTGGATTAAGAACGAGACAATAGAAAACAAAGAAAAATTACAGAATTTAAAGAAATTGCTGGACATTTCGAATTCAAACGATTTCAATAATTGTATTGAATTCGCAATCGAGAAATTCGGCGAATTATTTGAAGATAAAATAAAAAAATTACTTAATAGATACCCTCCAGATCATACGAACGATGAAGGTTCTAAATTTTGGACAGGAGCTAGAAGATGTCCGGAACCCATCCTTCTAAATTTAGATGATCAAACACATTTAGAATTTATAGCCTCCTTTTCTATTCTTCTCTCACAAATACTTAGAATAAAATCTAAAAAAGAGAGAGAATACATTAAGGCATCAGCAGATAGAATAAAAAATAGAGGAAAATCATTTACTCTATATGATTCTGGATCTCCAAACGATCGAAGCAAGCAGTCTTTCAGCTTTATAGAAGAGTTAACAGAATCTCTGAATATAAACAAGACAAACTCAATTAAATTTGATGAAATTAAATTCGATGCAGATAATGACAGCAATAATCATATAGAATTTATTAAAGCTGCAGGAAATCTAAGAGCAATTAACTATAAAATAAAAGAAGTAAAAATAATTTTTTATATTCATAGAGTGATTTTATAAAAACTAAAATTACTGCAGGAAAAATAATTCCAGCGGTAGCTAGTACAACCGCTTGTATTGCTGGAATCGCTTCCATGCAAATATATTCACTACTTTTGAATAATTATACAAACGCTAGGAACTCATATATTAATCTAGGGATAAATACTTATTTATTCACAGAACCTTTTCCCAAAATAAACTATAAAAATAAACTCATTAAAAATTTAGAATGTTGGTCAGTGTGGGATAGCATAGAAATTAATGGGCCATTAACATTTAAAGAATTATTAAATTACATATTCGAAAATTATTCTGTCAAATTAGAAAAAATAATAGTCGAATATAAAAATCTTATAAACATCGATGAAATTTCTGAGGAAGTGTAAGTATTACATTTATTTAAAAAATAGAATGCAAACACATATTGAAGAATACGCAATTAAATCTAAATTTTTGTACAAATTATGCAAAAATTATTTGATATTGGAAATTGAAGGAATTAAAGAAGTTCAAAATGAATTTAAAAAAAATGAAATTAAGTTCCCAATAATTAAATATATAATTGTTGATAAATAAAATAATTTATCCATATAAAATATTTAATAATAACAAATAAAAATTAATTTCTAGTATAGTAGAAAAATTATTTTGTATAAAATTGATTGAATACTTTTTTTTAAATAATTATTTATTTTCTGCTTTTATTTTTGGATTTTAAAAGTCCTTTTAGTTGAGTGCTGTTGTTTAAATTTTGGATTTTTTTAGAAGTAAGATTGATTGGTTTCATTTGATCATATTCTATTATCCATCATAAATATTCTTACCATTCATTTCGTTTCTGGAGAATTTGAACGTAACTTTCTTCTTCTTTTTTCCATCTCTTGAAGAATTCGAAGTAACTGAATTTTTTCTTTTATCGATTGTAGGTGTATTTATAGGAATATTCTTTTCGATTTTCTCATTTTTTTCGTTTTGATTAATATCTACTTTATAAGATAAATTATTATTATCATTTATATTATCGTTTTCATTTCTTTCCAATTTTCTTTTTTTATTAAGGAAGTCCTTCTTCTTGTTTTCTTTTTCGGGTTTCAAAATTTCACAATTCTTCTGGCTGTTTTTATATGCTTCAAATAAGGTTTGATCTTCTTCAGTCGGTTCTTCATCGGAGTCTAGCCCTAAGAACCAAGCATCAGGATCAAATTCAAATTCTTCAAAATCATCGTCTTCTTCCTCTTCATTTTCCATTTCAAGATCTTCATTTTCAAATACATCATGGTCTTCCTCAAATTGATCAATTTCTTCTTCTTCTTCACTTAGTTCATTCTCTTCTTCCTCCGATTCCAAGGCATCATCTTCCTCTAATTTGACAATATTCTCCTGCAATATTTCTTCTTTCTTATCTAAATCTTGAGATTTTTCATTCTCAGAAATAGAACTTTTCTGAAGCGCTTTAGTTGCATTTTCTAGGTTTAATATTTCCTCTTTGGCTTTTGTATTCAAATTCTTTTGTTTTTCTTCTTCTTCCTTTTCCTTCAGAATTTTTTCTATCCTTTTTTGATTCTTTTGTCTTTCTATCATCGCCCTCATCCTGTCTAATTTTGACTTTTTTATTTTATTTGTGTAATTTTTATTGAGTATGTAATTATTGACAGGATCAACTACTAGTAAATTTGATTCATTCATATTTTCTTTATCTTCTTCTTCTTCCCTGTTGTATTTCATTTTCTTATAAAGCTTGTAAAAAATTTTTCTTTTGTTTTCTGGAAAATCGTCTCTAATTTTATAAATTTAATATCTATATCTATTTATTACTTAGACTTAGCAACTTCAAAGAATTTCTTCATTAGGCTTATTTTCAAATTTTTATCAAGCTTAATGGTAGACTCAAATGATTCGCTTTCACTATCTAATAGACAAGCTTTATTAGCAATTTGTGAAAATATTTCTTTAAAAGTTTCTATTTCTCTTTTATCTTTTACAATAATGAAAATCTACCAATTTAGTTAATTAATAACTTACTTGAATCAATTTGTCGATAATTACTATTAAATAATCCTCTAGAAATTCTTTTCTAACTTCAGAATTTTTAGAATTTTCAAAAAGATCATGAACAATATATATAAATAGTTTTAAAATGACTGAGATAAGGCTGTAATTATAAAACCCTGATCGAACACTATGCTCCACATAATCAAAATAATTTTTCACATTTTCGAAATTTTTATTCCTCAAATTGTATTCAAGATAGAATTTAATAACGGCTTCTACCAGCATGATATATTTATCCATTCTTAGAAAATCTATTTGAGTCCATTTTTTCAAAAATTCAATCAAGAATGTTTTTATCCACAAAGGATAAAATTTATAAAGACTACTTTCATTTTGAGAATAAGTCTCTATAAACAGCTTAGATATTTTTTCAGCTATTTGTTTTTGATAAACAGGTTTATCGGCATTCCAAAAGGCTAATTTTTTATTTTTTATATCTTACAATAAAACAGACTTTTCCAGATTTTTGAATAAATTTCTTCTAATTCTGAAGATTTGTTCTCGTCACATATATTTAGTCTGTAAGTTTTTAAATAATCTTTTGTATTTTCTAAATTTTTTTCTCTTACAGTTTTATCTAATTTAATTTATGAGGAATTTCAATTACCGTTCGAAACTAATCCTTTCATTATGTTTAAAAATTGTTGTTCTGAATCTGCCATTTAAGATTTTAGATGAAATAAAATTATTTAAATTAATTAATTAAATTTAATTTAGAAAATAATTTATTGGGAAATTTAAACATAAAATTTTTAGCATTTAAATAAAGTCAATTATAAATTATCGAGAGTTTCCAGGAAAAAGTTTTCAAATATCTAGTTGAATAGAAATTAGAATGCACTCGATTTAGAAAAATTCAAAACATGGAAATTAATATTTTAATTAAAATATGTTTATCTAAATCAATATTAAATTTGTAGACCCCATTTAATTTTGTTTCAAATGTATAAATATTTAAAATGAATTATATTATTCATTAAAATAATCATGTCTAAAATTCCACAAGAAGTAGCTGTCCATCCCGTAGTCCTTCTTAGCGTTGTCGATCATTACTACAGACTTGCAAAAGAAACTTCAAGAAGAGTTATAGGAGTCCTTTTAGGAGAAGTTATTGGAAATAAGGTAGATATCACAAATTGTTACGCCCTCCCTTTCGAAGAAGATCCAAAAGATAAAAAAGTATGGTTTGTTGACCATATTTATAACGAGCAAATGTTTGAAATGCATCAGAAGATAAATTATAAAGAAGTAATAGTTGGTTGGTATTCATCTGGCCCTAAAATTAGACCACATGATATAGAAATCAATGAGGTATTTAGAAAATATACGCCAAACCCAGTTTTTGTAATCATAGACGTTCAAGAAAAGACAGTAATTATTTTTATTAAATAATCTTTTAGGAAGCTCTAGGATTACCGACCGAATCCTACTACATGCGCGAAGAAGTTGACGTAGATGGTCAATTAATTAAAACTTTTGTAAAATTACCTAGTTCTATTGAAGCTTCACTACCCGAACAAATCGGAGTTGAATTTTTGCTTAGAGACATCACAGATAGCAGCAAGAGTTCAATATCTAAATTAGTAAATATTAAATTTAAATTTTTATAGGTAAACGACAAGGTTACTTCTATTAAAGCCTTGATTCAAAGACTCACTGAAATAAAAACATACATGAGTAATGTCATTAATAAAAGAATTCCCTTGAATCCTACAATCATAAACAACATACAAGAAATATTCAATTATCTACCGAATTTCGAAACTGAAGATATTATAAAATCTCTCTCTAACCAAACTAATAATAATTATCTTGTACTTTATCTTGGATGGCTTGTTAAGACTATAATTGCTTTGCATAAGCTCATTAATAACAAAATCATGTTAAAAGAAGAAGAAAAGCTTCCAGAGAAAAAGGAAGCTGAAAAAAAGAAAGAAGAAGTAGAAAAGGAAACTAAGGAAAAAGAAAATAAAGAAAGCAGTAAATGAAGTAATCATCAATATTCTTGACACGATATAGAAATAAATTAAGAACTTATATAATTCAATTATCATATCTAATTATATAAAATAAATTTATAATAATTGTTTTTCTCAAAAATATCTTATTCTAGTTTTAATATTAAGCTCTTTAATAATATTTAATTGTTTACAACATACATAATAAATAAATATATTGAAAATTAGATATTTATTATATTTACAAATGGAAAAATCAAATAAATATACTAATATTAAATTAAAATTTTTCTATTCATCAGGATTGCGAAAGGAAAAATTATTCCTGATTGTCCACACTAATTGTATTCATCCTTGTAAATAAAGGAAGATTAAATTCTCCAGTACTAAATTGCATTGAGGAATCTTTATTAACTTTATTCCAGTCATTGATAGTTTTGGCTACAAATTTATGAACATATTGCCCTAAATTATCTCCTTTCTGAATAAGTGGCTTTTCTTTATCATTTTTTAAAATTTTAAGTTTTAATCGTTTTAAATGGTCTCTACTATAATTTGAACTATCTCTATGAATTGAATTTTTATCTTTACTCATTGAATCTTTTTTATTTAAAGAAGTAATAGTATTAAACCGGTTATCATTTAAATTTATTGATTTTTCTTTAAGAAATACGCTTTTGTCAATTGAATTCAAATGAATAGTCAATCTTTTTGTATTTCGTGAATCCAATTGTGATTTAAAGGGGCACTTCATCAAATTTATTTTACGATTAGGCGAACTCTCTTTATAAGTATAATCATTAGTAGAAGTTGATGAGTTCTCTGTTTTATAAGAAGTTATTGTTTTTAAATCAAAATTCTTGTCAGGAATAAATTTTTCATCTTCTGATTTAAAATCAAATTTGGAAATTTTGGGATTATGAAAATCATGATAATTATTAGCATTTTTCTTTTTATTTTCACATCTAAAGGATGATAAACTAGTTTTAAGATTTTGAAACTTGTTTTGTGTTTTAGTTTTTTCTAAATGCTGGGGATGTACAATCTTCAAGTAATTATCATCAACCCCTAATTTATCTATTTTATCAAAAAGTATTTTATTATTATCCTTTGAAATATTTTTGATGATATTTTCCCTATATGTCAGTTTCATCTTTTCTTTGATAACTTGATGATTACAAGAAATTTGGGATATAAAATTTTCTTTTTTGGCAAAAATAGGTCTAAAAAACTCGTATAGATAATTCCTCAACTCTTTACTCAAAACATTCGGATTGATAGAAAAAACGACGTTAAATTCACATTCAGCAACTAAAGAATTTTTATAACTTATTTTTTCTTGATTATCTTGTATTGTATGAAACTTTTCATTAAATGTTTCATTTTCTGAATTTAACTGTGAATGTATGTCATCTCTTAAATTGAGACTATGATCATAGTTCATAAATGCTTCGAATCCTGCAAAGTCTCCGGTAGTTAAATTCATCACAACATTATGCTTAGCAACATCACTTTTATAGAATTTTTGATAAGAATCCTTTTTCGCTTGGATATTATTTTTCTTCAGTCTAAATTGACCTTCGTAAATAATGTAGAAATTCCTAGCAGCGGTACCTTCTGTATATATTACTTCGTTTCTGGTAACATAATGTGGTCGAATATAATTTCTATAAATTTGATTAAATTTAGAGTGAGGAATCAGTTTAAAAGGTTTAATCAAATCAACCAAGAAAATTTTCCTTTCATTTTCTGCTTTTTTGATAGATTTCTAAAGAAATAATTAATGTTTTATTTACTCCGAAGCTGAATTCAAACGCTTTGGCATCCAAAACAAAAACATCACAATCTTCCAAAGTATATGCTGCCGCAGTTCGTTCTGTCTTTTCGATTATTCCAATTTCTCCGAAGTAACTTCCACTTGTTAAAACATCTAATTCCTTTTCAAGAGTGTCGAATCTGAATTCTTCTTGTGTAGAAATAATATCATATGATGTTCGTCTTCCTTGATAAAATCAATGTATTATTTTACTAGTGTGCTTAATTTTTATCTGATTACGAATTGAAACTTTTCCATTTATAATTCCATAAAAATAATCACTTTGCTGCCCTTGATGAAATATATACGTTCCTTTAGGAATTCTCCTTAGTTCTATAAAAAATGCTGCTGTACGAAGGGCTTCGAATCCGATTTTATTGAAAATAAAAAATTTTTTCATTTCCGGCAGAAGTTTGAGAATTAAAGAAATTTTCTTCGTTCATTTTGAAATTTAGAAAAAATTAAATATAATTTCAAATACCTGGACGTTCCTTTTTCCAGTAAAAGAATCATCCCTTATTTTATCTCCTCTGATAATTGAGTAGCTTTCTTTGGGAGTTGTAAGTTCCTCTTCAAGTTGATACATTAAGGACAAATTTTCAGCTAAGGATTTTAATCTAAAATTATACATCTACTTCCTAATACTGACTCTCTTGCTTGAATGTATTCTATCTTAGAGGCAACGAGTTCTTTTAGGACATTATTTATCCTAGAGTTGATTACTTTTTTCATTTTATTTATATTCAATTATGAGTTCATATATTATTCATGTTTGAATGGTAAAGTTGAAATTTAAGTAAATTTATCAAAATATAATCTAATCTATATAACTAAAAATAGTGTATTGTAAAATATATACATAATAAAATAAATTATAATTCTTTATCGTATACCTTAAGTAAGGCTTTAGTTATTGCAATGATGTAATAAAAATAATTTCGATACATCAAAGGTATATACATAAATAATAATCTTTTTAATTTAATTAATTCACTTTAAAATTAAGTGATTCCAACAGTTTTCTGGCTTCTACTTCTTTCTGTTTTCGATTTTCTTCAATTCTTTTTCTTATTCCTTCTGTTGAATTTTCTTCAATATACCTGGCAACTAAGAGTCCACCTAGTTTAAAAATCATTCTAACACAATAAAAGAAAAGCATGTAACAAATCATCCCTCTTAAAGTGTTAGGGGGTGGCATATATGAGAATATGCTTGCAATAAGTTTTATATGTATAGGGTAATCAGGGATTATTTCTTTTCTCTGTTCAAAACTCATTATGATAATATAATAATAATTAAAATTCATAAATTTTTCTGATGATTTTTCGAATTTTGTTAAATAATTATAAAATTTAGAATATTTTAAATTTGCTGCTGTTGTTGTTGTTGCATATGCTTTCCAATTTGGATAATTTTATTTTGGAGGGCATGAACTTTCTTTCTCTTATTTTCGATAGTGGCCTCTTGTTCTTTATATTTGTTTTCATTACGAGAACTATAAATTTTAGTTTATATAATATATACATTTCCTTGTTGATGAATTCAAGTCTCTTTTCAATATTAAGCTTTGCTTCAGAAGTTTCTTGCTTGACTAAGATAGGACCGATTAGTTTAAAAACAGTATCTGAACTCTCTATGAAATTGAATTCGCTCTTTACCATTTCGTTTTCATTTCTTTTGTGTTCGTATTGTTGGATATTTTCTCTCAATTTTTGTTGCTCTAAGGATGATGATGTTTTATATAAGATTAAAATGATTATAAATGTCTTACCCTTTTGAAGCTTGTTGATTTCGTTGATTTCCATTTCATACTCTCTGTATAATTCCATTGAATTTAAATATTAAATATTGATAAAAATGATTTAAATTTTTTATATGATTATTTGTGATGGATAAATTTAAAAATTATTTGTACTCTTATATATCCCCTGTAATATTTAAATATATATTAAATTAATATATAAGATATAATAAATAAATATTTTTATATAAGATATTATCAAAAGATAGGCCCCATATAGCCAAACCAAAATGTAATTCTTTTCCCCTAATCCTATATTTAATTTCCTTTATCCTTTTAATTTTTTATTCAAAATTTTATATTTCAGCCATTTTATGATAAGAATTTATTTTTCAACAAAATAAAATGTCAAAAATAACAAGAAAATTCAGAACGAATTGTAAAATCTCTCTTTTCGAAAAAAATGATGATCCGGACAGAGAAAAATTCATTTTATTACTGGACAAAAATGTCCAGATTGAAATTACCTAAATTTCATGAGTAGTTTTCTTGCCAATTTTTTTTCTCTAATATTCGAAATTTGAGAAAAATTTTTCGAATCACAATTTCATGGGGATTTTTTCATCCTTTCATCTAAATGGAAAGGGATTTACAACGAGCTCCTAGATTTGGATTGTTTAGGATTCCTTTGCATTCAATAGCACTGGTGCTTATTTTGCCAATCTGGGCATCAATAAAATAAGTGTGTGTTTGGAGAAGCCATAAGGGTTTTAATAAAACTCATAAATATAAAATAAATATTTCTAATATTTATAAAGGTAAGTAATAAGTACTAAATCCTAAGAAATTATTTTATATTAGTTCTTTAGATATATTTTCTCATCCAAGGAAGTTTTTGACAAAGAAAAGATATTCAATCGTAACAAGGAATCGCATTCTTGAATATTTTCTTACAATTAAACGAATGGATGTCTTTAATGCAGGAATAAGAATAGATACGATACACCAATCCATAAAAATTCCAA
>Ga0169931_10006724_pt1 | contig 17247 bp, 9 predicted proteins | sample Kivu_15m_20L_FD_129675 | JGI IMG/M metagenome (GOLD analysis project Ga0169931, IMG submission 129675) | Freshwater microbial communities from Lake Kivu, Western Province, Rwanda to study Microbial Dark Matter (Phase II) - Kivu_15m_20L... | ecosystem: Environmental > Aquatic > Freshwater > Lake ...
GCTGTGGATTCGCCGCGCGGTGCCCGAAACCGACGACTGGCACGCCGCCAAGGCCGCGCACGGCGCCGACGAACCGGGCATCGCGGACCTGTTTCGCGGCGAGGTGCGGCGCACCACGCTGCTCTCGATTGGCGTCTGCGCGCTATCGCTCTCCGCCCATTGGGCCTTCGTGTTCTGGAGCGCTCAGCAACTGCGCAGCCTGAGCGAGGTCGCCGCCTGGACGCCGGCCGAACAGAGCCGGCTGGTGAGCAACGCGATGTCGCTCTTGATGATCACTTCGATCGCGGGCAACTTTTTCGCCGCCTGGCTGGCCCGGCGAATCGGCTACCGCGCGTCGATCGCGGCGATGTGCCTGGTCTATGCCTGCGCGATGCTCTTCACCTATGGCGCCGTGCGAGACTACCGGCAGATTCTTTGGCTGTGGCCAATCCTCGGCGCGTCGTCGGGTCTGTTCGCCCTGTTCACGATGTACTTGCCGCCGCTGTTTCCCACGCTGCTGCGCACCACCGGCGCCGGCTTCTGCTACAACATCGGCCGCATCGCCGCGGCTGTCGGCACCCTGTTCTTCGGACTCTACAGCCGCGTGAGCGACTTCCGGATGGCGCTGTTCTATACCGGCTTCGTGTTCATCCCGGCCGGCCTTCTCGCGCTCTTGTTGCCATCCCCGCTAGATGAGCAACCACAACCGGCCGAGCTAAGCCCGACGGAATAGGCAGGCGGCTCAACCGCTCGGCTGCTGAGGGTCAGCCTGCTTCACTTCATCGCCTGAACGCTTTGGTGGCGCTCGGAGCTGCTTGGCGCGAGATCGTCGCGCTGGCCCGCACGTTCTTCGCGGCTTCGATGCGGTACAGATGCGAGTCCGTGCGCAGAATAATCGCCCCGTCGACGAACGCGGGCGAAGCCAGAATACGCCCGTCGAGCTGATTCGTGGCCACGGCCTGGAACGTATCGCCCGGTGCGATCACCGTTGCGTTGCCTTCTTCACTGAAGAGGTAGATCTTGCCGTCGGCCAGCGTGGGCGAAGCCGCGTAGTTCCCGCTCAGGCGCTCGCGCCACAGTTCCTTGCCGCTGGCCGCGTCGAGGCACGTCAGAATTCCCAGGTCGGTCGTCATGTAAACGCGGCCGTCGGCCACCAGTGGCGAAGGGACGTGCGGCACGCCGCGTTTCGCGCTGAAAGCCACATGCGAGCTCGTTACGTCGCCCGACCCGCCGAGCTTGATTCCCAGCAGCGTCGGATTCCAGTATCCCGTGCACACATAAACCATGTCGCCTGCCACGACGGGCCGCGGCGCCACCGAATGCCCTTGGTAACTCACGCGCCACAACTCGCGGCCGTCGCGCGGATCGTACGCGATCGCGGCATTGCCCCGACTCGCGATCAGTTGATCTTGTTTCCCAACGCGCGCCAGAGTGGGGGTCGAATAGGCCTGCTCTTCCGTCTGCTCGACGCGCCATCGCTGCTGACCCGTGCGCTTGTCGAGAGCGATCAGAAACTGGCTATCCGGCGCGTCGCACGGCACGATCAGCAGATCGTTCCACACGACCGGCGAACTGCCCGGCCCGTGCCGATGGTCGTACTCAAGCCGCAAAGTCCACACAATCTGCCCGTCGAGCGTCAAGCACGCGGTTCCGTGCGCGCCGAAATGCACAAACACGTTTCGCCCATCAATGACCGGCGTTGGCGAGGCGTGCGTGTTCTTCGCAGCGATCCGCCCCAAGTCGGCCAGCTTAAACACTTCGACATCGTGCCGAATCTGTCCGGTTTCGCGAGCAACGCACACCGCCCTGAGCGAGCCCTCGGCCTCGATCGCGGTGGTCAACCAGATCTGATCATGCCACACGGCGGGCGAGGACCAACCCAGCCCGGCAATCGGCACTTTCCAGCGGACGTTCTCCGCCTCGCTCCAGGTCGTCGGCACATCGCGCGTCGCGGCATGCCCATTGCCCGCCGGCCCGCGAAACTGCGGCCAATCTTCAGCGCCGGCAACCTTCGTCAGCAGAATGACGTTCAGGCAAATCCAGGCAAGAACAGGCACTCGCGATCTCATGGGAGGGAACTCACCGTGTTCGTGACAAGCACACTAGTGCGTGATTTTCAAATTCGGCAGCGCCTGCGAAACCTGCGCAATCGCGGCCTCGCTAACCCTTGTGCCGCGTACGTCCAGCTCGACCAGTTGCGGCCAGCTCCGCAGCAGTGGCAGCATATCGTCGGTCACGTTCGTTCGCGCCACGTTGAGCTTCATCAGCCCCGAAAGCGCGACGATCTTGCGCAGCCCGTTGTCGTCGATTTTCGTGCCGCTTACGTCGAGCGATGCCAGCATTCGCAGCCGGCTCACGGGCGCGAGCGCCGCGTTGCCAATCTCCGTGCCGGCCAGCGTTAGCACGCTCAGGTTCGGACAGCGCATCAGCGGGCCTATTCCGGCATCGGTCACTGGCAGGTTCGTCAGGTCGAGCATCGCCAGATTTCGCGCGCTCCCTACGTAGCGCAGCCCGCCATCGGTTACCTGCGTACCGGCCAGGCTCAACCCATACAGCGCCGGCATCGAGGGCAGATGCGCCAGCCCCGCATCCGAAACGTTCGTATAGTCGAGCCACACAACTCCCAGGCTCGGCATCCTCGCAAGAGCGGGGAATGAGCGATCCGTAATCTCGTTGTATGACAACTTGAGCATTCGCAGCCGCGCGAGCGCGGCGAGCTGCGCCACCCCCGCGTCGGTCACCTTCGCGTCATAAAGATAGAGCTCTTCGAGATCTTCCAGCCGGCCAACAGTCGTCATGCCCTCATCGCCGGAGTTGGTCCAGCTCAAATTCAAAATCTTCAGATTCGGCATCTCGGCCAGGTTCGCCAGGCCGACGGCGGTGATCTTCGTGTCGTGCAGGGCCAGGCCTTCCAGCGCCTGCATGCCACGAAGCTGCGCGAGCCCCGCGTCGGTCACCCGCGTTTGTTGCAACTTGAGCACCCGCAGCTGTCGCAACCCGCGAATTGCCGCCAATCCCTCATCCGTGATGTTCGTTCGAGACAGATCGAGCCACCGCAAGTCGGGTACGCCGTACAGACTCTCAAGTCCGGCGTTGTCACCATACCAGGTGACGACCTTGAACTCGTCGCCAGCCTCGTTGGCTTCGTCCTCGACCGTCGCGCCTGCGGCCTGCAGTTGTTCGATCGCTGCGGCAGCGCCGGCGTTCTCCTGCCCCGGCAGCAACCGCGCGAGCGAAAGGCCGGATGGCTGCGCACTGGCGCCGCGCGTGGGGAGTTCGCGCGGAGCCGCGGGCTGAGCGAGTGCCTCGGCGCCGAATAGCGTGACCAGGACTGCGAGCAACATCGTAAAGGGGAGCGGCCTCATGGTTTCTCCCACGCCATGTACTCGGAAAGCGTACGCCTCGGCTGCTGGGGGGCCTTGAAGAACGACCGCCGCCGTGGCTGCGGGGCGACAGCCGTCGCCGGCTTTACCTGGTCGTCATAACGCACTTGCGACCGCCCGCCCGGCTCGCCGCCGGCCCCCGGCAGCAGACGCGTCGCGCCGCTTTTCAGCTTGCTCCAGGCAGAAGGCTGTGGGGCCGGCTCAGCGCCAGGCGGAGGGCCAGCCCCCAACGCCGCAACGGCCAGAAATGCCACAACGCATTTGCGCAGTTTCATGATTTCGCCAAGTGTCCCGCTCGGGTACAGCAGTGTCTGGTCGGGTGCAACAGCCTGAATTTATTCGCCGCCAAAGGACGGGGCGCGCGCGGAGTGTCGCAGAATCCCTGAGCACGGTCCAGACCGACTCCCACGGCCTGCTAGCGGGACGAAACAACTACTAGCAGATCTGGCAGATCGTTCGCTAAACGCCCGCCAGCAGTCGCCGCAGACAGCTCCACGCAATTTTTCTGCTAGCCCGCGTGTACGCGCGTCTACTACAATTCACGATTCGCCATAAGCAACGGATACGGCGAACGGACTTGTTGCCTCCAAGGAACGACACTCCCGCCTATGGCCGCCTCGGACATCGTCATCAAGGGAGCTCGCGAGCATAACCTCCGGGACGTCGAGCTCTCGCTCCCCCGCAATCAACTCATCTGCCTGACCGGTGTGAGCGGCAGTGGCAAAAGCTCGCTAGCCTTCGATACGCTCTATGCCGAAGGACAGCGGCGCTACGTCGAAAGTCTCTCCAGCTTCGCCCGCCAGTTTCTGGGCCAGATGCCCAAGCCAGACGTCGACTACATCGGCGGCCTCAGCCCCTCGATCTCGATCTCGCAAAAGTCCTCGGGCCAGAATCCCCGCTCCACCGTCGGTACAATCACCGAAATTTATGACTACCTGCGCGTGCTCTTCGCGCGCACTGGCCAGGGTCACTGCCCTACCTGCCAGCGGCCAATCACGGCTCAGACCCGCGAACAGATCATCGAGCAGGTTGGCCGGCTGCCCGAGGGCACGAAATTCCTGGTGCTCGCGCAGCTCATCAAAGCCCAGAAAGGCGAGTATCGCGACCTGTTCGTTGACCTCTCGAAGCAGGGCTTCGCCCGGGCCCGCGTCGACGGGCGCGTCGTTTCGCTGACGGACGACTTGAACCTCGATCGCCAGATGCGTCACGACATCGAAGTCGTCGTCGATCGGCTGGTCGCCGGTGGTCCCCGAGCGCGCCTGGCCGAAGCGGTCGAGCTCGCGCTGAAACTCGGCGCCGGCAGCCTGATCATCGCTACCGACGCCGGCGACGCCGCGCCCGGCGGGACCGAATCGAACGGCGAATCGCAACCCGCTCCAGCGGTTGCCTCGGGCCGCACGCGCAAGGGCGTTAAACGCAAGCGCGGCGCCGCCGATGCGGAAACCGAGACGGACGAACCACGCAATGCCGGCTCGGCGCGCCCCGGCGACATGCAGCTCTCGGCGCACTATGCCTGCACGCACTGCGGCCTGAGTTTCGAGCCACCCAGCCCGCAACTCTTCAGTTTCAACAGCCCGCAGGGCATGTGCACCTCGTGCGACGGGCTCGGCGAGCTCTACAGCTTCGATCCCAATCTGCTCATTCCCGACCCTAAGCTTTCGTTCAAACAGGGCTGCTTCGAGCTGCTTGGTCCCTGGCGCGATCTGGGACGTTGGAAACGGCACATCTACCAAGGCGTCGCCGACACGATCGAGCGTACGCGCGATCTGGAAAAAGGCACGCTGCTCGACACGTCCTGGCAAGACTTGCCCAAACAGTGGCAGGACATCTGGCTATGGGGCGCCGGCGACGAGCACATTACGTTCACCTGGCGCGGCGGCCCCAGCGGCCATAAGTACGGCGGCCACTTCGAGGGGCTCATTCCCGAGCTGCTCGAGAAGTATCGCAATTCGCAAAGCGGCATGCAGATTCGCCAGCTCGAAAAGTACATGCAGGTCATGCCCTGCCCGGACTGCAACAGCGAGCGACTGAATCCGCAGGCCCGGCACGTGCGAATCACCACCCGCAGCGGCAAATTCGCCGACCGCCCCAGCCTCTCGCTGCCGGAAGTCTGCCACCTGCCGATCAGCGACGCCACGGAGTTCTTCAGCGAACTGGATCTCGACGCCACGCGGACCATCATCGCCACCGAAGCGCTCAAGGAGATTCGCGGTCGGCTCGGCTTCCTCAGCAACGTGGGCCTCGACTACCTCATGCTCGATCGGACCGCCCCCACGCTCTCGGGCGGCGAGTCGCAACGCATCCGTCTGGCCGGCCAGATCGGCTGCGGGCTGGTCGGCGTACTCTACATTCTCGACGAACCCTCGATCGGTCTGCATCCTCGCGACAATGACCGCTTGCTCGACACACTCACGCAGCTTCGTGACCTCGGCAATACCGTCGTCGTCGTCGAACACGACGAAGACACGATGCGGGCTGCCGATCACATCATCGACTTCGGCCCTGGTCCCGGCGTCCGCGGTGGCGAGGTCGTGGCGTCAGGCCCGGCCTCGAAGATTGCCAAAGCCCCGCGCAGCCTCACCGGCAAGTTTCTTTCGGGCAAGGAACAAATCGATGTTCCCAAATCAACTCGTCCGCTTACCGGCAACTGGCTGAAGGTCCTTGGCGCCGAGCACAACAACCTCAAGAACGTTGACGCCGAGATTCCGCTCGGCGCGCTCGTCTGCATCACGGGCGTCAGCGGCAGCGGCAAGAGTTCGCTGGTCAGTGACATTCTGGTCGAAGCGCTGCGCCGCGACCTGAACGGAGGCGAAGGCACACCCGGCAAGCATCAAAAGATCGAGGGACTCCAGCATCTCGACAAGCTGATCGCGATCGATCAATCGCCGATCGGCCGCACGCCGCGGTCAAACCCGGCGACTTACATCAAACTGTTCGACGAAATCCGCGATCTCTACACGCAGCTCCCCGAGTCGAAGCAGCGTGGCTACAAGGCTGGCCGCTTTAGCTTCAACGTCTCCGGCGGCCGTTGCGAGGCCTGCGAAGGCAACGGCTCGAACAAGCTCGAGATGGATTTTCTGGCGGATGTCTGGGTCACGTGCCCCGTCTGCGAAGGGCACCGCTTCAATCGCGAGACGCTGCAAGTTCGCTTCAAGGGTAAGACCATCGCCGAAGTCCTCGAGATGGACATCCAGCAGGCACTCGAACACTTCGAGAACATTCCCAAGATTCGCCACAAGCTGCAAACGTTGCACGACGTGGGGCTCGACTACCTCAAGCTGGGGCAACCCTCGCCCACGCTCTCGGGCGGTGAAGCCCAGCGCGTGAAGCTCGCCCGCGAGCTCGTCAAAAAGAGCACCGGCAAAACGCTCTACTTGCTCGACGAGCCAACCACCGGTCTGCACTTCGCCGATATCAAGCTGCTGCTCAAGGTGCTGCACGACTTCGCGGATGCCGGCAACACGGTGCTCGTGGTCGAGCACAACCTGGATGTGATCAAGACGGCCGACTGGGTCATCGACCTTGGGCCCGAGGGGGGCGCCGGCGGCGGGCGGATCATCGGCACCGGCACCCCCGCGGCGATCGCTGCCAATCCCCACTCTCACACCGGCCGGTCGCTGGCAGCCCATCTCAGTGGCGAAGCGGCCAAGAAGAACGAAGGCCGCGCCGCCGAAAGCAAACGCCGGCAGCGAACCGTGGCCGAGGCCAAGAGCATTCGCGTCCGCGGCGCGCGGCAGCACAACCTCAAGCACGTCGACGTCGAAATTCCGCGTGACAAAACGACCGTCTGCTGCGGCATGAGCGGCAGTGGCAAAAGCTCGCTGGCCATGGACACGATCTATGCCGAAGGTCAGCGCCGCTACGTCGAAAGCCTCAGCTCGTACGCCCGGCAGTTCGTCGGCCAGATGCAGAAGCCGGCCCTCGAGCACATCGAAGGCCTTTCGCCGGCGATCGCGATCGAACAGAAGCACATGGGGCACACCCCGCGTTCGACCGTCGGCACCGTGACCGAGATTTATGACTACCTGCGAATCCTGATGGCGCGGCTCGGCACGCCGTATTGTCCCACTTGCGACCTGGCGATAGGCACGCAGACCTCCGATGAAATCGTCGACAAGATTCTTGCCGAGCCCGTCGGCACAAAGCTGTACCTGATGGCGCCTTTGGAAGTCGAGGTCGGCGAGAAGTACGAGAACCTCTGGGCCGAGATCCGCTCGCTGGGCTACGTCCGCATGCGTGTCGACGGGCAGACGCACTCGGTCGACAGCCCGCCGCAGATCGATCGCCGCCGCAAGCACCTGGTCGAGGTCGTGATCGATCGCGTGAGCGTGAAGGCCGAATCGCGCGGCCGCATCGCCGAAACGGTTGAGTCGGCTCTCTCGCTCGGCAAGGGCGTGATGCATGTCGCTTATCCCGAGGACGACGTGCCCGAAGCCCGGTGGCGCACCGAAATTCACAGCCAGCACTATGCCTGCGACAAGTGCGGCCGCAGTTTCGAGCGTCTCACCCCCCACAGCTTCTCGTTCAATAGTTCCCTTGGCTGGTGCACCGCCTGCGAGGGACTCGGCACGCAAACCGGCGCCAGCCCCGCGGCGCTCTTGCGTGATCCGAAGCTCACCCTAGCCGATGGCGCCATCGCGCTCTGGCCCACGGTCAGTACGTCGCTCTTCAAGGCCATACTCACCGCGCTTTCGGCGCACACCCGCGTGCCGCTCGATGTGCCCTTCGATCAGCTTAACGCCAAGCAGCGGCGTGCAGTCTTCCACGGCACCGGCGAAGAATGGATTGACGTGCCGCGTCCCGGCGCTCGCAAGAACGACCGCCCGCTGCTTCGCTTCCAGTTCAAGGGGCTCTATCCTGCCCTCGAAGAAGCCGCCCGACTTTCTCCCGCGCTGCGCAGTAAGTGGGAACAGTTCGTCGGCGAAGTCGAGTGCAGCACTTGCGGCGGCAGCCGCTTGCGCGATGACGCCTCGGCCGTGCGCCTCCGCGAGCGGACGATCGAACACTGGTGCCGCTTGCCGCTCGGCGACGTCGTCCGCGACTTCGAAGCCTGGAAGCTCGACGCCCGCGAACGCAAGATTGCCGGCGAGCTGGTGCGTGAAGTTGGTAATCGGCTGCGATTCCTCGTGGACGTCGGCCTCGAATACCTCACGCTCGGCCGTCCCGCTCCCACGCTCTCCGGCGGCGAAGCCCAACGCATTCGTCTCGCCAGCCAGGTCGGCAGCGGTCTCTGCGGCGTGCTGTATGTGCTCGACGAACCAACGATCGGCCTGCATCCGCGCGACAACCGCCGCCTGCTCGGCGCACTGCAAAAGCTCCGCGATCTGGGCAATACGCTGCTCATCGTCGAACACGATAAGGAAGTCGTCGAAGCGGCCGATCAACTGCTCGACTTCGGTCCCGCGGCCGGCGATGGCGGTGGAGAGATCGTCGCCCGTGGCACGCCGGCCCAGGTCGCCAAAATGGCGGGCTCCGTCACAGGACCGTATCTCTCCGGCAAGAAGGCGATCCCCGTGCCGTCCAATCGACGCATGCTCTCGCTGCTGCCCGCGGTGGAGACCAACGGCGAAGCCGCCGCTCCGAAGAAACGCCGCACCAAGAAGTCCACTGCCGACGCGCAACCGGCCGAAGTATTGGCCTCGCCCAAGAAGTGGCCCGCTGCTCCCGGCGGCTGGCTCGAGATCGTCGGCGCTCGGCACAACAATCTCCGCAACGTCACCGGCCGCATCCCACTCGGTTGCTTCACCGCGGTCGCCGGCGTCAGCGGTAGCGGCAAGAGTTCGCTGATTGAAGACGTGCTCTACAGCTCGCTAGCCCGCACGTTGCACCGTGCCAGCACCGCGCCCGGCCAGCACGAAGGGATTCGCGGCATCGAGCAAATCAACAAAGTGATTCGTGTCGATCAGCAACCCCTCGGCCAGACGCCTACCTCGAACCCCGCCATCTACACCGGTGTGTTCGATCTGATCCGAACGCTCTACTCGCAGCTTCCCGAGGCTCGCGTGCGTGGCTACACGGCCCGCCGCTTCAGCTTCAACGTCCCCGGTGGCCGCTGCGAGGCCTGCGAGGGCAACGGCCAGATCTGCATCGAGATGCACTTCCTGCCCGACGTCTGGGTCGAGTGCGAAACCTGCCGCGGCCGCCGCTACGATCCCGAAACGCTGGCCGTCACTTATCACGGTCAGTCGATTGCCGACGTGCTCGACATGTCCTGCGGCAAGGCGCTCAAGCTTTTCGAAAACATCCCCAAGGTCCGCCGCATTCTGCAAACGCTGTGCGACGTGGGGCTCGACTACCTCACGCTCGGACAGGCTGCCCCCACGCTCTCCGGCGGCGAAGCTCAGCGCGTGAAACTGGCCGCCGAACTCTCGCGCCCCGACACCGGCCGCACGCTCTATTTGCTCGATGAACCAACCACGGGGCTGCACTTCGACGATATCGCCAAGCTGCTCGACGTGCTCAATCGCCTGGTCGACCTGGGCAACACCGTCGTCGTCATCGAACACAATCTGGACGTCATCAAAACCGCCGATTGGGTGCTCGAAATGGGTCCCGAAGCGGGCGACGGTGGCGGCTACCTCGTCGCCTGCGGCACGCCCGAGGACATCGTCGCCGGCGCGCAGCGATTTCAAAACGGTGTGCCGGGCGCACTCCGTTCCTATACGGGCGAAGTCCTGGCCGAAACGCTGGCCGAAAGCCCGCGCGTGAAACGCACGCTGTACGACTTCGCCGCCGAGGAGGAAAAACGGCACGGCGATCTGGAGATCACCGAGGTTGGCAAAGACTCACGCATGCCTTGGGAAGTGGACGGCCGCAAGTGGCACACCGAGGACCGCGTCGGCCGCAAAGGCGAACCTTGCCAGTGGGACGGCCGCATCCTGAGTCAGATCGTCGATCGGATCACGGCGGCTGAGAAGTTCAGCCCCGTCAACTGGAACGCCCGCAGCGTGGTCGAGATCGCTTCGACCACCAAGAGCGAAGGGTGGTTCTTCCACGCGATCACCGGCGAGCAGTGGCTTCTGAAACTCAAGTTCCGCGTGGCCAAAAACACCTTCAAGCGCGAAACGCTGATCGAGCAGCTCAAGCTCATCCCGCTCAACGAAATGCATAACCTGCCGGTCTACGGCAACGAGCCGCGCGTCCGCTGCAAGAACGTCCGCGGTCCGTTCCAAGAGGTGCAGCTTCAAGTCCACTCCTGGGACGAGGTGAATCATCCGGCCTTCTGGCAGTTCATCGACGAGGCGATCGCCGGCTTCGACAAGTTCACCAGCCGCGTCCGTCAGAATCCCGAGAACGTCATGCCCTGGAAAGTTCTGGGGCAGAAGTGGCACTTCGCCCGCAAGGGCTTCCCGCCCGGCAAGCCGCCCAAGTGGGAAGTCGACGTGCTCGAAGAACTCTGCGAGATGCTCAAGGAAACCGCCCCTGATGGACAGTTTCTCTGGAACAATCAACAGCTTGTGCACCTGATGCCCAAGGGCTCGAGCGAACCCTGGGCCACGGTGCATACCAAGCGCGTGGCCTCGGTCGACCTGTCGCTGAGCGGTCCCAAGGGACACTTCGCACTCGGCCGCGTGAAAGACCTGGGCGTTGAACCCGAATTCCAGGCCGGCCCCGAGCGCGACGTCGTCCGCCTGCATTTCCGCACCCACGACGATCTCGATCGCGGCGACCTGCGCCAGTTCCTGGCCGAACATCTCGCCACGCTAAGCGCGCGCAAGAGCCGCGCGGGAGCCTTCGCATGACGACGCCACTCCTTCCCACACGTTTCCAGTTTCGCTTCGCAGCGCCGTGCCTCTACGATCCGACCCTCGGCGCTACCGCGCCCAAGGAACTGGAAGCGGCCTATCGCTTGCCAGCGCTCGGCGAGCTCGACGGCGAACGGGCCTTCGCCGACGTGCGCGCCGCCTGGAACGAAGGCGGCCTCGGTTTCAGCGTCCGGGTCGAAGGCAAAAAACATCCCAACTGGTGCCGCGAAACCAAGCTCGAAGACAGCGACTCGCTGCAAGTCTGGCTCGATACGCGCGACACCCACAACATCCACCGCGCTACGCGGTTCTGCCACCGCTTCGTGTTCTTGCCGGGGGGAGCGGGCCGCAACTTCGAGCAACCCGTCGCCGACCAACTGCTTGTCGACCGCGCGCGAGAAAATGCCAATCCGGTGCGGCCCGGTCAACTCAAGGTGACGCTCGGCAAAGCGACCGGCGGTTACCTGATGTCGGTGTTTATTCCCGCCGCCGCCCTGACCGGTTTCAACCCCGCCGATCATCCACGGCTGGGCTTCACCTACCAGCTCTTCGACCGCGAGCTGGGCCAGCAATACTTCAGCTCCGGCAGCGAGTTCCCCTTCGCCGCCGACCCGAGTCTCTGGGGCACGCTGGAACTGGTGAAGTAGACAAGCAAATCAACGAACCGCAGAGAAATGCGAACCACAGATGAACACGAATAGACTCAAATAAGAAAGTACAAGTCCGGTGAGCATCGATCCGATGACCTCACCACTTCATCTGTGTGCATTTGTGTCCATCTGCGGTTCTCTTCGCTCCCCCTCTTCTCTCTGTTTTTCCCTCTGCGTACCTCCGCGCCCTCCGCGGTAATTCCTTCCGCTTACTTCCCCAACTCCTGGATCCGAATGTTCCGCCAGCGCACTTCCCGCGGTTCGGTCTCGGCCCCCACGCCGTGCACTTGCAGGGCGATCAGCCCCTCGGGCGTCATGTCGTCCTTCAGGTCCGCCGCCGGCACGCCATTGATCCAGGTTTTGATCGAGTCGCCACGGCATTCCACGCGAAACGTATTCCACTCGCCCGGCTTGAACGCCTTGCGCGCCGCTTCGTTGTCCTCCAGCTTGTTCAGCCAGCCGCGACGGCCTTCGTCGTAGATCCCGCCGCTCCAGGCGCGGTCCGAAGGATCGATCTCCACCTGGTAGCCGTGCACGCGTCCGGCCGGAATCTTCTTGCCCGCGACTTCCTTCGGTTCGTCGAACACCTGGCTGCGCACCTGAACACCGCTGTTCAATTTCGGATGCACCTTGAAGTCGAGCTCCAGAATGAAATCGCCGTAGTGCTTCTTCGTGCACATGAACGAGTTGCTCGTATTCGGCACGCTGGTGCCCACGATCTCGTCCCCTTCGATACGATACTTGGCCGCGCCGCCTTTCTGCTCCCAGCCGTCGAGCGACTTGCCACCGAACAGGGGCGTCCATTCTTCCGCCGCGACAACCGTGGGCGCGACCAACAACAACGCGAGAGCGGCAAGCGACGACAGACTTCGAACCATGGCGAGATTCCTCATGGGGCAGGGCAGGGGGGAGCGTTCGTGGATGCCAACGGCTGGTGCCCACTATCTTGACCTACCAATTCGCCGCTTGAAAGTCCCATCGCACCTCCAAAGTTGGCCGCCAGCCCGCGAGCGTACTATACTTGGACCCATCATCCCCTGGTTTTTCCGCATCTTGGCTCATCATCCTCCTGGCGAATACACAATGCGCTGCACCGCACTGCTGGCCTTCATTTCGCTCGCATTCTCCCTGGCCTTCGCACCGCAAACTCCCGCCGCTGAGAACGATCGCCCCCAGGCTTTCGTCGGCGCCAGGCTCATCCCCATCGAAGGCGATGAGATCGACGTTGGCACGCTCGTCATTCAAAGTGGCAAGATCGTGGCGATTGGACCAAAAGAAACCGTCACGATTCCCGAGGGCGCCGAAACCATCGACGTCACCGGTCACACCATCATGCCGGGGCTCGTCGACACGCACAGCCACATCGGCGGTTCTGGCAGCCTCGGCGGCGCCGATGGCAGCGGACCAATCCAGCCCGGCGTCCGCATTCTCGATTCGCTCAACGTGCGCGATCCCGGCTTCAAGCGCGCCGTCGCCGGTGGGCTCACCACGCTCAACATCATGCCCGGCTCCGGCCACCTGGTCAGCGGCCAAACCGTGTACGTAAAATTGCGACTTGAGCCACTGCCCGCCAAGATCGACGACTTCTTCATCCCCCGCGACGACGGTCAGCCGCACGGAGGATTGAAGATGGCCAACGGCACCAACTCGATGCGCGACACGCCCTTTCCAGGCACACGCGGCAAAAGCGCCTTCCTGGTCCGCGAGCAGTACATCAAAGCTCGCGAATATCACGACAAGGTCGTTCGTGCCGCGGGCGATCCAACCAAGCTGCCGCCGCGCGACCTGAACCTCGAAACACTCGTCGAAGCGATGCAAGGTAAGCGCATCGTGCATCATCACACCCATCGCCACGACGACATTATCACGGTTCTCCGGCTTGCCAAGGAGTTCCAGTTCCCCGTCGTGCTGCACCACGTGAGCGATGGCTGGAAAGTGGCCGATGAGATCGCGGCCGCCAAAGCTCCCTGCTCGGTCATCGTCATCGATTCGCCCGGCGGCAAGCTCGAAGCCCGCGATGCCCGCTTCGAAACCGGTGGAATTCTTGAGCGAGCTGGCGTCGTCACCGGCTTCCATACCGACGATTGGATCACCGACTCGCGGCTGTTCCGCCGCAGTGCGGCCCTGGCCGTTCGGGCCGGCATGTCGCGTGCCGCCGCGCTCAAGGCCCTCACGCTCGCGGGCGCCGAAATGCTGGGTCTTCAAGATCGCATCGGCTCGCTCAAAGTCGGCAAAGACGCCGACTTCGCGATCCTCGAAGGCGACCCGCTCAGCGTGTATTGCAAGACCCAGCAGACTTACGTCGACGGCGTGAAGGTCTTCGACCGCAGCGATCCCCAGGACTATCTATTCGCCGTGGGTGGACTCGGCGCCGGGAATGAACAGCAGCCCTACATGTGTTGCTTTGACGACGCCAAAATTCTCGGAGGTGGCAAGTAACATGCTGAAGCAACTCGCTCCGATCACCGCTGTCCTCACCATTGCGGTACTTGCCCAACAGGCCGCCGCTCAGGTCGCCGTCCGCGGCAGAACGATTTACACCATGACGGGCGCGCCGATCACCGACGGCATCATCGTCATTCAAGACGGCAAGATCTCGGCCATCGGCCGTGCGGACCAGATCAGCATTCCCGAGGGCTTTAAAGTCATCGAGGCCGAAGTTGTCACGCCCGGCCTGATCGATGCTCACAGCACCGTCGGCCTGGCCGGCATCCTCAACACGCCACACGATCAGGATCAGCTCGAAAGCTCCGCGCCGATCCAGCCCGAGCTCCGCGCGATCGACGCTTACAACCCGACCGATCCGCTGATCGAATGGATCCGCAGCTTCGGCGTCACGACGATTCATACCGGTCATGCGCCGGGCGAGTTGATCTCGGGCCAAACGCTCATCGCCAAGACCCGTGGCGAAACCGTCGACGACGCCGTGCTCGTGCCGGGTAAGGCAATCGCCGCCACGCTCACCACCGCCGCCCACAAGCAAGGCGGCAAATCCCCCGGAACCCGCGGCAAGTCCGTGGCCATGCTCCGTGCCGAACTGATCAAGGCCCGCGAGTATCTCGACAAGCAGCAGCGTGCCGAGAAGTCTGCCGCGGAAGCCGCTGCCAAGCCGGCCGAGGGCGAAGAAGCCAAAAAGCCCGAGCCGATCGCCCGCGATTTGCGTCTGGAAGCCCTGGTCGAGGTGCTTAAAAAAGAACGCCCCTTGATGATCACGGCCGACCGCGCACAAGACATCATGAGCGCGCTGCGGCTGGCCAAGGAGTTCGACTTCACGCTCTGGCTCGACGGCGCCGCCGAATCGCATCTACTCATCGATGAGATCAAAGCGGCTGGCGTCCCCGTCATCAGCCACGCGCCGATGCAGCGAGCCTTCGGCGAACGCGAAAACCAAAGCATGGAAACCACTGCCAAACTCATGAAGGCCGGCATTCCCGTCGCCCTGCAGGCGGGCTACGAATCGTACGTCCCCAAGACGCGCGTCGTGCTGTTCGAAGCAGCAATCGCGGCCGCCAACGGACTTACCTTCGACGAAGCACTCCGCACGATCACGATCGACGCCGCCCGGCTGCTGGGCATCGACAAGCAGGTCGGTTCGCTTGAACTCGGCAAGGACGGCGACATCGCGCTCTACGATGGCGACCCCTTCGAATACACCACGCACTGCCTGGGCACCGTCATCAATGGCCAGGTCGTCAGCGACGTGAAGCGATAAAAAGGTGCCAGGACCCCTTTATCGCAATCAGTCGTCGATTGCCTTCGCCACCGACCAGCCATACGCCTCGCTGGTGGCCCTGATCACTTCGCCAAACATCGCTCCGCCAGTGTCGCTGTTGGTCATGATCGCCAGCCCTTGTCCCGTCGCCGGGAACGCCATGACCTGACAGCGATAGCCGACATTGCCGCCGCCGTGGGAGAAACTTAGCCGCTTTCCCTCACCTCGCACGACGAATCCCAGGCCGAACTGCTCATTCTGCGGGGTCACCATCCGCCGGGCCATTTCTGGCGAAAGTAGCTTGCCGCCTTGGTCCTCGTAGGACTTCGCGACGTCGATTGCGGCCTTCGCCAGATCGCTGGGCGTCGTCCATAAGCCCGCGGCCGCCAACTCAGGATGCACGTGCCACTTGCCCTTGATGGCAATTCGCTTCGCCAGATGCCCACTCGCAGCTTGCTCTGAGATCGCTTCCGGCAGCGGTTGGTCAAACGTACTGTGCGTCATCTCCGCCGGCGCAAGCACCAGCTCGCGCATCAACTGCGGAAACGGTTCCCCCTCCACGTCGATCAGCAGTTGCTGCACGATGCAGTAACCGCCGCCCGAATACTTTACCTTGTAGGCAGGTCGCATCATCGATCGGATGGCTCCGGAGTTCGCCGGCGCCTGGCCGTCGAGCACCTCGAGCAGCGTGGGCGTCTGCTCTCCTGCGGCATAACCCCGGAAGCCATGCACGGTGAGCCCCGCATAATGACTCAGCAGATGCTTGAGCGCGATCGGCTCCTTCTTCGAGATCTCGGTCTCCGGCAGTTGCCACGACTTGAGCTGGCGGTTCACCGGCTCATCCAGGCTGAGCTTCTGCTGCTCAACGAGTCGGAGCACCGCGAGCGCGGTGATCGGCTTGGAGATCGACGCGGCCTGGAAGCGTGTCTCCGGCGACACTCGCGGCTCTTCCCCCTCGCATAACACGCCAAAGCCTTCGGCCCACACGATCTGAAAGTTATCAAATACGGCAACACTAACGCCTGGCACGCCGTGCTTGTCCATGCCGACCCGCACGGCCTCGGCGATGGCTTCCTGTCGACTGTCCGCCGCAGTCGCTTCGCGCAGAGGACTCGTCAGACACAGGACAAGCAGTAACGACCAACGCAAGCATCGCGTGTTCATCGATGTGCTCCTTTCAAGGCGATTGTAACCGCGCGCATGGTGACATACCGCCACTAATTCGCCGGCCTGCAAGCAATCGTGGCCTGATGTGCCCCCGCCAATCCGTCCGTGTCCATCCCACTGTGTTCCTCCGTGCCCTCTGAGGTAAGTATTTCTCCAAATATATTTCCAACCCTGTCGCGCACGATCCACGCGCCCACGCGATCCACACTTCTCCGAGGCGCAACCCTGTTCGTACTCGAAGAATCTTGCTCTTTCAGTTCTTCCCTGTGTGGATCCTCTGCCTTCCCTCTGCGCACCTCCGCGGCCTCTGCGGTGAATCATTTCCTCTCACTGGCCTGTTTCCGCGCTTGAAATATGGCCACCCTTTCTGGCAGACTCAATCTCGGTACGACGGTCTGACCGATGCGACTCGATGTGAATGCCATCCTGCGAGACATTTGTAGTTTTGGCCTCGCTGGGACGGAGCAAGCGGCCTGCAACGTACAGGGAGCTTATGTCGAGCCGCGGACGTCTCTCCGACAGCACCAGAGACTCGAGTCTGGGGTGAAAGGGGAGCTGTGCCGTCGCTGCTGAAACACCGATTTGTTCGAGGTTCCGCCCGATAAATGTGA
>Ga0169931_10006726_pt1 | contig 17243 bp, 19 predicted proteins | sample Kivu_15m_20L_FD_129675 | JGI IMG/M metagenome (GOLD analysis project Ga0169931, IMG submission 129675) | Freshwater microbial communities from Lake Kivu, Western Province, Rwanda to study Microbial Dark Matter (Phase II) - Kivu_15m_20L... | ecosystem: Environmental > Aquatic > Freshwater > Lake...
AGTTTTCTATCCTAGACCCTCCCACCACAAACAAGCACCTACAGAAAATTTTTATATCTGATGATATCTTGCGATCAGTGCAAAAAATTCAGACTGCATATAATACAAATATACTTGAATGTTTCAAGTTTCAAGGTGAAAAACTTAAATAATAGCATGTCAAGAATAAATTATAAATTTGCCAATTCTCCATTGGTTTTCGTAGCACCTCATGGGCATCCATCTGATGACTATAATACTGATTATATCACTAAGTGTGCTGCTGATAAAATAAATGCTAATTGGCTGGTCAACACTGGATTCAAAAGAAATGCACAAGTTCTGCCAGATCAAGACTTAGCAGACTGCAATAATTATCTGCACTGCATGCAAGCTGAAGTAAAAGAAGAATTTTTGGAGCCTTATATAAAAATTTGCAGGAGATGTTCAAAATATTTCGGCAAATGTTTCGTAATCTGGGTCCATGGTGTTTCAGACTCTATAAGAAATACCGCTGAAACTAAGTACCTTGATATGATTTTGGGCTACGGGATGGGCAATCCTCATTCTCTATCGTGCTTTGAAGGTGTAGTTCATAAATTTATTTCTGAAATGTTATTAAATAAAATTGAATGTTATATAGGAAAACCCGGAGGCAAATACAGCGGATTTGATAAGAAAAATATGAATCAATATTGGAGAAAAGTCGATATTGAGGCTAAAATACAAAGTTTCCAGCTTGAAATCATAAAAGAGCTTAGGTCAGATAAATTGATTTCAGAACTAACTGGTGTTGCTATAGCAGAAGCGTTGCAAAATAGTGTTGATTATCCAAATTATAAATTGGCATCAAAAATAAACTTAAATTACATATAAATTACTTAAATAATAGTGTCATGAAATATTATCTATCAATCATAGCAATATTCAAAAATGAAGCCCAAAACTTCAAAGAATGGATGCAACATTACCTTTGGCAAGGTGTTGAACACTTTTATCTTATAGATAACGGTAGCACTGATAATTACATGAATGAAATAAAGGATTATAGCGATATTATCCAAATATTCGACAGACCTGCCAGACATGCCCAGCCAAGCCATTACAATGAAATTTATAAAATAGCCAGAGAGGAAACTGAGTGGGTTGGAGTAGTTGATTTAGATGAGTTTTTCTACGGCACAGAACAAAATTTAAGGTCTTATTTGCAAAAAAATGACCATGCAATAAGTTTAATTAGCAACTGGTTGCACTTCGCCTCAAGAGATGAACCAGAACATCCCGCCAGCGTTCGTAAGACATTTGTAGACAGATGGTGCCAGCCGTATGGTGACGCAAAATGTTTTAGCAAACCAAAGCACTTTGCTTATACACACATACATTCCGCCAATCATGAAGATGGCACAAACAGCTACCACACTAATGATACAAGGTATGGAATCCATCTGCTTGATAATGACAAAATTAGAAATAATCATTATCCAATTCAATCCAAAGAGTGGTACGAAAAAGTCAAAATGACTAGGGGAGATGTGGCTGGAGCTTGTTTAGATAATCACAGAACTTGGGATTATTTTAACAGGATGGACCAAAGGTGTACCAAAGACACCTTATTGTCAGAAATGGTTGCAAAATTAGAACAAGGCGTAGACCCATATCAAAAAACAGAGGCAAAAAATGATTAAGGTTATTACATCAACTTGGGGACACACCCACGATTATAACATTCCAGCAACTGTATTATACAGAAGCTTTGTAAGATATAACAATCCTGACAATTTAGTAAACTTCCATTTCGGCAGAGGAATGTATCAAGAACAAGAAATTGACTACGGCACCAGACTTGGCGTACAAGCTGAATATATTCTTTATAAAATAGATTTATTAAGAGAAAAAGTTAGAGAATTAGATGCAGAATATATTATATTTTGTGATGCAAATGATGTTTGCTGCTGTGGTCCAATCGAAAAAACGCTTGATTTGTTTGATTTGGAAAACAGAGTTGTATTTAGTGCGGAAAGGAATGATTGGCCAAAAAGCGACAAGATAGCGCACTGGGAAAACTACAGAAATTATCATCCTTGGGACAGGCAAAACAAGATGTATTTGAATTCTGGTGTTCAGTTAGCCAAGAAAACTAAGTACCTAGAATTGCTAGAATCTTGCATGGAAAATTTCGTAAATAAAAATATTCAAGGGCATGGTGGTGACCAAGGTGTATTTACTTGGCACTACAACATGCTAGATCAACCGAAAATACAATTAGATTACGCCAATATTTTTGCTTTAAGTACCTACGACTCATATATCGAAGACTATTACAGAGTTGGCGATAGAATTTATAGCACTAAGTTTGGCACATCCCCATTGTTCGTTCATGACAGCGGAACTGCTTTTGGCGGACAAAGATTCGCATCAAGATTCGGTCTGATTTAGGAGAAATTATGGTACACGCAGGAAGACACACCTATGGAACTAATAATGTCAGAGTTCATTGTTATGAAACCACAACTACAAAATTAACCATAGGTAATTTTTGCAGTATAGCCGAAGATTGTGAAGTTTTTTTGGGAGGAGGTCATCCTCATTGGTGGATTTCTACTTGGCCATTTGGATTTTTAGATCACGGTTCCTTTCCCAGCTTCGATCCTTCACTGGGCTTGGGAGAAGAAAATAAAGCCAATTGGAAACATGTTTACAGAAGCATGAATACAAAAGGGGATGTCAATATTGGAAATGATGTTTGGATTGGCAGTCATGTCACCATCATGAGTGGTGTCACTATAGGAGATGGCGCAGTCATTGCTGCTAATTCCCATGTAGTAAGAGATATTCCACCTTATTCAATGGCAGGCGGCAACCCAGCAACAGTTTTCAAGAAAAGATTTAGCGATGAAATAATAGAAAAAATGTTGAAGCTAAAATGGTGGGACAAAACAGACGAAGAAATAGACCAAATAAGCAGCATTTTAGCCAGCAGTAGATTTGATTTGCTATTTGAAAAATATGGACTTTAGGTTTTTAAAACCAGAAACGATAACTAAATCATGAACGAATTAGATTTATTGCCTAAAACAATTATATGTGATATTGATGGATGCATCCTTCAGCACATGGGTAGCTTATACAAAATGCAAACCGACCCGCCAATACTTTTAAATGGTGTTAAAGAAAAATTTGATGAATGGGACAAGAAAGCCTATAAAATCGTACTATTGACAGGCAGAAAAGAAAGCATGAGAGAAATTACTGAAAAACAACTTAGATCACATGGTTTGTTTTGGGATGTTCTTGTCATGGGTGCAACGAGAGGACAAAGAGTTTTAATAAATGATTTAAAGCCATCAAGCGATGGTCCTACCGCTTGTGCAGTCAATTTAATAAGAGATGAAGGACTATCTTCATGCGTAAATGTTTGATTTTAGCAGCAGGTAAAGGTTCAAGAATGGGGAATGAAGCGATCCATAAAGGACTGCTTCCAATCTCAGGCAAAGCAATTATCAGCAACGCTTTTGAATACATCAAATGCGAAGAATTTATCATAGCTGTTGGGTACAAATCTCAACAAATAATTGATTATTGTGCATGCGCCCATCCCGATGTAAAAATTAAGTTTGTACATGTGGATAACTATGATCAACCCGGCTCTGGTCCGGGCTATAGCATGTATTGCTGCAGAAATGAATTACAAGAACCTTTCATTATAACTACTGCTGATTCATTTTTATTATCTGATTTGCCAATTTTAAATGAAGATTGGATCGGCGTAGTTAAAGTAAATGACCCAGAAAATTACTCCACTTGTGAATTAGATGAACATGGTAAAATTAAAAATTTCCAAAACAAAAATGAAAATAGCAAGAATTTTGCATTTACAGGAGTCATGGGTGTTCAGGACTATACCGCATTTTGGAACAAGTTTGATAATTATTTTAGTCAAAAAAACGAAAAAGAAGTTGAAGCAATCGGACCTCTTTATAATCCTGCATATGCAGAAATAAAAGGGGTACACATAGATTGGAAAGATACAGGCAGAAAATCATTATATGAAAATCTTAAAAAAAATTCCCATGGTTTTACATCCTACGAGTTGCCAAAAATAAATGTTGTAGAATGCACTTATAAAATTAATAATAAAGTAGTAAAATTAGCCACACCTCAGATAATAAGTAAGAAAAAAAATAGGTCTAAATTATTACAAAATTTGATTCCGAACATATGTTGCAAAGATTATCAAAATGTAATGGCTTATGATTTTGTAAACGGCAAAACATTGTATGAAAACGATAATTTAGAAGATTACATAAGCTTTCTCAACTGGCTGGAAAATAATCTTTTTATTCCGTCAACATATTCTACAATTGAAGAAAAATTATTTAAAGACTTCTATTATAACAAAACCATAAAAAGAATCGAAAAATTTAGTGAAATGTATGGTATTTCATTTAATGATGAATTTATTATAAATCAAAAAAGTTGTACTAGCGTATTTGAACTTTTAAAAAATATACCTTGGGATAAAATTATAAAAAATAATATTGTTTATCCTTTTCATGGTGACTTAAATTTCGGGAACGCCTTAATTGATCAAAACGGAAAATTTATTTTGATTGATTGGCGAGAAGATTTTGAAGGTTATGAGCTTGGTGATTTATACTATGATTTAGCAAAACTTTATGCTGGCACTGCTGTTAACTTCATGGTTGCTAGTAATAAGAAAGATTTAATAAGCAAAGAAGACACAATAAAACTTACTGATTGCAAAACAGAAAACACAGATAAATTTTTGGAATATTACGAAAATTGGATTAAGAAAAAAGGATATGACTTAAATAAAGTAAAATTAATTGCATTTTTAACTTATTTAAACATGAGTCCTTTGCACCCTGACGATTTTGGACAGTACCTCTTTTATAAAGGTATTTTAGAAATAAACAAAATAATAAATCATGAGTAATATCCGCAATAAGATTGAAATTATATTAAAAGAAATAGAAAGCGTATTGGTGTCAAATGACATCCATGACTGTGAAGAATTTATAAAAAAAATTGTAAATGGTCAGAAAATAGTAACCTGTGGTGCTGGCAGGGTTGGTTATGCCATAAAAGGTTTTTGCATGCGCCTTGGACATATGGGTTACTGGGCTTATCATATTGGAGATACCACAGTACCTAGGATAGATGAAGATGATGTTTTTATTGTTGCGTCTGGTTCAGGGGAAACAAAAACAATTGTTGACTTAACGACTATAGCCAAGAATGCAGGTGTTACAATTCTTTCTGTTACCGGAAATCCCGAATCTACGATAGCAAAAATGGCAGATTTGAACATTACAATAAAGGCCCCAAATAAAATTAATACGCAACTTAAAAGCCAACAACCCATGACAACATTGAATGAACAATGTTTAAACATATTCTTTGATGCCATAGTCCTTATGATGATAGATTTTTGCAAATTTGATATAAATAGTTTACAAGATAGACATTCAACTTTGGAATAATATGGTTCAACTATCAGCTTCGGTGATCTGTGCTGATCACTTAAATTTATTTGAGGATTTAAATCAATGCCAGCAGCATGGTATTGACCAATTTCATTTTGATGTTATGGATGGAAATTATGTTCCAAGGTTTGGATTGTATCCAGAAATTTTAAAACAAATAAAATTAAAATTTAACGTACCTGTTGATGTTCACATGATGATTCGTGATCCAGAAAAATATGTTGAATTGTTTGCCGCTAATGGAGCAGATGTTTATACTTTCCATTTGGAATCGACAGAGCATCCAACAAGATTGATTGATAAAATAATAAAAAACAAAATGAAACCCGGAATCGCACTTAATCCAGCAACCCCTACTAATAATTTGAAAAACCTGATAGGAATAATTGATTATGTGTTGCTGATGATGATTGATCCCGGCGTACTTGGTTCTCCGGTTTATGATTTTGTTTACGATAAAATTCTTGAAGTAAAATTCCTTTTGGTACAAAAAAACATAAAAAATTATACTATTCAAATTGACGGTGGTGTCAATTTGAATAGTATTTCAAAACTACTATCATCTGGAGCTAACAATCTGGTCTGTGGCAATAGCACAATATTCAGAAAAAATGAGAATACTATCGAAGAACAAATTAGAATAGTAAGAAAACTTATTTCCTGAAATAATATCCAAGAATATAAAGCCTGTCTAATTCGGTTTTATTATAAACCTCAAAAGCTTCTGCTATTGTAGAAAGAATTGGCTTGCCATCAACATTGAAACTAGTATTCAATAAAACGCCAATCCCTGTCTTTTCTTTGAATTTACCCAAAAGATCATACATTAATTGGTTTTGTTTTCTTGTAACTGTTTGCACCCTAGCTGTATTATCAACATGAGTAATTGCTGGAATCTTATCCAAATACTGCTGCCGTACTGCGGGACAGAAATTCATCCATCGGCTTTCGCCTTCAAACTCAAAGTATTCGGACACATCTTCTAGTCGAACAATCGGAGCAAATGGACGATACCATTCTCTGTGCTTAACCCTAGCATTCAATGTATCTTTGACATCTTTACCAATTGGGTTGCAAATAATACTGCGATTACCCAACGCTCTTGGTCCATGTTCTGATCTGCCCTGTACGACTCCAAAAATCCTGTTTTCAATCAAATCATCTACCATTACATCCAAGTTTGCCTTGCTGCCTCTGTACTGATCCACATATCTCATAAGCATATGCTTATCAAGAACTTCTGTTCCTGCATATGTGACATCCCATGGTTCTGCTGGCTTTGCAAAAGCAGCCAACATTCCTACAGTCAAACCACAATCACTACTATTCGGCGCAACAAATACTTCTCTGCTGTAGATTTCGGCAATCTTGGTATTAAGAAGAATATTTAAGCCACAACCACCAGTTATGCAAATTGGCATGCCGGGATGATTACGAATAATTTCGTCAACTTCTTCAATAACCAAATCTTCAAATACAGCCTGACTAGTTGCGGCCAAATCCCATGCTGCTTGTCCTGATACCTGACCAGCACCATCTAATTGTATTCCAAACTCTTTCGCCATCTCTCTTAGTCTATGGTCAACATCTTTCCACCAAGGCATGAATTTGTAATATTCTCTGAACTTGTCTTTCCATTCGACTTTAACTTGTCCGTAGGATTGAAGTCCCATAACCTTGCCAGCAAATACCAAATTACATCGCTTGCTTGGCTTGATGTCTCCGCAAATGCTTGCGACATAACCATAGTTGCTACCCAAGTCTAAGTTGACATTTTTCAACAGAACGGCATCTTCGCCTCTTTTCATCTTGTAAACATGAAAATATCCATCAGGCGCACCACCGTCATAACTGATGCAGATAGCTTCATTTAGTTTTGATTGATAGAATGTGCCGTAAGCATGATAACCATGATGTGTTCCAACTCTGGTGGCATCTACAAAATTCCTTGCAGGAATATTCCTGAAACATTCAGGAGCAGCATCTTGGCTATAGCAGTTTTCGTATTCTGAAATTCCATAAGTATTTTTGACATAATCTAGAATATCATAAACAATAAAATCTTTTACACTATCTATTGGATAAACTTGTGTGAAACCGCAATTCTTATTGTTTATCCATCTTTCAAATTCGACCACACAAATCAATTTGCCATTTTCTTCAACTGCTAAAGATGCGTTGTGTGCGCCATGAATCGCTAAATTTGCCATTTTTTGTTCCTTTTTAAGACTACAAAATTAAAATAGTATTTGAAAATAAAATACTTTTTCTATAATAGAATTATAAGGAGAATTCAAAATGAATAAGTATGTAGAAAAGCTTTTCAACAACCCCGGATTAGTCAGTTATTCATGTGATATTCACGAACATAAAAATTATCTTGCTGAAATCGGCAAGGATAAAGATGTTGTTGAGTTAGGAGTCAGGTGTGGATTTTCAAGCGTGTGTTTTTTGAGTAGCTGCAAATCTTTGACATCCTACGATATTGACTTTACTGAAGAAGCCCAGAATTTAAAGTGGGAAGTCCCATCTTGGAAATTTCACAAAGAAAGCAGTTTAGAAGTTACTATCCCAGAGTGTGATGTTCTTTTTATTGATACTGACCACACCTACCATCAACTATTAAGTGAATTAGAAAGACACCATTCCAAAGCCAAGACCAATATAATCATGCATGACACATATCTAGATGGTATGCGTAAAGCTTTAAATGAATTCTTGGCAAACCATCCAGAATGGACAATTGAGTTTGACACGCCTGCTAATAATGGACTAACAACTCTGAAAAGGCTTTAATCCAAAGCATCAATTTTGGCTTCCTCTTCTTTGCTAAAAGCAAAAGCACCATGATGGCTAAAGCCAAATCTGGTGAATAGATCAACAAAATCACATCTGCCAAACTGGAATCCGACTTGTGTACACCAAGTCGCAAGCACGGATTCCGGGTGCAGCCCTACCTGAAAAACAAGCGGCACAATATTTTCAAAACATTGACTATATTTTGTCATATTTTCGCTGCTAGACATAGTAAAAATATCTTCAAAAGGGTTGTGGCTATTGGGAAACCATAATTTATTCATATCATAATTTTCTAATTTCAACATGCTTTCTTGATATTTTTTTTGTTGATAAACATTTGCTATTAATCTTTCTTCGGAAAAAGTTGTTTCAAACCTGATACGCATTACACAATTAAATTTGAAATTGTGATCTGCTTCGTATTGTTCTCTTAATTTCTGTGCTTCCCTTATTCCATAAATCATACTCAATGTTCCCAAATCTGTCCTATGTTGGCCTCTGGGAAATCTATCTACTTCCTCCCATTGCTTTGCTATTTCTTTTAAATATGGCAGCCTATCATCAAACTTTTCTTTTTTGATGACCAAGGGGCTATTGCCTATTATATAGATAGACTCATCAAATGGCTTATATTCTCTTCCAGACCAGCTATGCCTTTGTGCCTTCTTTTGATTTTCTACTTCCCAATAGTGAATAAATACATGAGTGTCATAGCCTAAATCTTTAAATTTTTGTATAAACTCATTGCTGTGCTTATATGCAGGAATTCCGCTTATACAAAGTGCTAATTTCATTTTTTTTGGCTCTTCTTCTTTTAATGGTGTGACAACATAGCCTACATGCCCAAATCCATATCTGCAAAATCTATTTACAAAATCAATCCTTTCATGCGGTATTCCATGCTCTGAAACATTTAAACCCAGCAAAAATTCTGGCTCTAATCCAACTTTTTTCACCAATGAGACTATATTTTCATAAACTTTAGCATATTTGTCCATGTTTTCAGATGATGACATTCCAAAAACATCTTCAAATCTTTCATTATATCTGGGTATCCATATTTTTTTCATATCATATTTTTCAAGCTTAATGCTTTCCCAATTGACACCATGTGCAAAGTCTGTCTCAAACCTGCATCTCATTACAACATCAAATTTAAAATCATGGGTTTTTTCAAATTCCTGACGCATCTTTTGTGCTTCAGCTATGCCATAAAACATACTTACAGGACCAATATCGGGTCTATGCCCCGGCGGATTGGCAGCATCCATTTCCGGCCACTGTTTTTTTAGCTCCAAAAATGCAGGTATTTTTTCATCAAAAACTTCTGATTTAATTTCGACATGACTTGCAACATTTTTGTACATATTATAATCAAATGGTTTATAAACTCTTCCAGAATAAGAATGATGTTGAATTTTATTTTGTGACTTAGCAGTCCAATGATGTATAAAAACATATGTTTCATACATTTCTGAATATTTTTTTATAAAATTAACACAAAGATGTGTATCTTGGGGCACACCGCTAATACAAAAAGCAACTTTCATGGCATGCCTTTTTGTTTGTTGATTGTATAATTCATATATAATAATTCACTTCTTTTAAATTATTACTGTTTATCTCCGTAACCATTGCAATTTAAGCAATGTGTCAGTTCATTGTTGAACCCAAGAATAGTTGGCCACAAATTTTCAATTGCATAATTTTCCGAAGACTTTACATGCATATCTATTGTGGAAACCAAAAGCTCATAAAAACTTTTTTCTCGCTTTAAAACATTTTTCTTGCTTACTATGCATTGGCAAGATGTAATCATTCTCAAAGGCTTTTCAAGTTCAAGACCTATTCTTGCTGCATAATCTTCTGTCATTTTCCAATCGTGTTGCCCAAGATAATAGGTGGTAGACATGGGGACAAACTCTCTATCAAATTTAAAATTGTTCACAATTTGAATGGTGTCCATGCAGTGGAAGAAAGGATCATCTTGCAAGAAACACATATAATCTGGGAGAATGTCGTAATTATCAATAATATACCTTAAATATACGATTGTATCAAATCCAAGATTTGGTAAATTCAATTCATAAAGATGGGTGTCATTTGGATTTTTGTTGTAAACAACTGCCGGATGATTAAGTCTTGAAACCCAACTTGTGTCATACTGGTAATGGTTTACAACCACAACTAGTGACTTATCAAATTTCTCAACAGGCAGAGGTTCCCAATCTTTGTGTGTAGGCAAACTTAAATACGCATCCTCGGCTACAAATTCAACAATGTGAGGCAAAGCCGATTTCAATCTTTCGAAATAAAAATTGAACGGCAATAGATTGCCGTTGTTTACAAAATGCTGATGTTCCAACTTGTTCCAGTAGTAATATGCCCATGCCATTTCTTGAGGAATGCAGAAAATAGCACTATCAATAAAAAACTCATTATCGGGCAGATTAGCACCAAAGTGTACTACTTTTTCCAAACAAATTTTATAGTTGTTAACCTTAGTAAATGGAATTGTGCTTTCAGAATCAATCCACAAAAAATGACTACATTTGAATGGATTTTTCATGCCCATATCTCTAATAAAAGCTAGCCTATTTAGTTTGAATAAATATTGACTTATATGACTCTGGTCATTTCCAATCATGCTGCTTACAGTTGAATAATACAAATTATAAGAATCAGCATTTGTTTCAAATGTTACTATATGAGTCCTAATTAAATCTGGGTCATAATTTCTTCTAGTTTCCTCAACAACTGGCACCAAACAATTAGGTACAAAAATAATTAATTCATTTTCAAGCTTTAAAACATTTGCTTCCCGCACATCTGATGCTAAAGCCATGTAATCAAAGCCAGTGACAACATTTATCTTTCTAGACATTTTACTTCCCCGTTAAACGCTGCCACCAAGATTTTTTAGGAGTGGGTTCTTGCACCACAGGTGATGTTTTATGCAATTTTTCGTATGCAACTTGCAATTGCTCATGATTTGATAAATCAGAATCGCACAAAGTCCCAGCATTTACATCTGGTTGAAGTTGAGTTTCTGAATTGATTTCTTTAACAGGTGCATCTTGTATTATTGGTTGGACATCTTCTGACTGTCTGCCTTCCGACATGACATCATAGAACTTAAACCAATCACATTTTACCAGTTGAACAATATCTTTATTTTTTGTGTAAATTGAATCGTAAGTCTTTTCATCACTACCAATAAAGCCTTCATTCATAGTGGATTCAAGCTCATGACTAATTAGTTCATGGTACTTTTCAACATGTTGATAAGGCATAATCCAAGATGTTCCTTGAATATTTCTTATTTGGCTTAAAAAATAATCCTGTTTCCTTTCCGATATTCTTATGTCATAATTATGAGTAAAATGTATAACTTTGTCATTGATTAGATTGGTGTTGGTTGGGAACTTTTTATTTTTGTAATGATCCAAACCTTCTCTACAAGAACCGCAATCCATCCACATGAAATGTGTCGAATCAAATGGGTTTCTGTCTTTTACTTCCTTGATAAGACTAATTTTATTATATTGCACAACATTGTACAAAGGGTACATGTTGTCAGCGCAATCAGCATGTTTAATCTTCTTAAAATTTGGAGAAGACATCAGGGTTGACATCTTGAAAAAATACTTTTGATAGAACTCCAAATCAGACAAGGACTTTTTAACAACAATAGTTTTTTCGTAATTAGAATCGTATTTTCTTCGTCTCTCATGCACTGAATCCCAATAATGTTTGTCTGTAAAGATGACTATTGGAGCATCCAGACTTAAAAAGTTTTCAGACCAAGAAGAATAGCGATCATAGTTTGGTGGAAAGCCCGAATGTTGCCACTTAGTCCGGGCCAACCAAAACAAACAACTAACTAATGTTACAGGTGTCTCCATAGAATCTCGCTTTGTTTGTGTGCAATTTTTACTCTTGTATCACATGGCACATTCAAAGTGCCATCTTCCTTGTTGATGCTCTGAAGCTTAAATCCATAATGATTCAACACAGTTGGTACATAACCCTCGCTATAACCCAAGTAGCCTTGCTGGTGAAGTTCGTGCAGTTGCATTAATGCAGCCTTGCTTAGTCGGACAAATGGGAAGTATGAGCCATACTTCTTAGTTACTTCTGGTAATTTGTCACCGGGACCGGGGAACCAGTGGAACCACGCACTATGATCACCATGATAAGATGACATGCCCGGAGAAGCAAACAGAGTGCCCTCTTGCTTATCTGCACCTTCAGTAAAGATGTATGTAATCATGCAGTCTGCATCGCTATAACTTGTTGCATTCAACAAATCAAATAAATTTCCACCAATTAGACTGCAGTCATCGTCCATAAACCAATAATAATCATAATTTGGATGAGCAAGATAGTAATACAGCATCCTAAGGTGAGGATAGAACCAATTAATATTCCTGCTGCCACCATCGGACCACCTGTGTGCTAGTTGGGGCGGACTTGGATTGTTGAATGTTTCTTGCAAGTTTTCCAAATTATAATACAGTAGATTTTCCTGCACAAATTTAAATTTAATATCTTCAGACAAATCCTGCTGATTAGTGCAATCATACAGCAATTTGAGATCAGGATAATTGGCTAATTCTTTATCCCATCCATATTGTCTGTACATATTATTGTAACTAGGAGTGGTGCAAACCACACAAGCTACTTTTGCATCCTGAACCTGGGGTCTATAATTTTTATGCAAATCGATTTCGTACTTTTTATTTATTAAATCATTCCACTCATCACAACGATTATATTGATGAGCAATTGAATAGACTTCACCATTTGGATTTTTTACAATAATCTTTTCCATGTCCATATCAGCATGGCCACATTTAAGACTATTTCTAAATCCCCAAGCATCATAGAACTTAGTAGGACCAGCAACGGCCAAGTGTGTGACAATATAATCGTTGCCGTCAGATAGAACTGATCTCTCCCTAATTAAATCAACAAAGAAATACAAATATTGTAGTGCTGCCTGATCTCTGATCTTCTCGCCGGTCAAACAATGAGTAACATCGTACATGAGGCGATTAACATCAGCCAAGAAATTGGGTCTACCAAACATCACGCCGCTGTTAATTACATCATTGTCCCTGACCTTGTCGCATACCTCGCCGCCAAATAGTTGAAATAGAACATTTTGATTCCAAGGTTCTGCAGAAATCAGGATGTTCTCAGATGTGAACACCGCATCCTTATCGCCCATCTTTGCGATGAACTTAGGGAATGGGTCTTCTTGAAATATCACATCTTTCACATCAGTAAGAATTACATAGTCATACTGCTCGGACAGACTTCTCAGCGTTTTGCTGACAAGTTTGGGTCGATAGTAAAAATAATCTTGACCCCCAGCATGATCCCCTTCGAAAAAAGGGAATACCTTCACACCTTTGAAGGCGCAAAAATCCAGAATTTGAGGATTATCATCCAGCAAAATCAACCCGACATCATAATCAGTCTGATGTTCGCATGCGCTGATAATCCAATTTTTTAAATCTCCAAGGGAAAGCCCCTTGGAGTTGCTTAAAATTAATTTACGATTCATGATATCCTAAAAATTAGAGGTCATAGTCATGGCGTTGCAGCCAACCCTTGCTCTTGCTATGTGGCCATAGAACCCACTTGAATGGTTTGCCGGGACTTTTTACCTTGACTTCAAGAGTATTCTTGCGGAATGCAAGCTGATCTGCTCCGTTGTCATGATTCAGGTCGTTTCTAGCAATTACATTGCCTTGACGATCTTCCACACAAACTGCCCAGAAGTCATAATCATCCGCCTTTTCAACATGGGCAACATCCCATCTAAGAACTAGATTGGAAACTCTTGTGAATGAGTTATCCCACTGCTCATCATTTACATATGTGCAAGGCGGGTCTTTGCCATCAACGGCTTCTTGCTGCAGTCTGCGCTTTGCGAAATCAATGCCTGCATACCTTTCGTATTCAGCATGAGTCCTGACAGTTCCAATGTCATACTTGCCAAGGTCAAGCTTATTATCTTCTTCCCTAAGCATATGCCTTAGTCTCACCTTGCCTGCCATATCAATTTCATGCCAGTTATCACCGGTAATACCCTTCTCTTTGTTCTCCTGAACATGGTCGTCCCAATGTTTCCTACGGTGCTTACGAAGGTATTCATGCCATACCAAAGTCTTGTGAGGATGATATAGGTCATAACCCATAGTGTAACCCCTAATACTTAAGCTGATTTCATCACCAGCAAAATAAATATGGGGGTCATAAGCATATTCCTTACAATGTTCACCAATAGTGAAGAAGAAGTGTCCGCTAACGAAACGAGCCCTTAATGGTCGCTTTAAATCTTGCCAGTTAGGAATTGCGTGAGGACGGAAAAGAATGGTGCCATGACTGGTGAAATCATCGGCAACCATCTTGTATGGCTCAATATTGAGTTTCTTGTTGGTTTCTGGCTCATACATGCCAGCGTATGAGCCCAAAATTGCCTTGGGTGACTCATCCTTCAAATCATTCATCATACCGATAATATCGGTGTCCCAATTTTCAGCAAAACGATGATGGCTATCAAGCTGCATAGTCCACTTCTCACCCTTCCATAAGGGTTGAATCAGACTTCTGGCCCAGCAAAGCCCCTTGCTTTCATTCCAAGGAATATCAATTACTCTAAAACGCTTGTCGTTGGCAAACTCTTCCAAGCTTTCCTTTTCACATCGCTGCCAGCAAATACCAAAAGTCAACGCTTCTGGATGCGCTGCCTTTTCCAGCATGTCTCTAATGCTTGGAACTAGTTCTGAATCTCGATATGATGCGATTTGTACAAAAATCTGCTCTTTATTAGCTTTTGCTTTTCTAGCCATTTTAATTCCTCATGTTTTATATTTTTAAGATAGAATCTATCCATAAAAATTATATGACATTTGGAAAAAATTTTTCAATTAATAAATACATCAGAGGTAAATTATGCCAGCACAATCAAAAAAACAAGCAAGATGCATGCGACTAGTCAGAGCATGCCAAGAAACAGGCAAGTGCTTAAGCAAAAAAATTGAAGATGCAGCAGAAAACATGACAGTAAAACAAGTACAGAAATTTGCTAGAACTACCGATGAAGAAATTGAAAAGAAAAAAAAGAATGAACACAACAACACTTATTCTAATTTTCTTGAATATTTTAAATTAAGAAAAAACAAAAAATGCACTTGTCCCTGCAAATCTTGTAAGCAAAAAAAAGATTGTTCGAATTGCGAACACAAAAATTGCAAATACGAAGGCTGTAGTTGTCATTAATAAACTTCTGGACTCATATCAATAAGTGCGCCATCTTTATGTGTCCCTTCATATCTTGAAAGGTACTTGCTTACTTCGTAATAGTCGTAATCATTTATATCAAATAATTCTTTTAAATCAGACTCTTCGGATTGAGTAAAAACTTTTTTTAACATTGATTTATTGTTACCTACTATTACGAAAATTTTTGGTAAATAATTTGAAAATATTTCCAATTCATCAAAAGTTTGAGCCATAGTCTTGATACCATAATAAAAATAACGCTGTTTATTACCTGATAGTTTTTCAGTCCTTAAGTGTTGCAATAGTGTTCCGAAGAAATCTGTTCCTTCCATATAATTTTTTTCAAAAATTTCAAATTGATAAAGTTTATTTAATTCTACTTTTTTATTATTATGTTCCGTTTCAAATATAAATTCAAACTCTGTCATCAAATTATTAAATGTAAAATTTTTGTAATCAGCAGATAAATTCTTATATTCATCTGCTGAATAACATGTTATTTTGAGATTTATTGCACCAGATGGTAAGACCAATTTTTTTTGTTGATCTATACAACTTGCTTTGCGAAAAGAATGGACTTCTACAAATGCCATTTTATCTTTCCTGCATTAGCCTGATATAGCACTCACCGTATACTTCTATTTCCCCTACTATGGCTTGATATTTTTTTTGATTCATATCTAAATCAACAAACTTCATAAGGTTTTTATACTCTGTTTTGCAAAGTTTTAGAGTTGCATCAAGTCCCTCTGATTTGAATATGGAAATAACCTTTGTGTAAGGCTTGTTTTTGGCTGCAAAGTGATAGTACGACAGTATGGAATCGCCACCTTTTTCTTTGGCCATGTCAGCACTTTTCTTTGCGCCTTCCTTCCTGTTTTTCAAAAATTCTAATGGATCATCGCTAATCATTTTTACACCTGCCTTTATACATAATTATAGAGGTGTCACATGGAATTTTCAGAATGGCTTGAGCTAAGAGAAGCAAAGAAAAAACCAAGAAGAGATAAATGTTATTACAAAGTAAAGGGACGAATGGCTGTTTGGCCAAGTGCCTACGGTTCAGGTTTATTAAAACAATGCAGAGACAAAGGCGCAGACAATTGGGGTAATAGCAGCAAAAAGAAAAAGAAGAAGAAAAAAATAAATGATAATTTTGAATTTAAAACATTTGGCGCATATTCGAACGAGCAAGATCAGAATCAATTTCTATACGAATCTAAGTTTAAACTTGAAAAAGATCGTGGTTTAAGGGGATGGTTTGACCGCAATAATGGCAAGGGCTGGATAGACTGCAAGGCTTCCAAGAAGGGTCATCTAGTCCCTTGTGGTAGAAAAAAAGCAGGCAAGGGTGCTGAAAGAAAATACCCTGCCTGCCGTCCAACTCTTTCCATGTGCAACACTTCAAAGCATAAGAAGAAGTCATCCAAACCGATTAGCTGGGAAAAAGGCAAAAAGGATTAAACTCAGTCAACTACCCCCGGCTGAAGCCGGGAGCTTCCTTGGCTCAAAGATCATCCAGTATTTGAAGTTCATGATAATTATGATCCTTGAGCCAAGAAAACCCCCCTGACTTTAGTCGGGGGATGAATTGGCTCTTAAACAAAATTAATCTTGACTTTGGTTTAAGTCTAGGTTAAGATTAGTTTAACAAGGTTGAAT
>Ga0169931_10006727_pt1 | contig 17241 bp, 16 predicted proteins | sample Kivu_15m_20L_FD_129675 | JGI IMG/M metagenome (GOLD analysis project Ga0169931, IMG submission 129675) | Freshwater microbial communities from Lake Kivu, Western Province, Rwanda to study Microbial Dark Matter (Phase II) - Kivu_15m_20L... | ecosystem: Environmental > Aquatic > Freshwater > Lake...
CGGAGGTCGCGGGTTCAAGTCCCGTCTGGGTCGCGATTAATTTTACTCGGCTGGGTAGCTCAGTTGGTACGAGCGTGCGACTGAAAATCGTGAGGTCGACGGTTCGATCCCGTCCCCAGCCACCAACTCCAGCTTTGGGTCTTGCAGTTTTAATGGACCAAACACTGAAAGTGTCCTAATCTGCCACTGAGGCCCTTTTGAAGTCGCTCGTACTCTAAGCACTCTAAAATTACAGTTTAGTCAATTCCAAGACCCTAAATGTCTCCATTTGCCAAAATCTGAATGGCCAACTTTTTTGGACTAGCTTGTGAGCTTTAAAATTGTATTCTGCTAACTTGATAATTTTGATGTAATCATTACGGTGTTCGCGTGCAAAAAAGACTTCCACCTCTTCTAGGAGTCCTAATTTTTTGGCCTTTCTCAGGGTCGTCAAGCTTCTTATCAGACGAAAGCTAAGATTGCTATCGCACATTAACAGTATTCTACAAGTTCCTCCAGGTCGTAAACATCTTAGTAAGTGAACCAGAGCTGCCTCCGGGTCCTGAACGTGCTGCAAAACACATGTAACTGTGATTTTGTCAAAATAGTTTGAATCATAATGAAGGTTACAGACATCAGCTAACTCAAATTCTACCGAATCGCTTAAGAGTGATTTATTTATTCTGTCCTCAACGTCTGTCATCAAGTAATAATCAAACGTATGTTTGACACTAGATAAATGTTCGCCCTTATTTGCGCCAATTTCAAGTACCTGACTAAAGTGTTTATGGTTATCTCCAGATTCCAATAGCTTATGCATAATTGTTCTTGCTATGCCTTTCCTTCCTGTAATAAATATCTCTGAGTACAATTTGTCATACATTATTGATCATCACTTTTCGACAAGACTTGCTTAATTCCGGATGCAAGATCAATACTTGAAGAAAATCCTAATTTGCGAAGAAATCCAACGTCTGGGCAACGAAAACTAGTTGAACCTGAAGGGGCATTTTCAACTAATATCTTTCCAGACCATCCAGCAATTTGCATTATTAATTTTGCTAGCTCCATCATCGATACCGGATCTTCATTCCCTATGTGGACGATCTTACCAAAAGTGCTTTCTGAAAAGCTTGCCAAAATAGTTGCCTCAATCGCATCACTTATATAAATAAAGGATCTGACGTTTTCAGATCCCGCCAAACTAAAAATTCCTTTTCTACCCCTTGCGATGAAGTCAGGTATGACGTGGTTAGGTCCCATACCCGGTCCGTATACGTTGTGATAACGCAAGATTGTAAATGGAAGTTTATGCTCATGCGAAGCAGAATTCAGGGCTATCTCTCCCGCAAGCTTTGCTCCACCGTAAGACCACCGGGGATTCAAGACATCATCAAATCCCACTCCTATCGATTCGTTTGATCTTGAGTCAAAATCTTTGTGGAGAAAGCGATCAGCATAGACCTCACTCGAACTTGTATACACAAATCTATTTAAGCGAGTACTGGCTTTAAATCTATCAATTAAATTTATTGTGCTGACCAAGCTATTGTAAAATACACTCCAGGGTTCTGTATAAAAACGTTGAGTTCCGTTGACTGCTGCAAGATGAAAAATCATTTCGAATTCCGGTAACTCTAATACCTGATTCGATTTTGTCAAATCACAAGTCAAATATTCAACATTTGTGGTAATCTTTTTTGGATCGTGTTGAGTATCCAATGAGAAAACTTTGTATTCACTTATCTCACTTAGTTTCTGAACTAAATAATAGCCTACATATCCATTTCCTCCAGTTACTAGCACAAGCTTCCTGTCTGTCATGAAACATCACTCGACTGGTTCTGGATTGCATAAAATGACTCTATTCGACTTCTTCGTTTAATGATTGAAGGAAGTAATCTTGGCTGTTCCTCAATTCGCCACTTCTCAATTGAAATACTTTTTTGAGTTTCTCCTTTTGATAGCTGACTGCTTGAATAGCAAAATTCTTTAAAGGAGGCGAAAAAATCGAAAACTTCCACTTGTTCAGTTGGTTCTATGGCAAAGATATGGTTCATGCTCTGTTCCCTCGTCTTAGAAAGGTCTGCATTAATCACTTCCTTCGCACAATCTTGAACATCAAGAAGCGGAAAAATCTCAAATGGAGATTGAATAGTGAAATTCAACCCATCCCTAATATTAGACATGAGTCTTGGAATAAATCTTTCGGGATTATCATTCTCTCCGAATAGATGAGGTAATGAAATCTGAACATAATTAAAATTCTCTATCGCATTAGAAACTTTTTCCAAGTCTTGGTTGAAATCACCTTTGGTCTTTATGTAATTCCAATCGTGCACATTGTCACTACTGTACTGTGCATAGGAGTCAAATTGAATCCAGGAAATCGGTAAGCGTAAATCAATTAATTTCTTCAAAATTCTTAATGGATAACCTCTGTTACTTTCCAAAGCATTAGAAAAGTCTTGAAATCGCCCACTTGAACAGTTAAAAACTCTTAAACTCCTGAATTTCATTAAATCATTGATCGGCAGCAGCGCTTTACTTGATGATTTGATAAAGTCTACAGAATGTCGAATTGATGTATACAAGTTACTTGTCTCGTTAAGCTGATTCTTTAGAGCCGTTCCCAAGAATCCTGTGGCCCCAATAACCAGGGTACCTAATGTATCATTAGAATCCACGAGTGAAACTTACCACGAAAGGCATAGAGTTGAATAAGATTTCAATTATTGTTCCCTCATACGAGGAAGGAGAGTTGCTGAGTTTAACTTTGACTTCAATTATAGCTGATTGCGCCGAAATTCCATATGAAATTTTAGTGATTGTAGATACTATTTTTGACTCCAGCATTGAGATAGTTCGAAAAGTAAAGAAGCAAAACAAAAATATAAATGTGTTGATTCAAGAGAATAATGGCGCATACAACGCCATTAGATTTGGAATAAGACAGTCCAATTCTCCTTTTTTAATCATCTTTACGGCCGATAATACAGATGATTCAAAGGATATCGTAAAGATGTATAGGTGCTTAATGGATGGTGCTGAATATGTCGTAGCATCTCGATACCTTAGTGGTGGATCTTATAGTGGTGGTTCGAAGTTCAAACGCACTCTGTCGATCTGTGCAAGTAAAATTCTTGAGCTACGCCATGGCGCCATCGGATCAGATCCTACGAACGGCTTTAAAGCACTTTCCAGGAATTTTTATGAACAAGTAGAGCTTGTTGAGTCGAAGGGTTTCACCTACGGTTTACAGTTTCTTTATCACGCAATTCGATTAAATCTTGAGGTGAGAGTAATACCAACAACTTGGAAAGAGCGGGTATCAGGAACTTCTAAGTTTAAGATTATGTCCTGGTTGCCTTCATATCTCTCTTGGTTTTTGAAACTTCTAGTTATCTCGTCACCAAAGTCGACTAGAAAATCTAGGGTTGTATAAACGAAAAGACTAAAAATAGTTAAGTCAGTCTTGGGCAAATCGCTTTCCTCACCAGCAAGCTACTTTCAAAAATTCCAAACTCGATAGACCGTTTGTTTGAAGTCTATTTCTCTATAGACTACGTGATCTACAGCAATTACGATTAAATCTGATGTAGTCAGAACATAATCTAGATCGTTAAAACGCTGATCAGAAACATACGGATCTGTGCATAAGACCGATTTGCATCTAAAGGAAAGTAATTTGCGTAACTTGTAACTTAGACTGAATCTAGAATCGTCACTTTGGGGTTTAAATGCCATTCCTAATATGCCAATGGTTAAGTCCCGAAGATTCAGTGTCTTTGCTAGATGATCTATTATCAAGTTTGGTAAATTCTCATTAATAGCATAAGCTACTGAATTAAGTGATAATAGTTGGCTCGAATAAGTAGAAAGCTGTAATGAATCTTTTGGTAAGCATGGTCCAGCTGCGAAACCTGGTACAGGTAGAGATTCTGCTCGAGGATACTTATGCATCATTAAAGATCTAATTTTTCCAAAGTCCTCATTAGCCTCGAGGGCTATGCTGTAAAGTTCATTTGCCGCAGCAAAAGTAATATATCGCCAAGAATTAGAAAATAATTTTACAAGCTCTGCTTCTTCTGGGGTAGCGTAACAGCACTCCTTACATACAAACTCAAAAAGGCTTTTAGCACGTTCAAAAACTTGCGGTGTCCTTGTTCCAATAATTTGTGGAATCTCAAACAACTCACGAAAAGCGTATCCTTCGCTAATTCTTTCAGGCGCAGTTGCTACATCTATCTTAATTCGTGATTGGGATAGAAATTGTTCGATTGACCTAGTAACCCCTGGAAATACCGTAGATCTTAAGATCAGCAGTTGTCCGTCCCTCAGAAAAGGTTGAATTTCTTCTAAGGATCGACGAATTGAATCAGGGTCAGGATTTAAGTGATCATCAACTGGTGTTCCAATTATTGAGATCAGAGTGCTACAATATTCAATCACGTCCGGTCTTGAGGATAGATGCAAATTCCCAGATTTTAGAGCGTTCTTTAAACTTAAGTCTCCATCCTCCTCCTTGAAGGGGAATACTCCACTTTCAATCTTCTTTAGCAAAAGTTCATTTTTGTCATAAACAAAAGTCTTAATCCCAGCGTTTGCAAACATTATGGACAATGGGAGCCCAACATGTCCAGCGCCTCCAATAACTCCTACAACTTCACTCATCATTAAACCTTCACTCTCATTTCAATCCCATTGTACGACATATCTTATACTCGGATATGATCTTTCTCATGAATTCAATCGGGAAATTAAGGTTTTTAAAGCTAGGCGGCATTCCAGTTTTTTCCTCTTTTTTTCTTACAACTCTTTTATACTTGAAATTCTTCGTTCCAAACTTCTTTTCCAGTGTGTACGCTGAAGATGGTCAAATTTACCTCAACGATGCTCTTACCTCCGGTGGCCTAAACAATTTATTTAAAACTTACGCTGGATATGTAGATTTACCTGCTCGACTAATCGCCGCACTTACAATTCTGTTTGATCCTGCTTTTTACCCTTTTATTTTAGGCTTTGGAACCATATCTGTAATGACTATATGTATGATGGTCATTTATTATGCCTGTGATAAAGTTTTTCAGAATAAATCCCAATCTGCTTTATTTGCAGGATTTCTATTAGTATTACCAATTTCACGCTTCGAGTCTCTGGGAAATGTCACTAACTTGCATTTCTATATTTTTACTTCTTCTTCATTTGTGTTTATTCAGTATTTAGTAATCAGACGCATTTCTCTTAATCAGGGTTTCTTCGTTTTGATTGCAACTTTGAGTACTCCATTAACTTTATTTCTCATGTTTTTCTCGTTGTATGGATTGAAAAAGCCATCGAATTGGAATTTCAAAACAATTCGATTAAAAAATAATCCTTTTATTATTTTAGGAATTGGAACTCTGATAAATATTGTTGTGTCTTGGGGTGACTTGGATACAAGAACTCCAACAGATGTAAATAGTGTTGCGAAGTCAGGATATCTTTATCTGGACCGAGTAATAGGAAGTGCCTTAATCCCTTTTTGGGGAAGAGTATCTACCAATCAAGGTGTAACTCTCGTATCTAGCTCAATATTTAACTCTTTGTACATTCGTGCTGCGCTAACCTTTCTCATCCTATTACTCGTTCTCTATATTGCTAGAAGAACCAGTGTTGGTGTACAGCCATTACTTGTAATTATATTTTCAATCACTATTATCTATTCTATTATTTTATCAATGGCTTATAATTTGGAGCCGAGATATGCTATTTTCCCATCTTACCTAATTTCCTTTATTTTTTTTGTGATTGTAATTCAGCTTAATCCCAAATTTGCCACTGTAATTCTCTTCTGTTTTGTGCTTTTGATGAATCTAAATAGCGCGTCAACAACTCTTTCAAGGTATAAGGCGACTGACTGGACTAAGCAAGTGAAATTTGCAAAATTAGCTTGCAATACGCTTGATGATTCAAAATCGATGAACATAAGGATGGCCCCATTCAGAGAAGATGCATTTTGGTTTGTAAACATACCTTGTTCTCGCATTACTGAAAAGAATTAACGAACAAAAAGAAATTTAGTGTGTCCCATGCGATTGTACTAGGTAAAGGATTTAGCTCCCAGTATGCAGTCTAGTTTTTTTCTTTCTCCCTTAAACAACTAAATTGTCAAGATTCTGTGATGACTTTTAGATTCATTAATTTAAATTCTTGCTCTGTAACTTGGCATAAATTTAGAACACAAAAATTTGAATGTCTATTGAAAACTCCTATCTCTGATCTAACTTTCGAAAACGGTGTATCCTGCATTTAAGAAACCTTAAACTAAGAATGAGTGATTGAAGCCGGAGTATTAGCTTTCCTAAGTTGCCTATCCTGAGCTATAATCCGACTGTGCTCATATTTTGCGTTAAGGCAAAGGTATCATAGGTGAGCTACCACGCCGATTTTTACAGAGAGCTCAGTGGATATTCGAGGAGCTCTGCCAAAGTTTTGGTGCCAAAGTTAGTAGCAAAATATAGTCCAAAAAGTATTGTTGACTTTGGTTGTGGTAGTGGCGAATTTCTAGTGGAGTTCGAAAAAAATAATGTATCCGAAATTCTAGGTTTGGATGGTAGCTGGCTACCTGCACACAGTCGTGGACGTTGGTTTCAGGAAGCTGAACTGGAAAATTATGTCGAATTACCAATCAAATATGACATGGCTCTGTGCCTCGAAGTTGCAGAACACTTGCCAATAGGAGTAGCCAAAATTCTAATAAACTCCCTAACGAGCGCCTCAGATTTAATTGTTTTCTCAGCTGCCATTCCGGGTCAAGGTGGCACAAACCATGTAAACGAACAATATCCAGAATATTGGGCTGACCTATTTTTTCAATATGGATTTGAGCTGGACTGGGATCCGCGAATTGAAATATGGAGAGAAAAGAATGTAGCCCCTTGGTATCGCCAAAATCTATTAGTTTACAAAAGAGGCAATTCCCCGAGGGTAACACCCAAATATCCCGCACAATTATGGCATCCTGAGATTTTTCCAGAATTACTAAATGTCGCACAAAAAGTTTCCCGATTCTTTCACAGAGTGTTAAACAAGCTAAAGAGGCTCTGGTGGAAGTTAAACCATTAGTCTCAATTATTGTTCCAAACTTCAATTACTCAAAATATATAGAAGAGTGCATCCAAAGCATTTTTAACCAAGAATATTCATACTTAGAAGTTATAGTCGTAGATGATGGATCAACGGACAATTCATTAGAAATATTGGAGAAGTACAAACATAAGATAATTTTGTTGTCTCAAGTCAACCAGGGAGTTTCAAGCGCGCGTAACAAAGGCTTACTCCACGCGAATGGCAAGTACATTTCTTTCTTAGACGCTGACGATACAATTGAGCCAAATAAGATTTCAGAGCAAGTGAAAATAATTGAGAGGGGGGGGTCAGAACTTATCTATTGCGCAGTAAATCTGTGCAACGAAAGACTCGAGGTTCAAGAGGTAAGAACTCCATGTTATAGAGGAAATTGTTTCGATTTGTACTTCCGCTATCCAACAAGATCAATCATCCCCTTGGGAAGTGGTTCGCCTTTAATTAGTTCAAATTTAGTCAGAAATGTTGGTGGGTTTGACTTGCACCTGGGAACATCATCAGATTGGGACTTCATGCGGCGCCTATGTAGAGAAACTTCTGTAGACTTTTCCCCTTTACCGCTTGTAAATTATCGAATTCACTCCGATAGTATGTCGAATCAAGATTTAGTCAGCTATTATCGTGACAATTCGTTAGCCGTCGTTAAGATGATTGAGGAAAGTCAGCTAAGCTTTGATCCACCTATAAATTATTATATGAATTTGAAAGCTTGGATACGGTTCAATATAGGAGCTGCTACTCACCTACTAAGGACTAAGCACTACCGTGACTCTATAAGGCACATTTACAAGTTGATACAATTTAGAGTATTTCTCTCCGATTAATTACGGATTGAACGAAGAGCATGTAGTATTTCTAAAAATCTGTAAATGTAGAACGTATAAAAAGTATTTAATCTCGTAGTTTAATGCAATTGGTCCATATTCTTTTTCTTGCTTATCCAACAAACATTTGTAAATCTATACTTCTTGTGCTTGCTTAAGAACTTTACTCTTATTCATAAAAACTTGATGCCATAGTCTGGAAACCCTTGAATTGGTAGGCATATCCCGGGTTAGGTTTGTAATTTCTATAGAAAGGATGTGGGATTATCACCTCTCCGCCATTTTCATAACACAAGAATCCGCCCCACCATGAGAGTGTGCTATTTGCTGTATACACCCTGGGAGACATTGCCATAAGGGCTAAGCACTGAAGTTCACTCAGATCACTTGGACCAAGAATCAAATCGATTTTTAGTCCCTTTACCAGTTCAAAGGCATGCTGCACATCATTAGTTATTACTACCCTATTCCGATCCCTATTTCGGGTTATTCTTTTCAGATATTCACGGTTTAATACCCCATAATTTCTCGTATACTCTTTGTTCTCCATTTTGTATCCACGAATATGTATGACATCCATATCACGTAGATTTGCAATTTGCATGAATTGAGATTGGTTTTGAATAACTGCATTAAGTTCAGAGCTTAAAATTTTAGCATTCTCCTCAATTAATGTTCTGTTTTGAAAATAACCGAAATAAATTGTTTTTCTATTTTGGACAGATTTCTCCGAAGGAATCGGTGCTACAAATGGTTCATTGCATGAGTTAATTAAAACTGATGCTCCGTGCGGAAATTTTAACTGATTATTGAATTTAGACAAAAGTTTAAATTTCAAACCCTCAGGACTCTTTAGCGATGTTTCGACGAAGTTTCCATGAGAACATGGTATTTGTAATCTTTCTAGAGAGAATTTTGTGTGCATTACGGAATTTTTCCTAGGTGTTATAAAGTTATATTCTAAATCAATATCAGATCTATAAATTCTGTGTCCAAATGCCCACTGAAAGAGTTGATTACCTAGTCCACCATGTAAAATAATCTGTGTCAATTTTTTTCCCACTTAAAAAATGAATGAACATTATCGACAATTCTTCTTTGGATTATGTTCGGTGGGGCATTGTTCATTTTGGTAATTTCAAGACCTTCGTTGCTCTTATCCATATTTTTCGCACTTCGTTTAACTCACGGCCATTAAACGTTAGTTTGTTATTTGGGCTCACTTGAAAAAGCCTGAGACTATTGCCTCCAAGATAGTAATAATACCCCCATGGAAGCAATAGTTCAACATTTTTTAATGTTAGTTTTTCACTCATACGAGTTTTAATTTCCTTCAAACTTTGGGCACAATGCTCTGGAACTAGATGCGAATAACTTGTAGCCCCTAAAACTATGGTTCTCTTTCCTAGAAGTAAACAGTCGACTCCAATGCTTGAGCTGTAAGTGGCGCAAAGGTCTGCATTATTTAACAAGGAATAAGAATCCAAGGAGCTAAAACTACTAATAAAATCCGATCCTGTCTCTCTACAAAGAGTGGTCCAAAGTTCGTCCTCAAATTCACCAATTTTTCTACGTCTATCGCCTACTGGATGAACCCTAACTATTACTTTGTAGCCTAGACTCATCGTTACTTCACAAAACGCTTTAAATGCATCCACCTGACTCCAAACATTGAATTCTTGATCAATATGTTCAAATGGTGAAAACTCTAGATCTGTGCTGGGGAAAAAAACCGCAAGTTTATGATTATTATCGCCACTTTGCTGATAGACATTAATGAATCTTGATCGCCAATTTGACTCAAGGATTCCACTACGCTTTAACTCTAGACCTTTTTTTGCTGATTGTATTTTCCGCTCCCCGGCGTTGTCCCAAGATTTCTTCTGGTTTATCCTCTGTTCCGTCAGACTTTGAGGTGAAATCTTGAACTCTTCAACACCGCCGATTCGTTCGCGCCCTCTTTCTAGCAATATTAATTGGGAGCCAGACTCATGCGCCACTCTAGCTACAGCACCGTCCACCACAAATCTACCATTTACTGTAATCAACAGTGAAATACCAAATTCCGAGATAATTTTAGATACTCGGTTTTTAACTGCAAGATATAGGTGCAATTCATGGTAATACACCTCTCTTGGGACCTTATTGAGGTTTAAATATCTGTCTCCAGTGTATTTCGTTAAAGTAGATTTCAAGATATTATGAAAATAAGTCTGCTCTGACTCATCTAGAATAACTCTTGAATCGAAGTTAGACTTTTTTGAAAAATGCTCGCTAATTCCATACTTCTCTACTATTTCTTTATAGACTCTCTTCGTTGAGTTTCTAAACTTAACAAAGTTCTTAATTTGTAATGCCCAATTTCTATAAATTTCTGAATGAAAGCGGCTGAAGTCAACAATACTTACTTCATAACCTTTTAATTGATACTCTACAGCTTTATCCAGGCAATATGCATAAGTTTCGCAATCCCAATGAGGAATTATGACTAATACTTTTTGCATTTACCCTCTCATTCTCGCAGGAGAGTAAGTATAATATATGTCATCAGTATTCCCAATAGAAACGAGCAAAGATTTTGAAGGGAACGAGAGAAAACTAGATGAACGGTTTAAAAGTTGATATTTGTTTTTTGGTAATTGGGTCAATGTCAGATCTACCCAAACTAGCTGTTTCCAGTGCCCTTCAAGCATCATGTGGCGACATTTTCATCGGCTACGTAAATGCCGATGATATACGTAACCTTCCTCACTCATCAAGAATTTCTTTTGTAGATTTAGCTTCTGAATATAGAAATCTTGAAATAGGACATTTAAGTAAAACTTATGTTAAGTTCGATAACTACAACTTTAATTCTCTAGTACAACTCAAGTGGGTTTTAATTCGAAAGATGTTTGAATTGACAAAGAATAATTTTATTTTCTCTGACGTCGACATCATTTGGTTAATTGATCCATCAAATTCAATACATAACACTTTCCAAAAACTTTCTGGGTCTAAAATTTTGATTCAGAACTTCTCCGACTCTCTAGATGATCCCAAGCTGTGCATGGGTTTTGTCGCCCTAAGAAATAGCATCGAAACTAGCACGATAATCTTGAGCTGTCAGAGACTTCATAGAAATTTACTTGCCAATGGAGAGAGTATTAATGATGATTATGTGATTACTAAGTATTTTGTAGATTCAGGTTTTCCAAAAACTATCCTTCAGCTCCCACAGAAAACATTTCCCGTGGGCAATATGCTTAATTTGTATGGAGAGAGGAACGCTTTCCTTCGTATGACTCAGCCTAAGCCATTCATATTTCATGCCAATTTTGCTATTGGTCTGAAGAATAAAGAATTGCTCTTGCATGTCTTTATGAGAAATAACAGACTAGATAACGTAAATCTTGCAAAGATTACTCGTGTCAAATTGAGTTTTTATATGACCTCTCAATTGGTTAGCTTCTGGATAAGTTACCTTATACGATTTTGTTTTAGATTTTTACCTCCAGAGTTGAAGAAAAAAATTAAATCCCTTTGGGGCTCCTTCTGAACTAAATGATTATTTAAGTTGGGTACAGCTACTTTTTACTCAGCTCATACTAAAACTCATCTAAATCGCTTGCTGTTATGTGCCATTTTTTTCCATTGAATAAAACTGATTGGCCCACTTCATTGCCAAAAACAATCACAGGCCTAGCCAGATCTTGCTTAATAAATCCAGAACTTCTGAAAGGGAGCTCCTGACATTTACCACTCGAATGTAGAGCATTTATACACACTGCATTGTACTTCAAGGCTGTGTCGATTACATGTCTAATAATTGCCCGTTTTAGTAATCTACCCTCGGAATGCTCATAAACCCAATCAGATAGAATTAATCTTTTTAGAGTATCTGATCCTTTGTAAGGTGCTAATAAAGTTACGAAGTACCCAACTAAGCTTTCATTTCTGTGGACTACCCAAACCCGATACGGATATGGATTGTCAAAATATCTCCATTGCAAATAATGCATATCTCTCTGTACTGCGGTACCTAAGTGGATTCTAATTTTCCCCCAAAGGTCTGAAATCTCCATTTTTGAGTTCACTAATTCCGACACTCTGTAAAGAGATGAGGGGAGTAAAAAACTTTCTCTAATTTTATGGACAAATCTAAGTATTTTAGGCTCTGTTGCTTTGTTACACTTAGGCTCAACTTCTTTAATTTTAGACTTTCGAAGGTGGAAGAAGTTCTGTTTAATGAATGAATGCCAATCAATAATCATGGTAAATTGATGCAATGACAAAGTCTTCACCTCAATAAAACCAAGTTTTTTCACGTAACCAGGAAATGAGTTTGCATTCGGAAAGCCAAAAAATAGTTTCACGCCTGCAGATTCTGCTTTTGACCTGGTTTTGTTGACAAGTGTAACAAAAATACCTTTCCGTTGATAATCTTCGTCTGTAAAAGTATCACCTATCTGAGCACCTAAGTGTTCGCTATTGTCATGCCACACTTTCCGAGGCGAGACCGTGCAGGTACTCACAACTCTTCCTGAATTGGAAGCTCGAGCAGTGCTCAACACGCCTGTTCCGTACGGATTTCTAGATAGTTTCCATTTCATGAAATTAACTCTGAGTGTATCGGGATATAGACTGAACTTTTCTATAAAGTGAACTATCTCTTTTAAATCCTTTAAATTAGATTTAACTTGAGTTTTGCAAATCCATGCAAAAGATTCTTTTTTCAATTATGGCACACTCTCTTTGGAATAGATTGGATTGCTAGAATGAATTTTATCACCATCTATTAAGCATTCTCGCTACTAATTCTCCAATAGTATTGCCGTACATGGAGAGCCTAGGGTGGACAATAGAGCTCACATTTGAAAAATTTGTTTCTGTCAATAACAAGTGTTTAAAGCCATAATCCAGACCAATGTCCAAGTGACTCTCTGAATAGTAGCCATTTGGAAATGCATAGATTTCAACGTCAGAATTTAGCTCGTCAGCAAAGTAGGTCTTGCAAAGCTCTAAGTCCTTTTTAAAGTACCCTGCAGTTTCAGAGGTCATGGAGGCATGGTGATATGAGTGTGCTCCTAATTCAATCAAGTTACTAATCTGTCCTATTTGTTTGGAATCAAGCATAGTTATCGGTTTGAATTCATCAAAGGATAAGAATTGACTTTCAAGATTCTCATACATCATTAATTGATCTTCTATGGGTAAATTTTTTAGAAAACTAGAAATCAATAACCCAAATTCAAGGCGTTTTCCCTTGAAGTTAGCTCCTTTGTAACCTGGAATTTCCAATTTATGGATCAGTTCCGATGGGGCTTGGCCTACAAAGTCCTGTGCAAGTACATTCAGGGGAGGCTTTCCAGTTTGTATGCACCATGGGATGACATTTAAGTTGGCTTTAAAATTCTTCTCATCCAATTGCGGAACCACAAAATTAAGAAAGTCCTCATACCCGTCGTCAAAAGTCAGAATCAAATAGGGCTTGTTGAAGCTACCAATATCATCAAGATCTCTAAATGTAATGACCTGATAATTCCGCTTTATGAATAACAGCAGTTTTGAAAATAAGTCTATTGACAGAGAAGGATTACAAGGGTTTGACTCTTTTCCTACAGAATGAAAGCATACAATTGTTACATGCTGGCTTCTTTCTATATCTCTCAACGCTTTATTGGAATTCAATGTTAGGTATCTGCCTCTTAAAGCTTTAATAAGTGGTTTGGCTGGTGAGAGAGTCTCTACAAACATACTTCTAAGGATACTATCACTTGCCCTCTGCTGGTGGATCTGGGCCAGATATCTTTCATAAGAAATCTCACTTGATTTGACTTGAATCAATTCAATCTTCGTACACTTTGCCACTATATGTGATTCTTTTTATTACTTAAACGATTTGAGATAGTGCAGTCTTTTGATTAGATCAATTCTTTCAATAATTTCGAATTCACACTTTAGTGTTACAAGACGATTAACACCTTTACTATAGCATTCTTACCGTTTGCATTTTTTGAAAATTGTTAAGGTTCATGGATTTTAGATACCTTAGAAGTAGCTTAAACTCCTTACTGATTGGACTAATATTTCTCTGTTTGAGCCTTCCACAAAAACAAGCCGTTTTCTGGTAGATTCTTTACGGAGTTTCTAACTTATTCCTTCCCAAAAATTGTTATAATTCTGTTCCAATGTTGAGAGATATTAAAGTGATTTGGCTGCACAAGTCCATATTGTCAATTCTTTTGTTGGCCTCCTTTATTCGGCTGATCGTTTACTTCTTTATCTTGCCAAGTTCGTACTCGCCACTCGGACCTGATGAGTCCACTTATGCTGCTCTCGCTCTTTATGTGTCAAAAGGGCTCCCAGTTCAAGACTTTCCTTCGTATGGCGCTGGACTATACAATTCAGCGAAAACCGTAGCATTGTCAAGCGCCCTTCTCATCAAACTTGGGTTACAAGAACTAAGTGCCGTTCGCGTAATGGCATCAATTTACGGCTTAGCGTCCTCTCTTTTAATTGTACTATGTTACTTTTCTTACTTGCAATTACGCAATTACCCTATCCAAGATAGAGATTTTGTCTTCAATCGCAAAAACTTAATTCTCCTTTCGCTTTTCACGTTCTTTCCAAGTAACTTCCTTTGGTCAACTATTGGACTTCGGGAATCAGCAAGTCAATTTTGGTTAATCACTACATTTTATTTCATATTAAGATTGTCTAATTTAGAAATTAATACTTCGCCTCACGCCTCCCTAATTCTTGTTCTAGGCTTAGCTCTATCTCTTTCTCTCGCGTTTGGAAGCAGGCCTGAAACCGCATTAGTGTTCGGTCTTGTATTTCTTGTTTTCTGTCTAACTCTAGCTATTGTCTATCGAAAACTCTTGCCACTTATTGCTATCTCAATTGGACTTCTTGCTGGACTAACTTTTACCACGACTCCAGAAGTTAAAAAGGAAAAATCTTTCCGTGCCATCCTAATCAATGTGAATGAAATTAGTTCAAGTCCCACTCCAAAACCAGTGGAAGGTGAGGAGAGTCCCACTCCAAAACCAGTGGAAGAGTCAAAATATAATATTTCTGCCGCACAACTTTGCACAGAGGAAGGTGATTCTGTAACTTTTAAGCGAAACAGATACAAATGTACGGAAGTGGCAGATTACAAAATCGTAGATCGTGATACCTTCGCGACTGTTGAGGGGTATGTTGAAGCTACTCAAAGTTTTGAATATAAGAGAAATCAAAATGCTCTGAATGCTCAAAGCGCTCTACCTGTGTCAAATTGTCAAAATTTATCTCGGGAGATTGCTGTTTTAGTCAAATGCAATCTCACTGAACTGCCCTTCAGACTACTAGCATTCTTATTCAGACCTCTACTTTTCATTGAACAAGGTTCTACTATTCTGACCTTTGCTGCTATCGAGAATTTAGCTTGGATAGTTTTGGTTCCACTGTCTATTTGGGTTTCTATGCACAACAAGGCAAATAATCTGAATCGTTTTATCAATTGGAGTTTGATTTCTTATGTTCTAATTTTCGCCTCTGGTGCAGCTCTATATGAAGGTAATCTAGGAACGGCCTTTCGACACAAGTCTTCAATTCTCTGGCCAATAATATTTCTATTAATGATTGCACCGAAAATCTTACCAAAGTCAAGAAGAGAAACTACCTCTGTTTCTTAAGAATTAATTCTTATTAATGAAAACCAAATCGCTAGAATGCCCATGAAAAGCAGTCCAAGTAAAGAGATAACTAGGGCAGCTTCTTGAGAGAGAAAACTAATTAACAAGGTGAGGGCTGAAAAAAGGACTGAAAGGCTCCATAAAAAGTATGCTGCTCTCTTTCTACTGAAACCAAGTGATATCAGTCGATGGGATAGATGATCTCGGCCGCCTTGAAAAATAGAAATACCTCTCCGTATTCGACTGACAACGGCTACCGAAGTGTCGATGATTGGAAGCGCTAGTATGAAAACTGGAACTAAAGCTGATGCAACTTGTGACTTAACGATTGGCTCATATTGCAAAAGCGAAATAGCAAGGATAAAACCGACAAATAGAGCCCCTGAATCTCCCAGATAAATTCTCGCAGGATTTCTATTCCACCATAAGAATCCCAAGCTTGCTCCAGCTAGGGCCAAAGAAATTGACGATATTAGATATTGACCACCCAATAGTCCCAATAAAAATAGAGTGAAAGATGCCACACAGGAAATTCCTGAAGCTCCACCATCGAGGTTATCAAAGAAGTTGAAAGCGTTTATTATGCCAACTATCCAAAATATAGATAGAATCGAATTACTAATTTCATAGCTAAGAATTGAGACATTAAACCCAAATTGATTCAAATAAATTGTAGCGCATACTGCGATTAGAGATTGTAAAAGAAATCTAGATAGCGCACTCGAATTTTTTATATCATCAAATAATCCTACTAATGCCAACAGAACTGCCGGAAGGAGAAATAAAGTAGTTCGAAGCAAATAATCTGAATTCTCAATAAATATTAATGGACCAATGAATACTAGTAGCGTAAGTGGAATAACAATAGAAAGACCACCCAGGTATGGAATACTCTCATAATGAGTTTTGTGAGTTTGATTAGGTATATCCAAGACATGATATCTAAATGCGATCTTTCGCAATAATGGAACCAAAAGCGAACTTAGAGCCAAGGAAACTAAAAAAATGGCAAGGTAAAGTGCAGGAGTTGGCGATTCCACGTTTACTTTTTAAGCGCTTCCAGACTTACGGCGAAACATCTTTGGAGCACCACTGCCTTCTTGATCTCCATGGATCTTGGAGTTTTTGGAGATACTGTTGTGTCTAACGCCTCTCGCCTGCTTCTTCTTCTCTAGAGCTTCGCGAAACTTTGCCTTGGGATCGCTTTCTTCCTCTTTCGGTTCTTCACTACCTTTTTCTTCAGACACTTCTTGCCTCCTTGGCATGAATTCCTATTAGCGCTTGAACTTCTGATCTTCGATAGCGACGATGGCCGCCAAGGGTTCTAATTGCTGTGAGCTTTCCAGCCTTTGCCCACCTAGTAACAGTCTTAGGATCTACTCGGAACATCTTTGCAACCTCTGCTGGGGTGAGCAGCACCTCTTGCTCTGCATGTCTTTGCATGCTCATGAGTTTATGTCCCTTTCGCCCCTTATGAGTGGAAAGTATTGCCTTATCTGCCTTAACTAGCAAGGGCCACTTACATGGCTTGTTCTAGCGCAGCAACCTTTCGCCATCTCTTCATTAAGGCTTCATAGCCAATCCCTGCTTGAACGCCATCACCGCTTGCAAGACCTTGAAGTGAGGCGGTGACATCTTCAATTGAAGTA
>Ga0169931_10006728_pt1 | contig 17239 bp, 6 predicted proteins | sample Kivu_15m_20L_FD_129675 | JGI IMG/M metagenome (GOLD analysis project Ga0169931, IMG submission 129675) | Freshwater microbial communities from Lake Kivu, Western Province, Rwanda to study Microbial Dark Matter (Phase II) - Kivu_15m_20L... | ecosystem: Environmental > Aquatic > Freshwater > Lake ...
ATTTTAAAGTTAACTAAAAAGTTAAGACGGTTAAAATTCATCTATCATATCTTGAAAAAAATATGAAATTTAGCAACCTTTAAAATTTTGTTTAAATATCTTTAATTTAATTCAAAAAAGTAAATAAAAACTTTTCTTAATTGTTATTAAAATCTCGTAGCATATGCTAATTTTTGTTTAGAGATATTAAAATCTTAGTTAAGATTAAAATCATTAATTATATGCTGAGAAAATTCGTCACTTGCGCTCTTAGCACTGGAAAAATACCTAAGCCTCCCGCCCCTACTCAACCCTAGCCCTTCCAAAAAAACATGTCATAGCAACAAATGAAAATTTTATTAGATCCTAAGGGCTTTATGAGCGAATAAGAAAAGGCATACGAAACAGCCAACCAGCCTGAAGCTCAAACTGAGCAACCCGTTAAGCTTCAGGAAGAAGAAACTGTGTCAGATGAACGATTTCCGAATTATAAAAGAGGTCAGAAACAAATGTAGCCTTAGTTCGGCTTAAAACAAAAAGGACCTTAGCCGACTCGTTATGGAGACTGGGAAAGAAGAGGAAAATGTGTTGATTTTTGATAAAGCGAGCCAGAAGGCATATAATAAGCTCATATAACTATGTAAAAATTATTCAATAAAAAAAATATTTTCTTTCTTTTTTTGGTATTATTATTAGTTTATTTGCTTTATAAATACTTTTCTGTTTTTATTAGCAGATGAATAACTCGCTTGCACATTAGTTTGATAAAGTTCTAAGTGATTTAAAATCTCAGAATGAGTAAATAAAAAGCACTTTGAACTTAATAAAAAGATCAAAAAGTTTAAAAACTATAGAAAAATCAACAATTCTTATCGAAGCACAGCAGCCAAAAATACAAAAATATGCTAAATAGTCACAATTACACTTTTCTATTAAAAAAAATAAATCGAATTCATTCAAAAGATGTGCATCATGTAGCATAATAGCTGAAAAAAGTATAGAAAAATCAATCAATAAGAAAAAAATTATTGTCGATAAATCAAGTAAAAATGTCAAAAATGAAAACAAAAAGTCAGCTAAATCCATTCTCGTTTAATCAAAGACTAATGATATCAATTGTAAATCAAAGTTAGCTGTCACAATATGTAAAAAATAAGGGTAAATAACAAAGAAGTATATGCAACTTTTAAGCGATAAAAGAAAAGTTTTAGTGAGATGATTTTTATAGAAGAGTATTATTATGATTTATACATCACAACAGACTTTAAACTTTTTTAAAATTACTAAATTTTAAGTTAATCTATCGAATTTTATTAAGAACTTCTTCTGCTTACTTTTTGTCCTACTATTTGACTATTTTGTTTCTATATATTCTGTTTAAATAGTAAAACTCAAGAATATTTCTGATTTCTTGTTAACTTTGTTGCATGTTGCCAGTCAGGGCTATTTCTTTTACCATATGATAAGTGAGTATATCATCAGTGATCTTTTTTAATATCTTAGTACTCTTAATTTGACCCCCAAGGTGACGAATGATGAAAACATTTTAGATACAAGTTTTTTGGGAACTATCGAACAAAAGATCAGAACAAGAAGGAACGAAGTGTTATAAACGAGATATGAATTTCTCGCTTTGGGATAGTTCTGAAATTATCTATCGAAATCGCTGAATCATCGTCCTAATACGATAAGATGAGCAGAAGATTTAGTTTTTTAGTCTAAGAGTCGTCAGAAGAAAAATATTTGGCTCGCATCTTAATAATTAAAAATATACTTTTTCAAAAAAAGTTCGAGCCGTTGATTTATCTGTGTTTCTTACAAGTAATGCTTCGTCTTTTGCATATTGGTCTTTGTCTTTTAACCCTTGTTTTTACCATTATTTGAGTTGTCTTTAGGATATCATTTTCGCTATGACTAAACGACAGATTTAATATATAAAAATATGATCAAAATCAAATATTAACTAAAACAATAAAAAAAAAAAATTAACTTTTCTAAATAAAAAATGGTTTTTTCTTTGATTTTTTTAGGATAAAGATTCAATATTTTTATAAATTTTATTAATAATATCATCGCTAAGACATAAAATTCTGGCTAAAGACTCTTAGTCATTTTGGTTATAAATAATTATTCTTTTAAATTTTACAGACGATTTTAAGCTAAGTTTGTCGCTTTAAAAGAAAAACATTTTGGCGCGAAAGAGTGGAGGCATAACTTTTTCCGCTGTAAGAATTTAAACAAAATGTTATAGTTTTTAAGTCTAATTCTATTTTCTGAGGTTATAACATTTAAATGAACAGAAACATTAACGAAAAAGCTGATGTCCAGACTTTCCCCTTACCTGCAGAGTCTTAAAAGGTGTCCTGTGAGTAAGTCTGTGTCTAATCGACACCTTTGCTATACTTTGACAGCTATAGCAAATAAACTTATCTCAAGCCCTAATTTGCAGGATACTTTACAAGGCTCAATTTGCTCTTGCAAGTGCTTAAAAACAAGCAGAACGAAGCCTGGACTCTCGAATAAAAGGAATCGTTTTAGAATTTTCTCGATTATTCCTCTCTTTATATCGAAGAATGGATTTTCGGCGGACTCGTCAAGACATGGGAGGAGTTCCAGGAATGGCTGAATGATGTCAGAAATCAAACTAATCCTATCGGGCTTAAATTATATGAAGAAAGACTTGAATCATATCAAAAGGAAGTCAAAGACCTTTACATGTTAAAAAAGGTCGATGATAAGTCAAACAGAAAAGCTTTTTTGTCAAAAAATAACCGAAAGATCAGTTTAGCAACAGACGACTAAGAAGATAACGAAAAACTTAAAAGAAAAACAAGTGCATAGACTAGTGCATCTAAGAGAAGTCAAACAAAGACTAAATATATTGAAAAGTCATTAAAAACTAAGCCTAAATATGTTTAAAAAGCTGAAAAAATCACAGAATTTGAAGTCAATTAAAAAGTTGATACACCTGAGAAAATTAGTTAAACACCAAAACCTTAAGAAAACCAAAAGACCCTCTAATCTTAAATTGCTTTACAATAGAAAACGACTTAAAAAATAGAATAGGTTAAAAATGTCTAGCCCACTTCGCCAGTAAACAAGACTAAAAAAGCAATTTTCGTTGAAAAACCTGCGCATCTGTGTGTCACAAAAAAACATATAAATGTCAAGGCTTTAGGTAAGCCTACAAAACTTAAGTACGTAGCAAAGACTTAAGAAACTATTCTAGCTTAGAAATCAAAAGAAAAAGTTAGCGAAGAGCTGATGAGCGAAGACTAATGATTGATATGAACTATTTTAAATAGAAATCATTAACTATTGACCCTATCAAATCTTTAAGCGCACAGTTGATTCAAGACCGGATCACACTAGGCAGAGTGTAAATTTTTATTAAAATTGTACTTATATTAGAGAGCAAGGTCAACTAGATAGTCTTCTCTCATGATTTTAGCACTAGAGTAGACTATGAGGGTCGCAGCTACAGAATACGAGAAAACTGATTTGATCCATTTTGCGTTGAAAAGTCGATCCTGCATGGCCATTTCTAGAAACGGGAATTCTATTCTGAAAAGCGTTCTACGAAGAAAGCTACCCGTGATGAGACAAGCACCTATAGTAAGAAAGTAATCAGTGATTTTGCTATGACATATTTTTTTATCAGTGGTCGTCATCTTATGACCATTCCTGATACTCCAGAACATAAGATCTTTTACTAATTTTTGTCTATTTTTATTTATCTGATTAGCCGTCATCGTCTCATACTCCAAAGGGTAGTACACTTGTCGTTTGGCAGGAGTGGCTCTATTATCCACAAAGAAGGTGTATTTGGTATCTCTATCGGTGAGAAAATAGTATGGTTTTTATTTGAGGCGCACGAACATACAACAACAGAAAATTAATAATGGTAAAACTTATACAGACAGACTTATCATATATTATTTAACTTAATTAGAGATTACTTATACGTTATGATTAAAGAAAGAGGAGTCTTTTCGAATCGCTACCTCACCCGCTCTTCCAAATAAAACCTTCAGAATTAAAATAACAAATGCCATAAAAACTAAATCGAACAGCCTTCCAATTATGTTTCCGCCAAGTCTTTTCAAGAAAGACCTTCTTTGAGCATCAGGAAGAAAAAATAAAAAGTTGCATAAGAAGCAAAAAGTTAGCAAATGGCCAAGCTAGAAAGATAAGTCAAAGAAGCAAAAAGTAAATAAAAAAATATTTAGATTAGCTCCGTAAAAACAATAAAGAAATGTTGTAGCGAACAAACTTGTACGACATTCAATTGAAGCAGTTTCAAAGGTAGATAAAAGAAAAAGATTTAATAATCAAAGAGAAGGAAATCGCGATTAGAGATAAAGAGGGTATAATAGGTCAACAAAAGATCATGATAAACGGTCTTTCAAAGAAACTAAGCTAGTAGTCGACATCTGCATCTAGATATCGAGAAACAATCAAAAAATAGATTTTTTGGCTGGCTCATCTTTTCAGCAGAATCAGCTCAAATAAACTTGTCATGTCTGATTTGCTAAACTAAGTTCATGAAATTTTCTCATAGTACGAACCCTATATCTCTGAACTGCAAATCAAGTAGCAACTTTAGTCTCTGGCTCAGGCTTCATCTTTACAAAGTCAGTTACCTTACTCTTCAATAGCTCAATTTTCTCGTCAGCCTCTAAGGTCGTCAGGAATAGGCTCTTGGGTAGATCCTTCAAGACCTGTAGATTCAATGTTTACTGAGGATCTATAGTAACATAACAATGTGCTCAAGATGATGGACGTACAACCACTGATTGAAACATTTAGCAATCTGCAGTGTTATGAGCCTTAATCAGAAACTTCGATTATCAAGATGGAAAGAATAACTAAAAAATTGTTTGAAGACAGCCCTTTATTTAAAGATCAAGAAAAAATATGCGTGTATTAATCAGTTCTCGAGCCGTCTTACTTGAATGTTTACGCATCTAAAGAAGAAAAAAATGAATTTTTACCTTAGTAATAAAATTTTTATCAAAAATAAGAAAAAAGAGATGATAAAAGAAAATAAAATCGTTAAAATGAAAACAAAAATGAAAAGCAGTTAGATTTGCCAATTTAAGTAAAAATAATATAAGATTTTGTACCAGACAGTTCTCAATAAAATTACATAGGGTTGACAAGTGGTAGTCAATTAAAGCTTTTGCGAAAAATAAGGCCAGGTCTTTGGATCGGAGAATTTAATTAAAAAATTGGTTTAGTCAATCAGATGCACTTCTAGATGCCTGCCTTTTGATTTGATTTTAGTCTTAAGCTTTAATCTTTTACATTAAAAACATATCTATAGTTATTTAATAGTAGATTTATGAAGCGACTCGCGATATTCGCCATTTTTTTTGCAATTTCTCTGAGCTTTATTATCAATAAAGACAATTATCTGTATCTGAATAGTTCTTACAGCAGACAGACTGTGTCACTTAGTATGTGTTTTCATTTCAATCAGACCACTACTGTAGAGATACAATCACCCATTATTCAACCTTCAGGAAACCACATAACAGTAGCTAGCTTCAAAGAAGACACCCCTATAGTATTTTAACCAGCTTTTGACAGCAAAAGAGTTGGATACAACAGCTACGGTGATGGATAGCACTGGTTTGGATACAAATATCCTTTGCCGAGTTAAAAAGAAGCTCAGTTCCACAAAATCGTAATGAAAATTACACAAAAAGAGCATTAAACGACTTATGTTTTCTTGTCGCCTATGTTCAGAATGCCTCTGAATGGAATCTTGGTAAGCCCAGTCAATACACTTTATTCTTGCAAAGGCATACTCATATCGTATCTTCACTATTTTGAAGAAACTGACCTCTTTTTGTTTACTAGTTAAAAATCAGCAAGTATAGCTATACAGCAGTCTGCTGACTGGACTTATAAATAAGATTAAGCTTCAGTGACGTTTCTCAGACACAAAAGCAAACGTAATGCTCAGGCCACAATCTTGTATAAAAAACAGCCCCTGACATAGTGTATTCTTAGTCCTTCGTTGCCAAGCAATATTTTGACTTTTTCTCAAGAAAAAGACTCGTATAGTCTGCAAGATTTGCTATAAACTAAGTCTTTAGCCTTAGAATCAGGTTAAACTTAACAAAAAGATATTGAAAAAAAATAAAATCAAAATGGAGATCAAGCTAGCAAACCTTAGTAACTGTGATGTTTGTATGTCTGAAATAGATAGTCATTTTTTGCAAATCTGAGTATTTAATTTGTATAATAAGTGTTGGAAAATGATGCAGAGCCAGGGTGAGTATCACTACCTTTTCAAAGTAGTTCTTGTCGGCAACTCTTGCGTTGGCAAATCCTCAATCGTAGTTCGTTATGCTGATGACGAGTTCAGTTAAGTTTTTTTAGCAACCATAGGAGTAGATTTTCGTTTTAAATCATTTCCGCTTGATGGCAACAAAATCAAGCTACAGATCTGGGATACTGCGGGTCATTAAAGATTCAGAACGATAACAAGTTCATACTATCGAGGTGCACATGCACTCATGATCGTCTTTGATATCGCAGATATTTAATCTTTTCAAGATGCAGTCAACTATTGGTTTGGGTAAGTGAGGGTCTCATGCCCTCCTGAAACTCAGGTTTTACTTGTGGGTAACAAATGCGATCTTGAGGACAGAAGAACGGTCACAAATGCTCAGATCGAAGCCTTTTTAAGTAGTCATCCTCAGGTTCAGTACATTTAGACAAGCGCAAAAACAGCATAGCGGATCTAGTAAGCTTTCCACAGAATTGCTAGAATGCTTGTTTAATCTGCTCAAAAAGCCAATCAAGCAGACGCGCACAAGTATAAAAAGTTAAGGGAATAGGCCGGTACATAGCTACATCGACCTGAAAGCGATAAAGGCAGAGGGAGCTGTTGTGGAGCGTCTTTTTGAATAAGTGATCTTAAGAGTTGTTGTTAATCTACAGATTGAGACCCAAATATTAAAAAACTATACATAAAAACTTCTTTAAAAGTAAATTTTTAGTAAGAGCTACTTTCTGTTAGAACTCTTCCATTTAAAGTCTAAATTCTATTATAGAATGAAGAAAAACTCAAAAATCAAACGAGTATTCTAGTAGAACAACATCGAAAGAGACAACTTTACACTAGTTTTAAGACTCAAACAGAAGGTCGAGGAACTGAATGCCACTATTCAAGCTCAGTAGGATGTTATTGGGTCTTTCAAGAGAGATGTCAAGACAACTAAGATCAACGAAATGGAGATTTAAATACAGCATTTGCAGGACTAAAATTTACGTCTAGTTCATCTGGTAGATCATCTAAAGGCCAGCCATACTCGTCATTCTCCAAGCTCTCTGACAACTAATCTAAATGATGGCACTCTAGGTGTGTATTCCTCACTGTAATCTTTTGATCCTTTGAATAAAAAAAGTCGCCTCGATGTCATTAATGGTAAAAGCACTACTAAAGAAAGTTAATGGAGATGGGACGGCAAGGTAGGTTAAGTATTGCGAGAAAATCAATAACTGAAAAAATAACTGATGGGGTTAAAAGTTAATGAAACTATGTTGAAAAAAAGAAAATCATTGATCAACGATCGAAGTAATATGTTTATATAGAAAAAATTGGTCGACTATGAGAGAGTAGTTCAGAAAAAACTGTAAGCTGAGGCTGAAAACACACTTATGAAAAGTAATATCAAAAGGCTTTAAACGAGAGTTAGGTAGCTCGAGCAAAAGAATCAAGAATTAGCTCTCACTCAGCAATTTCATCCACACAGATGATTTATCAATTTTTTAAAAGTTATTTAGCTTTTCTTTCAAACTATTTTACTTAAATTTAAATATTAAGAAGTCTTTTATAGCTCATTTGAATATTTTGCGCAACCAAGCTCCTAAAATCATAAGAAATAAATAATTTTTACGCTATTTTATTAAATATTTGTTAAAAATTGTAAATTAAAAGAGAATCAATCAGGTTTCTATCATTGTTTCTATCGTTTGATTTCTAAGTTCCAACCATTTTGCAACTGAATCAATGATACTTTGAGCTTGAAGTGGCTCTGTGTTATCAATAAGCAAAGTATGGCTAGAATCGCTGTTTTGCGCACTACTTTTATCGCTATTGAGCCATTCTTCATGTTTTTCATGTATTCTTGTCAGATAGTCAAGTGGAATGCTGCCTTAGCCTTACCTGGATCTTTTGGAGATTCTTTGAGCACAAGTTTATGGCGGGCACCGGATGTATATCACTCCGAAAAGATCGACAATCGAGTTCATTTTTACCAAATGGTCGTAGAATTGCTCGTAAATCGAGTGTTAAGCTTGATCTAGAATCGCCATGTCCTTCATAATGCTTGCAAAAATGTATCGATCAGACAGCAAAGAACGCTATGAAATTCGAATATGATCGCATGCCATCTGACTATACTCGGTCCATTTTTTGAGCCGACTCATGAAAGCATAGATCTGAAAAGTGAATCCCCAGCGAGTTGGGTCCTTATAGTAGAGACTTAGCAGGTCAATGTTTTTATTTTCGCCTACATTTTGCCACTCGGTGAGCGGTTAGTCGAGTATTTGAAGCTGGGGGAAGTTCTATCTGATGATTTTGAGGACAGTTGACTTGCCGCTGCCGATGTTGCCTTCAATTGAAATGAATTGAGGCTGTTCGCTCTTCTTTTTTGGCGCCATCCTAACAACCAATTTACTTATAAACACAATACATTCATTCAGAACTTATACAATAGCATAACCATCTATCATATACAACTTAAAGTAGATTATAAAAGTAAAAGCTATCTTTTAAAATTTTATAGAAAATCTTTGAAAAATGCTTTTTTTAGATGATTTTTTGATTTGTGAATCATGATTAGATTTTTTTTGTTATTTGTAACTTATTAATCTTATGAGTGAACCTGAGGTCAAACTTCGTTAGGTTTTCGACTCTTTCGATACTGATAAAAGCGGTTTTATCGAGCTAAGCTAGCTAAGAAACTTAGCCCAATAGCTGGGAGCTCCCCTACCTGAAGACAAAATCGAAAAAATAGTATAAAAGTTAGATACAAACAAAGATGGAAAAATTTCTTTTGAGGAGTTTTAGTATTGGTGGAAAAATGGTCATCAAGGTGAGCTGGGAAATCTAGTTTTTTTAAAGGCCAAGGCTAACCGTTTGGTATAAAAATTTCAGGCGAGCATGAATTAAAGTGGAGTTGATTTGAATAAGCTGTCCGATTCAAAGTAAATCAACTAGTATAAGATAGAGCTTACGCTTGGCGAGGCAGAAAAAAAACCTATGGGCATTAAAGCTTTAGTCTACAACAACAGTGTACAGTCTGTGGCTGCCATCGCCAAGCTACAAAGACAAGTCAAGTCGCTGGTTCCTGATAACTTTAATTTTGTCTTGGTGCTTAAAAGTGACCAATCTGAGTCAGCCAAGGCTGCTCTCGTTGATATGCTAAACAACTTTTTAAAACAGGAATTTATGCCAATAAAGGTCAACAACTTATAGCAAAATTCACTTGTAAACTTCAGGGCGGAGTCAACAAAATAAAGTATATTGATTCACATTGAGCTGAAAGAACAGCTCTTGAGTATGCTTGATTAACCACTCGGATAATTCGACAACATTAATGGAACGCTAGGCTAGTAATCTTACATTAATTTTGTTTGCAGAATCGCTACTAATTTTGGAATCACCTAACTACTTCAAGAATAAAACATAGTGTAGACACTTCTTAAAGGACTTTCTCTGCAAGCTAGCGTGTAAGTTCCTCTCAAAATGACTAAAAAACTTAGAGAAATTTACGAAACTTATGTTGATGGCTAGGAACAACCTATTTTGATTTTATTAAAACTACTTTTAAACAAGGGAAGATTTAAATTGAAGCTCAGAAGTCCACAAATGGTTGAAAAATTCTATTAAAAATTAGGAATCAAGTAAATACTGAGTGATCTACCTTCATTAAGTGAACTTCTTTCACAACTTTCGATGTTTCCCTAAGTAAAATAAATGAAGAATAACACAGCATCGCCATTCCACCTGATTTACAGAGTTCTTAAGTTTGCTAGAGAATATATTCGCTAATAGGTATTTTTGATTTTATTAAGGTATAAAATTTTAAAGTTAGATTACGATTAATGTTCAGCGAAAGCAGTTTATCGCGCAGTTTTCTATCAAATGCTCCAACGCAGGTCAAATCTATCAGCATGTCTTCAATTAGTTTTGATAGAAAAAACAATAAAATTACAATTATTTATCTGCTTAATTTCTTAAAAGCTAGGCTAATGTCTGGGCGTATTTTTGTCACTAAAGATCAAAATTGTTTGAAAACTGTTTCATTGATAGAATAAAGATCTTAGGCATTAAAAACGCCCAAACAAAAAGAAAGGCTAAGCAAAGTATTGAAAAGAATTAAGAAGCAATATTTTGTTAAAAAATGGATTTTTAGGTTGTAATTACTGCATATCTGAAGTTTGAAGCGGTAAAATAAAGTAAAAAATCTTTTATTTTTGACGATTTAGTGTTATTTGTAATCGGTTTGCTGTTGCTGCTTAAGATGACTCTTATGTTGATTTATTTACTGTTTCTGATTGTATTATTATTGGTGTATGCCTGAACGTAAGGTGTGGACTGCAGAGTAAGACCGAGCGCTTAAGTATTTGGTCTAATAGCGTGGAATAACGAAATGGGCCGATTTGCCTGACATTCTTGAATAATAGTTCCAGATAGCTGGTAGAAACGGCAAACAGTGCCGCGACCGGTAAAAGTATTCTTAAAGATAGGTACCATAATCATCTCGCTGAGCACATCAACAGCAGCAGTTGGTCCAAGTAAGAAGAAGACAAGCTATTCGAGCTACAGGGGCAGCTTGGTAATAAGTGGGCACTCATATCCACTCATCTCCCCGGAAGGCACTTTTTTTACTTATTCAGAACAGATAACACTGTAAAAAATCATTTTTATTCGAAACTGCGCAAAGCACTTCGCAAACTAAATAAAAAAATCAATAAATATTTGCGAAGAGAGTTCAAAGATGTCAAAACTACTATTCTCTATCGCGTGATTGAAACCATATAAACAAAATCAAGAACAGGATAAACAAAAAACAAATTGTTATAGAGCAAATCAAAAACAAAAGAAGAGATTTAGTAGGCAATATAGAATATGATAATCGATTCAGCTTAGTAAAAAATCGAGGTGTAAGAAAAATCTTTAGTTGATGTTTGTTTTCGTAAGTTTTATTAGATACAGGGATTAAAGAAAAACTTCGTTATTATGAATAGGCTGAGTACGAAAGTCTAGCAGAATAGATGAAAGAAGTACGTATAATTGTAGAGGATTTTGTGCTAATCGACGAAACTATAAAAAAATCACCGAGAAAGCAGCCTGCTAATAGCAAAAATGGACAGCGGCTGATCTAAAGTGAACGTAGAATCAAAACAGAGACCGCTTTATAGGCAAGTGTGAGCGGTGAGATATGTAGCAGCATAAATGAAGAAGATAGCTAGTCCTTGAGCAACTATTCAGATCTTTATTCTTCAGGTCAGCTTACACTTTCTGCCTCAAGAAGCAACGGCTCTAAAACTAGATCGAATGCCAGTCTTTTTCATTCAGTTCAGGGCATCGAATCTGAAGATGAGTAAGACAGCATTGAAGAAAAATAGTAAGAAAAAAAGAGTAAACGATTAAACAAAAGCGATTATTTGCTTCACAGAACTGATTATGTATTAAAAAAAAGTTAAAATGCGCTGAAACTGCCTCTGATGAGATCACACCATAAGAGCGCGGTGATTCAACCTTAACCTAAGCAGTAAAGCCAAGGGTCGATCTCGAGCAGTAATTCAGTCAAAGATCAACATATGTGTATCTATATATGTATTCAGATATGTTCGGTTAAGAATCTATTGAAATCACAGTTGTTCTTCCTAGAGACCTGACTATATAAGAAAAAATGGAACTTCAAAATGAAATGTGCTAAATGAAACTATAATAAGATCTTGTAAACGACTTTGCAGGCATGGCCATGGCAAGAATACCCTAACTGAAGCAGGATCTTGATTGGGAGTGATACTCCTGAAATTTTTGTATCGCTCAAGCCGTTCTTTGCTTGATTCTGTTCATTATTACTGCCAAAAATATCAAAATATCATTAAATATTGCATAAAAGTATAGAATATCATAACTATTAGAACTATTTATGATTAAAATTTTGATCAAACTGAGTCTTATCCTTCATCATTGAGGTATTTTGTGAGTACAGCATCGAAGAAATTTTCAATCTAATTTTCACTTACTTTCAGAAAACACATAAGAAAATGTTTTATGACATTCTCCAAATGATGAGAAATGTGAGTGCTATGGCTGTCTTAAATCAATCTGAACAAGTTAAGTACATCATCCCACTCGAATTCTTTTTCAGCACACTACAAATACTTCCACATAAGCTATTATATGATTTCTTCTTCGCTGACGCCCCAGGCTTGACTTAGCTATGACCAGAGTCGCCATTTTTATACACGCACCAGCTCATTTTAGGAGCCTTAAGGTTAATTTCCGTTGTAAATTGTGTTAAGAATCAAATCACTTTTTAAAAAATCTACCTAAAAAACTTAGTCTTAATTTTTTTATTACATATTTTCGTGATTTTTATGTTATTAGTCATTTTTTTGATTGAAAGAATCTTTTTCATTCTCCAAAATATTTTCTTCAAGTTGTGATGTTTATTCTGAAGGATTTTAAATAGTTTCTTGCTCATTTTATACATTAATATCGATGTTTTATGTATTAATATTACAAAGAGGACAGTTGCAAATTTTATCGAATTTAACTTGTAAAGTTTACTGCCTTTTATTCGGATCTACATCAGCAATAAAATCAAGTGAAAGCATCGTCCCTTTAGTTATGTAATTGATCGCGTTAACAATCAAACAACGATTAAGATGCAGGGCTGTGCAGTTAGGCTGACATGAATTTTAGAAATAAAACATATGTGGCCAAACTCCATATCCGTTACTGTCTTCTGGCTTATCTATTCCTTTTTCTTACATGAGGCATCGCTGCATTTTGTTGAAAAGTTCTTTCCTTGGTAAAGGACAGCCTAAGCCTTTGAAATGAGAGTAATAATGCTGTCTTTCTAGCAAAGTTGGATGGCATTTGCAAGGTAGACAGTGTATTGCTTGCTAGTATCCCACGTCAAATAAGTAATACGCTTATACTTGCTGCAAAAATTAACTGAAACAGTCTTTGAACTGTCTTCCACCTTGAATCTGTGAACTTGAACTTGCTTTATATTCTCCGTTAGCGTTGAGCTGAGGCAAAACCTGAAGCTGTCCACTGGCTTACATGTATAGCAAAGGTTTTCCGACAAGCAAAAGTTCATAGCGAGGAATATCTCGTTTGGCGAAATATCTAAGTTCTCCGTCTATCCATCTGCATTATAGACAATCGCTTAGAAATTCGCCTTGAAGGCCTGTACCTCCTAGAAGCAACTACCAAGCAAAGAAGCCACTTTAGTTAGCAGTATAATTAGTGTATCGTTCGTTAATTGTATCGAAATCAGTAGCTGAAACCATGCTTTGAATACGCAAAATCAAAGGTAAAGCCTAACCTAGATTGCGCATTTAAAGTAAGCTATTGATTTTTCGATAGTAGGCTTTACTGTATGTAGGGTCTATAGCCGCAGCTAGCCCAGAATACAAGCAGCAAGAGTTAAAAAGTCTTAGCTAATAGAGACAGGCTGCAGTATTGCTGTAAAGAATGGATCTAACACGTTTGTTAGGGACTAGAAGATGTATTAAAGCTTGTTAGTAGAGATGAGCTGCCTCTATAAATTTTCCAGCTTTAAAGCACGTATTCGCTTTTTCCCTATATTTTTAGCTAACATTTATACAGATATTGCTCACACCATTGCTTACTTCTTTATTTTTTAAGTTACCAGTATTTCTATTCGACTAGCTTTGGATGATAGTGACGTTCTAAAGTGAAGCTACAAAGCTAGGGAGACTACCTTCTTATGCGTTTCTGCGGTAAGGCTGCCCAACTTATATTTTAGCCATCGGAATAAATTTCTACGCTTGCTAGCATTCGTCTTATTAAGAAGGATTGATGATCACAAAAACTGCCATGGTAAACTGCGAAAATTCGTTCAGATTATTTGTCGTTTTTTTATATTAAACATTATCTTTAGATGTATTACTTTTGCTTAAATTTGCTTTACCAATACTACAATTGTGTTTAATTTCGTCATTTTGATTGTTGTTGCACGTATTATCTAAATTATTAGTAAGTAGGCAAATGCAGTGCGGCATTCTTATGACCCTAACAACAGTAGCAAGTATCGAACACTACGGGTTGTATCCAGAATCTATACAGTGAGGATTATTATGTCGATTTTTTATATCAATCTTGCTATCAACCAGCTGCTTATGATCAAATTGAAGTTACTATGCCTATAGAGCAGTGAGCTCGAACTGATTTACTGCAAAAAGATGATTATAGCTATTGGTACATGTCCTGTGACCCTAAATTACCCCATTTTAGATCATCATTTATTTTTATAATAACCTGATTTATTATAATCACCACAGATGGAGGATAAACTTAGCTAATAACAGATATAAAACTTCAGAAAAGCTTTCAGGGCATTCGACAAAAATAATAAGGGCGCAATCACTGTATTATAGCTCAAAGAGGCATTTATTTCGATGGGAGAACTACCTACGCAGCATCAGCTCGACCAAATCATGCAAGAAGTTGATGTCGATGGCAATGGGACTATCTAATTTGAGGAGTTTTTGCTTCTCATGACACAGTAATTTTTATAAAATACAGGTAAACATTGACTTACTTAGGTGGTTTTTGCATTATTTAGGTACAAATACATATAAAGAAAGTAAGCTTAAAGAAAAAGATACGCATTAATAGCTGTATAAGGCTTTCAAAATGTATGACAAAGACGGCGACGGATACATAACAGTAGGAGAGCTCAGGTATGAAATATTATATTCTAGGTAAAAATACATAAAATTTAGAGAACAATTAATTTAGTTGGGCTATTAGATATCCATGAAGTAAGCCTAAGAGATGATAGATAATGTAGATTTTGAAAAAGACAAAGGAATAAGTTTTTAATAGTTCGTTAAAATTGTCATCGGTAAATGATATCAAAAATAATAAAAAAATCTACAAAAACATTTTAATATGCATTTTTTGATCATGCTTAGCTAACTTTTTCTGCCTGCAAAGGAGGGTACAATTTATTGGCGATAGTCCATTCAAGAGGCATAATTTTTCGCGAATATTCTTGAAGTTATAAGATACATGAAGGGCAGTCGAGAAATGCCCAAGTTGAGCTGATTTTTGCTCCTAACATGTAATTCGCCATTAACATACTGGCGATTCCTGAGTGAAGTTCTGTCGAATGAGTGCGAGTAGCCGTTGAAGTATAAAATTCTTGTGCCATCGCTCGTCCTGCAACAATCAAGTTGCTAACCTAACTATTGCTGAAAGCCCGAGCTGGCAAAAAGAAAGGCAAAGGCAGTTTATTAGGAAAAGGGTCATACTGACAGTTATTGATCTAGTGCACATCCATATTGTAGAAACCTAAAGCAAGTCTGTCCGGAAATACAGTCGATGTTAATTTCTGATCAGGCACGAAAATTCCAGTCACGTCTCCTTGTTGCATCATAAAGCCTTTGTAGCCCACAGATCGCCTTCCATCACGAATATAAGGCAAGCGAGTCACACCTGAACAAGTGCCCAAAAATTTACCAGTGGCTTAAAGGGGAAGTTTTGATTGATTTTTGAACCATTCGTGGAATCTTAAAGAACGAGCTTACGCTTACTTGAGAATTGTGTAGTTTATGCCTCCTTTCCAATCATCTACTTTAATTTCGTTTACTGATTGAAAAAGGTAACCGCCTTTGTAGTCATTTCCGGGGCCATTCCAGTTTTGTAGGGTGAGCTCTCCAGGTTTAATATTAAGGCCTCGACCCAAAAGGCGACGGTATCTCCAGACTTGCTCGGCTGAATAGCCTCCCAAAGAAAAGTTATCATCATCTAACATTTTCACTTAGTTAGCAGTTTTTTTATGATTTTTGAGCTCTTAAGCAAATAGATGCTTATTTTTTCTAAAAGAAAAAAATACATCTTTTGAATTTTATATTTTGTTGTCATTTTCAAGCTAATTTTTTTAGTCTTTTTGTAGGTTTTTTTGAGCTGGATACGTCTGATGAAGCCCAAAGACTATGCTTTGTCCACACTTATCCGAATGAATGGTTCCCTGTTGATAAGCGGCTTGAGAAAGTACAAGCAGATCACCATATTGAGTAGCTTATAGAGCAAATTTATTGACCGTCAAGCTAAAATATTTTTTTTCATAATATTCGCTGGAATCACTACTGTACCAGTCGCCTATCCTTGTATCTGCACTTCGACAGTCAAGTTTTTTCTAGGTTCTTGATACCAACCATACTTTGCTTATCATTTTTCCCTTTTTTTCAACTTTTTTTATGATACTGTTGTAGAAAATCGTAAGATTGCCTGCTTTGAGCTTCGGGGCAAGGTATTGCTGTATAATGTTGTTTACACAGTCATACATGAAACAATTTCGACTGACCCAACAGTCTCCAGTGTTACAATATGTCGTCAGATCTCGAAGAAAAGCGTGCAGATTTGCATGGTTGTAAGCAGTAGTTTTGTCTGGATAACCAGCTTGATAGAGCCAGTTGAAATCGATATGCCATACGCCCTCGTCACCCAGTTGTCCTCCTAATCTGTCGGTGGGTTCCACCAGGCATACTTTTGAGGTCGTAGGAGCCACGATAGCTGCTCCCAAAGAAGCCAAAGTTCCTCCACCGATCAAGATGTCGCACTATTGCTGAGCAAACACAAGACTTGTCAAGAAAATGATTAAGATCAGTCTTTGCATATCTGTAGTAAAAAAATATAAATTTAATTTTTTTTTTTTTATAAAAAAAATTAATTTTTTTTAAATAATTTTTAAATAAAGGGGGTGGGGGGGGGGGGGGGGGGTGGTTGGTGGGGGTGGGGGGTGGGGGTGGGGGTGGGGGTGGGGGTTGACAGGGGTGGGGCGGAGGGGTGACAGACACAGGGAGGAGATTGTGAGGGGAGATGTTGGGAGGCATGGAATGACATGTTGGGTGGTTATGTGGCAGGGCCTTTGTCCGTGCACATGTCCCGGGCCCCCCCCCCCTCGCCTGTTCATCCGCTTCTTGTCTCACTCAGGCCCGGGCCGGTGTGCTCACCTCGTGA
>Ga0169931_10006729_pt1 | contig 17238 bp, 14 predicted proteins | sample Kivu_15m_20L_FD_129675 | JGI IMG/M metagenome (GOLD analysis project Ga0169931, IMG submission 129675) | Freshwater microbial communities from Lake Kivu, Western Province, Rwanda to study Microbial Dark Matter (Phase II) - Kivu_15m_20L... | ecosystem: Environmental > Aquatic > Freshwater > Lake...
AGCCTGTGGACGATCCATGGTCATGTGAAGCCAATTCACGCCTTGTTTTCTATATGACAATAAGATCGCTCCGCTTACAGCTGCATACACGCTGGCAGAAATCACTAAAGTCCATGCACAGGCTTTCCAGCCACTACGACGTACCTTCGCTCCGACGCTTAGAAGAAGAAAAGCAAGTGTGGTCAGTACAAGTATCCTGTCCGAAAAATACGAGAAGGTCGCGAGGCTCAGTACGATACCAATCAATAACCTTGCCCCTATGCGGCGAATACCCGTCGATCCTTCAAAGGCGGGTGATAAAAGGGCAGCGACAGTCATTGCGTACAGAACCACCAAGATGTTGTTAATCGCCATGCGAGAAAAAGTAATGAACCATCCGTTACAAGCCGAGTTCATTGCAGTAAAAGTTGGCTGGTGTGATTGCCAATTCATAGAATCTCGTGAAAACGAAAACGGCGATAAGTGCGCCTATAGATACTAAGTAACTAGTTCGTCGGGCTCTTTGAGCTACCGAATCTTCCATCTTAAGCCCCTTCCATGTGTCTTATTTCTACTGGCTAGTGGTTTTTTTGGTACAACTGCACACGAAGCTACCGAATCACTTCGTAGTCAACGAAATGGCGCTGATGAGCTGGCTCAGCTATCTCTACGAGCTCACAAAGTATTGCATTCTTGGTTTATACCGCGCCCTGCAAAAACTGGTAAGCTGTGATAGAAAAACTAGGGAGTTACACACCAGTTTGAATTTTGCTAAGTGTACTCACCATACAGCGCCGATACCAGACTGGTAGAACGTAGTGACTCGATCAGCGCCCAAAACTGATCGCCATACGAAAAATGCCACCACTCGTGACTGAGACGGTGAAAACCAACCCCCTCTAGCAGGCTTCGTAACAGATCTCGATTGTTCGCGTATTCGGCCGCGTCAAGCGTGTGGCGGTGATCGTAATACGAGGGGAGAACCCGCTCAGATGAATCATCGATCGTCGAGCCCATCGAAAGCTCAATCCCGTTGCGGTCAACGATAGTTAGATCGACAGCGGCTCCGGTCGAGTGGGGAGTGGGAAGGTGTGGGTTGTTGCTGGGGCGGGCCCACACTCCGTCTACGACACGCCAGGCAGCCTCACTCTGCTCCTGGCTTAGGTTGCTCGGATCAAAACCCAATTTGTGAGCCTCCTGCTTGTGTATGAGTTCACGCATGTATATCTGAACGCACTTAGGACGAAAGCCATCGAATACCTTGAGACGGGCCCCAGGTAGTATGCTCTGGAGGTTCTCCTGAGCCGCGTTCAGCCGCTCAACTACCTGCTGGCGCAGAAAGAATGGTCCGTAAAGATTGTAGGGAGCTCCAGCCTCGACGTATGCATGAGGGGAGAAAAAGGCCAGTTGATTTGAGAGCGCTTGCAGCGGCTCTTCTGCGTTTCGGATCGGTATGAGCCTTCTAAGCTCTAAGGCTCCTACCAGGTTGTAGTTGTTTTCCAGGTACAGCAGGTCGCGCTCACCGCTTCGGGAGATACTTTGGCGGAGGGTGTCAAGTGTAACGTCTAAAGACAACATGCTGTACCCTGATTGTGATACAGGCAGAGAATTTTTACTAGGTGAGTTTGGTACGTTCAGACTATAACCCTGTCCGCCCCTTACGGCCTACGCAGCCGTCCTGGCGACCACCCCTCGAATCTTGTCTTCAAGGGTCTTCACTACAGACTCCATGCTCCCTGCAGCACGTTGGATAGCCGAGAGGGCCTGCTCTGCGACCGGCGAAAGGCCAGCGCTTGCGTGGGCGACGAAGGCCATCGCCACGATCTCTTGTAAGGGGTTGTTGAGGTCGTTTCTCAGATCAGCGCCTAGTTCTGAGATGGTACGGGTGAGAGGCGAGCTCTCTTGGATCGGCTCGTGTCGATACGAGATCCTTCGAACTTCCACGAAGCGGTAGCCAGGGTGGGATGTCATCTGAGAGCGGGTTGAGTTTAGGTCGCTCAAGATCAGTAGCTCGGGCGGTGGTGACATGAGCTCTAGGAATTCATGCAACTTAGAAAGAGAACCATCAGGTAAATGATCGGTCGAGAGGATCAGATCGATGCTACGTCGCTTGAGGATCCACATCGCAAGGCTTAAGGTCGGAGCAAATAGAATCGTTGAGCCTGGCAGGTTCTCTGTGAGCTGAGCAGTTATTTCGTGGGCGATGGCGTGGCTGGCATTAATCACCAACACGTTACACCCCCCTCTCTGCGCGACCACCTCTCTGGCCACCTCGAACGGCTTACGCTGGTTGTCATCGGTACTCATCCCAACGCGTTGTCGGGCTCTGATTATTCGTACACTCGAGGTCGGCTCGGTATTGTTGACGACTCGATCACAATCAAGGCTAATCGTCTTGCGCTTTAGCAGGGGCGTCTTGGTATCGTACGGCATGAGAACTCCACCACAATCGTAAGTTGGATGCCGCTACCTGCTAGGCCGGTTCTCACCCTGATGAAACCAGCCTCTTCAGCCAACTGTGCTCGTGAGCCTTGTGTCAACTGTTACGAGAGGCCCTTTTTTTACGACGAGACTTGAGGGTCTTACGACGCCGTAGGCTCTTAGGACGTTGCAAAATATGCGGCGTCACGAGCTCTTCATCCTTGCCTTGTAGCTCGAGATTGCTTACGAGGACCGCTGGAGCGATGGTGCTGATCGGAATAAATCCAGACTCGGCACCGCAGAAACCGTTGTCGAGCTCCAAGGTATCACCGACTGCAACGATATTATTAAGCGACTGTAGGGGTGTACCTACGAAGTTAATCCCTCGTACGCACACCTCTCGACCGTTCGGATAGATGAGGGTGGCATAGGAGATCTCACCAGCGAACGCCTGAAAATCGTAGTTGGTGGTGTCTGTCTCCCCGCCGCTCGTTTCGTAGACGATCAAACCGAAAGGTTTTTTCTGGCGTTTAATCTCCTGAACCAACTTCGCTTTGAGGCGGTCAATGGGCTGCCCATTCGAGCCTTCTATGACCGTTACCGCCATGCGGCTGATCGGTCTCTGATGTTGCTTGGTGCGGGCGTGACCGTTCGAATGGAAGCGACCCTTGCGGATAGCTGATCGGGTCGTCAGAAATCCTTTGAGCTCCCCGTCTTTTATAAGGAGTGCGTCCTGAGCGCGTGTTCCTTCGTCATCGTATTCGTATGCGCCGATGCAGGCACGTCCGTTAAACTCCTTGATGCGTGGATCGTCGTGTATCGTGAGCGGTAGGTTGAAGATCTGCTTGCCGTCCTGGTCTTTGAAGGTTTGGCCCTCGCCCGCTGATAGTAGGCGTGATCCTTCAAGTCGGTGTCCAACAGCTTCATGAAAGAGTAGCCCTGCTGGCCCAGGATACAGGAGAACCGGTCCTGAAAAGGCATGGATCTTCTTGGCTCGCGAGAGGCGCATCAGCTGCTGGTACTTCTCAAGCGCCATCTTCTTGAAGGTAGGAAGATCTGGCAGCTCATCTTCTGAGCCGCAGTTGATGACGATCTCTTGCTCCAGGCGTGAGCCCTCCCGGGTTCGCTTGTGAAGGTTGGCTATCAGGGAGAACACCTGAGAGTTCTGAACGATGGTGCTCCCTTCGGTGTTTACGAAGATACGAGTTTCTTGGGAGACATCGAATTCAACCCAACTACCCGATAGTCGGGGTAGTTCAGAGAGCCACAGCGAGGCTCGCTTGCAGAATTTACTCCACTTCTCATAGTCGACGCGGTCAAGGCGTGCCAGGTGCTTGTGCACGGAACGTTTCGTTCGGGAGAAGGAGCGCAGGCCGTGGTTGGGGTCGGGGGTTGAGATACGGCTGGCCTCTTTCTGGTTGTAGTCAGTCAGAGCTTCACGGAATTTACTCTCGAGTAGCTTCCAGATCGTGATACGTAAGCCATCGTAATCTTTGTCATCTATCGGCACGGCGCAGTGCGAGTTCGATTCCAGATCCTCATCGGCTTCCTTGAGGCCACCCTCGACCACCTGGTCGTATTCGTACGATCCAACTCGGAGGTCGCAGTAAACGTTGCGCGAGCGATCACTCTGCGAGCGACACGTGGAGCCACTGCTTGCCCAGGTGTTGAACCAGTCGACATCCTTCAACAAAAATGAGCAGTAGTACGGCTTGGGGAATCCAGGCACTACCATCTTGAGCGCACGGCGAGCATCCTTCTTCAAAATCGGGATCAGGCTTTCTACCGTCGATCGAGTGAGCATACTTATAGATTAGGGCACCCGGGGCCAATTCTCAAATGCCGCGAATTTGCCATAACTACAATAATTACAGATGCTTATGTGCTAATGACTTGGCTTCAATCCGCAAAAAAAATGATACTTTTTATGGTCTCATGTAGGTCAGAAATAGGGCTCACAGGGAGTTATCTGTCCACAGGTTTTCCACAGATTTAGGGGTTATGGGATAAGCTGCTGAAGCCATTTGAGTGTTTTATATAGTAAACAGATGTCTCTAAGTGGGCTCGATCGGTGAGGTCGTCGTTCCGCTAGGTGCGCCTCGACGGGTGCGGAGCAACGATGATTAAAAGGCCTCCAGGGCACGCTTAGAAGTTTGGATTTTGATAGAGTGAGGAGGTGAATATGAACCTTTATTGTGAGGCATCGCATGACGAATCCAATTACCGAGTCACGGAACGCCCCTGAAACGTCGCTCTCAGTGCCGAGTGAGTCAATGTGCGAACTGGCTGTCGAGATGGTGCAAGACCTTGCTCGCACACTTCTGAAAGGGGAGGGTGAGCCCAGTCAGCGCGTAGAAACTACTTATGAGCAGGTTACGCAACTTCTTCTAAAAGCGTTCCCCACACATCGCCCCAATGACATCACCTTTCTGTCTAGTCTTATCAAGACACTCTTTGACCTATCGGCTGAACATGCAGACAGCTATGCCACTGATTTGCTGTGCTCCGATATCGCCGAAGTGAAATTTCAAAATAGACACCTCGGTACCAAGATGGATTTTGTCCACAATCTCCTCATATCGATTCGTCGGATCGGTTTGTTAGCGAATTCGTCTTGTGACGAGGGCTCAGATCGAGACCGTGAGGCTAATGAGAAATTCCTGGTGAATCAACCAAGCGCGCTGATAGAGCTGCTTAGCGATTCAGCAGTTGAATTCTTCCACAAGAGATAATCCAGCTATTCTCATTTGTTTTTCAAAAATGAATCAGAAGAGCTTAGTTAAGCGAAACAAACAGTTTAGAGCTCATACTCCTTAAGCTTATACAGCAAAGCCCGATGGCTTATCTCGAGTATGCGTGCTGCATGGGTGCGGTTTCCGTTGGTCTTCGCGAGCACTTGCCTAATCAGACGGATCTCTAATTCACGGGTGCGTTGTTTGATCGAAAGATTTGAGTCCTCACCGGTGTCGTCATTGTCTGACGGAGGGCTTTGCTCAGACCGTGTATTCTTGAGCATATACTCGGGGAGAACCTCTTGCTCTATATCCTCTCCGTGTGAAAGTACGAGCGCTCTCTCTATGCAGTTTTCAAGCTCTCGAGCGTTGCCACGCCAGGTTTGTGAGAGGAGCAGCTTCATGACGTCAGGTGATACGCGCTTTGGGGCGATACCGAGCCGCTTAGCGTGCTTGCTCAGGAAATGCTCGACTAAGAGGGGAATATCTTCGGGACGCTCTCTGAGGGGTAGAAGGTGTAGAGAGACTACGTTCAGTCGATAGAGGAGATCCTCGCGAAATCGGCCCGCTTGAGCATCGTGCTCGAGGTTGCGTAGCGTTGCTGATATCACGCGTACGTCGATGGGGAGTAATTGCTCGTCTCCGACCCGTCGGATCGACTGCTCCTGGAGGGCCCGTAGGAGTTTTACTTGCAGGTGTAGCGGCAATTCGCCTATCTCGTCGAGAAAAAGGGTCCCACCGGTTGCTTCTTCAAAGAGGCCTTTTTTGTCGCGTGATGCATCGGTAAAAGCACCCTTCTTGTGGCCGAATAGCTCAGACTCCATGAGGTTCTCAGGGATTGCGCCGCAGTTGATCGCCACGAAGGGTTTTCCTCTTCGAGGAGAGTTCTCGTGTATCGCTCGCGCAAGGAGCTCTTTACCGGTGCCGGATTCACCGGTGATCATGACTGTGGTGTTAAAGGGTGCGAGACGCTTTACCGTTTCAAAGACACCTTTGAAGGCATCGCTACGGGCGATGATCTTGTTGAATGAGTAGTGTCCCGAGATCTCCTCTTTAAGGGAGGAGTTCTCGCGCCGGAGCTTTTCATATTCGGTATACTTGTGGAGCTTAAAGATAAGCTCATCGGCGAGGATAGGCTTTGAGATGTAGTCGTATGCGCCGAGCTGAGCTGCTTCGAGGGCTATGCGTGAGTTGCCGTACGCAGTCATCAGGATTACAGGTATTCGCCGCCCTACTCCCTTGAGCAGGTCAAGACCTGAGAGTCCGGGTAGCTTAAGGTCGCTGATGATCAGGTCGTACGAGTTAGCGTTTATGAGTCGCAGGGCATCTTCGGTTGATGTGGCGCTCGTCACTGAATAGCCGGTTGTGCTCAGTACGGCGCACAGCGATCGTCGTACTTCATCGTCGTCGTCGATGACCAAGATTGAGAGCGATATGGTCTCTATTGATATGGCTGTAGTCATCTCTGTTGGGTGATCCACCAGGTAAGTGGGCCATCAAAGTTGCCAACAAGTATCGCCATGATCATCGGTCCATCAAAGATAAAGAACAGAAAGCCTGCGACGAGGTATGGCCCGAATGGAAGGGGTTGAGAGAGGCCCATCCGACGTCCGAGAACTTGAATGATCCCGAAGATCGATCCTACCAATGAGCCGACAAAGATAGTGAGCCATGAGGCTTCCCATCCAAAGAGCGCGCCGACCATGGCGAGAAGCTTTACATCACCTAAACCGAGGCCGTCGCGTTTGCGTACCTTGAGGTAGAACCACCAGATCGCAAGCAACACGCCAGGTCCGGCGAGGAGCCCCATGGCTGACTCGTACGCTGAGGCGGCAAACGGAGGGGCTAGCAGCGGGGTGCCCGTTGAGGCGCTGAATTGATTAAGCAGTACCAGCGCTATACCGATGATCGTGGCGGGATAGGTAATGACGTTCGGTATTATCATGTAGTCGATATCGATGAAGGTGATAACAACGAGCGTGCACAGGAAGATGAAGGCGACAATCGCAGAGAGATTCATGCCGAACTTCCAATAACACAGGGTGCACAGGCAACCTGTAGCAAACTCAATCAGGAAGTAGCGAAAGGGGATCCGAGCCTGACAGAACCCGCACCGCCCGCGCAGCAGGATCCACGAGATAAGCGGTATATTGTGCCACCAAGCGAGCTGTTTTTCGCAGTTAGGGCAGATGGAGCGGGCGGGCGAGGTAATACTCACTGGGTGTTCGAGCACCTTAATTCCTTCACGCTCCGGGGTGTACTTCCCCATGGGGATGCGGTACGCGCACACACCCAAGAAGCTCCCGATAATCGCTCCAAATATGAAACAGGTGATCGAGATAGTAGTGATCGTCGCCATATACCCTCTCCCCCAGGAAGTTTGATTCCGCAAAGAGGTAATACGGACTAACTTTTTTGCATAGTCCTACTTTTGCTGTGCGGTAGCGCTGCTTTACGTGGCAGAGGCGCTCTTCTTTGAAGCGCGGGGCTTCTTGGCTGTTGAAGTGCTCGTAGAGGTCTTCCTGGTTGCAGCTTTGCTCTTGGGAGCGCTTCTACTTCCTCGTCTTCCCTTAGTCGGTGCTTTGGCCGCCCTGGCTGCCAGGAGCGCGACAGCCTCATCAAGGGTCAGTGACTCCGGATCGCCTCCCTGCGGTAGCGATGCATTGATCTCTCCGTCTGTGACGTAGGGGCCGTATCGACCGCTCTTAATGACTATCGGTTTGCTCGATTCGGGGTGCTTGCCGACCTCTTTTAGGGTCTTTGGTTGATTGGCAGCGCGACCACGTGTTCGAGGTTGTTTGAGGAGATCAAGTGCTCGCTCAAGGGTCAGGGCGTATGGGGGTTCATCTGCTGGGATAGTTCTACTTTCAGAGCCGCACCTCACGTAGGGACCGAAGCGCCCGCTCGCAACGGTTATCTCATCGCCGCTCTCTGGATGTTTTCCAAGGATCTTAGGGAGAGATAGAAGTTGTAGGGCGATTTCGAGGGTAACCGACTCTGGCATCATGCCTGGCAGCAGAGATGCCATCCTGGGCTTCTCACCACCCTCCACCATTTCACCGCGCTGCACATACGGGCCAAAGCGGCCCTTCTTGAGGTAGACGGGCTCATTTGTATTCGGATCGGCGCCCAGTGATTCAGGGCCTTTGGCGGCTTCCGCAAGGATGTGCTCTGCCTTCTCGGGGGTGAGCTCGTCGAAGGCTATTGAATCAGGGATGCTGGCACGTGATTCGCCGTTCGAAAGAAACGGCCCATACCGTCCGATACGCACCTCAACGTCGCGATCGTGCGAGTCTTTGCCAAGCCGTATTCCACACACCTCACGTGGGTCGATAGTCTCTTCCCCTTGAGTGACGAGTGACTTTAACCCTGGAGCCGAATCGTGGTCCCCAAAGTAAAAGGTTCGAAGCTTCTCAAGATTATCTTTCTCACCGCGTGAAATAGCATCGAGATCATCTTCAAGGTTGGCAGTGAATTCATAATCGACCAGGTTAGAAAAGTAGTTCTCAAGAAGTCCAGTTACACCGATTGCCAGAAAGCTCGGCACGAGCGCCGATCCCTTCTTAAAGGCGTAGTCTCGCGAGAGCACGACGTCGACTATCGTTGCCCAGGTGCTCGGACGACCGATGCCAAGCTTTTCAAGCTCCTTGATTAAGCTACCTTCAGTATAGCGCGCTGGGGGTTGCGTGGTGTGCTTGAGAGCGTCATAGCCACGAGACTTTACCGTATCGCCTTGCTTCAGGGGTGGAAGATTTCGCTCCTGCTCGGCGAGGTCACCTTCAGGGTCATCTGAGCCTTCGACGTATGCTCGCAAGAAACCGGCAAAGGAGATCGTTTTTCCTGAGGCGCGGAAAATAGCATCCTCTACCGCTATGGAGACTGATACTCGCGTTCCTTCAGCATCGCGCATCTGTGAGGCAAGGGTGCGCTTCCAGATAAGCTCATACAGGCGTACTGCTTCCGAGCCGAGCTTGGCTTGCACGACACTTGGTGGGGTGATCTCTGCTCCAGCAGGACGGATCGCTTCGTGTGCCTCCTGGGCGTTCTTCACCTTTGTTTTGTAGATGCGCGGCTCGTTGTGAAGAAACTCCTTGCCGAATTCGCGCAGGATGTGCGACCGAGTAGCTGCGATCGCCTCCTCAGAGAGTGTCGTTGAATCGGTACGCATGTAGGTAATAAAGCCGTTTTCGTAGAGCGTTTGCGCCACTGCCATGGTGCGCTTTGCACCGAAGCCCAACTTGCGGTTTGCCTCTTGTTGAAGGGTGCTCGTTGTAAAGGGTGGGGAGGGCTTCTGCGTGAAGGGCTTACTCTCGACCTCTTTAACCTTAGGGGTAGCTTGCGCAAGAGATGCTGCGAGCTTCTGCGCTGTCTCGCCATTGAGAAGAATGACGTCGTCTTTTTTAGTGAGCTGTCCTGTCGCCGGATCAAAGTCTTTACCGCCTGCCACCCGCTTGGTACCGAGGTGTGTAAGCTGTGCTTCAAACGGGATAGTTGGGTCGGATGCTGCTTCAAATATCGCTTTGAGGTCCCAGTAGTCAGCCGAGCGGAAGCGAGCTCGTTCGCGCTCTCTCTCTACCAGGAGCCGCATCGCGACACTCTGGACCCTGCCTGCGCTCAGACGTGGGACCATCTTCTTCCAGAGCAGGGGGCTGACAGAGTAACCGTACAGTCGGTCGATTATGCGCCGGGTCTCCTGTGCCTTTACCAGGTTTTCGTCTATCTGACGTGCGTTCTGTAGACTCTCTTCTATGGCCTTCTTAGTGATTTCGTGGAAGACGAGCCGTTTAACGGGAACCTTCGGCTTGAGCTCATCCAGTAGGTGCCAGCTGATCGACTCACCTTCTCTGTCTTCGTCAGTTGCGAGGTATACTTCCGAGGCGTTTTCGATCGCTCTTTTGAGCTCCTTAACTCGTTTCTCCTTGTCGCTAGGGATTATGTAGAGGGCTTTAAAGTTCTCATCGACGTTTACCCCAAGCCGCGACCACTTCTGTTTTTTAAGGGCGGCAGGGATCTCGGCAGCGTTGTTAGGCAGGTCTCGTACGTGACCATAGGAAGCTAACACCTCGAAATCCTTACTTAAGAATTTCTCGATGGTGCGCGCCTTCGTTGGTGATTCTACTATGACAAGTCGCTTTGACATCTTACATCCGCTGCATGATTACAAAGGATTGGCGTCCGATTGCAACCCTTTTGACGAGATATCTCTCGAAATGGATTTAATAAACGCTGTTTGTTCTATGCACTAGGGGTCAGATGTATCTTCCTGCTCTGCTACTCAGGAGGTGGGCTGAGTACTCAATGCGCCGACTGAATCCTGCTGGGCGACCCCTGTTAAGGGGCACAGTGGTGCGACAGAGGTGGCACTTGTTTGTGTCACCTCTGTGTTGTCGCACTCGATTCAAACCGCGTGGCGCTCGGTGAACGTGTGGGATTATGAGCGAGCATCTTCAATGTTACTCACAATCCAGCTTGAGATCGTGGAGCAAAGCGCCTCCGTAGTCCCTTCCTCGGAGAAACAGTGCGTAGCGTTAGGCACCACCTGAATAACTGGATGTCTAGGGTGTGCCTCTCGGTAGCGCTTGCAATACTCCATCTGCTCAGCACGCTCGGCAGCGATTATCTGAACTGGACACGCGACGTTTGCGAACTGCAGATACGAGTCAGGAAAAGACTTGGCATCTTCGATCCAACCTTCGCCTAGGATAATCCGACGGGACCAGTTGAGGTACGATATCTTGTGTTCGGCGTCGTAGGTGTGCCAATCCTTAATGCGATCAGTCGGACGACCGGTCGGATCAATTAAAATGAGCCCTTTTACTGGGGCATCTGCGGCCGCTATCGCCACAGGAGAACCGAGGCTGTGCCCCGCTAATACTATTGTGGAGTAGCCCTCTTTGATGGCATAGGCGAGCACTTCTCTGGTGTCGGAGACATGTTGCCTAATCGTTGAGTTGTGGAATCTCCTCGCGCGCGGCTGGTCCCCGTACTGATTGAAGCGGATGACTGAGAATCCCTCCTCGTTTAACAGCCTCGCGAGACGCACGTGAATGTACTCTTCCATATCACCGGTGAGGCCGTGAACCAACACAACCATCGGGCGCTCCTTGTTGGAGGCGGGGTGAAGGAACCCGTGAATTTCTGCGTTGTCCGATGTGTTTACTACGAATGCTCGTTCCATATTTCAGCCATGATATACATATCAGTTTTTGAGATACAAAGGTTTTGTCTGCAATGGCTTGTCCGGCACACCAGTAGCGGACACACAACCAACCTGACTCCGAGACGGCTGAAGGGCAGGTAGTTATCGCCTCTCCATAATTTCTTCGATCCCGACGCGCCAAGGGACGCACCGCACCCCGTCCTCTGTTCGAGGGTGTGGATCGTTTGTTAAGCAGTAGCGTCGAGTAGCAGGGATCTCCTGTCCTAACGACAGTAGTGAACGAAGGTGATCCCTCCTGACGGCATAGGTTGATTTTATCTCAACGAGGATAAGCTCCCTCTGTGCTAGCCGAAGCACGAGATCAACTTCGACGCCACTCTGAGTGCGAATGTACGAGAACTCATAGTTTCTTCGGTAATACGAATTCAGTCGGTAAAGCTCTTGCATAACCAGAGTTTCAAAGAGCTTTCCGTATCCGTTTTATAGGCCAGACTTCTTTGAGGTCGGTCGGATCGTGTAGACGCAACGGCGGGCTCCAGATGCGATGTGCTCGATGCGTTCCACAGTAACGTCATCTCCGAGCGCTTTTTGGAAGAGCTCTAGTTCGACGTTACACAGTTTTAGGCATTCCTTGGCAGCTGTACAGATCGGGCAGTGGTTCTCAATCAGCACTGTCTGATCATCAATCGTATCGATGCACGCCATATAGCCTTCCTCGGAGCGTAGCTGTGCAAGGCGGTCTAACTTGGCTGATAGCGTTTGACAGCTTTGCAGTTCACGCGAGTAACGCTGCCGCTGCTCGCTTGCTCTGGCATCGAGCACCTGGTCAAGGGCCTGTTCTCCGAGAGCTTTGCGAATCCCCACCAAGATGTCGCGGCTAAGCGCAGCGTGCGAGTTGGGGAAAAAGTTGTCGGCGTCTTCAGTCAGTGCCCAGAGCTTGCTGGGTCGACCCCGAGAGCGGGGGCCTGGCTCTGAACGTACAATGCCCTCGGAAGCAAGGTCGTAGAGCTGTAGCTTTACTGCCATTGGAGTAATGCCAAGCTGCTTTGATAACGCCTGTGAGGACATGGCTCCGGAGGTCTTTAGTAAAGCGAGGATCTCGTTTCTAGTGCTCATGCCGTGGGCGTTCTTACATCTGCCAGAAGATGACAGTACATATCTCCATCTTTCAATAGGTTATGAAATAAAAGCATTTTTTGAAAGTTTTTTCTTTACAAAGCAGGTGTGGGTGGATATTTAGAAAGAAATTACTTTCGTAAAGGGGGTCTATGCTAACAATTATCTCTAGTAGTCTTAACTCGGGTAGTAACTCAAGGATCTTAGCTAAGGAGGCGCTGCAAGCCGCGCGACAGCTCTCAATCGAGGCTCGGGTAATCGACCTACGGGACTTCCCTTTTACGCTTTGTGATGGCGATGAGAGTTTTAATCATCCAAAAGTGGCAGAGCTCACCACGCTGCTTAGGGAGGCAAGTGCCGTAATCTTGGCTTCACCGATCTACAACTATGACGTGTCAGCGGCTCTTAAAAACATGATTGAGCACGTTGGTAGCGAACTCACAGACAAGGTCGTCGGCTTCATGGGCGCTGCCGGAGGGCAGCGTTCGTATATGTCACCACTTCAATTTCTAAACAGTTTGATGCTCGATTTTCGCTCGCTCATAGTCCCGCGATTTGTGTACGCGAGTGGAGATGGATTCAAAGATGGAGTCATAGCAGAGGAGGGGCTTAGTAAGAGGATTGAGGAGCTCGTTATATACACGCATCAGCTTTCTGAGGCGATAAAGCTGCGAAGCTAGGAGAGGACATGAAGCCATAGAGAATTCGAGAGGTCTTGCCAGCAACATAACCAGATTTTCTATGCTTCTCACCTTCGCTGCGCCCCCGCGCTCTTTGTTCACGTAGCCGCCTGAGCAATCGATCTCTCTCGTTTAAGGGCAAATCAATAGCCTCCTTGTAAAATACGCCGCGGGGGTACTCCCACAAAATTTCGAAGCGCCCGAAACCTTAATTTCTCGCGCAAACGAGGATCATTTAGTAGCCTCTCGTGTTGAAAGTGGACGAGGAAGAGGAATGGGACAGGACAAGGTGCTCGCGAGCGATAGGCCAACGTTTGAGGGGTTCCTAGACTTGGTAGAGGATGGGTGGGTGCATGGATGGGCGTACGACCCTGCGCATCCATCGCAGCGTGTTGAGGTAGCGATCATAGTCGATGGTGAGCGGGTAGTTTCCGGTCGCGCCGACAGATACCGTGCTGACCTCGATCGCTTGGGTAAGGGAGACGGTCACTGCGCTTTTCAATTCGAAGTGCCTCAGCGCTTTCGGGATGGAGTATCGAGAACCTTAAGAGTGGTCTACCGAGATAATGGGGCAGATCTCTCCGGAAGTCCGCGCTCCGTTGAGATTGGGTCGTGCTCGGTGGCAACTAGGCTATCAGAGTATACCAGGGGCGTTGGATACCGAAGTCGCTTTGGTGGACTGTGGACCGATCTCGACTCTGCAGCAGAGCTCGTTGATGGAAAACGGGCACTTGGGTGGATTTCAGAAGAGGAGAGCGAATTGCTAAGAACTTGGGTGCGAGATGGCTTCGTGGTCATCCCTCGAGCTATCTCCCATGAGTTGATTGACGCACTCGATCTCGAGGTAGAACAGATATGGTCGGGTTCCTCGCCGCATCGATGTTTAGTCGAGTTTTGGGACGGTGGTGTTCGAACTGAAAAGCCTGCGGGGCCGGCCTTCAAGGATAAAGCAGTTAAGCTTCTTGATCTTCATAGTGTGAGTGATATCGCACGTCAACTCATCTTCTCGAAGCGTATTGAGCGATTCCTCACGCTGCTTTTTGAGAGGCCAGCGCTGGCAACGCAAACGCTCTACTTTCGATGGGGTTCTCGGCAAGAGATGCATCAAGACAGTGCTTTTGTGAAGATGTCGTCACCACTTCAATTTGCAGCTTCCTGGATTGCGCTGGAGGATATCTCCCCTGACACGGGAGAGCTCGAGTACTATGTGGGTAGTCATCGTCTCGAGGATTATCTCTTTGAGGGCGCCTCAAAGTGGATGCCTGCTAATTCCGGTGAGTATCGGTCTTATGTTGACTCGCTGCATAAGCGCAGCTCAGAGCGCGGATTTAAACGTGAGCGCTTCTTGGCCAAGAAGGGCGATGTATTGTTGTGGAGCGCTGATCTTGCTCATGGTGGGAGCAGCTATATCGATCGAGGCATTACGCGCAAGAGTTTGGTAACACATTACTGCCCCGTATCGTGTAATCCGATATACGGATTAAATGCCCCAAGTATACCGCGATACCGGTTCTCAGATGGCGCGTACTATACCGCTGCGATGCGTGGCTGAGGTAGGCCGCTGCATGGGGCGACTCTTAACGCATCCTTGCGTAGCCCTGCCGTACGTTCGTTGTACTCCTGATCTCGCCAACCGAGATAGCAGCACTAGCCCTTCATGCTTGCGTCGTATTTGACGGAGCACCCGTACGGCTCAGTCGATGAGGTTTGTACCTTACCGCCTGATTTAAGCTCCTGTATCGCCTTGAGGACGTAGTTCGTTGATGAAGCGATATCGCTCGGGGCAGTTGATGGTGTGCTGTCGATCGCTCCTGCGTATGCCAAAACTCCCTGTGCATCGATAACAAAGAGGTGCGGAGTCGTACGCGCGCCATACGATCTGCCCACGGCACCCTGCGGATCGAGAAGCAGGGCGGTGCTCGCAACCCCGAGCTTGGTCTGCATACCGCTAGCTTGAGCAGGATCGATGTAGCCCTGCTTCCCGGCAGCAGAGGAGTTTATGGTCAACCAGATATCTCCGCCCTCTACGACCTTCTTTTGTAGCTTAGCCATATCTCCATTTTTATAAAACTTCTTCACGAAGGGGCATTCCGGATTGAACCATTCGAGTACGATGTTCTTGCCCTTGTACTTGGAGAGCGCGTGTTTTACCCCCTCGGTGTCAACCGCTTCAAATTCAGGTGCGGGTGCTCCGACAATTGCAGGTTCCGCTGCCGCGTCTCGGGAAAGGCGAGCGATACCGGCGAGTATAACGATCAGCGTGAGGTGTTTAAGTTTCATAGGATTCCTAAAAATTACTGAGTCTTCCCCGTGGAGGGGCTTAGTACCGGGAGCATTCACTACCAACCGGGTTGAAAGCTATATGAACACGGAGCGTACCCGATCGTGTATCGCGGCTCAGCCAAAAGAACAAGAGTCGGAGCGCTTCCTTACGCTGTTCACACGCTCAACCAGTGAACAGGAACCAAAATTACGAGCAAGCGCCGCTCTTTAACTCTTTCTCATCACCCTGGTCGTTATAAATCTCCCCAGACAACATCGAATCTCCATCAAACACGAACCTCCCTTCAAAGGTTTCGCTACGCACAAGATAAGGGAACCACTCCCGATCGTCAGCCCACATCCGGTCAAACGGCACGGATTCAATTGCACTCCAGAACGGGATTGCTTCAGCGCTTTGCTCTGGTTCACCTGTGTGCGCGTCAGCTCGAAACACCCAACATTCGAGGTGATAGCCGTGGACGAAAGCGAACTTGAGTCGACCTATCCTAGAGAGCTCAAGGGGGGTAACCGAGATCTCCTCCTGCAGTTCGCGTACGGCAGCCTGCTCGGGGGTTTCACCAACTTCGAGTCTACCGCCGGGTCCGTTGACCTTGCCTGCGCCAAGACCTCGGAGCTTCTCGATTAGGAGCACTTCGCACCCCCTGAATACAAAGCATAGAACAGCTACTTCGTCAGGTTTCCACTGAGACCAGTCGACTTGCATATAATTACACCCACTAGCGCATTCCGGCGCGGATATGTATACCGAGGGTATTACACCAATGAACGTAGAACCGCCCTTGAACCATTCCGCTCGTCGGATAAATTACCTGGCAGCTGGACTAAAAGCCACTAAGTACCTTGAGGTAGGTGTGGCAAAGGGAAGAACATTCTTTGGCGTGAAGGTCGAATACAAGGTTGCGGTAGATCCCAAGTTTCAGTTTGACCTAACCCAACATCGGTCCGATTCAATCCGATTCTTTGAGGTAGTATCCGACCGATACTTTGTCGAGCAGGCTGGAGTTGAAAGATTTGACATTATTTTCCTTGATGGTCTCCATACGTTTGAGCAGACGTTGAGAGATTTCTGCAATTCGCTTTCATTCAGTCATGACCGGACAGTATGGGTCATCGATGATACGCTTCCGAGCGACGTCTACAGCACAATCAGAGATGAGCGCAAAGCACTTGAGGCGCGTAAAGATGCAGGCGGTCAAGGGTTGTCATGGCATGGAGATGTCTTCAAGACGATATTCGCAGTACACGATTTCTTTCCCTGTTTTAGTTACTGCACGCTTTCAACTAATGGTAATCCTCAGACCCTGATTTGGAGGAAGCCACGACGAGATTTCCGCCCTAAATATGACAATCTCGAGCTTATCTCTCGATTGAGCTATTTTGATCTTAAGGAGAATGGCTCCATCCTAGGGCTGATAACAGAGGAGGAGGGATTGGCGCTCGCTATCGCCGAACTGACATAAGCTGGTGCATCAACGAGAGTGTCACGGCCTCATGAAATTAGTGTGAGTGATAGGCCTGGTGGGTGTGATTGACTATGAACGTACCCGCATGGAAAGTCACTGCCGCTGAGCACACTGTGGTGATGATGAACTCAAGCGCAAGGCGGTGCACGTCAAGCTGTTCGCAAGGAAACATAGGACTAGCTTTCGACCGAGCGTATATAAAGTTGCTAGCTCAGCAGTGTTCGCCTGATCTAGGAATGAAAACTCCAACTTGAGCCGTAGAAGACAACAAACTTCTATGTGGTGTCGGGCAAGCTTTCGTTGTTGAACTTTGCTTAATCGACATTCGCTCCCTTGGTAGTCGTTAAGACTACCCAAGTCCTCTAAGCCGCCTGTTTGATATTTTTTTAAGGTAGTTAGTGACG
>Ga0169931_10006730_pt1 | contig 17237 bp, 14 predicted proteins | sample Kivu_15m_20L_FD_129675 | JGI IMG/M metagenome (GOLD analysis project Ga0169931, IMG submission 129675) | Freshwater microbial communities from Lake Kivu, Western Province, Rwanda to study Microbial Dark Matter (Phase II) - Kivu_15m_20L... | ecosystem: Environmental > Aquatic > Freshwater > Lake...
CGCGACTGCCAACGGACCGGAGGATGCTCGTCGAGGGGGTCATCAGGAGCAGGACCAAGTGAAGAGGGAAGTGGGCGGGGGGTGGCAATCTGCACGCTCAAACACCACTATACCGCGCCCGACCCCCAATCGGCAAAGACGCTGGTCCCTTAAAGATCTTTTCTCCCCAAACCCTCTGCCACCTTGCGAACGACCGCCCCGACCGCCGCCGTATCCATACGACGGAATCGATTCCCTTGGCTGCAGCGTTGATCGCAGAGGTTGAGTTCCGAAGAGGGATCGATCGAACCATCGGTCACCGCGATCGAAGGCCCCACATGAACGGACGAACAACCAGTCTGCTGCAGCAGCGGCAGGAGGTGGTCAGCACGAATCCCACCACCGGGCATGATCTCCAGTCGACCCGCCGCAGCACGCACGAGCTGAGCGAGCTGCGGGGTCCCTTCGATTGCTCGCGGGGCGCCCCCGGAGGTGAGGAGACGACCAAAGCCCAAGTCGATGAGTTGCTCGAGGGCAACGGCGGCATCGGGAAGAAAATCAAAGGCGCGATGGAAAACCGTTGTCCGTCCCGCTGCCGCGGCAATCAGTGCCGCGTTCCGGTGGCGATCTATTTGACCTTCGCCATCCAGGACCGCAAAGACGATCCCCTGAACACCTGCAGCGAGCAATCGATCGACGTCGCGGTGCATCGCACGAAGTTCCTGGGTGTCATAAAAAAAACCACCGGCACGCGGTCGAATCATCGCCATGATGGGGATCGAAACCGCTTCCAAACACGTTTCGACCAACCCCAGCGATGGCGTCAGGCCCCCCAATTCCAAAGCCCCGCAGAGCTCGATCCGATCGGCTCCGGCGGCTTCCGCGGCAATCGCTTCTGCGGTGCTGCTGACGCATACTTCGACGATTATTTTGGTCATGACGGGAGGGAAAGAGCGGCGGCAAAGAGCAGCAAATCGCCTCGTCGACGAGCAAAATCCAGAACGGGTTGCTTGTGGTGCGCTTTCTCGGCCAGCTCGATCAGCAGCGGGGCGACGCGCTGGGCTGGGATGTCGGCCGGCATCATCTGCACCGCCGCCTCCAAGGCTTCTCCGGCTCGCCCGAGACGGTCCAGTAGATCGACATAGACTTCGATCGCTCCGGTCCCATTTTCGGTCGCGTCGATTTCCGTTGCCTTCCGCTGGAAATAGGAGACCGCTTGCGGAATCCCGCGTCCCCGAATCGCCCCAAAGAAGAGCGCGTGGGCGGGATAAAAATCGAGAAACGGTTCCTCCCCGGCATACTGATACTGGGGATGGAGCCTCCGTCCATATTCGACCAGCTCACAGAGCTTGGCGATCTGCTCCGGCTGCTCGAGGACGCGGCCAATGCGGACCGTCGACGCGAGATGGGTCGTATCGATATGGTACGCACCCCCAGTGAGAAGATCCGGATATTGCTTCAGCAGCTCCTCCACCGACCCTAGCGGGGCGCTGCTCGGAGAGCGGCGCTGCAGATCAGCGACGATCGAAGCCTGCAATTCGCGATAGACATGATCGAGGAGCAATCCGGCGGCGAGCCGCTGCTCGCGGTAATGGCGGTGGGCGACGGCTTGGTCGAAAGCGGTGATGCTGTTGCAGGTCCCGCGGTGCTGCAGGAGAAGGCCATAACCGAGTTCGATATCGACTCCTTCGTGGAGCGCGACCTGGATCAGATCGTCGAGACTCTCGTCGTTGGCACTCACCTGACGGAGGAGATGCGCCGCAGCCGCCGTATCGCCCGTGGGACGAAAATACATCCAACCCTCACGAATCCGTCCACCACGAATGAGCATCGTGCCGACCTCGCGGCAGGCACCCAGCAACGCCTTTTCAAGCTCCCGTTCGATCTCTTCCGGTCGTGGCTGACCCTCCTCCTGACCCAGGATCGGCAAGCCGAGACGGACACGAATCTGCATCTTCAGCGCTTCAAACAATTCGTGCGGCATCTGCTGGCGACGATACGTCTTGACCAACGTCTCGATCATCGCCACCGGATCGCCCGCCGAATCGCTCAACTGCAAGAATGGATCACCAGAATTCGACATCGAGATCCTCGACTTTCAGGCTCAAGGGAGCGACGACGTGGGGGGAAGATCGCGATCATCGGCGGAGTCGTTTTCGCTTTCGTTTTCGCTTTCGCTTTCGGTCCCTGCAGCGGCCGCTCCATCATCCGGCGAACTCACCGGCGGCGTCTCGGCTGGAGCCTCGTTCCCCGGAGCCTCGTTCCCCGGAGCCTCGTTCCCCGGAGCCTCGTTCCCCGGAGCCTCGTTCCCCGGAGCTGTAGGTTCTGCTCCGGCGGCCCCTTCGGCTCCCTCGAGGGGACCTAGGAGCTTCGCAACAGCCGGATTGACATGGGTTTGATAAGTAAAACCGATCGTCTCCCCGGCATCGACGAATCGCTGGACTTCATTCCCCTGGGCATCAAAGAGGATCACGGCAGGAATGGAGTCAATCTCCAGCGCCGCGTAGACATCATCGCTGGGGGTCGTGCAGAGCAAGTTCTTCAGTGTCGAGCCTTGGGCCCGCAGAAAGCGATGGACCGAAGTGAAGTAACTGGCTGGAGGTTTGGATTTGCGACCATCGAATTCGATATTCGCAGAAATACACTGGAGCCGATCGCCATAATCTTCATGCAATTTGACAAGGCCGGGATATTCGCGGAGGCATGGGTCGCAGCTGAGCGACCAAACATCGAGAACGACGGGTCGACCGGCGGTCTTGGCGGCATGAAGAATCTCTTCCCAGCTGCTCAGCTCGAGCACCACACTGTTGTCTTCGAGGGGGACATTCGGGGCATCCTGCGCGGTGACCTCCCGACTTGGAACCGTAACATCCCCCGACAACTGGGCAGGCCTCCCGATCGGCTGGACCACTTCGGGCGCAGTGACGGTCTGGACCCCGACGGACCTCTCGGCACTCGCAAAACCCTCGAAGGGGGGATGATTGTCCGGAACCCTGCTCGTCTGTTCCTCGGGTTTCTGACGGCAACCCGAGACAGCACATGGCAGGATCATCGTCAGAAGGACCAGCGCGGCGTGGGGCACCGCGCGTGAGAACGAGCAGCAACAAGAAACCGCAGACGGGGAAATCCGCGGGAAATTCGTCTGGAAATTCGAGAGGAAATGCGAAGCGAAGTCGGCTAAATTAGAGGGGAAGAGCGAGGGGAACATTGGTGGTTACCTCGGGGAAATCCGGCAGGGAATCCGCACGCCGCGTGGAATGTAGAATATCGGCTGGACCCCAAAGACGATACCCGTTCTGTTTTTGACGAGCGAGGTGTCGGTCGCGATCGATAAAAAAGCTCCCTCGATCGCGGTACCCTCGCAAAACACTTCTTCCTGCATTTGTGCGAACGTGACTGCCGTGGCTGACGAATCGACAATCGAGCTGATCCGCAAAGCAAAACAGGGAGAGGGGGAATTTTTAGGGAAATTGCTCGAGCAGTATCGTGGGTATTTGCTGATGCTGGCGCATCGCTACCTGGACGCACGCCTGCGTCGCCGTATCGACCCGACGGACATCGTCCAGCATACTTACCTCGAAGCGCAGCGGGATTTGGGGGGGTTTCGTGGTGAATCGGCGGGCGAATTTGCGGGCTGGCTCCGCAACATTTTAAAAAACAATGTTGCCACCGCCGTTGCCAGGCATATTGCCGCTCAGAAGCGTTCGGTGGGTCGCGAGGCGAACCTCGGCAGCGACTCGGCGGCCGCCCATCTTTTCGCTCAAGTTCCGGGGAGCATTTCCAGCCCGAGCCGGAAAGTGATCCGCGAAGAGACACTGCTGGCCATGCTTGACGCCCTAACCCATCTTCCTGAGACGCAGGCCGAGGCGGTTCGTTTACGATATATCGAGGGATTGAGCCTTGCCGAAATCTGCGATCGGATGGGGAAGAGCGAAACAGCGGCTGCGGGACTCTTGAAGCGCGGACTGAGTCGGTTGCGGGAGATACTCACCGAGTAAGGGCGTATGGGGGACGAAGCGGAACCGCACTTTGGGGATGAGAGAGGGATGGAGAATGAACCCCTCGATGCGGCATTCGCGGCATATCTCCGCATTTGTGATGCGGGGGATCGCGAAGCGCGCGACGCCTTTCTCGCGCGTTTTCCGGAGCTTGCGGCAGAGCTGCGGCAATTGATGACGACCGCTGATTTGCTGGAGAATTTTCTCACGCGCAACCAGCTTCCTAGGGGCCCGCAGCCGGAGGATACGATCGCGATCGATCCAGCCGCGACTGGACGCCCGCCACTGGATCGCGACCAAACACTGGTGATGAGCCGGCAAGCTTGGAATGCGATGGAAAGCGATATCGGCCCGCCGCTCCCTTTTGATTTGGGAGATTATCGTCTGCAGCGTGTGCTCGGCCAGGGAGGGATGGGGATCGTCTATCTCGCGACCCAACAGAGCCTCGACCGCCAAGTTGCCGTGAAAATGATTCGCTCCGGAGTGTTTGCAGGGGAAGACGAGCTGCGGCGTTTTCGCTCCGAAGCCCGCGCGGCGGGGCGATTGAATCATCCGAATATTGTCGGTGTCCATCATTTTGGTTACATCGATGGGCACCACTTCTTTTCGATGGACTATATTCCGGGAACGGACCTCGCGCAAAAGATCAGTCACGGACCACTCCCTCCACGACTCGCCGCGCGGTATGTCCGCGATTGTGCGCTCGCAGTCCATTACGCGCATCAAAATGGAATCCTCCACCGCGATCTGAAGCCTGCGAATGTTTTGATTGATCAAGAGGATCATGTTCGCCTGACCGATTTTGGGCTCGCCAAATACACCGATGGAGAAAGCAGTCTGACCGGGAGCGGAGCGATCGTCGGAACACCCAGCTACATGGCTCCGGAGCAGGCCAGTGGCGAAAAGGATCGCGTCGATTCCCGCTCGGACGTCTATTCGCTCGGCGCGGTTCTCTTTGCGCTCCTCTGCGGTCGGCCACCGTTTCAGGGAGAGACGGCGATGCAGACCTTTATGCAGGTCCTCCATCGCCCTCCGCCGTCGCTCCGCGAGCTCCATCCCCAGATTCCGATTGAGCTCGAATCGATCGCGGAAAAATGTCTGCAAAAGGAACCCCAGCGTCGATATGCCAGCGGTCGCGAACTGGCCGACGACCTCGAACGTTTTCTCGAAGGGAGGATGGTCCATGCCAAGCCGCGGTGGTGGCTTGATCGGTCGCGGGAATGGTTTGCCGATGTGCCGATCGTTGCTGCCCTCAGTGGTCGGCGAATGCTCGCTGCGAGTGCGACCCAGCGCCGCTTTCAGTCGGCCTGCCTCCTTCTTCTTGTCACCCTTCCGCTCCTCTTGGTTTCCGCGGCCCTGATCGAACGCTGGAACCGGAGTCGGATGCCCGGATTTGTTCGTATTGCCGGTGGTATCGATGGGGGTTTGTATGACGAACTTTCCGAGGAGCTCGCGCTGCGGATCTCTCGCAAAGCTGGGGTCGATGCGATCGTTGTCGACTCGGATGGTTCCCGCGACAACCATGGCAAACTGGTCGACCAGGCTGTCGATTTAGCCCCCTTGCAAATCACCACACTGCGTGACGAAGACCTCTGCGTGGTCGCTCCGCTGTTTTTTGAAATCGTCCATGTGCTCGTCCCCCGCGACGCGGCGATGGATTCGATCGCCCAGCTCCGCGGTGGCTCGATCGCCGTCGGACCTGAGGGGAGCGGATCTCGGCTGGTGACGGAATTTCTCCTCGAGTCCTTTTCGCTCCAGCGGACCGATGTCGAATTGATCGTCCATTCGTGGGACCAGCTGGACCAGGCGTCGCTCAATGCCGATGCAATCATCGTCTGCATTGGCAAGGGGAACCGAATCGTCCAGCAGCTCCTGAGCGAGCATGGTTATCGCTTGCTTTCGATCCCCGAAGCACTTGAAGTGGCCGCCGAACACCCCGCACTCCGTTCGTTTCGGATCGCGGCGAGCGATTATCCGGCGGGGAAGCTTCCTCCCGAGGGGATCTTGTCGGTGGGACTGCCATCGTTTTTAGCGACACGCACGGAAACCCCTGCGGCGCTTGTCCGCGTCGCGCTGGAGGCGATCTATGCCGATCCGCCACTTTCGGCCCAGCTCATTCCGCGGCGGAGCGCTGCGGAATTTCAGGGACTGCAATTCCATCCTGCGGCACGCGATTTCTTTTATCCCTAATCCCGCTCCGCCGGCGTCAATTGCCACCTGGGGGTGACTGGCGCAGTGGCAGGCACTCATGCTGATCGGGGGACACTCGAGCCCCCTGCGGCACGACCTACGACCAAAGACGCATTGTGCCCTCCGAAGCCAAAGCTGTTGGAAAGGATGTGCTCGACGGCGTGCGGGCGTGCCCGATGGGGAACATAATCGAGATCGCAACCTTCACCAGGTTCCTCCAGGTTGATCGTCGGGGGGATTCGCTGGTCCTCAAGCGCAAGAATCGCGACGGCCAATTCGACTGCTCCGCTCGCCCCGAGCAAGTGCCCGAGTTGGCTTTTCGTGCTGCTGAGCGGTGGACATTTTTCGGAGGGACCGAACACGGCGTGGACCGCCCGCGTCTCGGCGAGATCCCCCTGCGGCGTGCTCGTCCCATGCGCATTGATATAGTCGATATCGTCGGGCGTCAGCCCTGCATCCGCAATTGCTTTCCGCATCGCCATCGCGGCTCCCGCGCCATCTTCGCGTGGGGAAGTAATGTGATATCCATCGCTGCTGATTCCTCCCCCCATGAGTCGCGCCCGTGGGGAGCGACCATGGCGGGCCGCATGGGCCGCGGACTCAAGGACGAAAACCGCTGCTCCCTCGGCCATCACAAATCCATCCCGTTGCCGGTCCCAAGGACGTGAGGCGCTCGCCGGATTGTCACTGCGCATCGACAGCGCGCTCATCCGCGCAAAACCACTGATCGTCGTCGGAACAATCGCCGCTTCCGCTCCCCCGGCCAGCATCAGATCCGCCTCACCCCCGCGAATCATTCGCAGCGCATCGATGATCGAATGATTTGCCGATGCACAAGCCGTCACCACGCAGGTCGTCGGTCCACGGAATCCATACTCGATCGAGATCAAACCACTGGCGGTGTTGACCAGCATCTTCGGGATCATGAACGGGGAGACTCGTCGCGAGCCCGATTCGAGCAGCCGCACATGCTGCTCCTCATATTCCTCAATCCCACCAATCGCGCTGCCCAGAGCCACGCCACAACGATCCAGATCGAGCGTCCCTGTGTCGATCCCCGCCGAAAGCATCGCTTGATGGGCGGACCAGAGCGCAAACTGGCTGTAACGATCGAGCCGCCTCCGGTCCTTACTGTCGAAACGCGACGCGCTGGTTTCTTCCCAGCCGCGAACCTCACCAGCAATATGTACTGGCAAGTCCGCCGCCGAAAACCGCTCGATCGGACGTACTCCGCTTGCCCCCGCCACGATCTGATCCCAAAACGATACGACCTCGCAACCCAGCGGCGTCGCCAGCCCAATTCCCGTCACCACCACATCCGATTTTCCCGCCATCAACCTTCACCTTTGCCGCACCGCGACATCTTTTCCGACACTAGTAAAAACGAATCTCGCCTCGTTCGAGCGCATCGAGAAATTGCGGGAGACTTGGCAGGCGATCGGCGGACCGTCGCAATTGGTCTGCGTCCATCCACATCGCCTCGGCCACCTCGGCCGGATTGGGAATCGGGTGGATGTGGGGGGGAATCGTCGCCGACCACCAACCCAGAGGGGTTCCCGAGGGGGTGACGCTGCTCCAAATCCGCAGCACCGGCTCGATTTCCAAAGCCAGTTCTTCGCGCATCTCGCGAATCAGGGCTTGGCTTTCCGTCTCCCCCGCTTCGATTCCTCCGCCCGGAAAACAAATCAACCCAGGCGCGACAACATGCATCGATCGGCGGATGACCAGAAACCGCTCTTCGCGACGAATCACTGCCACCACACCGCGCCTGCCGCTTCGCTCTTTGCTCATGCTCAAACCGTTCAGACTCGAACCGTTCTCAAGGGAGTAGTCTCGGCTCGCAAATTTGTGTTCACTATTGTTCACATCGATCCTCTTATTCACAAGAGTTGTCGCGCCGAAAAGTCGGCTGGAGATCGCTTGCTGTGTCTTCCTCTGCTGAAAAAATCGCTGCCATCATCCAGGCCGATCGCGCATCACGTTTTGCGCTCGACGTCGTCCAGACGCTTCGCAGCGCCGGGTTTACCGCCTTGCTGGCGGGGGGATGTGTTCGCGACGCGCTCATTGGGCGCGCACCAAAGGACTACGACGTCGCCACCAATGCCCATCCGGATGAAGTGCTTAAAGTCTTCGGCCATCGTCGCGCGCTGGGGGTCGGGGCTGCGTTCGGCGTGATTTGTATTCATGACCATCATCCGCAGCACCATCAGCACGTGGAAGTCGCCACCTTTCGCAGCGATGGACCGTACACCGATGGCCGCCGACCAGACCACGTTCGATACAGCTCGCCAGAAGAAGATGCCGCGCGCCGCGATTTCACAATCAATGGGCTGTTCTTTGATCCCTTGGCCGGGACCTTGATCGATTTTGTGGGGGGATGCGACGATCTTGAGAAGAGTCAGATCCGGGCAATCGGCGACCCATTCCTTCGATTTCACGAAGACAAGCTCCGTTTGCTCCGCGCGATCCGCTTTGCGACCAGCTACGATTTCGAGATCGAATCGAAAACATGGGAGGCGATCGTCTCCTTGGCAGCGGGGGTCACCGTCTGCAGTGGTGAACGGATAGGGGCCGAGATGCGGCGGCTCCTGACCGACCCCCATGCCGACCGCGGAGTTCGTTTGCTGTGCACCAGCCGCCTGGCCGCGGCGATCATGCCCGCGGTCGCGGCGAGCCTCGAAGACGAAATGACTTTTCTGCGGCTCAGCCAGCGGATGGCGGGAATCGGTTGCCGCGATTTCGCGGCGCGCCTCGCCTCTCTCGCGCTCGCCACCGGTCAAGCCGCACCGCTGACGATCGATCAACTCTCGATCCTCTGGCGGCTGAGCAACGAAGAATCGGAGGCTGCGCATGTCGCGATCCGCGATCTCCCGATCCTCCTCCAAGCGGACCTACTCCCGTGGTCCCAGCTCCAGCCCCGCCTGATCGATCGATACGTCCAGACGTCGATCGCTCTGCTGCGAGGCTCGATCCTGGCCGAAGGCACCAGTCCCGCGCCGCTTGTGTGCATCGAGCATGCGCTGGCACTCCCTCCCGAGCAGCTCAACCCCGCGCCGCTTGTACGCGGCAGCGACTTGATCGCCCTCGGACTCCAGCCAGGACCACGCTTCAAAGCGCTCCTGGCAGAAGTCCGCTCGTTGCAGCTGGACGATCGGCTGAATTCTGTGGAAGAAGCGCTGCAGCATGTCAGAGTGGTGCTCGCCCGTTAGAGGCGTGAGTCCTGCCCCGGCGCAGCGACTTGCGGCTCTCAGGACCTATTCTCAGGGGCTTGCCAATTTCTCGATCGCTCCTTCGACCAAGGGCTGCATCCCATGGGCGGTTTGTCGGTCGAGTTCGGCATAGCGAATCCGAATGAGCTCCATCCAGCGCTGGAAAATCGCTGCCGAGCGTTCCTTGACGGTTTGTTCCGCGAGCCGCGTGTAGTCGGTTTCCTCCCCAGGCTCGAGGCGAATGACCGCGAGCTCCTCGCGCAGGGTTCGACGGAACCACTCGAGAAAACGTCGATCGCTCGAAATCCGGACATGGTCCAGCTCGTGGTGCACGAGCGGATGGCTAAAGAAATCCTCGCCCGCCAGGGAGATCGGGAGAAGGACCCGGTGCCGGACGGTCAATTCGATCTTCCTCAAGTCCGGGCGAATCACCAGCTGGGCCGGGCGATCGGGGTATCGGACCAGCCGCCAGCGAATCTTGGAGTCGGTCCGGTAGTTGGCATCGAAGCGTGTTTCACCTTGATAGGTGCGGCGAAATCGCTGTGGATCATAAAACTCGAAAGTCACCTGTCCTTGCTCGATCCACTGCCGCGCTGTCTCTGGCGGTGCGGGGAGCTCCCTGTGGGGCTCGAGCACCTCAGGCCACGGTTCGGACAAAAAGGGAGCCGCAGGGAGGGGACCACCGACAAGCCTCGGCGGTTGCGGCGGTAACGACGGACTGGACGAGGGACGCTGTGCCGGTGGTTCTTGCCCAGCCGAGAGGAGCAGAAAGTCAGGGCCACTCCCGGCGACCAGCGCTAATGAAAGCAGACCCCACAGGGTTCTCCGAGGATGCCGGGAGAAAATGTCGATCCGCCGTCGCACCAGAGATTTCCTGATCGTTATGCTGAGAAAAAATTGGGATCCCCAATCGTTGAGCACCTCCCATGAACCTCACCCCAAATTATTCCTGGCGGAGTGCTGTCGAAGGCGTCGTCGCCGAAATTCTACCTGAGATCCGTGACCTGCGGCGACATCTTCATCGGCATCCGGAGCTTTCCGAAGAAGAATTTCAAACAACGGAGTATCTGGCGGCAAAAGTGCGGGGGGCGGGGATCGAGCCGCACTTGACTTCGGCTCGCCGTGGGCTGTGGTGTGATCTGATCGCCGGTTCCCACCCCTCGCGAAATCCGCAGGGGCCGTACCTGGCGATTCGCGGCGACATCGATGCGCTCCCGATCTGCGATGCGAAAGGGGTGGATTACCGCAGCACCCGCGATGGGATCATGCATGCCTGCGGTCACGATGCCCATACTGCGATTCTTTATGGCACCCTCCGCGTCCTGCGGGAACTGTCGGCGCGTGGGCAACTCCCATGGCCGGTCGCTGTTCGCGGTTTGTTTCAGCCCTCTGAAGAGACGGGGACTGGAGCGCTGCTGATGATCCGCGAAGGTGCGCTCGAAGGGGTTGCGGCGGCGATCGCGTTGCATGTCGACCCGAGCCGAAGTGTCGGTTCGATCGGCCTTCGCGCGGGGACGCTGACCGCCGCTTGCGACACGTTACGGATTGAAATTCTCGGTCGTGGCGGGCATGGAGCCCGCCCCCACCTGACGCTCGACCCGATCGAAGCGACCGCGGCGTGGATCATCGCGGCGCTTCGCCGCGTGCCCCGCGCGATCGATGTCCATCGCGCGGGGGTCTTTTCGGTCGGGAAAATTTCCGCCGGTGTCGCCCCGAATGTGATTCCCGAATCCGCGGTCCTCGAGGGGACCCTCCGCTCGCTCGCCGTGCAGACGCGGGAGACGGCGATCGCCACGCTCGAAAACGTCAATCGCGCAATCGCCGCCGAATGTGGTGTGCAGATACAGATGACGCTGCTCGACTCGACGCCGCCGGTGGTCAACGACTCCGCCTTGATTCAGATCGTCGCCCACGGCGCGGGTCAATTGCTCGGGGAGGATGCACTGCAGTGGATTGCCGAACCGAGCATGGGGGGCGAGGATTTCGCGTTTTATCTCGATCACATCCCGGGGGCCATGTTCCGTCTTGGGATCGCTGGCGCGGAGACCGGAAGCGCCCCTCTGCACACCCCGACATTCGATCTCGATGAACGAGGACTTGGGGTGGGAATGATGGCGATGGTCGGAGCCGCCGTCGAATATTTTGCTCCGCGGACGCCCCCCTCGCGTCCCTCCTAGGAGATTCCTTACTAGGAGCGTCCATCGCTAGAGAAAACGCGAGCGATCGCCTGCTGCAAATCGGCGATAATGTCTTCGACATCTTCGAGCCCGATCGAGAGTCGAATGAGTCCATCGCTGATCCCAAAGCGGGCGCGATCCTCGGCCGCATAACTGGCGTGGGACATCGACGCGGGCTGTTCGATCAAGGACTCGACGGCCCCCAAACTGACCGCCAAGGTGAACAGCTCCGTCGCTTCGCAGACAGCGGCCGTTTGCGCGAAATCCGCGTGCAGCTCGAAGCAGAGCATCGGACCGAAAAGCTGGTCGAATTGATGCGCCGCGAGCGGATGTCCGGGATGGTACGAAAGTCCCGGGTAGAGAACTCGTTTGACCCGTGGATGTTCGGCCAGCCACTGTGCGACGCGCATCGCCGAAGCCGATTGCTCGCGGACGCGGAGATCGAGCGTCTTGATCCCTCGAGAAACAAGGTAACTGGTCAGCGGATCGAGCACCGCTCCGGTGGCGTTCTGGACAAAGTAGAGCTGCTTGTGCAGATCGGGATCGCTGACGGCCAGCGTTCCGCCGAGGCAGTCGCTGTGCCCCCCCAGATACTTCGTCGCCGAATGCATGACGATGTCGACCCCAAACTGGAGCGGCCGGACGAGGACCGGAGTGGCAAACGTGTTGTCGACCCCCAGCAACGCGCCCCGCTGGTGAGCGATTTCAGCGAGCGCGGCAAGGTCGGGAATCGTGAAAAGTGGATTGCCGATCGATTCGGCCCAGAGCAACCGCGTCTCAGGGCGAATCGCACCACGCACCGCATCGATGTCGGTCATATCGGCGAGCGTCACGGTGATTCCAGCGCGGCTGGAAATTTGATGGAACAGGCGGTAAGCCCCTCCGTAGAGATCACATCCGGCAACGATATGGTCCCCTTGCTTGAGCAGCATCGTGACGCAGTGGATCGCCGCCATCCCACTAGAAAAGGCCAGCGCCCCACATCCCCCTTCAAGCGAGGCGATCGTCGTCTCGAGCGCCGCGCGGGTTGGATTGCCACTCCGCGAATAATCGAACGTTCCCCATTTTCCCGCCCCCGGCTGCCGAAAGGTCGACGCCAAATGGATCGGAATCACCACCGCTCCGGTTTGCGGATCAACCTCGTTACCGACATGGATCGCACGCGTTCGAAATTTCATCCGTCAAGGGCCTGCTGCAGGTCCGCGATCAAGTCCTCGGCATTTTCGATCCCGCACGAATAACGAATCATGTTATCAGGGATTCCAAAACGTTCACGCTCCTCCGGAGTGCAGCTGTAATAGCTCATGATCAGCGGTTGTTCGATCAACGACTCCACCCCTCCCAAGCTGGGCGCGATCCGCGGAATCCGCGCGGCATCGACAACGCGGGCTGTCTCCTGCCAATCGGCATCCTTCACGAGAAACGAAATCAAACCACCAAAACCATGCATCGTCCGCGCCGCAACCTGATGGCTCGGATGCGACTGCAGTCCGGGATAAAAAACCCGTTCGACACGCGGATGGTCTTCGAGGAAGCGGGCCACGCGCATCCCGTTCTCGTTATGCCGCTGCATCCGCAGTTCAAAGGTCTTCAGACCACGCTGGAGGAGATAAAGATTGTGAGCCGAATTAATTCCTCCCATGATCCCTCGCAAATTCCGCACGCTTTCAAGTCCCGCACGGCTGCCACAGATTACCCCCGCGAGCAAGTCATTATGACCTCCGAGGTATTTGGTGGCCGAGTGGAGGACATAATCGACCCCAAACTTCAGCGGCTGGACATTCATCGGTGTGGCAAGGGTGGCATCGATCAGCGTCTCCACTTCATGGGCCCGGCCCACCGCCGCAAATTGCTCGAGATCGATCACCGTGAGGTGCGGATTGGTCGGAGACTCACTGACCAGCATCCGTGTTCGCGGCGTGATCGCCCGCTCCATCGCCGCAAAGTCCCCAGTCGGAACTTGATGCGTGACAACCCCGAAACGACTGAGATGCTTGAGGCAAAATTCCCGGCTGCGACGATAGCACTGGTCGAAAAAAATAATCTCATCCCCGGCGCTGAGTTTCGCCATCAGCAAACCGACAATCGCCGACATCCCCGTACTGAAGACAATTGCATCTTCGCTGGCATCGAGCGCGGCGAGCTTGCGTTCCACCGCCCGCTCATTCGGATTCCCGTAGCGACCATATTCCTCCCGCTCGCTCTCCCCGCGGACATAATGGAGCAGCTCCTCAGTGGAATCAAAGGCATACGTCGCCGCACAAAAGATCGGATCAGGAATCGCATCCCCAGGCTTCGAGCGATACTCGCCTCCGTGGACCGAAACCGTCCCAGGTCCGCGCCCCGAGGTGGGCTGCATTGAAACAGACGAATTTTCACTGGCCAGAGGAGTCAGGTGGGGTTTGGGTGGACGCTGGGCGGGAGTATCGATGGCCATGGTTCCCTACAAAGGCTGGTGACATACCTGTGGACGTTCAGGGAATCACGCAACCCGCAGACCCAATCAGCGCTGGCTCTTTAGCAGTGAAGGCTGCAAGCGGCCGCAAAACCCTGTAAGCTATTACTCTAGCCAGACGATCGGGGCGGAGCAACTGAACTTTGATTTCTTCCGCTCCACCAGGGTCCGCACTCCGGCAGCCCTCCGATCGGGGCTCCCCCGAATCGAATCCGGTAAAGGGAACGCATGCCGCACAAACTCCGCAATCGCGCACACCTCGTCGCCGTCGCTCGGTCCATCTCCTCCCCTCGGCACGTCGCCCACGAAGCGCTGCGGTCCCCCGCAATGCTCCCCCTGATGGTCGTCGGTTTCCTTCTCAGCCCCCCAGTGCTCAGCCCCGCAGTGCTTGGCCCCGCAGTGCTTATCGCCCAGCAAGCCCCGGCGACAGGTTCGGCAGCAACCCCGCTCCCCGAGCCGCCAGAGGAGGATGATCCGACCGGGGCGCCAGGAGCGGAGGAGCTTCGGCAAATCGACGCTCTTGTCGATCAGCTCGGTTCGGGCTCCTTCGCGCAGCGCGAAGCGGCGACGGCACAGCTGCTCCGCTTGGGGGTCAAAGTCCTTCCGGCACTCAAGCGACGGGAGGGAACAGGCGATGCCGAGCTGCGGCAGCGGATCGAAGTCCTCAGCAAGCGACTGATGGAGGACGATTTCGAGAAACGGATCGTGGCCTTTCTCCGCGGCGACACCGAAGCAACCCTTCCCGGCTGGAACTACGTCCGCGGCCAGCTCCAGGACCAGCAGGGGATGCGAGACTTGTTTGTCGTAATGACGCGTCGCCGCGGCGGTGTCGTTCCCCTCCTCGATGGCAGTGGACGAGATCGAAAGGAAGCCCTCGCGATGCTCGTCAAGGAGATCGACGACCAACGGATGCGAATTGGTTTTGAACCCCATGTGGCCGACGCACTGCTGCTGCTGATGCTCGCCACGGACGAAGGAAACACTCCTTCCGCCACCCCGACCGACATCCTTGTCACCCTCTACCTCCGCCGTCATGAAGTTGCTACCGGACTGACCGATCCGCTGCTCGGGACTCCTCTCCGCCGACTGATCGCCAAGTGGTTTGACAATTGCAGTCCCGCAGCGCACCTAGCAGCTTTTGCTTTGGCGCTCGACCGCGGTCTGGCCGAAATTACATCGCTCGCCAAACGGGTCATCCGTACCGCCGCCGAAGAAAATGACATGCAAAAAATCGAATACGCGATCCTCACCCTCTGCCGCTTCGGGACGCCGGAGGATACCCCCCTGCTGATGACACTGATGGACGATAACCGCCTGGTCAATGAGGAATACCTGAATGTCGATTCTTCCGGACGGACCCTCGTTGTGCAGGTCCGCGATCTGGCGCTAGCAACGATTGCTCGGCTCCACCGGCAAGGTCTCCGCGAAGTTGGCTTTCCTGCCGGTCAAGATCATCCTGTGACCGGGTTTGCCAGCGATTCTGTCGGCTTCCCCGAAGGTCCAGCGGGAGAGGATGCGCGAGGTCGAGTCCGCCAAACGATCGAAGAACTGCTCGCCCAGAGCGATGGAGCCTCCAAAGATGGAGACTCCAAAGCTAGTGATTCCAAGGATGGCGATTAATCGCCACGTTTGCGGAGGATGAAGATCGCGTCGACCAGCTCGTCGTCGAGCTCCCGCGTTTGGTCGATGTCATACGAGAAATCGTGGACTCCGACCAGTTCAAGCTGTGGCACCTCCGCGAGCATTGAAACCGCTTGCTCGAGCGTGTAGAGCCGCATGGGGAACTCCGTACGACACTGAAAAGTCTTCGCGGGGGTGGTCGCCTTGAGCGAAATCCGCACTTGTTCCCACCGTTCTTCACGATCCGAATCGAGCACCCGGAGCGTCATTGAGACGCGAGTCTTGCCATGGACGGCCCGCCACCGCTCGATGCAATACTCGTCGGCATCGAGCGGGATGATGTGAAAGCCAAGGATGTAGATCCCGCCTTGGCGGAGCGACCGCGCGACCGCCGTCAGATGGCTGATCGCAGCCTCCTGGGTCATCAGATGGCGAAACGTATTGAAGGTGCAAAATGCTCCATCCACACTCTGCGGTGTCACATACGTCGTCATATCCCCAAGCACCAACTGGGCCTGCAGCTTTCGCCGCCGAAGTTTATTGCGGAGATAACGGAGCGAGGGTTTGCTGAGGTCCGAACCGGTTACCTGAAAACCATCCGCAGCCATCGCCACCACGAGGCGACCACTGCCACATCCTGGTTCATAGAAGCGGCGGTGCTTGCCCGGCGAATATCGCTTCATCGCGGCGCGAATAAAGTCGACTTCGGTCGCCGTCTCGTCACGAAAAATCATGTCAAAATATTGGGGATAATCATACCAGTCCCCAAGCTGGACACGCGATGTCGCAGGCATCACTTACTCGCTTTCCCTGTTCCCCGTTTTCCCGAAAACCGGCTCGCACTGCACGCGGATCTGTTAGATCCCATCCGAAAAGGGGTCTGACCCTTTGGAGGCAAGTTGATTTCATTGGTTTTTGGGCCTTGCCGGAGAGGGTCAGACCCCTTTTCGGATAGGCTCTTACTGCACGCGGTAATTACCGCACTCTGAAACGATCAAGCCGCGCACCGCGCCGCTGCAGCCATAACGCCAATTGGTCCCGATAAGTTTGTTGGCGGGTTCGATAGGCAGGTTGCTCGAGGAGGTCCCTCCGCCCATCGGGATCACGGATCAAGTCATAAAACTCTTCGCGGACTCCCAACGTCGATCGCGCGACACTCCCCTCCCAGCGGCAGAGAAACTTGAACCGCCGATCCCGGACCGAACACGATTTCCACGCCGTCCGCTCACTCCCCGCCGGCACCGACTCGATTGCAAAGACCAAATCCCGGTGTTCGCTCTCCTCGCCCCGCACGACCCCCGCAAACGAACATCCGTCATGCGTATTGGGAGGTGTTTCACCGACCAGTTCAACGATTGTCGGGAGCAGATCCACCGTGCTGACAAGGGCATCGCTTTCCGCACCCGCGTCAATCTGCGAGGACCACTGGACAAGCAAAGGAATCCGCAGGGGATCGCTTCGCCGCAAGTCATCGTCTTGCGGCGCCGCTTCGACCATCGCAGCATCCCGGTCCGGGCCCGCCGTGACCACAAACAGGGTCTGCTCCTTGGGCAATTCACCACGAATCATCTCGCAGGCCCGGCCGAGCCGCTCGTCGACGCGATCATCA
>Ga0169931_10006731_pt1 | contig 17236 bp, 15 predicted proteins | sample Kivu_15m_20L_FD_129675 | JGI IMG/M metagenome (GOLD analysis project Ga0169931, IMG submission 129675) | Freshwater microbial communities from Lake Kivu, Western Province, Rwanda to study Microbial Dark Matter (Phase II) - Kivu_15m_20L... | ecosystem: Environmental > Aquatic > Freshwater > Lake...
AGTGCGCCGTAGGCCACCACGGGGCAGCAGTCGGGCGCGAACTCGGCGATCGACGCGATCGCGTCGGCCTCGCGCAAGCTGGCGGGCGCGAGGACGGGCAGGCCCAACTCCTCGGCACGCACCTGCACGGGGCTGGGGCGCGGCGCGCGGCCCCGCCCGGCAGGGGCCGGCGGTCGCGTGAGGACGGCGACGACGTCGTGTCGCGAAGCGATCAGGGCATCGAGGCTCGGGAGAGCCACGTCTGGGGTGCCGGCGAAGACCAGGCGCATGCGGTCACAGCCACTTGGCGGAGACGGCGTGCGGACTGAGCCGCACCTCGGGGGCCGCCTCGCCGAACCACTCCGCCTCGCGGATGGCCTTCATGGCCTCCTTGCGCGTCTCGGGATCGAGACGGTCGATGAAGAGAATCCCGTCGAGGTGGTCGGTCTCATGCTGCAGGGCCCGGGCCAGCAGATCGCTGCCCTCCACCGTCACGGGTTCGCCATGCATGTCCATGCCCTTAGCCACGACCCGACGGGCCCGCCGAGTGTCAAATGCCAGTTCCGGGATGGACAGGCAGCCCTCGTCACCCTCCTGGATGTCCTCGGAGAGATCCAGGACGGGGTTGCACAGGTGACCGAGTTCGTCGTCGACCCACCAGGTGAAGACACGCAGGGAGACGCCTATCTGAGGGGCGGCGAGGCCGCTGCCGGGCGCATCGCGCATGGTGTCGGTGAGGTCCTGGACGAGCTTGCGCAACTCCTTGTCGAAGGTGTCGACGGGATCGGCAGGGGTGCGCAGCACAGGATCGCCGAAGAGGCGGATCGGCTGCACGGCCATGGCGACTCCTTGCGGGTGACGGACAGGACTCCCACCAGTGTAGGTGCGATGCGCGCGTGTGATCAGTCCCCGCCCCAGTCTGGCGGGTCAATGGCCAGGTGCAGTCGCAACGGGTCCTTGCGCGCCGTGCGAGTCGCTGCAATGGCGCTGAGGGTCCGGGACAGATCGCCACCGTGCCGCCTGTCCACTGTCACGAGGACCCGCGCATCGTCGCTGCCCGCGACGGGCAGTGGACCGAGCACTCGAGCGGTGACGGGCATGTCCTGCGCTGCCTCCCGAACCGCGACGGGATCGCCCGTCAGCGTGGCCACGCGCACGGCAGGGGGCAGCCCGAGCTCGCGGCGCTCGGCGAGCTCGCGCTCTGCCAACCAACCGGGATCCCAGCGGATGAGGGACTGGACGACGGGAAGACCCGCGTCGGCGGTGACGACGACGGGCGCACCGGGACGGGCCAGGGCCGCCGCCGCGAACCACCGCCGCGCGGTCTCCTCCCCCGCGCGCAGGGCTCCGCGCGACGTCTGCGCGGCCGCGTCGAGGAGCAGGACGGCGGCGTAACCGTCCAGGGCCCACGGCTCCGTGCCGGTCGTCGCCACGACAAGAGCGGGATCCGCGCCCACCTCAGCCACGCTCTTGTCGCCGGTCGATGTGACCACCGGCACTCCCGGGAATGCGCGTCCGAGCTCCTCGGCGGTGCGTGACGAGCCGACGGCCACTGCGCGCAGGTGGTCGCTGCCGCAGGATCTGCAGGACCACGGAGCGACACGCGTGCCGCACCATCGGCAGACAGGTGCGCTGCCACGAGCGCCCAGGGCGAGTGGGCCACCGCATGCGGGGCACGCGGCACGCTCACGGCAGCGCTGGCAGGCAAGGCTGGGCACGTAGCCCCGCCGACTGACCTGCACGAGGACGGGGCCGTGCGCTAGGGCAACGCGCGCGGCGTCGTAAGCGCGTCTCGGGATGCGGGCGCCGTCGTCATCGGGGATGACCCTCGGCGCCGACGCGCGCAGTGCGCTGCGTTGCGGCGTCAGCGGCGCGGCCCAGGACGTCGCGATCCACTGCTGGGTCTCTGCGGTCCGGGTGTAGCCGCCGACGAGCAAGGACGCGCCCGTGAGGTGCGAGCGCAGAGCGAGGACCTCGCGCGCATGCCAGCCCGGAGCATGCGGCTCGGCGAGGCTCTCGTCGCCGTCATCCCACAGCAGGAGCAGGGTTGGCGAAGCCACGGGAGCGAAGGCCGCTGCCCGTGTCCCCAGGGCGATCGGGACGTGACCGGTGAGCACACGCAGGAAGGATGCGAAGCGACGTTGCGGACCGGCGTCCGCGGTGAGGCAGGCGTAGGCGTCCGCACCCCCCGCGGCATCGAGCGCCGAGGCGACCCGCGCGACGTCGCGCGCGTCGGGCACCACGACGACGACGCCCCCGTGGTGGGCAGCTGCCAGGGCGGTCCCCGCGATCAACCGGGGCCAGTCTCCGGCCGGTGACACCCCCGTGCCCGGCGCCGACGTCCAGACTGCGCGCAAGCCCCGCTCCCCCGCTGCCAGACGCTGAACGAACGCCGACCCGCCGGTGTAGTCGCCCCAGGCGGCCGGCTCAACGCCGTCGGGGAGTGCGCAGGGCGCCACATCCTTCGCCAGCACCTGTGACTCCGCCCGAGCATGCCGGGGTGGGATGGCCGCTCGCAGCACGTCGGGCAGGGTGCCGGCGTAGCGATCCGCCACGGCGCGCGCGAGCTCCAGGACCTCGGGGGTCAGCGTGGGGACCGGCGACACGACGCGCTGGAGCGGCGCGAGGCGAGCGTGCTCGCTCTCCTCGACCCGGTCGACGACGAAGCCGTCGACCAGCCGTCCGGAAAACCGCACCCGCACCCGGACACCGGGCTGCACCTGCGCGTCGAGCGCCTCCGGCACGGCGTAGTCGAAGAGGCGGTCAAGATGCGCCAACGGCACATCAACCGCCACCCTCGCCACCTGACCCGCCACGGGATGATCGTGCCAGGACTGCCTGACACGTTCCCGCTATCAGTCCGTCCGGTCAGTCCACCCGTCGGATCAGGCGCCGGCGGCAGCCTTCAGCGCCGCAGCCCGGTCGGTGCGCTCCCAGGTGAAGTCGGGCAGCTCCCGGCCGAAGTGGCCGTACGCCGCGGTCGGCCGGTAGATCGGCCGCAGGAGGTCGAGGTCGCGGATGATCGCAGCCGGGCGGAGGTCGAATACCTCGAGCACGGCCTCCTGGATGCGCTCATCGGGAAGCACACCCGTGCCGAAGGTCTGCACGAAGACGCCGACCGGCTGCGCCTTGCCGATGGCGTAAGCCACCTGCACCTCGCATCGCTTGGCGAGGCCCGCGGCCACGACGTTCTTGGCTACCCAGCGCATGGCGTAGGCCGCCGAGCGGTCGACCTTGGACGGGTCCTTGCCCGAGAAGGCCCCACCGCCGTGACGGGCCATGCCGCCATAGGTGTCGACGATGATCTTGCGGCCCGTGAGACCAGCATCGCCCATCGGGCCACCGACCTCGAAGCGGCCCGTGGGATTGACAAGCAGGCGGTAGCCGTCGCTGGGGAGGTCGACGCCCTCGAGGATCGGGTCGACGACGAACTTGCGGACCTCGGGCGTGAGTTGGCCCTCGAGGTCGACGTCCTTGGCGTGCTGACTGGAGACGACCACGGTATCGATGCGCGTGGGCTGGCCCGCCTCGTCGTACTCGATGGTCACCTGCGTCTTGCCATCGGGACGCAGGTAGGGGACGGTGCCGTCCTTGCGCACGGCCGTGAGCTGCTCCGCCATGCGGTGCGCGAGCGAGATGGGCAGTGGCATGAGCGTCGGAGTCTCGTCGGTGGCGTAGCCGAACATCAGACCCTGGTCGCCGGCACCCTGGCGATCAAGCGGGTCGCTGCTATGACCCTCGCGCTCCTCAATCGCGTCATCGACCCCCTGGGCGATGTCGGGCGACTGCGCGCCGATGGAGACGGAGATGCCACACGACTCGCCATCGAAGCCCTTGACCGAGGAGTCGTAGCCGATGTCGAGCACGACCCCGCGGACGAGACCCATGACGTCAGCGAAGCCCTGGGTCGTCACCTCACCGGCCACGTGCACCTGACCGGTCGTGAGCATCGTCTCCACGGCGACACGCGAGCGCGGATCCTGTCGGAGCAGGTCATCGAGGATGGCATCGCTGATCTGGTCTGCCATCTTGTCGGGGTGACCCTCGGTCACCGACTCCGACGTGAAGAGTCGTCGTGCCACGCGCATTCCTTCGCTCAGGGGTCTGCCGACCCGCGCTTGCCCGCTGGCGCGGGCCTAGTCCTCACCCGGGGCACCCCACCGCGGTGCGAGGGTTGCCGGCCAGCGAGCCGGGGCTTGATGCTGGCGCTCTTGACCAGCCGACCCTACCGGATTCAGCCGCGGGCGGGCGGGAGGGGAGGCAGCAGTTTGGCGGCCTCGTCCAGCACGGCATCGGCCGCGGTGGACTTCGCCCCCGAGGCCTCGACCAGCACGTGCCCGCCAGAGCCGAGCACGCGCACGGACGTGTCATCACGACCGAAGACCCGCTCGCCCCCGACGTCGTTGACCACGAGGAGATCACAGCCCTTGCGCTCGCGCTTGGCCCACGCAAGCGACAGGAGCTCCTCCTGCGAAGCGGCCGTCTCGGCCGCGAAGCCCACGATGACCTGCCCGGCGGAGCGATGGCTCACGAGTTCGACGAGGATGTCCGGGTTGCGGACCAGGCGAATCGGATCGGGATCGCGGTCATCAACCTTCTTGATCTTGATCGCCTCGGTCCGCTCGGGTGCAAAGTCAGCGACGGCCGCAGCCATGACGATGACATCGGCCCGCGCCTGCTCAGCCAGCATCGACTCGCGCATCGAGGCGGCGCTCGTCGCCACGATGACACGTGCACCGGGGGGAGGTGCAACCTCGACGGTGCCCACCACGGCGGTGACCTCCGCGCCGCGGGCGAGGGCGCGTTCGACGACCGCGAATCCCTGGCGCCCACTGGATCGATTGCCCAGGAATCGCACGGGGTCGAGGTCCTCGCGCGTGCCGCCCACGGACACCAGGACGTGGCGTCCGAGCAGATCGCGGGCGGGGGGCTGCAAGGCATCCTCGACGAGACGAGCGATGTCATCAGGCTCGGGCAGACGCCCGGCACCGGAGTCGGCGCCGGTGAGGCGGCCCACGGCTGGCTCGATCACCTGGACGCCCCTGCTGCGCAGGGTGGCTACGTTGGCCCGTGTCGCGGGGTGCTCCCACATCTCGGTGTGCATGGCCGGCGCCATGATGACCGGCCCGGTCGCGGTGAGCAGCGACGCGGTGAGGAGGTCATCCGACATGCCCGCAGCCGCACGGGCCAGCAGATTGGCACTCGCCGGAGCGACGACGACGACATCGGCCCAGCGGCCCAGGCTCACGTGCGGGACAGCGGGAACGTCGGACCACACCGAGTCGCTCACCTCGTGACCCGACAGCGCCTCCCAGGTCGGCGCACCGACGAAGCGCAGCGCCGAAGATGTCGGGACGACGCGGACGTCGTGGCCGGCCTCGCGCAGGATCCTCAGCAGGGTGCACGCCTTGTACGCGGCGATGCCCCCCGAGACGCCGAGGAGGACGCGCGCGCTCAGGTCAGCTCCTCCTCCACGACCGCGACAGCAACCTCGGCTGCGGGGTCGTAGGGCTCGGAGGTGAGCAGGCCCGCGTCGATCTCGCGCAGCGCGATCGACAGGGGCTTCTCCTGCACGTGCGTCTCGACGAGCGGGCCGACGTACTCCAGCAGCCCCTCTCCCAGTTGGGAGTAGTAGGCGTTGATCTGGCGCGCCCGCTTCGCGGCGTAGATGACCAGGGAGTACTTCGAGTCGGACTTGGCGAGCAGGTCGTCGATGGGCGGATGGATGATGCCCTCGGGGCGCACGGACGCTGACATGGTCGACCTCTCACCAGTGGATGACACGGGGTGGACGGGAGCGCGCGGCGGCGCCACCGTGGGGAAGTCTACCCCTGCCTCAGGGTGCTGCGAGCGGTGCGGCCCGGTCGAGCAGGTCGAGGACGGCGGCGGCCGCCTCATCGACCGAATCGTTGACCACCGTGTGGTCGAATTCCGGCTCGGCGGCAAGCTCCACGCGGGCCGTCTCCAGCCGGCGCTCGATGACATCCTCCGACTCGGTGCGCCGGCCCTGGAGCCGCTCCACCAGCACCTCCCACGAGGGGGGTGCCAGGAAGACCCGCAGGGCTCCGGCGGCGCTGTCGCGCACCTGCCGCGCGCCGTGCAACTCGATCTCGAGGAGTACGTCGGTGCCTGCGGCGAGCGCCTCGTCAACCGGCGCTGCGGGGGTGCCATACAGGTGCCCGGCGAACTCCGCCCACTCCAGCAACTGCCCCCGAGCAATCATGGACTCGAAGGTGGCGCGATCCACGAAGCGATAGTGCGCTCCGTCGACCTCGCCTTCGCGGGGTGGACGCGTCGTGGCGGACACGGAGAACATCAACTCCGGACGCAGCGCTCGCAGCCGCGCGACGACACTGGACTTGCCCACTCCCGACGGGCCCGAGAGCACCAGGAGGCGGCCTCGGCCAGCGCCACCGCCCTCCAGGGCGGCAATGAGCGCGGCCACCTGGTGCTCGCCCAGCCCACGCAGTCGACGTGACTCAGCGACGTGGCAGTCCGCCAGCAGCCGCGTCGCGCGCGCAGGCCCGATGCCCGGACACGCCTCTACGAGTTCACGTGCCCGCATGCGCGCCACGGCGGGATCCACGTCGCGCAGGGCGATGACCTCACGCACGGAGCCTCCGTCCGCAAGGTCCCGCTTGATCTGGGCCCGGCGCCGTCGCGCCTGCAGCGCGAGTTGGCGCCCGCGGGCGCGTGCCTCCTCGTCCAGCGATGGCTGATCAGCCATCGAGGAGATCCCGCGCAATAGCTGCGGCGGCGGCGCCGACGTCCGCGGCGCCCGTGATCGGGCGGCCGATGACCAGCAGATCCGCTCCGCGGGATAGTGCCTCGCGGGGGGTCGCCACGCGCCGCTGATCCCCCATCGCTGCTCCAGCAGGCCGCACACCCGGGGTGATGAGCACGACGTCGCGGTCGCCGAGGGCTGCGCGCACGTCCCCCACCTCCTCCGGCGAGCACACCACTGCGCGTGCACCAGCATCCGCCGCGGCGACGGCGAGGCGCACCGCGAGGTCTCCCGCCGAGTCCACTCCCGGGCCGAGGAGATTGAGGTCGTGCAGGTCCTGGGTGGTCAGCGAGGTGAGCACCGTCACGGCAACCACTCGCGTGCGTGGCAGCGCCTCAGCGGCTGCCGCCACCATCGCGGGACCACCGGACGCGTGCACGGTGAGGTAGTCGGGTGCGAGGTCAGCGACGGCTAGGGCCGCCCCGGACACCGTGGCGGGGATGTCATGCAACTTCAAATCGAGGAAGATCGCACAGTCAGGCGCGGCGGCACGCGCTGCCTCCACGGCGGCGTGCCCGTCGCGCAGATACGCCTCGAGGCCCACCTTGAGCGTGCTCACATGGGGACCGACCGCACGAGCCCAGGCGCTCAGGGTCGCCCGATCGGGAGCATCGAGGGCCACGGCGATAGGAGCGCGGCTCACACCCACTCCGGGAGGGACAGATCGTCGCCGGCGGCGTCTTCGGGCACCGGATCGGCTTCGCGACGGGCGTAGGAGACGGCGTCGCGCAGGCGCGCGAATCCGCGATCAGCCGCGATGCTCGCCAGCTCGGCGTGCACACGGGCAGGCGCTGACGGGTCATGGAAGACCACCGTGCCGACGGACACCGCATCGGCTCCCGCGAGGATGAATTCGAAGGCGTCCGAGCCGTTGCGGATGCCTCCCATGCCAATGAGCGGGATCTCCGGGAGTACGTCGCGGACCTGCCAGACGCAGCGGACGGCGATCGGGCGAATCGCCGGACCGGAAAGCCCCCCGGTGACTCCGGCCAGGGCCGGGCGCATGGTGTCCACGTCGATGACCATGCCCAGTGTCGTGTTGATGAGGGAGAGGCCATCGGCTCCTGCACGGACGCATGCCAGCGCGATCGTCCCGAGGTCCGTGACATCGGGTGACAGTTTGGCGAAGACCGGGATGTCCGGGTCCGTCGACCGCCGCACGCCGCCGATGACACCCGCGGCCGAATCCGCACGACACGCGAAGACCTGTCCACGGTCAGCGACGTTGGGGCAGGAGATGTTGACCTCGAGGGCGTCAAAGCCGCCGTGATCGCGCAGGATGCGTGCTAGCTCCTCGAACTCCTGGGTGGTGCCTCCGGCAATCGAGACGATGACGCGCGCTCCCCGCTCGCGCAGCCAAGCGAGATCCCTGTCGAGGAACGCGTGGATGCCCGGTCCCTGCAGGCCGATCGAGTTGAGCATCCCGCTCGGGGTTTCCGCCATACGCGGGGTCGCACGGCCCGAGCGCGGCTCGAGCATGATGCTCTTGGTGACGACGGCACCGATCGAGGTGATGTCGAAGAACTCGTCGAGCTCGCGTCCGGACGCGGCACAGCCGGAGGCTGTGAGCACCGGGCTCGGGAGCCCTACCGAACCCAGGCGCGTGGACATGTCGATGGCGGGCACGGCGGCGGGGGCTGTCGTGTGGCGCACGACTGCTCGGGTCATCGCTGCCTCCCCTCCTCGACCGGTGCACCCCAGGTGTCACTCGGGATCGTGCCCACGTCATCCCACCGGACGCGGTCGCCTCGGAAGACAGGGCCCTCGACGCAGGAGCGCAGCATCCGGGTGACCCCATCGTCTCCGATGACGGGGAGCACGCACGTCATGCATACGCCGATCCCGCACGCCATGGACTCTTCGACCGCGCACTGGCTGTAGACGCCCGCCTCGGTAGCGATGTCGGCCACCGCCGCGAGCATGCCCATGGGGCCACAGGCATAGACCACGTCGGTCGCGGCCCGGTCGATGGCCGCGCGCAGGTAGTCCGTCACCAGGCCCGCCTCGCCCATGGATCCGTCATCGGTGGTGATCGTGACCGTCGAGGCGATGCGCTTGGCCTCAAGCACCCCGAAGAGCTTTTCCTCCGTCGCAGCCCCCAGCATCACGTCAACCCGGCAACCGCGTTCGCGCAAGGCCTCGGCGAGGAACACCAGCGGAGCGGAGCCGTAGCCACCGCCGACGAGGAGGCAGGACACGGGATCGCGCGGCAGCGCGAAGGGGCGCCCTAGAGGAGCAACGATGTCCAGGACGTCGCCCCGGCGTCGCTGAGTGAGCCAGTGGGTGCCCGGTCCGGAGTCGGCGATGACCAGGTCGATGGTGCCGCCGTAGATCCCCCGCGACTGCACGCCGTGGATCGAGAATGCTCGGCGCAGCAGCAGGCCCGACGAGTCAAGGTCGCCGATGGCGAGGGTGGCGAAGTTGCCCGGACGTGCCAGTTCGGGCACTCCGGGCGCCGTCACCGTCAGCACGTGGTACTGACCGGCGCGACGCACCGACACGACCTCACCTCTCATCTGCACCGGCATTAGCCACCTCCTGGGGCACGCAGTCGGCCGAGGTCCTCGGCGTATTCCTGCAGGGACCGTACGCCGAGACCGCGGTCGGACTCCCCGCCGGGCATCAGCGACTCGATCCCGAGGACGGTGGCCGCCAAGCCCTGGATCGTCGTAATACACGGCACGCCCTTGAGCACCGCCGCGGTGCGAATCTCATAGCCGTCCAGGCGCGGACCCACGCCGAAGGGTGTGTTGATGATGAGGTCGATGTCTCCCGCCATGATCGCGTCGACGGTCGTCGGCTCGCCTTGCGGGCCGGTGCCTTCGCGCTGCTTGCGGAGGAAGCCCACCTTGAGCCCGTGCCGGCGCAGCACCTCGGCCGTCCCCTCGGTCGCGACAATCTCGAACCCGAGATCGGAGAGCCGCTTGAGAGGGAAGATCATGGCACGCTTGTCGCGATCGGCGACCGAGACGAAGACCCGGCCACTGGTCGGCAGGCCACCGGAATAGGCAGCGTCCTGGGACTTCGCGAACGCCGCACCGAAGTCCATGTCGATGCCCATCACCTCGCCCGTTGAGCGCATCTCCGGTCCCAGGACGGTGTCGACCCCGTGGAAGCGGCCGAAGGGCAGGACGGCCTCCTTGACCGCGATCGGGGTGCCCGGAGGCAGAGTTGCTCCATCCCCGTCAGCGGGGAGCACTCGCTCGCGACGCAGGTCGGCGATGGTCTCCCCGAGCATGATGCGCGCGGCTGCCTTGGCCAGCGGGACGGCCGTGGCCTTGGACACGAAAGGCACCGTGCGCGAGGCCCGGGGATTGGCCTCGAGGACGTGCAGCACCCCGCCCGCAAGGGCGTACTGCACATTGAGCAGACCACGCACCCCGATGCCCTCGGCAAGCGCGCGTGTCGAATCGCGAATGCGCTCGATCTCGCGAGGGCCCAGGGAGACCGGGGGAAGCGCGCACGCGGAATCCCCCGAGTGGATCCCCGCCTCCTCAATGTGCTCCATCACTCCACCGAGGTAGAGGTCGGTGCCATCGAAGAGAGCATCAACGTCGATCTCGACGGCGTCGTCGAGGAAGCGATCGACGAGCACCGGGTGCTCGGGGTTGATCTGCGCGGCCCGGACGAGGTAGTCGCGGAGCATCTGCTCGTCGTAGACGATCTCCATGCCGCGGCCACCCAGCACATACGAGGGGCGCACGAGCACGGGATAGCCGATCTCCTCCGCGATCCCGCGGGCCTCCTCGAAGGAGAACGCCGTGCCGAACCTCGGGGCGGGCAGCGCGGCCCGCGTGAGCAGCGCGCCGAACTCCGCCCGGTCCTCCGCGAGGTGGATAGCCGCGGGTGAGGTGCCCACGATCGGCACCCCGGCGTCCTGCAGGCCCCTCGCCAGGCCCAGCGGGGTCTGGCCCCCGAGCTGGACGATCACGCCGGCGAGTTGACCGCTCGCGGATTCGGCGTACACGACCTCCAGGACGTCCTCGAGCGTGAGCGGCTCGAAGTACAGCCGGTCGGAGGTGTCGTAGTCGGTCGACACCGTCTCGGGATTGCAGTTGACCATGATGGTCTCGTAGCCGGCCTCGCGCAGGGTGAGCGATGCGTGCACGCACGAATAGTCGAACTCGATCCCCTGGCCGATCCGATTGGGTCCCGACCCCAAGATGATGACCTTGCGTCGATCGCTCGCCTCGACTTCGGTTTCTTCGTCGTACGACGAGTAGTGGTAGGGAGTGCGGGCAGCGAACTCGGCCGCGCACGTGTCGACGGTCTTGAAGACAGGCCGGATCCCCCAGGCGTGACGCTGCTCGCGCACCTGCAGCTCAGTGAGGCCAAGAAGCCCGGCCACCTGCGCATCAGAGAAGCCGTGGCGCTTGGCCTCACGCAGCAGGTCGGGCTCGCATCGACCCGCATCGCGCACCCGATCCGCGAGGTCGTTGATCATCTCGATCTGCGCGAGGAACCACGGATCGATCCCGGTCGCCTCGTGCACCTCCTCGATGGTCGCCCCGGACCACAGGGCCTGCTGCACCTCGCGGAGCCGCCCGTCGTGGGGTGTGGCGATGGACGCCATGAGAGCGGATCGATCGACGGTCGCGGGCCAGGCGAAGACCGCGTCGGGTCGCTCGAGGGATCGCAGGGCCTTCTGGAGCGCCTCCGTGAAGTTGCGCCCGATCGCCATGGCCTCGCCGACAGACTTCATCGTTGTCGTGAGGGTGGGGTCAGCCTGCGGGAACTTCTCGAAGGCGAAACGCGGCACCTTGACCACGATGTAGTCGAGGGTGGGTTCGAAGGAGGCGGGGGTCTCCCGGGTGATGTCGTTGGGGATCTCGTCAAGGGTGTAGCCGATCGCCAGGCGTGCGGCGATCTTGGCGATGGGGAATCCTGTCGCTTTCGACGCCAGCGCGGACGACCGGGACACACGGGGGTTCATCTCGATGACGATGAGCCGACCGTCGACGGGATTGACGGCGAACTGGATGTTGCAGCCCCCGGTGTCCACCCCGACCGCGCGGATGATGTCGATCGCGACGTCGCGCATGCGTTGGTACTCGCGATCGGTGAGGGTGAGTGCCGGGGCGACGGTGATGGAGTCCCCCGTGTGGACACCCATCGGATCGAGGTTCTCGATCGAGCACACGACCACCACGTTGTCGCTGCGGTCCCGCATCAGTTCGAGTTCGTACTCCTTCCAACCCAGGATGGACTCCTCGAGAAGCACCTCGTGCGTCGGACTTGCCTGGAGCCCTGTGCCCGCGATGCGCAGGAGGTCCGCTTCGTCGAAGGCCATCCCCGACCCGGCCCCGCCCATGGTGAAGGACGGGCGCACGACCACGGGATATCCGAGTGATTCCACCGCGGCCAGGCAGTCCTCGATGGTGTGGCAGATGGCCGATCGCGCGCTCTGCGCACCGACCTGCTCCACAATCCCGCGGAAGAGCTCGCGATTCTCCCCGCGCTCGATTGCCTGGACGTCCGCACCGATCAGCTCCACCCCGTACCTGTCGAGGACACCGGCCCGGTGGAGTGCCATGGCGGCGTTGAGCGCGGTCTGCCCGCCGAGGGTGGCCAGCAGTGCATCGGGGCGCTCGCGCTCGATGATCCGCTCGACGTACTCCGGGGTGATGGGTTCGACGTACGTCGCGTCGGCGAACTCCGGGTCGGTCATGATCGTGGCGGGGTTGGAGTTGACCAGGATCACGCGGATCCCCTCAGCCTTGAGGACCCGGCAGGCCTGGGTCCCCGAGTAGTCGAACTCACATGCCTGGCCGATGACGATGGGACCGGACCCGATGACCAGGACCGACGAGATGTCATCGCGGCGCGCCATCAGCGCACCTCTCCCGCGGCTGCACTCGCACGTGCCATGAGCTGGGCGAAGTCATCGAAGAGATCCGCAGCGTCGTGCGGGCCTGCGGCAGCCTCCGGGTGGTACTGCACGCTGAAGGCGGGAACGTCCAGACACCGCAGGCCCTCGACCACCCCATCGTTGAGGCAGACATGGCTCACCTCGACGGCCCCGAAGGCCGTCTCGATCCTCTCGCCGACCGGGGCGTCGACGGCAAAGCCGTGGTTGTGGGCCGTCACCGCCACGCGTCCGCTCGCCAGATCCTGCACGGGCTGGTTGATGCCGCGGTGCCCGAAGCGCAGCTTGTAGGTGCCGAAGCCCAGGGCTCGGCCCAGCATCTGGTGGCCGAAGCAGATGCCGAAGACGGGCCGGCGGGCCTCCAGGGCAGCGCGCATGAGCGAGACCGCGTGTTCAGCGACCGCGGGGTCCCCCGGGCCGTTGGAGAAGAAGACACCGTCGCGCCCGCGGGCCAGCACCTCCTCCGCGGTGACATCCGCCGGGAGCACGTGCACCGTCATGCCCCGCTCCGCCATGCGCTGGGGCGTCATCGACTTGATCCCGAGGTCAACCGCGGCCACGACGAATCTCTCCTCGCCCAGGGCGGGTACGACGTACGCCTGGTCGGCAGTGACCTCGTCGGTGAGGTCGCAGCCGGCCATCGGCGGCGAAGCCAGCACCGTGGCCACGAGTTGGTCCTCGGGCACCTCAGCGGCACTGCCGCTGAAGATGCCCACGCGCATCGCACCGCGGTCGCGCAGGTGGCGGGTCAGCGCGCGCGTATCGATGTCGCGCACGCCCACCACCCCGGATGCGACCAGGTCCTCCTCCAGCGTGCGACGTGATCGCCAGTTGGACGGCACCGGCGATGGATCGCGCACGACGTAGCCCGCCACCCAGATCCTGCGTGACTCCGGATCCTCGTCGTTCATGCCGGTGTTGCCGACATGCGGGGCGGTCATGACGACCACCTGGCCCCGGTAGGACGGGTCCGTCAAGGTCTCTTGGTAGCCGGTCATCCCGGTCGAGAAGACCGCCTCGCCCAGTGCCTGCCCGACGGCGCCGAAGGAACGGCCGCGGAAGACGCGCCCGTCCTCGAGGACGAGGAGCGCGGGAGATGTCATCGCAGCCCCTCTCCTGCTCGTCCGTGCTCGGCCGCGAGGCCGAGGATGGCTTCGTGGAGCTCCCCCTGCTCGTCGCCGACGTCGGCGCGGAAACCGGTGTCCACCAGCCTGCCACCCAGCTCCCAGGTGAGGACGAGCACCCCATCGCGCTCGTAGGCCTTGCCCGCGATCCCGCGGCCGGTCTGGGCATCGTGCAGGGCCTCGGCGGGGATGAACACATCGCGAGCGCCCTGGCGACGCAGGGCAATCCCCTGTGGTCCGACCTCGGCCGTAGCCCTGCTGCGCACTCCGAGGTCGTGTACGACGATCCGGTCCAGCCAGTCACCGTGCGCGGTCGAGCCCAGGAACACGCCCGGCACCGGGCCCACGACGGACGCCACGGATGTCGACGGAGGCAGAGCCGGCGCTGGCAGGTCGGCCTGAAGCCGGGCCCGTCGGCGCCAACCCGCTCGCATACCCAGGAGGACCAGGGCGATCACGGCCACAACGACGAGGACGAGGGCGATGCGCAGCGGCCACTGGGTGACGGGAGCGGAGGATGGTTGCGCAGCGGCCAGGAGCCAGTCCGACCTCATGGAGCGAGGCTTCCGTCAATCACGGTCGGGCGTCCTCGCAGGAGCGTGTGCACGACGGCCCCGCGCATCTCGCGGGAGAGGAAGGGGGTGTTGGCACTGCGGGACGCTGAGCGCGAGGGGTCGACCGTCCACGTCGCGTGAGGATCCACCACCACCAGGCTCGCCGGCTCTCCCACCGCCACGGGCCGGCCCTGATCGATGACCCTGCCGATTCGAGCGGGGCGCTCGGACATGCGGTCGGCGAGCTGCCGCCAGTCGAGGCGCCCCGTGGCGACCATCGTCTCGAAGACGACGGAGAACGCCGTCTCGAGTCCGAGCAGGCCGAAGGCACCGGCAGCCCACTCGCAGTCCTTGTCCTCGCGGGCATGGGGAGCATGATCGGTCGCGACCACGTCGATCGTGCCGTCCTCCAGGCCCTCGCGGACCGCTTCGACATCGTCGGCGGTCCTCAGGGGCGGGTTGACCTTGTAGCGGGGATCGTAGGTGCGGGCGAGTTCCTCCGTGAGGATCAGATGGTGCGGGGTCACCTCTGCCGTGACCTCCACTCCCCGCTCCTTGGCCCAACGGACGATCTCGACGGAGCCGCGCGTCGACAGGTGGCAGATGTGCACCCGCGAGCCCACATGCTGTGCCAGCAGCAGGTCGCGCGCAATGATCGCCTCCTCGGCCACTGCGGGCCAGCCCCGAAGCCCGAGCACTCCGGAGAGCTCGCTTTCATTCATCTGAGCGCCCTCGGTCAGGCGTGGATCCTGGGCGTGCTGAGCGATCACACCGTCGAATGCCTTCACGTATTCCAGCGCGCGACGCATGAGCACGGGGTCGCTGACGCACACCCCGTCATCACTGAAGATGCGCACCCTCGCGGCCGAATCCGCCATCGCGCCCAGCTCCGCGAGGCGCTCCCCCTGCAGGCCCACGGTCACGGCACCGACGGGGTGGACATCGCAGTGGCCGGCCTCGATGCCGCGCCGCCACACCTGCTCGACGACCCCGGCCGTGTCGGCGACGGGGTTGGTGTTGGCCATGGCATGCACGGCGGTGAAGCCACCGAGCGCCGCCGCCGCGGTGCCGGTGGCGATGGTCTCGGCGTCTTCACGACCAGGCTCACGCAGATGGGTGTGCAGGTCGACGAAACCCGGCAGGAGGACCAGGCCTCGCCCGTCGATCCCCTCAGCGGCCGGCTGGGTACCCGCCGGCTCGATAGCCGAGATCAGTCCGTCGCGCATGGTGATGTCCACCGCGTCCTCGCCGTAGGGGCGCACATTGCGCAGGACGGTCGTCATGACGCCTCTCCGATCACATCCGCGGCACCGAGCAGGCGATAGAGGACCGCCATGCGCACGTGCACGCCGTTGGTGACCTGCTCCACGATGACCGACCTCGGGCCATCGGCGACTTCCGCCGTGATCTCCATGCCGCGATTCATCGGGCCGGGGTGCATGACGATTCCACCATCGGCGAGCAGATCCGAACGGCGCACGTCCAGGCCGTAGCGCCGGGAGTATTCATTGGCGGAGGGGAAGTACGCCGCATTCATGCGTTCAGCCTGCACGCGCAGCATCATGACGGCATCGGCACCCGGCAGTGCCGCGTCCAGGTCATAGGAAATGCCACAGGGCCAGGACTCGACTCCGACGGGCATCAGGGTGGGAGGGGCCACGAGCGTCACGCGGGCACCGAGGGTGTGCAGCAGGAGCACATTGGACCGCGCCACCCGGCTATGCAGGACGTCACCCACGATCACGACATGGCGCCCGTCGAGAGCCCCCTCGTCGGAGGAGAGATGGTGGCGCAGCGTGTAGGCGTCGAGCAGTGCCTGCGTCGGATGCTCGTGCGTGCCGTCGCCCGCGTTGACGACGACCCCGTCGATCCAGCCCGAGTGTGCGAGCCGATGCGGCGCCCCGCTCGCTCCGTGGCGCACGACGATGGCGTCGGCACCCATGGCCTCGAGGGTCAACGCCGTGTCCTTCAGACTCTCGCCCTTGGACACGCTCGAGCCCTTGGCGCTGAAGGTGATGACGTCGGCCGAGAGTCGCTTGGCCGCCGCCTCGAAGGAGATGCGGGTGCGGGTCGAATCCTCGAAGAAGAGGTTGACCACGGTGCGCCCCCGCAGCGTCGGGAGCTTCTTGACGGTCCGATCGGACACCCGCGCGAGCTCGACCGCAGTGTCAAGGATCGCGACAGCGTCATCGCGCGTGAGGTCAGCCGCACTCAGCAGGTGCTTGTTCATCCCTCGACCACGACCTCATCGACTCCATCGAGTTCGTGGATGCGCACCCGCACAGCCTGGTCCCGAGAAGTCGGGATGTTCTTGCCGACGTAGTCTGCGCGCAGGGGCAGCTCCCGATGCCCCCGGTCGACGAGGACAGCGAGCTGGACAGCCCGGGGACGACCGATGTCGTTGATGGCGTCGAGCGCGGCACGCACCGTGCGACCGGAGAAGAGGACATCGTCGACCAGCACGACAAGGCGTCCGTCGACACCCTCGCTCGGCACCTCGGTGGCGTGCAGCGGCCTGGCACCGCGCAGACGCAGGTCGTCGCGGTACATCGTGATGTCGAGTGAACCCACGGGCACCGGCACGCCTTCGATCTGGGTCATTCGCGACGCGATGCGCTGAGCCAGCGGGACACCCCGCGTCTGAATGCCGAGCACGATGACGTCATGCGCGCCCTGCGCGTGCTCGAGGATTTCATGGGCGATACGGCTGACGATGCGAGAGATGTCATCGGCGTCGAGGACGCGGACCCCAGGGGGCGTGCGGGCAGCCATCACGGCCGACCTCCTTCCCCGCCTCACCGGACGGGTCGTTAAAGGATGTCAGCCCTGACCCTAGCGGAAGGCTTCCGGCCGGCCCGGCGACACACCCGACCCCCTCCGCTCAGGCCGAGCTGGGCGGAGGCCCGTGCCGGACTGCGGCCCATGCTGG
>Ga0169931_10006732_pt1 | contig 17231 bp, 13 predicted proteins | sample Kivu_15m_20L_FD_129675 | JGI IMG/M metagenome (GOLD analysis project Ga0169931, IMG submission 129675) | Freshwater microbial communities from Lake Kivu, Western Province, Rwanda to study Microbial Dark Matter (Phase II) - Kivu_15m_20L... | ecosystem: Environmental > Aquatic > Freshwater > Lake...
TACAACCGGCAATACGGTATTTGCGCCAACATTAAGACTTCTATTTGTAAAGCCAAAATTAGAAACTGTGCAAGTACTTCCTGCAGTTAAATTCTCTGAACCTGTCCAACCTTCATAAGTAAATTTATACTCTTGTGGTCCTGCGGGCACCGAAATAGTCAATTCCCAAATATTCCCTGAGGTGTTCACCATCGGTGCGCATGAACCACACCAGTTATTGAATGTACCATTCACATATGGGGTGGTAAATCCAGTTACACCGGTCATATCTACTTTAAATGTAACGTTGTAAGGCCCCGATGGAGTAGCACAAGAGGAACAACTTCCATAACACGTCACAGGCATTGTGATATCGGTTGTTGCAACAGTTAAAATCCTGTTCGTGAATGCACCAGTGGTTTGCGTGCAAGAACTTCCAGAAGCAAGATTTTCGTTACCAGCCCAATTATCAACTGTGTATTTGAATTCAATGACTCCAGCAGAAATCGGGAAAGTTCCTTCCCAAATTCCATTTGCATCGGCGTCGGACAATGCGTTGCAATCGCCACACCATCCGTTGAATGTGCCGCTAACGTAAACCTGACTAAACCCGGTCTCATTGGTCATATCAACCTTAAAAGTTACATCAGCAACAGGAGCAACGCATGAACCGCAAGCTTCCCAGCAAACTGTAGGAAGTGTTTGATTTGCAGAAACCGTAACCACGCGGTTGGTATATGGTCCACTGGTAACAGTGCAAGGCGAACCAGGTGTTAAATTTTCCTGAGCAGTCCAACCTTCGTAAGTAAATTTGTATTCATAGGTACCGGCTTGTAATGGAATTGTTGTTTGCCATACCGTAGTTGTACCAACTTGCGTCAACGGGGTACATGTTCCGCACCAACCATTAAAACTGCCATTGATGTAAGGAGTGGTAAATCCGGCAACGTTGGCCATATCGACTTTAAAAGTCACATTATAATCGGGAGCTGCACAACTGGCACAACTTCCCCAGCATACTATTGGCAAGGTTTGAGCGCTATTCGAAACTGTAATAATACGATTCGTATACGGCCCATCCGTAAAAGTACATGAAGCCCCTGGAATTAAGTTCTCTTGGCCAGCCCAGTTGTCGTATGCAAATTTGTATTGATAATCACCGGGTAAAAGTGAAAGGGTTGTTTCCCAAATACCATCGCTGTTTGCATCCGTAAGCAAATTGCAATCGCCACACCAACCATTGAACGAGCCATTTACAGAAGGCGCACTGAAGCCTGCCGGCACATTATTCATGTCGACACGAAATGTAACATTTTGAGGAACAGGCGCAGATGCACACGGAACGCCGAATCCCCAGCATACTGTTGGCAACGTAATATCAGTATTTACCACTGTAACTACACGATTTGTGTAGGGTCCTGAGGTAACCGTACCGGGAGTTCCAGGCGTTAAGTTTTCCTGAATATTCCAATAATCTGCGGCATACTTAAACTCATAAGTTCCAGCCGCAAGAGCGATTGTAGCTTCCCAGATCCCATCACTATTGGCATCTGATAAGTCGGTACAACACCAACTATTGAACATACCATTTACCTGAGGTGTGGTAAACGCGCTGGCAACATTGTTCATGTCAACGCTAAACGTAACATTGTAAGTCTGTGCCAACAGCTTACCCGAAAAAGGCAAACTTAGTAGAAGTAAAATAACCCTAAAGCTAAACAGCTTTAATGGGCTATAATTTCGAAAAGCTGAACGTGTAATCGTGTCCATAAAAATTAGAAGATTGGTGAGTTTTGTTGGGTTTTTAAGTTCTTTTTGTAAACAAAACAATTTCTTATTGTATTTTTTACAAAAAGTTTTCGAAAGTAAGATTTTTAAGTTTAAAACTGCAAATTCACAATCGATATTTTTGCAAATAAATTTTTAAAGCACTGTTTTTATGTTTATTAAAATAATTTTAATAAGAATTGATGAGTTAAATTTTGATTAATTCAATATGTAGCATTTTGAAGGTATTCTATCTTAAGTCATCTATTTTATCAATTTCGCGAAAAGCGCGTGCATAGATTTTGGCTTGCATGCTAGAATTGTTTGCAGTGAGTCTGTCTAATTAAAAATACGCGTTGCCGCATTAAACCTTATGGAATTACACTGATAAGTTTCGCTTGCAGGTAAGCCCAAATAGATTGAACATAAAACCACCCAACGGTATGCGGTCGGGTGGCGATGAACTAATAAACACGTGAATCTCATCCCTTTCTGTTTAAGCTACCTGACTCGAAAATTTGTAATCGGAAGCGGTGTTTAAAATTGAAAGGGAGATAAGGTTTTTCATTTCAATATCAGTTGCAAAAAACAGAAGATATTGTTTAGAAACACTGCACGCATGTATAAGTGGTCGGAATGAAGCAATAAGTGGCAGAGGTGACTTGATAAGTGGCGGAAGCGCGTGAAAAAATTGATGAGCAATAGTTTTGTTTGCTGTGCTGTTTCTAGGAATCGTATAGGAAAATTTTAGTTTTTACTGCTAAAGCGGAAAGGTTTTACTTGAGGCCGGTAAAATTAATGTTCCAAACGTTTGGACGTAATTTTTACAATTTGAAATGGAGAGCACCGAGATGGCTGAATCAAAGAAACACGCTGGAAAAAGAATCGAGAATCAAAGCAGTTAAATTATGATAATCATCACACTATAAACGAAATCCATGAGACCGTAGCAGGATTTCACCGGCGTCCGCCACTCCTCCTCCCCTTACTGTAAAGTTACAAGTTATGCGCTATACTAGTCGTATATAAACGTTTAAAAACGGATAGACTTAAACACTTAATAATGTACAACATAAACCAATTTCCAACTTGAACATTTTTGAAAATATTTTTCAATTTACTGGTATACTGAAACTTAAACCCCAATACTTTATTTTATGAAACTTACAAACACCCCTGTTCATAGTTCGGTTTTAAACAGAGCTTGGCCGGTGAATTAATTTCTCGATCTTGAGATCGGGCGGGGACACGTGTTTCCCTTATTGAAATGAAAACCATAAAAGCAAAAGCCATCCGATACCGAAGTACCGGATGACTTTGACTCATCAATTTTGCTTTGTCTAATGTGCTACAGCTATTCGCTGATTGCCAATTGATAAACCATCTACCTCCAGACTAGCAGTATATATTCCCGCAGACAAACGACTAACATCAAACTGTGCTGTATTGGTCGCATCACCCTCTATTTGAAACGTATCAACTATTTGACCGCTTATCGAATATAATACCATGCGGGCATTTGATGTTCCCATCGGTAATGTGTAGGCTACATTTAACACTCCGCTTGCAGGATTGGGATATACCAGATCTAACTTGGCTGGCTGCGATTTTTGAAGTGCATTTTCACTCGCGCTTTCGTCGTATCGGGCAGAATTGCTGCATTGGAATACGCGCACCAATTGTTGATCTGCCATAAAACAACCGGGACCTGCAACAGTATAACTACCACAATAGTTGAAATCGCCCAACACATAGTTTCCAACACAAATCGGCTCAAGTGTTTGCGGGGATTTAATCGGTGTAACAAGCAATTTATAGGTAAGTAATCGGTATGCTCCTTCTGTTGATTGAACCAAAGGACCATTTAGTTGAGGCAGCTGCGTTGGAAGAGAAACATAGTTCGGATTGTTATATTCAATATATGTCGTGTGATGTTCTGGAGCTCCAACCGGCCGCCAATTCATGCCCGCCAAGGTGTCACAAGCCAGTCCGTTACTTGCAGCCGGATTATCGCTTACATACCATTGCAACAAACAATAGGGAGTCGATCCACCTGCAGGTTGGTGGTAACTCACCATTGTATCGGGGCCGCTTGGGAAGCAGACATCGTGTGTAAGAGCTGGGTAGATTCCAAACTCGATGCCAATCGCATTGTCGGCGTGGTGCATTTTTCCGGTGCTGAATGGATGGCGCATCGCAACATTTCGCGCGTCGAGCCAATACGAAGTTGTACCGTTGGTAATCCGCGCATAGTACTTCTTGAGGTAGCCTGAATGAGTATTTTCGAATAAGTTTTGCGCAAACAAACTACTATTTTCTCCAAATGCTGGGGCATCGTAACTAAGTCCGGTTCCAACAAGCGTATCGAATGATGTAATTAACGATGTTGGCAACTTATCATTGTTTGTGCGGTACCATTTAACGGTTGCGGTTGATGTTGGCGCACTTGCAAATGTAAATGGAGCAGGATCTTGACCAAAGCAAATCTCCGTGTTTCTGCTTCCTGCCAATGTACCGATATTGAAATTGGCTATCACGACACGATACTTTCCGCTTGCCCATTTGTAGGAACATCCTGTTTGGATACCCACCCGCAAGGCATAGGTTTTATTTGTTGAGGTCAGGGGTGGATTGTAAGTATTGCTATTGGCTCCGGTTATTGGTGCCCAGCCCGATGGAACGGTTTCATAGGCCGAAGGTGCTGTGGTAAGTCCCGAATAAACATACCACTGGTAGGAGAAATATCCCGCAGGCGCCGTTACGGGTTGCGGATCGCCACTGAAACTGTACAACACTTCGGTATTCCCAATACTGATGTTGGCAGGATTTACGGTTACTTGCCTAACGCCTGTTGCCCAATAACTTCCGCTGCAGTTTGATACACGACATCCATAAGTGCGACTGCTGCTGAGGCCGGCCGGTGGATTGTATGAATTTGTTGTTGCCCCGGAAATAACTGTCCAACCGGTTGCAGCTGCATTGGTAGATGGTGCAGCAATTAATCCGTCGCGATAATACCACTGAAATGTGGCTCCGGATGTAGCATTGAAAACAAACGTAATGTTGTTCGGATCGCCACATTCATTTATGGTCTGATTGCCAGAAGCCAGTGTTCCTACGCTAAAATTAACGGTGATTCGACGCTGTCCGGCAGCCCATTTTGGCGAACAGTCGGGCGAACCAAAAGGATCAACCAAAAGAGCATAGGTAATCGATTTGCATTGTACCGGCGGATCATAGCTCGGGCCATTCGCGCCTGAAACGAGTGTCCAGCCCGAAGGAATGTTAGAACCCGTTGGTGCAGATGCAATGCCCTGATAGGAGTACCAGCGATAATTATAGTCGCTCGATGAACCAAATGGCGAAGCAGAAAGCGTAATTGGATTGGGGTTACCTGAAAGACTAAAAGACTGGTCGCCCGAAGCAATTGCGCCACTGTTTAATGCAGAAAGAACTGTAATGTATCGAACATTACTTGCCCAACGGCTGTAAATACCGGTTGCAATGATGCGGCAAGCATAGGTTCGCGATGCGGTAAGTCCGGCAGGAGGATCGTACGATGCCGCCGTAGCACCAGAAATGGCTATCCAACCGAGAACACTCGACTCAATGGCAGGCGCCGAAACGATTCCATTTTGATAATACCACTGGTAGGTTACAATTCCGGCAGGACTAACCGGAATCGAAAATACGATTGGGTTGGGGTCGTCCGAATGACATAAATGCTGGTCGGCTTGCTCAATCATACCGCCAATAAAAGGAACTATTTGGCCCTTTAAATTAAAACTTACTGCGAAGTTTACGATTAGAATTAAAAGTGCCGAGCGAAAAAAACTGACTAATTTAACCGCTGTTTGTTTGGATGTTACGTGTGTTTTCATGGTGTAGAATATTTACACTGCAAACATAGATTGCACCGTAAAGGCAGAAAATACCACAATGGGGGGATGACCTTTTAGATCAACTTTATAGCTGCGCCAATACCGGACTTAAATAACCCTTCAAAATTTTTTAGTTTAATCACCAATCTAAAATTGCATGCAATTGAAATCAATTTTCAAACATAAATTTGATTAATTCATCGGGCTGCTTACCTTGTCGGCGATTTACTGTTCGAATATGAAACCTCTTCGTCATTTCGATAACCTCGACGCACTGCGCTTCATCGCATTTTTCTCTGTATTCTGCCTCCACATGGTAAGCTTCGGCCTGTACTTTAATGGCGAAGGATGGTACCGTTGGATTGAAGAATCGCTCCTGCTAAATGGCGATCTCGGTGTAAATTTCTTTTTTACCCTCAGCGGATTTTTGATTACGAATTTACTCTTGCAAGAGCGGGAAGACACAGGAAAAATTAACATCGGCAGTTTTTACGCCCGACGATTTTTGCGCATTTGGCCGCTTTATTTTGCCTTAGTTTTCGTTGGCTTTTATGTCCTTCCGACGATTCTAAGTTTCTTTCCGCAGGCCAATCCGTTCAAACCCGAATTTTCACTCATTCCCTATGATCGTTTAGGATACTATTTAGGCTTTCTGGTAAACTTTGACCTAACGGCGAATCCATATCCGAGCCCTGTTTTAGCCGTCCTTTGGTCCATTTCGGTGGAGGAGCAATTCTACATTTTCTGGCCACTGCTCATCGCCTTGGTTCCGCGGAAACACCTTATTTATTCACTTTTCGCAGTTCTTGCAGGCACTGCCCTCTACCGCTTTATGCAATGGAACGAAATTGCAGCGCTATTCAACCAATACCAACTGGGCAATGTAGATGTGCCTCATCCTGCAGATGCAGTAGCGCGCTTCGATTCCTTACGATTGAAAGCAACATTTATTACCCGTTTCCACACGTTTAGCATCCTTTCAGACATTACCATGGGTGCGCTGCTTGCATACGGCTTGTTTTATTCGGAGCGCATCAGAACGTACTTTAAGAACTTGCCCCAAAAGTCAATTGTATTGCCCTACATGCTCGCAATCGGACTAATCATTATTCGCGACGAGACCTACAGCCTTCGTTTTTACAGCATTATACAATTTGTGCATGCGCTCGAACCCATGCTGTTCTCTTTCATTTTCGCGTTCATCATTGGAGAGCAACATTATTCCGACAATTCGTTCTACAAATTCGGAAAACTTCGCCTCATTTCGTCCTTCGGAAAATTCTCTTACGGTATGTATATCTGGCACCTGGTGGTAATTTGGGTGGTGTTTTTCCTGTTCAAACTATTGCATCTTCAACCTGAAGTCGATAATCCATGGGTTTTTCTTGCCCAAATCATTTTATGCTTTATCATCACCCTTGGTGTAGCAAAAGTAAGCTACAAACTGATCGAAGAGCCCTTTCTCAAAATTCGAAATCGCTTCCGTTCAGGAAAAAGCACCGACCACTTCACCGGCGAGAAAGGACTTTTATAAACCTGCGCTGAATGGACTTTCTTCCTCAACCTATTGCACAATACTGCGAAGAACATAGCCAGTCTGAATCTGCTGTACTCAAAAAACTAAACCGCGAAACGCATTTAAAAGTAATGCAGCCTCGCATGCTTTCGGGCCATTTACAAGGCCGCATTCTCAGCATGATTAGCAAAATGCTGCGCCCTAAATCTATACTCGAAATAGGCACATATACCGGATATTCAGCGCTATGCCTTGCAGAAGGACTAACAGACGATGGAATACTGCACACCATCGACAACAATCCCGAGCGCGAAAATCTGGTGAATAGGTATATCATCGAAGCAGGCTACGAAGGAAGAATTATTGCGCACATTGGAGATGCGGCACAACTAATCCCTCAATTGGTCGGGGAATTCGACCTGGTTTTCATCGATGCCGATAAAAGCAATTACAGTTTGTACTTCGACCTGGTTATCGATCGTATGCCCTCTGGTGGTGTTATTTTAAGCGACAATGTACTCTGGAGCGGCAAGGTGGTTGAACCCATCAACCCGAAAGATTCCGACACCATTGCTTTACTCGAATTTAACCGAAAAGTTCTGCGCGATCCACGTGTAGAGGTGGTGTTGCTTCCAATTCGCGATGGACTAAGCTTGGCAAGGAAGATTTGATTGGTTTCCGTGATTTATCGCGAACACCAAAAACAAATTTCCATCGCATCTGTTTCATTCGCGTTTCATACCTTTGCCCCTCATTTTTAACAACCAAAAATTCATCATATGTCAGTACTAGTTGGGAAAGCCGCGCCCCTGTTCAATGCGCAAGCCGTTATTAACGGAGAAGAGATTGTCGACGATTTCAGCCTCGAGCAATTCCTTGGTAAGAAGCACGTTTTGTTGTTTTTCTACCCCAAAGATTTCACGTTCGTTTGCCCTACCGAGCTCCATGCTTTTCAGGAAAAATTAACAGAATTCGAAAAACGTAACGTAGCTGTTGTTGCCTGCTCAACCGACACCGAACAGTCGCACTGGGGCTGGTTGCAGGTGCCGAAAGAACATGGCGGCATCAAAGGCATCACCTACCCGATTATTGCCGATACCACCAAAACCATTTCGCTGAACTACGGTATTCTGGATGGCGATTACGACTACAACGAAGACGGCGAACTCATTGCAACCGGCTCGATGGTAGCGTTTCGCGCTGTTTTCCTCATCGATAAGGAAGGTGTTGTGCAGCACCAACTCGTGAACTCAGATGCCTTAGGTCGCTCGGTTGATGAAGCCTTGCGTGTTGTGGATGCGCTTCAATACTCCGAAGAACACGGTCAGGTTTGTCCGGCCAACTGGGAAAAAGGCGAAGCTGCCATGAGTGCAACCCACGATGGCGTGGCGAATTACCTCGCTTCGAAATAATTCATTCATATTTTTACGCGAAAATCCCTGCCTCTTGGTGGGGATTTTTGTTTTTTTGCCGAAATTATTCCCGCAATGGCCGAAACGAATTTTGTTGATTATGTTAAAATCTGTTGCCGCTCGGGCAAGGGAGGTGCAGGATCGGTTCATTTTCACCGCGACCGCACCACGGCCAAAGGTGGTCCCGATGGTGGCGATGGAGGCCGCGGAGGTCATGTCATCCTGCGCGGAAATGCACAACTCTGGACACTGCTTCACCTCAAATACCGTAAGCACGTTATTGCCGAACCCGGCGGAAATGGCACCAGTGCGCTTAAACACGGAAAAAATGGGAAGGACGAAATTCTGGAAGTTCCGCTCGGCACCGTGGCCCGCGATGCCGAAACCGGCGAAATCATCATGGAAATTACCGAAGACGGCGAAGAACGGGTATTAACCAAAGGAGGCCGCGGTGGAATGGGCAATGCGTTTTTCAAATCGGCAACCCTGCAAACACCGCGATTTTCGCAACCCGGTGAGCCCGGTATGGAAGATTGGCGCATCCTCGAACTCAAGATTCTGGCCGATGTAGGACTTGTTGGTTTCCCGAATGCCGGAAAATCGACACTACTCTCAAAACTCAGCGCTGCCAAACCCGAAATTGCCGATTATCCATTTACCACCCTGGTTCCGCAACTCGGCATCGTTCCGTACCGCGATTTTCGTTCGTTCATCATGGCCGATATTCCCGGAATTATCGAAGGTGCGCACGAAGGACGTGGCCTCGGGTTGCGTTTCCTGCGGCACATCGAACGCAACTCGCTGCTGCTGTTTCTCGTGCCGGCCGATTCGAACGACATTCACGAAGAATACCGCATCCTGCTCAACGAACTCAAGCAATACAATCCCGAATTGCTCGATAAGAAGCGCGTACTGGCCATCTCGAAAGCCGATATGCTCGACGAAGAATTGATGCAGGATCTTTCGAAAGATCTTCCAAACATTCCGCATGTGTTCATCTCTTCGCACAACCAAACCGGCCTTGTGCAATTGAAAGATATGCTTTGGCGCGAACTCAATCCGACAAGCGAAAAATAATGTTGCACAGCGCCGATACCGAATTGTTTCTTTGGCTCAACGGCGAAGGCGGGTATTACCTCGACAATATTATGAGCTGGCTATCGTCGCGCTGGTCGGCCACGCCCATTTACATTGGCTTGCTTTACCTCTTGTTCAAGAAATACAAAAAGGAAGTTCTCAAAATTATTCCCGCTGTGGCGCTCATGATTTTGGTTTCGGACCAAGTCTCGGTTGCGGTTAAAAACCTGGTACAACGCGAAAGACCTTGCCATGAAATTGCGTTAGCAGGCCAAGTGCATCAGTTCGAACATAAGTGCGGTGGTGCTTATGGTTTCTATTCCTCGCATGCATCAAATACGCTAAGCCTTGCTGTTTTTTGCAGCATGCTTTTAATGTACAGATTTACATTTATTGGACTGATGGCCTGGGTGCTTGCCGTGGGATATAGCCGCATTTACCTTGGTGTGCACTATCCGGGCGATATTTTGGTTGGATGGCTTGCCGGCGCTTCCATTGGCTGGGTTGCCGCGAAAATGCTTCTACCTTTTCTAAAACCAACACCACAACCAGAATCGGAAGAATGAAATTGCTGATGGTTTTTATCGGAGGTGGATTGGGATCCACATTGCGCTGGGCCATTGGATTGGCGGTTCAGACCTCGGGCAGCTTTTCGTTCCCGCTGGCGACGCTCATCTCGAATGTACTTTCGTGCAGTGTGATGGCATTAGCGCTTCGTTTTACCGAACATCCGGGGTTGACGTCCGACTTGCGCTTACTGCTCTTCACAGGCTTTTGCGGCGGCTTAAGTACTTTTTCGACCTTCAGCTTCGAAAGTATGGAATTGATGCGTAGCGGGAATTACGGATGGGCGCTTGGCAATACGATGCTGAGTTTGTTGCTGTGTTTTGGGATTTTGTATTGGGGATTGCGTCGCTAAATGAAGTTCAAAAGCCTGCTTAATATTGGCGTATTGCTTATTGTCGTGCTAACGGCAGTATTCGGTGCGGCTTGCTTCAACATTCGGTTCGATTCAGACTTCGAACGTTTTTTTCCCATCGACTCAGACGATGCCGATTTTTACTATACCTATCGCGCACAATTTGGCAGCGACAACGAATTCCTCATGGTTGGGGTATTTGATTCGACCGGAATCTACCGTACTACCTTGCTCGAAAAAGTAGATTCGCTTACACACCGCATCGAAAAACTCGATCATGTAAAGCGCGTTCTTTCGATTACCAATGCCGAATTGCCTGTTATCGGAAGCTTTGGTGCAGCAAGTTTGCCCGTTTTACGCTACGCGAACGACACACTGATTGGACTCGATACCGCTTTAATGGCCCAACACCGTATGTTCGAAGGCAGTTTGGTGGATAAGCATGGAAAAGCGCTGTGCATTTTTGTGCAGCACAAAGAGCAGTTGCCGCGCGAAAAAGCCGATTCGCTGCTTGCTGCTATTGAATCGCTCACGTCGACAATGCAATTCGCCGATTGCCGCATCAGCGGAAAAATCAAATCGGAACAAAGTTATCTCTACAAAACACGCCACGAATTGCTGGTTTTCATGTCGATTTCGGCCGTATTGGTGATGATTTTCCTGTGGCTCACCTTTCGAAATGCCTGGGGAGTTGTACTTCCCATAACGGTGGTTTTGCTGTCTATAATTTGGACCATCGGCATCATGACCTTAACCGGAAAAGCCATCGACATCATGGTTATCCTCATGCCCTGCATATTATTTGTGGTGGGTATGTCGGATGTGATTCACATTGCAAGTCAGTTTTACGAGAAAATCGAAGAAGGCTTGGAACGCGATGAAGCCATCAAAGCGGCATTGAGGGAAGTTGGCTTTGCGACATTTCTCACCTGCATCAGCACAATGGTGGCGTTCTTAACCTTGAATACTACCTCCATACAACCCATTCGCGATTTCGGAACGTATACTGCAATCGGCGTTGCCATAGCCTACCTGCTCTCGGTAACCTTATTGCCCTGGATGCTCATGCGGGTAAAGAATCCGAGTCGATTTAAGATTCACACCGTAAACGTGCGCTGGGACCGCTTTCTGCGGCGGTTGCTGCTCTGGGTATTCCGCAATCCTGTTAAGATTGGTATTACGACAGTTCTCCTACTCGCGCTTTCGGTTTGGGGCGTGCTACAGATTGAGGTGAACAATTCGGTGCTCGATGATTTAAGTAACGACGATCCGATAAAACAGGATTTTGGCTTTTTCGACAAGCATTTTGGCGGTGTTCGCGGCTTTGAGCTTTCGGTTTCGACCAACAAAGCCAACCTGCTCGATTACGAAACGATACGGTTTATCGACCAACTCGACATGTACCTTGTAGATTCGATGCACCTCAGCGCCTTGGTTTCGCCGGCGCGGATTGTTCGACTGCTCAACATGGCACGGCACGATGGCGATGTTGCATATTACAAACTGCCCGATTCGCGAGACGATCATGAATCTCTAATGAGATCTGTTTCGGGGTATTTAAAAGATAAGCGGATTAAGGAAATTCTCGGCAACGATTTCAGGCAAGGACGCATAGCAGGACGCATTGTAGATAAAGGGAGTTTGGCGGTAAGCCAGAAAAACGAATTGCTGCACACCTGGCTCGACCGGCACAAACACAAGCATTTGAACTTCAGAATTACCGGAAGCTCTGATTTGATCGACAAAAGCAATCAGTACCTCACCCAAAATATGCTCGAAGGCTTGAGCCTCGATGTTTTTGTATTGATGCTTATTATGGGCTGGATGTTTCGTTCGTTGCGGATGATGCTGATATCCATTTTACCGAACCTCATTCCACTGCTCATCACCGCCGGAATTATGGGAATTGCTGGAATTGAAATGAAGGTAACCATATCGATAATTTTCTCGATAGCCTTCGGAATTGCCATCGACGACACGCTGCATTTGTTAAGTCGCTTTAAGCTCGAACTCGACAAAGGCCGCAGCTTGCCATTTGCTATGCGCACCACCTTTTTATCGACCGGCAAAGCCATGATTTTAACAGCAATGGTAATCGCCTCTGGTTTTGCAACACTTATGTTGAGCGATTTTAAAAGCACGTTTTACGTTGGGCTTTTAATTTCGTTAACCTTGGTAATTGCCTTGTTGGCAGAGTTGGTATTGATGCCGGTGTTGCTTGTATTTCTTTACCGTAAAAGGATTAAAAAGTAATTCATCTTCGAATGAATAGTGCATTATTGAACTATATTAACAATCCTTCCTGAATTTCTTTGATAAAGAATTTCAATGTTCATTTGGCTATTTCGAATTGAAACATATATTTGTTGTCGGAACAATAAAGCTAAACCTATGATCAAGAAAACACTTTTCAGTGTCCTTTTTGCATGTGTATGCAATTTCGGATTTGCTGCCGATGCAGCCCTGTTTGATGTGAACGAACAGGAAATTTCAACAGAATTTGCCCAGCTCGATGAGTTGGAAAACTATGTCAACGCAAACGAGGGCGTTACATTTTCTTCAATGGATGCCAGCAATCCTTTACTCGCGAATGTATCTGCAGGAAATTCGGCATTGGGTGTAGTTTCATCATTGGCAGAAGCGCCACTTGGCATCCCCTCATTCTTGTGGGGTTTTTGTTTTAACGTAGCCGGTGTGGCTATCGTTTATTTCGTTGCCGACGACCGCGAAGAAACTCGTAAGGCATTTATCGGATGTGCCGTATCGGGCGCACTGTATGTTCTTTGGTGGGTATTCTGGGTACTTGTTGCCGGGAACGCATTCCTGTTCTTCTAAGGAATCACAATGCACAAACTCCGGCTTTGGGTCGGATCTGTTGTACTAATTTTTTGCATGTTGCCCAATCTAAGCATTGGGCAACATCGTTTTAGGCTAAAGGCCGAGTTCAGCATCAAGGAAAAAAATTCGGATGGAAAACTCGGGCTTACCATGGGAACAGTCTACTACGATAAAACATTCAAAAAAATAGTTTACCAGGTTCGTTTCCCCGAAAAAGAAACATGGGTTATAAGCGATACGGTATTTCACCGCATTGTAAACGAAAAATTGGTGGCGAAGCAATTCATCCCGATGCTGCCCTCCTCTACCCTGTTCGATTATGCCCTCGCGAACAATCTCGGTAATTTTGGATTGGAGAAATCGTTCTACAAAGCCGGAAATCCGAAAAAAGATGGCGACCAGGTTATTACCACCTGGACACCCGACGAACGCCTCAAAAAAGCATTCGGAGAAGTGATTATCTCGCGTAAAAACAACCAGCTATACGGCATCGCATTTTATTCGCCCAAAAACGAATTGCTCAAAAAGCAGATTTTCAAAGGCTATCTCAAAGCCGGCGGAATTAGCTTTCCGGAAGAAATTACCGAAATCATTTACAAGATCGAAGCGAATGGACTGCGTTCGCAAAACACCAAAATTTCAACCTTCAAAAACCTGGTGGTCAATGATCCCAAAGATCAGCACATCTATAATTTTCCTATACCTGCTGAGCTTTCAAAATAGCTTTGCGCAGGAAATAAATCCCGCCGATTTTACGGATGCATTTCACATGCATACCGAGAAGCCAAAATGGGAAGCGGCAAAGAATAATCGGAACGAGCTGCAGATGGTCTTTTCGGGCCTGTTTCTTTTCTACAAGTTTGCGATTTCTTCGCAAGATTATAACCGTTGCGCCTTCCACCCATCCTGTTCTGAATTTGGCTTGCTTGCCGTAAAAAAACATGGGGCACTCATTGGCATGCTGGCTACACTCGACCGCTTGCAACGCTGTAACGGATTGAGCCCCGAAAACTACGAAACCGACCCGGTGCGCATGGTGCTCATCGACCAGCCTTAACATGAAGCAGCTTTTTTTCTTCATCATTTTACTTAGTACTTGGCTTAAACTTGATGCCCAGGATGTGTATTCGTTCGAAAATTCGGCACGCTTCGCCGATTACCTCTTGCAGTCGGGACGATACAGCATGGCTGCTGCCGAAATGGAACGCCTGGTGTTTTTAAAACCCGATTCGCTTCTGTTAAAGACGGCATTGCTCGATTGCTATGCGTTGGATAAGAATTTTGAAGCCATCGAACGGCGCACATTGCAGTTTCCGAAACAAACTGCATTCGACGATACCTTGTTTTTCAATTACCGCATTTGGGCTGCACTGAAGCAGAAAAATGGCCAATTGAGCAGCTATCTGAAATCAACAGCTGCACCGCTTAGCGAAACGTCCCGTAAATACTATTTGGCATGGCAATCCTTGTTAGAAAACGACATATCGCAGGCATTCACTTTTGTTCCGCTCGACGCCTTGCAGATTCCTGAAGTGCGGGGGCTCAACGAAACATGTTTGAAAGCAGCTCGGTTGAAGCGAAAAAGTCCGGCCTTGGCTGCATGCCTGTCGGGCATAGTTCCCGGCTCGGGCAAGTGGTACGCAGGCGAACGCAAAGATGCGGTGATTGGATTTATTACCATTGGCATGATGGCGTATCAGGCCTTTCGTGGTTTTAAGAAAGACGGAACATCATCGGTTTACGGCTGGATATCGGCAGGACTCGGAACGGGTTTCTACCTTGGAAATATTTACGGATCGGCTCGATCAGCCAAACGCTACAACGCGCGCAAATTCAAAACACTACTCCCCGACATTGAAAACAACTTCAAGCGTTTTCCTGTTTCTGCTCCTTAGCCTCCGGCTTTGGGGGCAGGATGTGCACACCACGTTTACGATGGCGCGTGAAAATGCAGCTTTGGGCAACACCGAGGCTGCAATTGCTGAACTGGAGCGCGTAATCTTTTTTGGAGAGGGCCAATTCGATGCAGAGGCGTTTGCCTTGTTGGGCGATATGCATGCAAAAAGCAGCGCCTTCGATGAGGCGGCCAATGCATACAATCAGGCGGCACAGGCGAGCAGCGAAGATGAGCAAATCGTGAAGCTTAAATTGCAACAGTCGGCCATGCTGATTCGTGCTGGGAAAGGCGAACTGGCCAGCATCGAACTGCTCGGAATACAAACCGATGCAAGCGATAGCACCTACCTAAAACACCAGTTTTTACTAGGCATCACGCAATTTAAAGCGGGTGAATTTGAAAATAGTCGTGTTTCATTTTTAGCCGCGGCCGATGAAAAAGCGAAACCAAAGATTGATAGCCTGTTCGCTGAATTGGCGAGTATAAAACATCCGAAAGTCAAAACCGCCCGCGTGCTAAGCATCATTTTCCCTGGAGCAGGCCAATTTTACGCCGGTGATATTAAAAACGGAATCAATTCGATGCTGTTAACCGGCGGATTCATAGCACTTGGGTATTTCGTAGCCACGCGTTACTCTTTGCTTGATGCAACCGTGGCAGTAATTCCATGGATTCAACGCTACTACATGGGCGGCTTCAAACGCGCGGGGTTAATCGCCGAAGAGCGTATGAAAGAGAAGCAGGATCGAATTTACCGTGCATTGATAGCGGTTTTTTAGCTTCCCTAAAGCTTAGTGACCGTCTTACAGTATTTATTTCCATCTACATGCAAGACAATGAAATAAATGCCCTGACAGTAAGAGCTTAGATCGATTGCAGCGTTTCCAACAAACGAATTATTCTCCAATTTCTTAGACATCAAAACACGGCCATCCGGTGCATACAGTGATATACCAAGATTTTCCACAGTGGTTCCAGCAAATTCAATTTGCAGCAGATCATTAACAGGATTGGGATAAGCCATCCATTTGAATTCCGAAGTAACATCGCTTGCCTCCGTAATGAGCACCTCAATACAAGCGCTCGTATCGGTGCAGCCATTTTCGGTAACGGCTACCGCATAACTGCCTTGTAATGTTGGAAAATATTCGGGGTTCGTTTCGCCATCCAACGCATTAAAATCGGAACAGTTGAGCCATTGATATTCTGCATTCTGAGCTTGAGCACTGAGTAAGCCGCCATTGTCGAGCACGGCGGTGTTCACGGGGATAATATTGGCTTCTAAGGTTTGAGTCGGACCGGCACCACAGGCATTTTGGGCATACACGGTAATGCTTCCCCCCAAACTGCCAGTTTCGATAAAAATACTGTTGCTGGAAGCACTGCCGCTCCAACCTTCGGGCAAGGTCCAAACATAGGAAAGCGCTTCGGCTTGAGCGTTAACAGACAGCTGATTGGGCTGATTGGCGCAAAGTGAGTTGCTTGCCGTAATTTCTGAAGGCAATGCGGGCAGCGGCGCCACATTAATGGTAATTTGTGCGCATCCGTAAGGCGTTACACAACCGCCCTCGCCTCGCACAAAATACGTGGTGCTAAGGTTGGGGCTCACCGTAATTGCTGTTCCACTGGCTACAAAATCTCCTCCGCAGTCCTGTGCATACCATTTCCACTCGAGCGCGGCATTGAGCAATCCTGTGGAAATAGATAAACTCGCACTTTCGCCCGCACAAATGTTGGTTGTATTGGCTGCAAGCTGAGGAATAGTAGGCAAGGCACAATTGGTTATTTTTCGGATGCGGTTATTGTCGGTATCGGCAAAATAGATATTGCCCGAGCCGTCGGAGAACAACTCGCGCGGATAATTCAATTGTGCTGAGGTGGCATTTCCGCCATCGCCGGCCGCTCCAATGCTGCCTGTTCCGGCAATGGTGCTGATAATGCCCGA
>Ga0169931_10006733_pt1 | contig 17230 bp, 11 predicted proteins | sample Kivu_15m_20L_FD_129675 | JGI IMG/M metagenome (GOLD analysis project Ga0169931, IMG submission 129675) | Freshwater microbial communities from Lake Kivu, Western Province, Rwanda to study Microbial Dark Matter (Phase II) - Kivu_15m_20L... | ecosystem: Environmental > Aquatic > Freshwater > Lake...
GGCCATCTAAGTTATTTTGATTTTCTTTTTCCATTTTTCGGAATATAAAAAATTGTTAAAATTATATTAATTCTATTTGAATGAAAATAATAAGAGATGGTGCATTTAAATTAAAGTGAATAGATTTATATATTATAAGTATATATTAATCATTTATCTTTTTGTAATAATCTAAGTCCCTCCTCTTTAAGCTCGTTGGTACTTTTCTCTAACAATGATATGATTTTACTGGCTTTCCTCATTTGATTTATTAAATGAGAAAATGTTTTATTCTTTTCAACCTGAGATTGCGGAAGGTTATTCACTAAAGAGGGATTCTCATTTTTAAAAGAAATATTTTCATGTTGCTCTTTTACATACTGAGAAATCTTCTGAACATCCTGCATAAGAATTTCTTTTTCTATTTGACATTTTGTGAAATTCTTTTGGATTTCTTTATTTGTGTTGCCTAATTGATAATTAATATAAAAATTACTCTCTAGACTTATTTTCTGACTGAGTTTATTATTGTATTCAGTTAAGGTCTTCACTTCCATAAAAAGAATTTTACATTTTTCGCATGCTACTTGATTACCTGCTTGACTCATGCCCTGCTCGAAGGATTTTAAATTCTCCTTCAGTTTGCCTATTTGGCTTTCGAGTTCTTTGATCTTTTCGTTTTGATAGTTGATAATATTCGTTGAAGAATGCATGTTTCTCAAAAGCTTTCCGAAATAGTTTTTAAGATCTACACTGCCTTCAAATTGGTTAATATTCTTGAATGTTTTTATTTCATTGACGAGAGATTTTTCTTTAGCTCTAAGTGATTCGATTTCTGTGTTAAGGTTGTTCACGATATCTCCATGTGAAGATTCCATGTCTTTAATTTTCTTCTTTAATTCATTAATTTGAATTTCGTTTGAATTAAGGATGTTATTAAATTCTTTGAAATCTTTTGTTTGATCTACTTGTCGATCTGAATTCTCTAGTCTCTCAATTTTCTCTTCCAGAGTCTCTCTAAGCTTGCAAAAGGTTTCTATTAAGTGTTTAGATCGCTTGAAACATAAATAAAAGTTTTTAAATATATTCGATTTGGATTGACTAATTTCTCTATTATGAAGATCTGCCAGATTCTTTAATTCTTTTTCTTTATTCTCTTCATGCTCTTTCAACTGATTTTCTAAATTCTGAATCATTTGATTTTTCTCAGACAAATTTTCTTCTAAAAACAAAATTTTCTTATTCAAGTCTTCCTTGGCATCAACTAGTGAATTTATCATTGAGGTTTTTTCGTTAATCAATAGTTGACTTTGGGAGTAGAGGACACTATGCTTCATTTGTTCTTCAGCGGTCTTCTCTAAAATTTGTAATTTTTCTGATAACTCCCTGTTGAAAACTCTCAAATTGTCTTCGTTCTTTTTGATCTTTTCGCTTTCTAAATTTATAAAGGCATAGGATTTATTAATTTTTAATATTTCTTCTTGCAATAAATTTTTTTCATTTTCTAACTTCACATTTTGATTCGACATTTCTTCAATTTTTTTAAATAAATAAACATATGGAGCGTTTGTATCGTTTTTAACCAAATTTAGGCTAATCTCGTTTATTTCATTGAGTTTATTTTGAAGCAGAAGATTTTCGGAGTTCAATTCCTGAATTTTGTTTATGGCATCTAAATATTTTTTAGAAAGGATTTCATCAAAGTTCTCGACATTTTCCTGAGCATTTGGCATTTCAGGAATTTCTTCTTCGTTTACGTTAATTGAATACTCTTTGAATTTCTCTGGTTCATTCATTGAAATCTCTGTGACTTTCCAAACTCGTTCTCTAAAAGTCGGGTTTCTCTTTTCTCTCGTCGCGAGGAGATTTCTGAAGTATTTTATTCTTCTGTCTAAAAATTCGTTTTTATATTTCAGTGATGAATTTTCGGTAAGAATGTTTTCAAGTTTGATTTGTAACTCGCATTTTTCTTCTTTAAGTTTGAAATTCTCTTCATTTTTAGAAATTAATTTGGATTTTATGATTTCAAAATTTCTAATCAACTCATCATTCGAAGTTTGTAAAGAGCTAGATTCAATTTCGTGTTTGGATGAGGATAATTGTACTAAGTTTATCATTTGCTGATCACCTTGAGAAGTTATCAGACTTTTTGTAAATTCTTCATAAATCATTTTTAGCGAGAGATTTTCGTTAAATAGTTTCTCCATTTGTGATCTAAAGTAGATGTCTGTCTCATTCAACTTCGCATTCGTCTGGTTTAAATTCAAACTGAGATTCTTAATAATTTCTTCTTTTTCTTTTACATTTTGTGAAGAAAAGTTTTTAAGTTGATTCAGCTCTGATTTCAGGATGTTAATTTCATTTTCTTTTAATTCGACGATACTATCCTGGTTCTTTAAAATCTGAGATTTGTTAGAATTTTCCATTTGTAATCTATTAATATCGATGTCTTTGTTGTGTAGAGAATTTTTTAATTCGAAATTATTTTGGCTTAAATCAGAAAAATTTTTATGCAGCTTTATGAAATCTTCAGTGATCTTCTCTTTTTCTTTTAATACACTTTGGTAGTTTACACTTAGTTTTTGGAGGTTTGTTTTGGTCTCTTCTAAATTTGCGAGATGGGAGTTTTCGTCATGTGCGAAATTCAAAGAGAAAAGATGATAATGAGAGTTCGAATAGTATCTGAATGTGTCATATTCATTCTTCAGCTTGGTATTGTCATCTTCGAGAGTTTTTATATACCCTTCAAGATTTTTTATGATTTCTTCTTTTTCCTTCATAAAAGATTCAAACTGAGTAAGATCTTCCTTCATTGTATTTAGCTCGAGGTTAAGATTGATATTCTTTTTGATTAATTCAGACAGACGCGGCTCTAAATCGTTGATATTGGAGTAGATGAAATCTTCGTATTTTTCTCTCGAGAGATTCTTAGAGAGTAGAGTATTTCTTGAATCGTTCATTCTTATTTCATATAATAATTCTCTGTTTTGTTTAGATAATTTATCCACGAATTCATTAAGAACATTGATCTCATTTTTATTTTCTTCAATGACCTTTTCGTTAGTTTCTTGAGATTGTTTGATGTCGCTGTATTTGCTTGATAAATTTTCATATTCCTTGGCTGTTTTCTCGTAAACTAATTTTATTTCCTTCAATTCGTTTAGTTCGGATTGATATTTCTCTACTAGAGCCTTAGCAAGGTCAAAATCTTTTTGAAGTTTTTTAGTGATGGCTGATAATTTTTTATAATCTTCTTTGAGGAATGCTGAGTCTTTAAGTGGGAGTTCGTTTTCTCTCTCGATGCGCTTCTCAATAGCTACATAATTGTCGTATTTTATTTTTATTTTGTATAAATTTGCTATTTCGTTTTCTTTGTCTAAAAGAATTTCTTTTATTATATTTCCTTCGCCCTCTGATTGCTTGATGTGGCGTTTTAGCTCGATTATTATGCCACTCAATTCTTCAATTTTTTTGGATTTCAATTCCAGATTCATTTCGTTTTCCTCAATTTTTAAGATTAGTCTTTCGTTTTCTAAACATAAATTTTCCTTTTCTTTGCTTATTTTATATATAGCCCCTTCAGACTTTTTTGTAATCGCTATAATATTTTCTCTTGATTCTTTGATTAAGTCATTCATATTTGTGATTGATAAATTGAAGTTCTGCTTTTCTAGTGCAAAAGATTTTTCTTTGTTTAAAATTTCGTTTCTGATTTGATTCAGTTCTATGATAAGGCGCTCTGAAGAAAATTTTTCTTGTGTGATTTCGTTTTTGGCTGTGAAGAGGCTGCTGCTTAAATTTATTTTTTCGCTATTCAGTTGGTCGATTCGATTTTGAAAATTTTGGATTTCTTTAATTTTGTTAATTACATCGTTCTGAGCTTTTTGGATCTCAAGAATGAAAATTTCATTTTCTCTTTTTAAAGAATCTCTTTGATTAGAAATTAAATTTTTCTCCTCTATGCTTTTTAGTAATTCATTTCGTATTTCGCTGTTTTCCTTGTAAAGCGATGCTATATTTGAATTTAATTCAGAAAATGTTTGTTGCAATTTTTCAAGTGTGGTATTGCAGATTCGCAATTCACCCTCTTTCGCGAAGAGATTCTGATTCAACCTGAAGTTTTCTTCCTTAGTCAATCTAATTTCTGTGGCTAAGTTTGCGGTTTGTGTCTTTAAAAGTTTGTTTTCGTTGTAAAAGAATTCTATTGGATGCTCGTATATACTTTTTAAATTCGAATCTAAATTTAAAGCTTCTTCCATTAATAAAATATTTTATAAATTAAAATTTAAATTAATTTTAATAAATAATATAAATAATAAAAACTTATTAATTTGATAGTGTTAATATTGCATGTCATCTGATTTATTTTGATTTTCTCCCCACTCTAGATAATCATTTCTCTCGCTAGCATTGTATTCTTCAATAACCTTCTGTACAACCTCTTGTGCATCATTGAATTCTTCAAGACTGTCTTTGAATGTGTCTTCACGACGGAACATATCTAAATAGGCTTTCTTTTTATATAAGGAATTGAAGGAATCTACTATGCCTTGCATTAGAATGGAAATAGAAGTGTGATTTGCCAACATTAGGCCAGATACTTTATAGGGTGTCTCTATGTATGGGCTCTTTTTACTTAAGGCAACTTGTATAGATGCAGGACCCCAGGGGATAAAATTAGCTAGTTTACGCTCCCTAATTCTTTGAAGTGCTTTATGAACCTGAGTTGGATCTACCTCTCCCTGGATGATATTTAGTATAGATATGTACAATCCTTTCTTTGCACCACCTTGAACCATTATATTCTTGCTTTGTAAAAGTCTTCTCATTACATCTAATACTGTAGTCTTTCTAATCATAGATACCTTGTTGTCGAGGGTGATTGGGGTGTATCCAGTCATCAGAAAGTGGCACCGGGGTGTGGGTACTAAGGGAGCTATCAGAGATATTAAATCATTGTTCATGTAGCCAGGATATCTTAGAGTAGTTGTCGATGCACTCATGACAGTTGATATCAAGGAGTTGACCTGCTGCATTGTGGGACTGTTAATTTTTATTCTATCAGTAGCGATGTTATTTAGTGCAGGGTTGTCTAATACTATAACACAATCAGAATTTAAAATCAATCTCTTTAGAGTTAGAATCGAGTTATAGGGTGTGACCACAATATCTGAATCTGGAAGGTTTGGAAACACAGAATAAGTTTGTATTAATTTCTTAGGAAATCTCTCGTTTAATTTTTCTAAACAAAAAGATCCGAAACCAGAGCCTGTTCCTCCGTTTATTGAGTGGATAAGAATGAATCCTTCTAAAGAATCAGATCCATCTGCTTCTCTGTCTATCATCTCCATAATTTCTTCCTGGAAGCGCTCTCCTTCTGAATATCCTTTAGCCCAGACATTACCTGCTCCACCTCCTTCTTTTGACATAAAAATATTTTCTGGATTGTATAATTTTGAATATGCTGATACTTGAATCGATTTAATTACTCTTGGCTCTAAATCGACTAAAATTGCCCTAGGAATGTAATGATCGTCATCTGCTTGATAAAAAAAGACGTCTTTACGATCATCTCCATACATCGCGTGTTCTTGAACGATGCCTTCTGGGCCTATTCCGTGTTCGTTACATAGCTGTTTCCAGAATTCCATACCAATTTGATTACCACATTGTCCTACCTGTAGGGTGATTATTTCTCTAGGCATTTATTTAGTTTATAATATTTAGAAATATTTAAATTTGAAATGAATTTTTTCGGGATAGAAAGAAAAATTTTTAATTTCTCCTTATACATAAATTGGATAATTTCTTGACTTTGTAATTTTTATAAATTCCAATCACAGAAGAACAGATAACCTAATATTCCTAAATTAATTCACATATTTTATTATTAGAATTTTCTATCATATTTCTTTATTTTAATAAAATACTGAACAATTAAAATTATAATTTAATATTGTGTAATTATGTTTCCTACATTTAAAATAAAATATGGAGAACATAAAAAAAATAGAAGCACCATTAAAATACAACTATGACACTCCTGAAAATAGGGAAATGTGTAGGAAAAGATATTTTAACTACTTTTAAATAATATAGTAAAGACTAAGATATCTGACATGTTCTCTGAATTCTCACTCTTTCAGACCTATGAACACAAAACACAATATTTTTGGAATGCAGTTGAAGAAATAAAAGAGACTATGTATATTATAGTCAAAAACAGTAAAAATAAAATTGTTTTTAAACTTTTATTGTAGTTGAAATTCTCAAGTCTGATTTAAGTAAATCTAACAATATAAGAATAGATAATGATAAAAATAAGAAGATAGATAAGGATATAGATAAGGATAATCGTAATTATAATAATGATAATATTATTCAACAATACAATTCAGAAAATGTTATTAAATCACATATCAATATTTCGAAAAATGAAAAAATAAATTTACTCGACAAAATCAAAATGCAGCCCACTCCCAGAGATGAGAAAGTAAAAACAGCACATAAAATTTTTACAGAAAATCTTCAATCTAAATACAATTCAAATTCTAATAGGATCAACCGATCAGTTGAGATCCCTTTGAAAAAGACACAAAGAAAAGAAAAAGAAATCATTCCTGTAAAAGAAATTTACCTACAAAAAGGCGAAAGACATAAATCAATACCTAAAGATGTTAAAAGTATTATAAGCTCTGGTAAAGAAATTAATAAAAAGGTTGATAAAAAAGAAAAGAAAAATCTAAGCTATAATTCAAATAATACAAATATTGGTATCCGCAATAGTCTCAATTCTAATCCTAAATCTTCGATAGATACAAAAAGATTAACATTACCCTTGAACAAAGAAAAAATTTTAAAAAAATCAACCGTGTCATCAGATAAGAAAAATCATAAATTTCAAAGTATAGAAATCAATCTAAATCTTGATCAAGAACCAATCAAAATACTTCCTTCAGCTTCTGAAGAAATCATTCGTGAAAATCTTCAAAAAAATGAAAACAAAGACATAAGCTTGCCTTTAGAAAATTTAAATAATACAACAGATCATCACCTGGACACTAAAGAAAATCAAACAGAGGAAATAACAATTGACGATTACATTACACAAAAAGATATAGAGCAAATTAATATCGACATGGTCGAAACATCTTTTTAAGGAGGTAAATAGGATTAAGAACCCCTTCCTATAGTAAAAATATATAAAAATGCTATTTAAATAATAAAATTCATTTTTATAAATGAATACTTATAACTGTTCTCTTCTATAATAATTTATTTTTATCGCAGTTAATTGTAAAATTTAAAATAAAAAATAAAATATTTTTAAATATAAAAAGTAATGGAATCTGTATTTGATGTTTTCCAATCTGTCAAAACTCTTCTTTATCTAGGAAATTACCACCACGCATGTGAAGAAGCAAACAACACTGATATAAACGAGGAAGACCTTTCCCAAATCGTCAAGAAATATTTTTATATCTTCATTTCCTACGTGGAGGATCAAAAGACGGAGGAACTAAACACATTCATGGGAAATTTAAAGAACGTTAACAACAAAACAATAAAAATATACTACAACCTATTCTTATTTTATTATCTGCATGAAACTCAATTCAACGAGCAGAAATTTTACAATCTCTACAACGACCTGAAGGAAGTCAAGAGATTTGATCCCATTCTGTTCCCAGCTGTATACATAATTTCTTTAATGCTTTTGGAGAGAAAAGAATACCTTAACTTCCTTCATCTTATTGAAAAATTCGAACAGGATATAGAAATACTTTCCTTGAAGTTTTACCTCTTTTTCCAATTGAACAAAGTTGATGAAATGGAAAAGATTATCAATACTATGAATATCAAAGACCCTGATTCGATTATTTCACAAATTTGCCTGGTGGTATTTAAGCTTTATAAAAATAATGACCAAGAAGCTATCAGCCTTTTGCAATCAATCAGTAAGAATCATAAAATGACCCCTAAAATTTTCAATCTAATCGGAGTTTCTTTGATGTCAAAGGGATTATTCGAAGAGGCCTTGAAAGTCCTTCACTTCGGAAAAGATATTTGTGAAAAAAGTGGAATTGCGACGATTGAATACAGTGCCCTCTTGGTTAATCTCACATGTTGTGCGAGAAATTTGTTAAGAGAGAATGATGTAAGAAACACTGAGGAAATTCTTAGAAAAAATGATCCAAAGAATTTCTATTTTTCTAGAATGGCTCAATTCGAGGATGAATTTAATCAGATAGTAAATAAAATATAAAATTTCTTATTTGATAATAAATCAAGAAATAGAAAATTTCTTATAAAAGGAATAAATAGAAATTCATTTTTAATGCGAAACACCTATTTAATTAAATAGAAAAATTTTTATTTTATGTTTCAATCAATATTAATTTTATATATTTTAAATTCATTTTGAATTCGGAATATAAATGAATCATCTAAGTTAAAAATGTAAAAGATAAGAATATATAATTAAGAAGATACTAGTCGTGTTTATTTAATTCCACCTGTACCGAAATTAATAATTGTGTTTTTCAATCCAACGAGGATTTTAGCATAATGTTGATCCATTAAAGAATTAAGATAGATATATTCAGTTAGTTCAGGTGTGGAGAATCCAATTAGGGCATTTACTTGCTTGTAGATATTTGACTCAGCATTAAGAGTGTTATTTAAAGTGGTAGCCTAAAATAGATGAGTTAAAATATATGATACGTAAGCAAACTGCTTTAGTCTAAAGGCTTCAGCATTTCCGATGGCGTTTGTTATTCTAATCTTTTGTTCTCCCTCAGACACGATAACAGAGATATTCTGTCTAATAAGCTCAGCCTGTTGCTCAAACTTCCTCATGTTAGTTTTCTGTACTTCGACTTGAGTAGCGACAATTGAGTCTTCATAAGACTTAGGCAAGTCGATTCTTAAAACCTGCAAGGAGATACATTTGGCAAAGGCTTTCCTTAATTCTTGATCTAAAGCAGTTTTCATGTGATCACCTATTTTCTGACGGTCTGTCCAGTAGTTAGTCGCGTTATACATTCCTGCGATCTTTAAAATAACATCTCTCGAAATACGGACATAAGTTCCGTGATAATTCACATTGGCTAAATTATACAATTTAGAAATTTCATCTTTGTTTATTTGATATTGAAAGGAGATGTATAGTGACAACCCTAGTCCTTCTGCTGTTCTTGTTTGTAAGGCCTCAGACGTGGCACCTCTCGAATCTGAAAACTCGATAGTCACCAGATTAGCTGGATAAACAAGAAATGATTTAAATGGTCCTATAACATATCTCCCGCTTTCGTAAGTCTCTGTCCCAATACTTTTTGTTATTTTGTTGTAAGTTATACCTACCTCTAAAGGCTCTAAAGAATCGATTGAGAAGAGCAATATAATAAATATTAAAACTACAGCGACTGCTGCAATTATGCACCATACAGTTGGGTCTCCCATTTATATTATTTATATTTTTTAAAAAAATTTAAAAGAAATTGACAATTTTAAATAAATTTATAAATGCATTCATTTTCCTGAGTTTATTTATTACAAGAATTAAATCACAATTATTAACAAAATTATAATTTATTTCTCTATTTTACACGCATATATATATATCAATTATTTACATTTCTTCATTATTAAAAAATTAATTATATAAGTGTAAGTGTAAGTGTAAATATAAGTATTATATATTATGTCTAAATTATTACAGTTTACTCTCACTTTGTTAAATTTACAATTATTTTCAATATGAATTATTTAATTATAATTATCAATTCATAAAACACTTACTGATATATAATTATTATGATTGCATTATAAAAACTCTCTATGAGCATATTTTCTAAAACAACTAGTTATTTGGAATAAATTATTTATATAAAAAATAACAACTAATTTATATATATTAATAAAAAATGAATGAATTTTCTGCTGAAGTCGGTAAAGAAAATGAAGATCGAGGCTTCAGAACTGCGCTGTTTATAAATTTAACGAAGTATTACCCAAATTGCGTTACTTCGCAGCGTGACGCAATTGACAATTTTGATAAGCTAAGTATAGAGTCAAACACACCAGCGACATCGACTCCCAAATCTCACGAAAAACGAGAATCTAATTTTAAATTTTGTTTGTCAAAAGATTTATTAAGAAGATTAGAAGAAGAAAGTCCAATCAAAAGGAGAAGGATGGAAGAAGCGGAAGATATTAATAACTGTTTATTAGCCTTAGACGAAGAAGAAATCGAAAGCCATTCTATAAAAAACGAAAATAATTCAGATTGTTCTAGTGAACCGAATGGATTATTCAGGCGGCCAATTTTGAACTCATTTTCTACAAACAATGCGACTTCTGATTCTGAATGTAATTTGACCCCCCACAAAAACGACTCGTTCACAGAAAATTCTGAGTTAAATGGGAAGTCCAAAAGTTCTGGGAAATTAGTAGAAGAAAAAAATTCCCTCAGCGAAGAGCAGATTGCCTTAAATACCTGTCCCGAGTGCGAGAAGAATAATTGTGAAGGCACCACCATGAATTGCAAAAATAATCCTGCAATCTTTACCTCTAAATATATAAATAGAGCGAGTGATGATTTATGTTTAGGCAGCAAGAGTGATAAATTCAATAATACCTCCTCCCATAATTTTCTGATGAACAGCAATTTTTATAATAACCCATACATGTTACTTTACAACAACATGAATGGCGGTAATTGCATGAATTACAATTATGGAGTAGGTAGTATCAACATAAACGGTAAAAATGGTTGGATCTGTTTAGTCTGCAATAATTTTAATTACGAAAGTAAAAATATTTTTAAATATATTATAATATTTTATTCAATATTTAGTACGAGTGAAATGCAATAGATGTTCTAAGCCTAGGCCGCAATTATTGAATCAAATTAACCAAAATTTGTATATAGAAAAAAATTCCACCACGAATTCCACTTCGGGGGCGGAAGTCAGAGAAAACGAAGAAAATAGACAATTCAATGGAACCAGCAAGTCTTTGGGTGAAGCCAAGAACAATAGCACGGGTAAGAAGAAAAAACCTTTTCAGGAGAGAGAAGGTGACTGGAACTGTTTCAAATGTAAAAATTTGAATTTCTCTTTTCGAGTAATATGTAACAGGTGTCAGCTTTCTAAAAAGGAATCTGAAAACTTGACCTCCCTCAATAACAACTTGAAAAAGGATGAAGGTGTAAGTAACTCAGCCAGGCCGAAATAGATAGGTATAAGGTTTGTGAATAATAATGAGTTAAATGGTTTGGGCTAAGTAGTTTTAATTATAATAATCAATTAAGTAATTAACTAGCAGGATACCTTTATTAGAAGTAAAATTACACTTGCCAGTGTAAGTAAAATTAATCAGTTGTAATTTAAGTTAAGAGAAATTATCTATAAATTATATTATATTATGACATGAAATGTGTATATTATATTTCAATCAAATTTATTATAATAAAAACTAATACGACATGTCACTTGGACTTAGAGATGAATTACTCGGATTAAAAACTAAACTAGAAGATTTAGAATCGGACTTGACTAATCAAATGCTTGACCTTGAATTGAAGGCCGAGGAGTGGCATAAGCGAGATGAAGAGGCTGAGAAAATGGCCAAAGCAAACAAAAATAAAATAATCACATTTGATGTTGGAGGAAAAAAATTTCAGACTAAATTAGATACACTACTTTCCTTGAAAGATACTTTATTTTATAAGCTATTTTTAAGCAATCGTTTAGACATCAACAAGGAGATATTTATTGATCGACCTTATAAAAATTTCAATTTCATTCTGTTTTATTTAAGAAACAAAAAATTACCGAATGAAAGTTTCAACAATCAGAAGCTGGATGAAGTTTTGGAGGAGGCAAATTTTTATGAAATAAAAGAAATGATCGACATCCTCGAAGAATTAAAGCGAGAGGTTAAATATGTAAAATTTGAGATGAATGGACCTTATATGAGTGGAACCCAACTAGCAGGAACTAATAACATCGATGATTTGAACAATTTTGAAGATAGATCATTAAGTAGGGGAATATGCGCTACCTACCCAGGATGGATTATAATTGAGCTGTCCCGTGAAGTCGAATTCGAGGAAATCGAAGTAGGAGGATGGAATGGTAACACAAATATATGGGCTAATTCGAACGGATCTGGTGGACAGATAATGATATCAACAGACAAGACAAATTGGGTTAATGTGGGAACGATTCCTTCAAATTACGGGACTGCAATCCAAACTGTAAAATTAAATAGAAAAGCTGTTGCGAAATGGGTGAAATTCCAGCATAATTCCTATCTAGGTATAGGATATTTTAAAATCAAAAAATTTTAAACCACAGTTATTATTTTCTTTCTATTTTATATTTTCAAATAATTTCTAAATTTTAAGAAAACTATTAATTATTTTTTCTCTTTATATTGTCATTATGGTAAGAATTACGCTACGCTATTTATTTTTAAATAAAATTTTTAATTGAAGTTAATGGATGATTTTTATTTGAAGAAATTAAAAGTAATCAAAAACTTCACCGAATTCTATAAAGGCTTTTTCTTTATCTCGTCTTTAACAACATTAGTAATATGTATACTAATTAAACTTTTACAAGAGGAAGACATTTTCTACATACAGGGATTTATAGAAAACTGGGACAAAAAACCAATCATCGACATTAAATTTTTTACAGAGGAGTGTCCCAATGATTACGAATTGACTACCCTGGGAATGTGGCCGATTTACTCTAATATCTGTGATTGCAGGGATTCATTTTTCTATAATATCGGTGCAAAGTCTGATAGGGCACTTTTCAAACCTCATTCGTGTAATATGGTAATGAATTTTCTTGGTTGTAAGGACACAGATAAATTCAGTCATATTGATATTAACGAATGGAAAGGAAAAAAAGTCTGTATTAAACGGCAGGGTAAAACCTTCTTACAAACCTTGCTTTCTAGGGTAAACTCGAATACTGCTGATATAAATGTCGTAAATTGTGAAAAATGCGAATTAAAAGATAGTTTTAATAAGAAAATCTGTAATGAAGAATGCGCATTGACAAATAAGGATGTAAACAAGTTTGCGGTTACTAGCTATAAAAGAAAATCTGGAATAAAATTTAATTACAAAAGGAAAGAGAGTAATATCAAATCGCCACTTAACAGATTTTTACCGGATTACTTTAAAGCGCATGACAACTTTACCACTTATCAAGGGCTTGAAATGGTCTACAACAAGAATTTCAATATCACCTTGAATAACAAAATTATTGAGGATTATTCTATCTCTGATATTATGATAGCAGAGAATTTTCCTTGTCTGATTCATAATAGTATAAAGAAACCTAATATTGTTTCTAATTTATACGACTTTGTGTTAGAAAATTTACGATTTGTAGTTCCAAAAGAAACAGACGAATCTATAAAACAGCGAAAAGAGGATTCGGCTTCAATTAGGAATATTGATGAGATTAATACAAAATCGAATGTGGTGGGTAGTTCTGATTCAATGTCAACTAGCGTAAAAAGCGATGGCGATTTAAATCAGATGCAAAGTACAGAAAATCCGTCTCAAAGTGACGGTTTAAAAACAGATAGCGAAAATCACACTAATCAAATTAATCACACTAATCAGACAAAACCTCAAGGCCATTATAAGCTCGCCAAGTTTGACGAAATAAGCTTGAAGTATTTAGATAAAAAAGACTGTTATTTTTATGAAAATTCATATTTCGACAGACGTCATTATATCGTAGACATTTCAAATTTCTATCAATTTTTGTTATCCGACATAAACAAAATAGACAAAATATATTTTAAAAACCTGACCATATCCTATGAAGACTTATCACGATCAGAACGATTTACACCAACCACAACATTATTTTTATTATCCTCCCCCTTCTATGGATGGAACATAAAACTCTGCAACGAAAATCCAAAGACTAGGATGCAAGAGATCACATCGCTCTACGATTCTAATTCTGATAATTTTACTATAATCGCTTTATTTAAATTGCTTTGTTTCATCTACCTTACTTTTTACGGATTATTCAACGGCTACTTTGAGAATTACATATTCTCCCTTGACTCCCCCAAACCTAAAAAAGAGTCGAATTCACTCCTGCCAATAATTCTTGACATTCTTTATTATTTCCTGAATATCACCTCCTTCTGTTTACTGATTCAAACTGCATTTACTTTAAAGCATCTGACAAGATTTCATTACTTGAATATAATCAGAAAAGACTGCGTCGATGAATACTCCACAAAAATTTTTACTTACCTCTATGACATATGCGAAGAAAAATTTATTTACTGCATGTTTTTAGTAGCTTTAAATTTGATGGAATTCATATTCTTTACTATAATTTTAAACCACGGTTATGAATTTTTAAAAAGAATAAACTTCTTCTAAATATAATTAAAATTTATAATTCAATTTATATGTTTAAGAATTACACTAATTAGAAAATTAATTTGATCAGTGAATAATTAAAAATGAATTCAGATCAAATTATTAATAATCAAATAGATTCTCTTCAAGTCGTTAGCGAAAAAATATTACCCGAGAGGATAAAAAAGGTCGTCTGGAACAAAAAAATTGACTTGATAGGAATAAATTGTGGAAACTACTTTGAGATCCACAGAATTGGATTCAAACATGAAGAAATTTTCAAAAAGGAAGAAAATTGCGAAGTCAAAGAAATTTTGTTTTTCGATAGTAATGATAATCAGAATGGAAATAACAATTGTTTGGCTTCTGTTATACTTGAAGACACAACAGTTTATTACATTAATTGCTCGACATGCGAGATTGTTTTGAAAACAAAGAACAAAATCCCTGGATTTTTTAGAATTATTCAAGCTGAAAGTTTGGACGAAAATCTTTATAGAGGATTTGTTAAAAATGAGAAGGCGAATGTCAATAAAAATCCTTTTAATCACAAAATTAATTTTAACTCATTTTCGAAGATTGAAGTTGCATGTTTGAATTTTTTAGAAAACTATTTCGATTTCTCTAATTGTTTCGTTTATAACAAACCTACGAATCAAATTGACTTTTATTTAAAATTTTTAATTCATTATGGAAAATTTAAATTAGACAAGGAGATTAAATTTATAAAACAAATAGGTATGATAAACCGAATTTTTCTTGTTTCTACTCGTAATTCTGATAATGATTCTGAGAATACAATTCAATGCAGTGCCATTAATTTAAATCCCTTACTAAGCTCCAACTGGTTTAATTCCTTGTCAAACAACAGTTTTTATTTGATATATTTCTCCTTGCACGTGATAGATTACATCTCAAATATTCTTCAAATTTTTAGTAAAATTGTTTATAAGCTTAGTATTATTTTCTTTGATAAATACATCTTCGTAAACAATCTCGAGCACGAATTAAACGAAAGCAATGAAATTTATTACAAGGACAAGTTGAATAAAGAATTGAAGAACTTGTTGTATTTCGGAAACCTCTCTGCAAGTTTAAAAAATTTGCTCACTAACGAGTTATTCGAGGGCAAGTCCATCATAAAAATGGACGAAAATATTCATTTTAATTTAAAAAACATTGAAGAGATTTCCGTAGAAAACATCAAACCAAGTTTGGATTTACTAGGGTATCATCTAAATCAGATAAAGTTTAATTTAAATAAACTAAAATTCGATGAAGAAGAATTTTCGTTTTTTGAAAAAATTGAAAAAAATTTCGATGCGCTTTTTTTGAATTTCGAGGATTTTCTTTCGAATGTTTGTAGTTTGAAAATGGAATACAGAAATTTCTTGGTATGGGTGAATTCTTTCAATCAAGGGAGTAACGAGACTGCCAAGAATTCCTTAAGTTCATTAGTAATTGACAACGATAAATTATCGCAATTTATAAATAATAGAAGTTACGATATGCATGCGCAGTTAGGTAAATTGGAATCCAGCGAGGTCGATAATAAATCAAGGTCGGGCAAACATGAAAATGTGATAGAGCCGGTTGAGATTGAGAATTCATTTTACAAGAGTGCTTGTCTTAATGATAAATTCTTAGCTAATTACATCAAGAATAAACAGATTGATCATCTATTCAAATATGTACAGAAAGAAACGCTCAAAGATGATAGAAAGCAATTATCTCATGACAAATCTTCATCTAACGGTTCATCACCTGTTTTATTCAAGTCAGGATTGAAAAATAAACTTACAGAGCTTAAGGATCAGCTTAAAATACTCAAAGACATCACATCAAGAAAAATCGAAAAAGAAATATCATTGGAGCAGATTTTAAAAATCAATTTAAACAAATACAATCTAAAAGCTGTGAAAATGTTTCATGTTGAAGAATATAGTTTGTTGCTTTTTCAACTTGAAGAGGAATATCTTTTAGTGATTAAACTTTCCTTGCCAGAAATATTTAAAAATACCTCTACAAGTCGTATACAAAATCCTGGAGATTATTCTTTTTCATATGCAATTGTCAAACTGAAATATGATAATGTCACAATTTTAGATTTTGAATTTCATAAAGAAAGCGACTTACTGTTTCTAGTGAAAACTAATATTTCTAATTCTACCTTTGATACGAATAACGATTATAACCAGAGTTTATTCAAACAATCTGTGATCCTTACTAAAATTGATAATTATAATTTTTCTTTTCTAAGTGATGATAATAGTTTATTGGATTTAAATATATTAAAAGATTTAAATTCAATTTCCCATGAAATAAAGATTGACAAGTTTGCAGATATTGAATGCTCAGAAAATTCGTTTCTTAGTGCTGGTTCAAGGGGATTGATTTCAGTTATTGATAATAAAAAAAATAAAATTATTATTATAGATCTCTAAATTATTTTTTTCTTAGTAAAAAATATTATAAAATAATAATTAATTTTCCAATAATTTACATTAATTACTATATTTAAATTTGACATAATTTATTATAAGTAAATTAAAAATCACTTTAACCATGGAGAAACCAAACCTTTACTTAAATAGGAAGAGAAATTTAAATAATTCTGATTTTGTTATAGAAAAGGAGGAAGAAGATCGCCCCCAAGATAAGAATCAAGAAGAAATTCAAATAAATGAAAATGAGATCAGTCGAATCACTGTCAAAACTGAAAGTTGTAAATCAGCATCAGTTGCCTTGTATTCGCCTAGATCTCAAAACAAAAATTCTTTAGCAAATTCAGCAAATTCAGTAAAATCAAAAAGTTCCAAAAAATCAAAAAGTTCCAAA
>Ga0169931_10006734_pt1 | contig 17228 bp, 11 predicted proteins | sample Kivu_15m_20L_FD_129675 | JGI IMG/M metagenome (GOLD analysis project Ga0169931, IMG submission 129675) | Freshwater microbial communities from Lake Kivu, Western Province, Rwanda to study Microbial Dark Matter (Phase II) - Kivu_15m_20L... | ecosystem: Environmental > Aquatic > Freshwater > Lake...
GTATTCAAAATTGCCAGTTGGATAATGTTGTCTTTTTATCAGGCGATGCTCATGCCAGTTTTTATATGGATATTCCGAGAGACCCTTTTGACAGCATTCAATATCAGCCTGAAACAGGAATGGGATCTATCGCTACTGAATTTCTAGCTGGAAGTATTACCAGAGGTAATTTTGACGAGTCGGGCATATCTCCCGGTCTTGAAGGTTTTGTATTATCCTTTTTACTGCCAGCCAATCCACATCACAGGGCTTTAGATTTATTCAGGCATGGATACGGAATTATTGAAATTAATTCAGATAGCTTAACTGCTACTACATATTACAGCGAAATATTACAAAGCAGTTCAACAGAGCAAATAGGGATTAGTATGACCCAATTGCATGGAGAGAATCATTGGAAAAGAACAATAAGCCAGATTCAAGAACCTGCCAGTGCAGATCTATTTAGATTTTATCCTAACCCCTCCTCTTCATCCATACAGATCAATGGCAGCCATTACCCTTTTCAGATTGAAATTCACAATATAGTTGGACAAAAGTTACTGAGCCGCCAAATTAGTGAATTCGATCAGCATATAAACATAAGCCATCTGGATCCGGGTATTTATTTCATAAGCATTCCAGCACAAAAAAAATCTGCACAAAAGTTAATTAAAATTAATTAATCCGTAAGTGTTTTGGAAATATCAAATCTGTAAGCCATCCATGCAGGCAAAAGAGAAGCTAAAAATCCAATTCCTACAGCACCCAGAAGCAAATACAATTCTCCTCTTACAAAGGTGAAGGCACTGAATTGATAATTATAAGTTTCTTCCAGCATAGCAGCGAGGATATATATTCCAAAATGACTGAGAATAAGACCTATAACAGCGCCTGTAAAGGAAACGAACAGCCCTTCGAGGTTTAGCAACAAAAACATTTGATAGGGAGAAGCTCCCATACTTCTCATAATTGAAATTTCATATTTACGCTCCTTGAGGGCATTAAATAATGAAATGAACATACTCAGGGCAGAGATTAGCAAAATTAAAAAAGCTATGATATAGATAAATTGAGCTCCCAAGCCCATATTCTCCATTAATCTTTTCAATTGAATCGCAGGAATTGCATAGCCCAGATCTTCCAAACCCTCTGTATCCTCAATAATTTTAGGCAATTGCACATTAGCCATGGTAGAAACATTACCTGTTTGATCCCTGGCGAATCGAACCAAAACAGCAGTAATTTCCTTACCTTCCTCTGAAATTGGAGCCAGACTGTCCTGATTATGACCGTGATTTTCAGCATGTTGGTGATCATGGTCGTGATTGTGTTCGTGGTCGTGATTGTGTTCGTGGTCATGATTGTGTTCATGGTCATGATTGTGTTCATGGTCATGATTGTGTTCATGGTCATGATTGTGTTCATGGTCATGATTGTGATCATGGTTATGATTGTGTTCATGGTTATGTTCGTCAGCATGTTGATGATCTGAGCTATGTTGATGTTCAGAACTTTGATTCTCAGTATCAGATTCATTTTCGTGATCATGTTCTTCATGCATTCTCCAAACCGAAGAAATATTGGTGAGAATGAGTTGGTCCAATACCGTTCCTGTACTTTTAAAGATCCCTTTCACTTTGTAGGGCAAGGTTTCGTGAACATGCATTCCATCATTGACCAAGCCATGAGAACCGTAAAAAGTATCACCAACCTTTAATCCTGTTTTCTCAGCCACTTTTTTACCAATAGTAACTTCCAAATCCTGATACCAGAGATCTCCCCGATTCACTACAGCTCCGTAATGTGAGGCCAGCGATGTATCTGTTCCAACGATTCTATACCCTTTGTAGCTATCACCCAGGGCGAGTGGTATGGCTTTCTCAACGAATGGACTCTTCTTCAGCCACTTTGTTTTCTGTAATGGTATATTTCCTGTGGGAACATCGATATGATAGACACTAGAAAGGATCATCTGCAAAGGACTTCCTTTGGCCCCTACCACCATGTGAATACCTTCTATGTTTTTGTAAAGGCGATCCTGAAACTGCTGATTTAACAATAACAAACTTGAGGTTAACCCAACTCCCAAGGCAACTAAAATCAAACTAAGAAGCAGATTGAGGGGTTTGGAAAACACATAACGGATGCATAAGCTTAGAATATTCATCTTAATTTATTGTCTTTTTTAAAATTTTAATCATTTGATCCATTTCAATATTTTGGCTGATCTCCCCACCTTTTGAATAGGAAACTTGCCCTGATTCTTCCGAAATAATGATGGCAAAACTATTTGATGACTCTGTTATACCAATGGCAGCTCTATGGCGGAGGCCCATTTCCTGTGGAATTCCAGGTCTGTCAGATACAGGTAAAACACAACTTGCCGCCACAATTTGATTTCCGGATATGATAGTTGCCCCATCATGTAGCGGGCTATTTTTATTGAAAATACTTATGAGCAACTGAGCAGATACTTCTGCATTTACCATGATTCCAGAACTATACAAACCTTCCAGTGTGTTGTGGTGTGAGATTAAAATCAGTGCTCCGGTTTTTTCTGTTGACATTTGTTCAATTGCTTTAAGAATCTCAGAAAGAATTTTTTCCTTCTGAGGAGTCCATGGACTTAAATCCCTGCCTAATAATTTGGTTAAAAATTGATTTTGCAAAGAGCCCTGCCCTACTAAAATTAAAAATCTTCTCACCTCCGGCTGAAATACGATAAGCAGGGCAATGATCCCTACATTGATAAACTGTCTCAATATCGAAGACAGTAATGGCATTCCCAGCGATTCCACCAGCCACCATAAAATCCAAATCAGAACCAGCGCCAAGAAAATATTAAAACCAAGACTCCCTCTGAGAATTCGATATATTTGAAATAATAAAAATCCTACAATCAAGACATCTAAAACATCCCAAAAGGTGATATTCATGAAACCGATTTGCAGTAAAAAAATCATAATTTTAATTTTATCCAATTAAATCCCCATCTCTCCAATCACCTTCATCCACAGTGCCATTGGCGAAAATATACTTTCCTTTTCCAAAAAATTCACCATTGAGATAATTTCCTTCATAAACATCCCCATTCGAATAGCTGTATTTTCCAAAACCTGTTCTTTGACCATCCAGCCAATTTCCTTCATATTTATCACCATTGTCAAAAAAATAGGTTCCCTTGCCATTTCGTTGGTCTTTCATCCAATATCCATCGTAATTTTCGCCACTTTCATAAACGTATTTCCCATAACCACTCATCAAACCTTCCAACCACTCACCGTCATAAGAATCACCATGATTCCAAATGTATTTCCCTTTTCCTGATCTTTTATCCGTATTCCATTCTCCTTCATATATACTTCCTGAAGCATAGCGATAAGTTCCAAAACCATGTTTTAGATCATTTATCCAATTGCCTTCATAAATATCACCTGTGGAGAAAGCATATTTTCCAAACCCGTGCATTCTGGCATCTAACCATTCGCCTGCATAATATTCACCCGACTTCCATATAAAAATACCTTTACCGATTCTTTTACCAAAAACCCAATAACCAAAATAAATAGAGCCATCAGCTGCCCAGGTATATTTTCCTAGGCCATGTCTGTACTCTTGAAAAATTTCCCCAACATATACATCTCCTTCATCATAGGTTAGCCTGTTCACAGGTAAAGGAAAAGCCGATTCGACATTATGGACACTGATTCCGTCCAAACTAAAATTGTTGATATCCTGATTCAAATAAAAAACAGAACCGGACTTTTGCTCGGGTTGAATATGATCAGAAACTGGTTCGCCTGGTTCATGAGGGCCGTTGAAAGAGCTCATATTGTTATTTTTAATTTATTATAGAATTTAAAGATATAGAATTGACATTTGTTTCGCAATTCCTGAAAAATATTTCTACGCGCTATTTACAAATCAATATTTATCTGGATTTTCTTTTTTGAATAAAGTCATTAAAATCCTTTGCATCAAAAGTATTTATGCAATCTTTTTTATGAAGCGCCGCCTTTCTTGCTGTAAAAACACCATATCTGATGTCATAGACTCCTGACTTGCTATGCGCATCAGGATTTATACATATCGAAACAGACTTGGACAAGGCATAAGGGATCCATACATAATCTAAATCTAACCTGAGGGGGTTCGCATTGATTTCTATGGCAACCTGATTATCAGCACAGGCGTCTATTACTTTTTTGTGATCAATAGGATAGGCTGGCCTTGACAGTAAAAGTCGGCCAGTGGGATGTCCCAACATGGTAGTATAAGGATTTTCAATCGCCTTGATCAATCTATCCGTTGCTTTATCCCGATCCATTTTAAGCTGACTGTGTATTGATGCAATCACAAAGTCAAAACCGGCAAGCAGATCTGATTCATAATCCAAACTGCCATCATATTTTATATCAGACTCAATCCCCTTAAAAATTTTAAAATCCACAAATTTTGAATTGAGCTGATCAATTTCTTTCCATTGTTCCAACACTCTTTCTTTTTTTAGTCCATTGGCATAGAAAGCCGATTGCGAGTGATCGGTAATACCCAAATACTGAAAACCCAGATCCTTACAAAACAGAGCAAGATTTTCAAGAGTTTCTGCCCCATCGCTATAGGTACTATGTGCATGAATCACCCCTTTAATATCCGACAACTGAATCAGGTCGGTATTCAATTGTCGATGGTCATGTATCATTTCTCTGGATTCAGGTTCAATGTAGGGCAGACCATGCTTGGAAAATAAAATTTTCGGATCGGTTTCCTTTTGCAGAATTGGGTCTATTTTAGAAAAATAGCTGTCTATAAATTCTTTAGGTCCTTCATGTCGAATCAAATCCCAAGATTTTGTTTCTTCAGAGAAAAAAAGAATTTTAAGAGGCAAATAAGGGTAGCTATGGTGTGTTCCGATCCACTCATTAGAGAGCTTTTGTTTCCAGCTTACAAAATCTGCCGAAAGTAAATTTTCTTTACATTTTTCATTCAAGGTCAACTCAAGGATATCTATAACAGGTATATATCTTCTAAAAGATCCCGTAAAATAAACCTCCTCTGTGTTTAGATAGGCAATAAAATCAGCTTGAATATCTTCAGCTTCTTTTTCGATGGAAGCCCATCTGAAATAACCTTGAGATTGTAATTGATAGTGAATCTGTTCGGCAATATTTTCTTGCGTTTTTTGTCCAAATCCTTTGATTCCAATCAATCGATTTTCCTGGCAGGCATAGAGCAATTCTCCGGGGGATTCAATTTGTAGCTCCTGATGTAATTGAAGTATTTTTTTAATACCTAATCCTTTTAACTGAAAGAGTTGCAGTATGCCCTTAGGTGTTTTGTCGAGGTATTCCTTCAATTGGATTAAGGTTCCATTTTGCAGAATTTCCTGAATTTTTTTGGCAGTTGCCACTCCTATTCCTTTTATATTTTGCAATGCAGAGGGACTCATTTCTGCAATGGACTGTTCTGCATTTCGAATTACCCTGTAGGTGTTTTGAGCTGATTTTACTCTAAATTCATCTTCTTGATGAAATTCAAGCAATAGTGCCAAAAGTTGAAATGGTTCAGCAATTTCTTTATTTGTCATGAAAGCAAATTATATATTTGAGTATTAATCTTTACCTTTGTGAAGATATGAAATTCGAAAAATATAACATTAGAACTTCGCTTAAAAAGAGGTTGAAAGAAATTTCCTTTTTAAGACCAACTGATATTCAGTATAAGGCCATCCCACCTATTTTGAACGGAGAAGATGTTTTGGCCATTGCACAAACAGGAACGGGAAAGACGGCTGCCTTTGTCATTCCTTTATTACATATCTGCCTCGAGAATAGATCAGAAAAAAAGTCAACACAGCCCACCGTTGTTATTATGGTTCCAACCCATGAGCTTGCCATTCAGATACACGAGGTTATTCTGAACATGGGTAGGTACACGGATATTGACAGTCTGGCGCTCTATGGGGGCGCTGATCAATCTTCACAAATAGCCAAATTACAGAAAGGAGTTGATATTCTTATTGCAACACCTGGCAGGTTATTTGACCTTCATGCACAAAAACATTTGCATCTGAGGAGCGTTCGTGTATTGGTTCTGGACGAGGCAGACCATATGTTGAAACTTGGTTTTTACAAGGATATTCAGGATTTGATACAAAGACTACCCAAGCAAAGACAAACTTTGTTTTTTTCAGCAACCATTGACACTGAAATCAAGGATTTGGCTTACTCTCTCGTCCGAAAACCTGTAAAAATTCATATTTCACCCAAAGATCCTGTGAATAAAAATATTGATCATGGGCTTTGCTATGTTGAAATGGATGATAAAAGATTTTTTTTAGAAAGATTAATTAAAGAAAATCAGGATAAAAAATTTATTGTTTTCGTTAGAACCCGGGTAAGATCTGAAAGAGTAGTCTTAGCCATGGAAAGAGCAAATATACAAACTCTTGCCCTACATGGTGCAAAGGATCAAAAAACCCGAACCGATGTACTTGAACAATTCAGAACCAATCAAGTGCGTGTTTTAATAGCCACAGATGTAAGTGCCAGAGGTATCGATATTGCTGATATCGATTTTGTAATTAATTATGATTTACCAGATATTTCTGAAACCTATGTACATAGAGTTGGAAGAACAGGTCGTGGTGTGAAAAGAGGCAGAGCTATTAGTTTTTGCGCTCCAGAGGAAAAAAAATTGGCTGATGAAATTGAAAAATATTTGGGCAAAGAGATTAAAAAACTTGAAATTTCGATTGAAGATTACACCATGACAAAAGATCTAACCGATGCCAAACATTTTACAATTAAAGATGCTTTGGAAGAAATTAAAAATCAACCTTTAAAATTCAATTCTAAAAAATCGAAATAATTGAATCCTGAAGAGATTCCTTTACGAGATAATGTCCCTCATCAACTAGTATCAGTGAAGCAGAATCGATTTTTTTACAAAATTTTTCTCCATAATGATAGGGTGTGATAAAATCTCTCATACCGTACACAAATATAAGTTTGACTTCATATTTTACTATCAGATTTTTTAAACCTTTCAAACTGACACGAAATGAGGCCAGAGAGATCCAACAGTAAAATAGTTTATCAATCCTTTCTCTTGAAGCCATTTGTTGTATTAAAAAATCATAATTAGCTTTATTGATCAATCTGAGTTGTAAGCCCAACTTAAAAAAAGAATGTACTGTTTTTGTATTTGGAAGTAATTTAAAAATGAACTTCCTCACAAATTGAGGAAAAAGCAAGGGATGATCAGACAAAGAATTTTGAAAACCGGCAGGCGCTAAAAATATTATTTTTAAGACAGTCTCCGGGTATCGCAGCATAAATTCCTGCGCAATACGAGCACCCATACTATGACAGAGCAGTGTAATTTTTCTTTCTTGCCAATCATCGGGAAGCAAGGCAATCAATTCTTCCATGAGCTGCTTTACCTTGAAAACGGGTTCCCATTTGGGCGTCGCACCATGAAATGGTAAATCAGGTGCAATAACAGAATACTTCTCTTCCAAAATGGACGACCATTTTAAAAACTGACTTCCCTTATCCCCGAAACCATGAAGAGCCAATAGTATTTGATCCCCTTTTCCAAATTTCGTGCAAAACATTTTATTTGATTTGATCCAACAAAATGTCTACCGCTTTTTTCAATTGTTCATCAACTCCTTTCGCTCTGTAATCGGGTGATAAAGGAACGATGACATCGGGTACTGCAGGACCGTTTTCCATGTTCATGCCAGAACTTTTTACAAACCAACCTCTGAATGGCATACGTACATACGACCCGTCCATTAGGTTGTAAGAACCTGTAGAAATAACAGCACCGTAGGTTGGAATTCCCACCAGACTTCCCAATTTCAATTCCTTGTATGCATGTGAAAAAATTTCAGCATTAGAATAGCTGGATTCATTACAAAGAGCAATGGAAGGTTTTGTCCAGGCTGCCAATGGCAGACGTTCACTATATGGATAATAAGAGGAGAAGCTTTTATGGTTTTTCAAGGAAGCACTGGCTCCTCTTGGAATGGTGTAAGCATGTTGTTTTACAGATAATACAGCCATCAGATAATCTGTGGTCCACCCCCCACCATTGTATCTGACATCTATAACAATAGCTTCCTTTCCATAACCAGCTGCCATAAGCTCTCTTTCAAAATTTTCAAAACTTTTCCAGTCCATACTCTGTATGTGGATATAACCTAATTTTCCCTTACTGTACTTTTCAACCAGATCTTTTCTCTCTTGCACCCATTGTTCATAAATTTCCTTGGATAAGGAACTTTGCGGCCATACTTTAAGTTCTCTTTTCTTTCCTGTTTTATCCTGCACTTCCATCCATAGCATTTCACCCGCCTTATCTTCCAGATAGGAGTCAAAATCTTGATTGGCTTCAATAGTTTCTCCATTCACGGAAAGAATTAGATCACCAGGTGTTAATTTACTATCTAATCTGTCGGCGGGACTATTTCGTAAAACCGAAGTCACTTCAACTCCCTGACCCGCAGGTTTGATCTCAATTCCCAGCTGTCCGGTTTTTACGGTTTGAGTTTGTTTGGGATTATAACCATTGTACAAACCCATATGGCTGGCATTCAACTGACCCAGCATCAGATTGAAAAAATATTGAAAATCTTCTTTTGTTGATGCTTTCAAACATAAGGGTTCATATATTTTGCGTAATTCTTGCCAATTTTTTCCGTGAAACTCCGGATCGTAAAATCCCTGATCAATTGCTCTCCAGGCTTCGTTAAAAATTTGTTTCCATTCCAGTTGTTCCTCGATGTCAATCTTTGCAGTATAAGATCTGGATTCTGATTTTGCATCCTTGGGTTTTAATGCCTGTATAGAGCCGGAATTATTCAAATAAAATAAAGTTTCTCCATCTGCTGACAACTGCATGGCTCTTGCATTTTGTTTACCGTCTGCTAACTGTTTGAGATCAGACCCATCCCATTTGATTGAATACATGGCTGGATCTACGTTAAAATCCTTTCTTCCATCTCTGGAGGCTATGAAATAAAAAGTTTTACCATCATGGGATAATTCATAACCCTGCTCATTTGTAGGATATGAAGTAACCTGAACCATTCTTAGGTATAAATCTTTAAAATCAATTGTAACCTGAGCGGGTTGCTTGTCTTTTTTATCCTTTTTATCCTCTTTAGAATTTTGTTCTTCTCTTTTCCATTCCTCCCTTGACTTCAAAAAATCATTTTCCCTGAGAAAACAAAACCAGATATCTGAATCTCCATTATTTCTGTCAGATACAAAGGCTAATTTAGTTCCATCTTTAGACCATTTGGGTCTACTATCATTTCCGGGATGCATACTTATATTGATGGCTTTGATGGAATCTTGCGCATGGTGTATAAAAACCTCATTATTAAATTCCAAATCTGTCATACTGTAAGCAATCCATTTTGAATCGGGAGACCAGCTAACATCTTCAGGTAAATTCCAGGCTGAAATCATAATTTTTTCTTTTGAAAAATTCATGTTACTGTCAACCTGAGCACTTGCAAAGGATTGGTTTCCCTTCTTCCAAACTATATTTTTCCCATTTGGGGAGAAATAGTATTCTTTTTCATCTTCATTTGAATTTAAAAGTGTTTTTGTACTGAATTTGAGTGTTTTAAAAAGATCCTTCTCTAAAGTATCTGCTGAACTGATGGAGTAAAGATCAAAATTCCCATTTTTATCACTGGCAAAGGTTAGAATTTGATCGCTGTACCAATACAGATTCATTTCTCTTGCTGCTGTCTGTGTCAGACGTACAACCCTTGAGTCATCCTTGTCATTGGCTGCAACAAAGATTTCACCTCTGGATACAAAGGCAATCCATTTTGAATTTGGAGATACAGCATATTCATCAACTCTTGAAAGAGATTTCTTTACAACTGGATCAAATCTGTAATCTGTTTGAATTTTTAAAGAGATCGTCTCTGTCTTGTTCGATTCGAGATTTGTAAGATACAGTTGATCTCCTTGCAGATAAATCATTTTTTTTGCAGCTGTATCCAGGTCAAAAAACAGAATACCAAGGTTTGACTTGACATTTGTTAGATTTTGTTCCGATTCAATTGAGAGCTTTTCAGCATTCCATTTTGCCTTAATCACATTGTATCTACCCATTTTAGAACTTAGGTAGAAAACATGATTTTTAATAAATTTTGGTTGTGCATCATTTCCATTAAAGTCTGTTAATTGCTTATATCTGTCCTTTTCAGCATCAAAAAACCATAAATCTCTGTTGGCTGGTCCTCTGTAGTCTTCTCTTTCCATACCACAGGTACCACGGGTCATTATAAAACTATTTTTATTAGGTAAAACAGATAATTCCATGGCAAGATGCTGCATATATCTTTGTGGGCTACCCCCTGAAACCGGAACCTTATATACCTCAAATTCTCTTTCTACTGAAACATAAAGTCTTCTGGTGGCGAATAAGATATGATCTTGGTCTAACCAAATGAGAGGAAAATCATTGGCAGAATTCCAGGTAAGTTGTTTGGGAGTAGAACCCGAGGCTTCTACAAAAAAAACATCCTGGTTTCCATTTCTATCACTTGAAAAGGCTATTTTTTTTGAATCCGGACTCCAAACAGGCCTTGACTCATAAGCCTCATGAATGGTTAATCTATTGAGTTTCTGTTGTGAAAATTGATAAGTCCAAATATCCCCCTGATAGGAAAAAGCAAAGGCTGAACCATCAGGACTCATACTAGGGTGCATGATCAAGCTATTTCCCTGAGCGTACAGATTTATACAAAAAACAGGAAAAAAGAGAAAAACAATGATTTTAGATTTGTAATTCATATTTTATACAATTTAATTCTTAAGCTATTTAAAACAACTGATATAGAACTGAAGGTCATGGCAGCCCCTGCCCACATTGGATTCAGGGTGAAACCTAAATGACTGAATAATCCCATAGCGACAGGAATTCCCATTCCATTATACAAAAATGCCCAAAATAAATTAGACCTAATAATTCTTTGACTCAGATTCGACAATTGAAATAATTGAGGTATGACCTTTAGTTGATTTTTCATTAAAATAATCTGTGATGAGGAGATGGCAATTTTGTTCCCAGACTGAAGACTTATGCTAAGATCTGACTGTTGCAGGGCTGCTGCATCGTTAACCCCATCACCTATCATTAGAGTTATTTTTTGTTCTGCCTGAAGCTTTTTTATGAAATTAAATTTATCCTCAGGTAAAACCTCAGACTGATAAGATTCAATTTTCAATTTTTGAACAACTTTTTTTACAGCAGCTTCTCTGTCACCACTCAAAACATGTACCTTGATTCTAGTTGATTTACAAAAGTTGATTAATAGATCTGCATCAGATCTGAGCTTGTCTTCAAAATAAAAACTGCAAATATGCTTTTGATTCAATCCAAAATGCACGACCATAGAATCAGGATGACCTCCTTCAGCTATCTTAATACCATTTTCTCTCATCCAGATAGAATTACCCAAAACCCAGCTTTGACCATCCCTCTTAGAAGCCAAGCCCTTACCCCAGATTTCTTCCACCTCCCACTGCTCAGTAGTCAAAATTTGTGTATTCTGGAAAATGATTTTAGACAGTGGATGTTCTGAAAACTGTGTTAACTGAGCCAATGAAAGTAAAAAATCCTCTGATTTTTCCTCAATCCAGATTTCATTCATGATTTGTGGTTTACCTTCGGTTAGGGTACCCGTTTTATCCAAAACAATATCAGTTACCTTGTTCAATTGTTGCATTGATTCCATATTCCGAATCAATACAGACATTCCGGCTGCTTTGTTTACAGTTAGAACTATTGCAAAAGGAATTGCCAAACCCAAAGCACAGGGACAAGCGATTACCAATACATTTATTGCATGCATCAAGGCTGCCGTAAATGAAGCTTGCCATACAAACCAAGCTATAAAACTGATAGCTGAAATCAACAATACAATGGGAACAAAATACCTTGAAATTAAATCAACCTTAGTTTGTATGGGTAATCTGGATTCCTGTGCCTGAATAATCATATCGATATAGGAGGATATCAGAGTATTTTCCTGTGTTTTCTCCACTTTATTTTTCAAATTACCAGAAATCAGTTTTGTTCCTGCGTAAATCAATTCACCTGCTCGAACCGAAAGTGGCTCAGATTCCCCAGTTATTGCACTTCTGTCTACCCAGGCCAGGCCTTCCACAACAATCGAATCAAGAGGGACAATATCTTTTGCCTGCAAAGAATAAATTTCTCCCTCTTGCACCATTTCAATTGGTATTTCCATCTCGCCCTGTTCGTACAACACTTTAACTTTGGAAGGAACAAAATCTTTCAACTGATCGATTGTTGACTGGGCATCAGTTTTTGCTTGTTCTTCGAGGTATTTACCCAATAAAACAAATGCAATCAGCCAGGCAACAGACTCATAGTAAACGGGCAGATCAATTTCCACAGAATGAAACAAAACCAGAGAGCTATGGTATAGACTGAGAAACAAAGGAGCTATAATCCCCAAGGCAACCAAACTATCCATATTCACTGATTTAATCTGAATTTGAGCCCAAGCGCCCCTGAAAAACCTGGCAGATGAATACAATACAACCGGCATGGTTAAAAAAAACATGAGTAAATGCCTCGTGATTAATTCAAATTGATGATGAAAAATCATAGCTATCAAATATAGTGGAATGGAAAATAAAAAGGCGGTAAAAAGTTCCAAACGCGTAGATTTTAATCCAGCCTTTTTTCTGGAATTTTTTGATTGTTGCCATTCACTTATGAAATAACCGGCTTTTTCTAAGGCAGAATTAAGCAAGGCAATAGAAATATCTTCCTTGCTTTCAATATAAACACGACTCGTTCCATAATTCACCCTGCAAAATGAAATAGAACTATTTTTGGATAAAATTTTCTGTACGCTTTGGGCACAGGAAGCACAGTGTAAACCGTCAATTTTAAATGTCTTTTTCCTCATTTTTTCTATCTTCTTCAAAGATAAATTATCTTTGTGAAATAAAATATGGAATATGCCAACATGTAAATTGAGTGTTAATATCAATAAAATTGCATTGATCAGAAATTCAAGGGGAAACAATTATCCTGATTTAGTTCAGGTAGCAAAAGACTGCGAATCTTTTGGTGCAGACGGAATCACCGTTCACCCCAGACCTGACCAAAGGCATGTTCGTTTCGATGACATAGCTCTTCTAAAACAGGTAGTGCAAACAGAACTGAACATTGAAGGAAATCCTACTCCTTCCTTTTTGAAATTAGTTCTGGATAATTGTCCCGCCCAATGCACTTTGGTACCCGATGCAGATCATGCATTAACTTCAGATTCCGGATGGGATTGTATTAAGCACCATGATTTTCTGAAAGACATATGTCAAATGCTACAAGAAAAAAATATCAGAGTATCAATTTTTCTAAATCCAGAACCCAAACAGTTTGAGGCCTTAGCTACAATTGGCACGGACCGTATAGAGCTATATACCGGTAACTATGCCAAATATTTTTATGAAAATTCGGCAAAAGCTGTTAAACCCTTTCATCTATGCTCTATGTTAGCCCGAGATATGAAAATTGGATTAAATGCAGGTCATGACTTGAACTTAAATAATCTGAAATATTTTTATCAAAATACAGTTGATTTACTGGAGGTTTCCATCGGACATGCCCTAGTGGTAGATTCTATTTATTCAGGATTAAAAACAACTATAAATCAATATAAAAATTGCTTGTTATAACATTTACATTTGTTATTTTTAAGCATATTACAAAATTTAATAATTATGATAGAACAATTTCACCAAACTGAACATCTAAGTCAGGAACAGTTGAATGATTTTCTAAAAAAATCGAATACCCCTGCGATTCTTCGTTTTACGGTTATGTATTCCTTTATCATAGGATCAGCTGTAGCGATTGTATACACTTACGAAGGTCCCTGGTATCTTCATCTGCTATCTGTATTTGCCTTAGCGATTGGATTTTGCAGTAGTTTTGCCTGTGAGCATGAAACAAGTCATAATACTGCTTTCAAATCAAGATTTTTGAATACTTGGGCTGGAAGACTTTGCTCCTTTGTTCAGTTGTATCCATCTACCCTTTTCCAGGAATTTCATTTCACACACCATAGGTTTACACATGATCCCCTTAGGGATCCGGAGATTAGTTTTGCTGGCAAACCTATTCCGATTTTGGTGGGCAATCTCCCTTTTTATTTGAGTTGGATTAGTGGATTCCCGCTTCTCATGGCAAAGTTTGTCATGTTAAGTACATCTATTCTGGGTATGCCCGAATGGATAAAGAAACGTAGTTTTCCTTTTGTTAGAAATTCTGTTCGATTCACCCTGTTTTTAGAAGCATTGGCAATACTTTTATTTCACTCAACGCTCATTTACTTGGCCATACATTATCATTCTGGTATTTGGTCGATATATTGGGCTTTATTACTGGGTCACTGTTTGTTGTCGAGCTATTTGGTTCCTGAACACAACGGATTACCACACGAGGGTAGTATCATGCAAAAGACAAGATCCATGAACGCACCAAAAATTCTAAAATTTATCATGTGGAATATGCCCTATCATGCGGAGCATCATGCTTAACCTGCGATACCTTTTCATTCTTTACCCGCCTTGCATAAGGCATTGGAAAAAGACATCCTGCACCAGGAAAATTATCTTGAAGTACATGCCAAGGTAGTAAGGGGAAAGTTTTAAAATTCATCCAGAATTCTTCGCGCCAGCATAATATCTCTGAACAGTTCTTCATTTTCTTCCAAAATTTCAGAGGAGCTGGATAGATTTTCTCCCATATCTAATTGCTGATCTAGATTTTGAGTCAACCATCTACTGGCAGAATTATCCAGAATTTGATATAATTTCTTAAGTTTCAAAAAAGTCTCTGCAAATTGTTTCCTTGTTTCTTCATCTACTTTTTTCAGTTGTTCTGCCAGTACCCGCATCCACTTTTTAAATAAATCGATTAAAGGAATATCATGGGCGCTAATGGCAGTGTGGGAGGAAATCTGCCTTTGAAGTTGCACTAGTTTGGCTATGATTAACTTTATTTTTTGCCCAGGATCAACCTCATTTTGTAATTGTACCTTAGATTGGTCCTCTGCCATATCCAAATCATTGGCACTATCAACTGTTTCTTCCAATTCTGCATCCTCAGCAAGAGTCAATTGCAGGCTTATTCTGATTCTTTCAAAAAGCAAGGCCGCTTTATCTTGAAGCAATTCTGGTTTTGCACCACCATAGATGATTTCTGCTTCTGCCATCCAACCTTCAATACCATCCTGTTCTAAGGAAAAATAGGCAGCCGCTGTTTTCTTAACGGGGTGAATTTTATCCTTTTTTAGTTCTTTATAAGCTAGTTTTAATTCAGGAATTTTTCGAAAGGGAATGGCTATGGTCATTTTTTTTCCATCTAACCGATAATCCATCAGAAATAAAACTCCTTTGGCTTTTTTCCAATTGCTTTTGATTTTAAACAATTTGATATAATCAGTTTTGTTTAAACTGGGCAAAACAGACAATGTTAGATCTAAATTATTTGACATGGGTATCTTTACTTAAATATAAAAAAAAGCCACAAAAAAGTGGCTTGCTTTTTATTTACAACTAGCTGATTTAAAAATTCTCTCCCAACGTATTTTTGATCCCTCCAGTGAGAACCATATAAATAATGGTTTTCCAACTACATGGTCTTCCGGCACAAAACCCCAGGAACGGGAATCTGCGGAGTTATGTCTATTATCTCCCATCATCCAGTAATAGTTTTGACCAAAAGTATATTCAGAACTGGGTTTTCCGTCAATTGAAAATTCACCATTTTTAATTTCCAGAGAATGGCCTTCATAGGCTGTGATAATTCTTTCATATAGCTCTATATTATTCATGGAAAGTCGAACCTTAAGACCTTTTTTAGGGATCCAAATGGGGCCATAATAGTCATTATTCCAAGGATAGAGCTGATGGTTGTAAGGAAAAATACCGTTGTTATCCAGTTCCTGAACTGAAGATATTTTCATAAAGAAAGTATCCAGAATGGAACTCAAATCAGATTTCATTTTCTCTGCAATAGCGGGTGAGGTATGAACAATACCCAGCGTTCCTTGAGATCTTGGATCTTCAGTGATTTGATATTTTGATTTAATATATTGTATATCAATTTGTTTTCCCTCTTGTGGTATCAGCCAATATTCATTCTGTACACCATCAAACCAGGGAGCTTGTCTGCCATTTACATAGAGAATACCAGCCCTAACTTCAATTGAGTCGCCCGGAACACCCACACATCTTTTAATATAATGATCTCTTTTATCAACGGGTCGATAAGTGATTTTATCCCGATAATAATTCAACATATTCTGACGGTAGCTGGCTCTTTTCTCTCCTGCCGGTACTCTTTTCAATTGATTGTAGTAATCATCTCCATAATTAGGAGTTTTCAAGGTGGTATCACCTTCAGGATAATTAAAAACAACAGGATCGTAACGTTCTACTTTTTGCAAAGCCGGAGCTCTCTTATATTTCCAACTCATCCAGGGTAGATAACATTCCCAACCTGTAACAGGCATAACATTATGCAGCAATGGGAAAGAAAGAGGCGTCATTGGCATCCTAGAACCATAATGTGCCTTACTTACAAATAGATAATCTCCAACCAGTAAAGAACCCTCCATTGATGGTGTGGGAATAGTGTAGGCTTCTATCAAAAATAAGCGAATAAAATGAGCTGCAAAGACTGCAAAGACAATTGAATCTGCCCATTCTCTCAGCATTGATTTCTTAGGTATTGGATTTTCTCTTTCATATTTTGTCAAAAGGGTATCATTCTTTTCTTTGATTGCCTTTTTAACCTTTGATTTAAAATCATTCTTTATGGTAAATGCCGGGCCGATATATTTCAGTTGAGAAAGCTCCTTTAGGCGAATGTACGGAAACCAGACAAAAGGCAGGGTAATTGCCATGAAATGATGAAAAAATCTGAATTTTCCAAAACTATTATTTAGATCACAAGCTAAATTGGCCATAGTAAATATATTCACTATAGGGATAAAAAACCAAAGCAGATGCCAATTAGGTCTACCGACAATTTTAAAACAGACGAGCAAATTAAGAAAGGGTACGAAGGCTTTCCAGGAAGCTTCACCCTGCTTTACAAAATAGGCTGAAAGCCCCCAAAATGGCAATAGATAGCCGAGTAAAAAAACTAAAACATAAAAAATTAAA
>Ga0169931_10006736_pt1 | contig 17224 bp, 12 predicted proteins | sample Kivu_15m_20L_FD_129675 | JGI IMG/M metagenome (GOLD analysis project Ga0169931, IMG submission 129675) | Freshwater microbial communities from Lake Kivu, Western Province, Rwanda to study Microbial Dark Matter (Phase II) - Kivu_15m_20L... | ecosystem: Environmental > Aquatic > Freshwater > Lake...
ATCGTATTAAATATTGATAAATATTATCTAAGCCAGGCAATAGATAACCTGATTATCAATAGTATTAATTACGCCAAAAGTGGAACTATTACCATTAACCTTAAACGGGATAATGAGAAGGAAGGGATAATCTTTAACATTAGCGATGAGGGGATAGGGATTCCGCCTGATGAGTTAGATGAAGTATTTGAGGAATTTATAGTCAGTTCTAGGACCCAAAGTTTTGCTGGGGGAAGAGGGGTAGGTCTTGCGGTGTGTAAAAAGGTTATTGAAGTACACGGCGGAACCATCAAAGCCGAAAGTAAAAAGATAGGTACTACAATCTGGTTTACTCTGCCTAAAGCAATTAAAAGCCGCTAAGGGAGAGGAGTTATTAAGTATTAAAACTATTTAAAAGTGAATTTGGAAGTCCAGAAATTCTGATCAGCTTTTTGCAAAGCTGCTGAGAGTTAAAACCTGGCGGTTATAGTAGCTTTTAGTAAAGGTTTGGATATAATCAAAGTTTCTTGCTTATTGGCTTTACTCCAAAAGTTAAAATTTATGAGTTCAAGAAATGAAAAAAATATTATTCACGATATTATCCTATAAGAATAAAGAAATAGAAGATATTCGCCAAGAAATACTCGTGCTAATTAATTAAGTACAATATAAGGAGCATAAACTCATGTTAAGGTTAACTCTAATATTTATAATAATTAGTATAAATATTAATTATGAACTAGCTGTTGCTAAAGGTAATGATATGGGAGAAATTATGAAAGAAGATCGTTTAATACCGCGGGAAGTATTGTTTGGTAATCCAGATAAAATTGCAGTACGGATGAGTGAAGACGGAAAATATATTAGTTACCTTGCTCCCTTAGAGGGGGTACTAAACGTTTTCGTGGCGCCAGCTAATAATCCATTAACAGGAAAGGCGATTACGGCTGATAAGGAAAGGGGTATTAGAAGTTATTTTTGGGCTGAAAATAGCAATAATGTTATTTATTCTATAGATAATAAAGGAGATGAAAATTTTAGGCTTTATTCAATTGATATAAATACTAAAGAAAGTATCATTCTTACTCCAAAAGAAGGGGTTAGAGCTTCTGTAATCAAAAAAAGTAAAAGCTTTCCAGACGAGATTTTAGTTCAGATGAACAAAAGGGTTCCAGAATATTTCGATATTTATAAAATTAATGTTAAATCAGGCAAAGCAGAGATTTTTTTTGAAAATAAAGAAAAGTATCTAAGCTTTATAATTGATGATAATTTTAAGATTCTCTTTGCTTATAAGATGTTACCAACTGGAGAAGGGGAGATTTATAGTTTTAAGAATGGTGACCTTTCCAGTCCAGAGTTATTCCAAAAAATAAAAACAGAAGATATGTTAACTAGTTCACTTTTGCATATAACTGCTGACGGTAGAACTCTCTATGCTATTGATAGTAGCCAAAGGGATAAATCAGCTCTTTTTGAAATAGATTTATCAACTCAAAAAAGAACTCTCCTTTATGAAGATACCAGAGCTGATATAGACTCTTGTTTAGTAGAGCCTATTTCTAAAAAGATTCAAGCTGTATCTATTGATTATCTGCAAAAAGAATGGATCATTCTTGATCCGCAAATAAAGGAGGATATAAAAAATTTAGCAAAGCTTAATGAGGGGATGATTGAAATTACCTCCCGGGTAAAAAATGATAATAAATGGATAGTTGTTTATATGCAAGATGATGGTCCATATAAATATTATTTATATGATCGGGCTACTAGAGAAGCTAAATTTTTATTTGTTTCTAATTCTACACAAGAAGAATATTCTTTTGCTAAAATGCATCCAGTGCAAATTACCTCTCGGGATGGTTTAGAATTGGTTAGTTATTTAACATTACCTAGGTGGTTAGATAAGGGGGCGCGGTTAGAAAATCCAATACCGCTTGTCCTGTATGTTCATGGTGGACCAAATAGCAGAGACAACAAGGGGTACAATGCTACTCACCAATGGCTTGCTAACAGGGGGTATGCAGTACTTAGCGTTAATTATCGTGGTTCTACCGGTTTTGGCAAAAGCTTTATTAATGCCGGTGATGGGCAATGGGCCAGAAAAATGCAAGATGATCTAGAAGATGCAGTAAAATGGGCAATAAATAATAATATTGCTGATAGGAGTAAAATAGTAATTATGGGAGGGAGCTATGGCGGTTACGCTACCCTTGTTGGTATGACTATGACACCTGATTTATATGCTGCAGGAATAGATATTGTTGGCCCATCGAATCTAGAGACTTTAATGAAATCGATTCCTCCTTATTGGAAACCAGTTTTTGCTCATTTAAAGAAAATTATAGGGGCTTCTCCTGATAATGAAGAGGGAAAAAAATTTCTATTTGAGCGTTCACCTCTTAATTATGTAAAGAATATTAAAAAACCTTTGTTAATTGTACAAGGAGCTCATGATCCCCGTGTTAAAAAGTTTGAGTCTGATCAGATAGTATCAGCCATGAAAAAGCACGGAATACCAGTAGTGTATTTGCTCTATAAAGATGAAGGACACGGGCTTGCCAGACCTGAAAACAGGATGTCGTTTTATGCTCATGCTGAGGTATTTTTAGCAAATATTCTTAAAGGAAGGTATTTAGGTCATGACGGTAATTTTTCTGGTTCTTCGATGGAGATAATAGAGGGTAAGGATCTGACCTGGACCAAAGAAGTTAGTTCTTCTTCATAGGTTTTTAATCAGTAGGCTTAGTGTATTATAGCGTATGATATTTTTTCGTTTCAAGGCTTAAAATTAACTTTAGGGGCTTGGAAGCTTAAACTAAATATATTGATTGAAAATATTTCTTTTGTATAATTGCTCGTATAGTAATTGATTTAATAATTATTTTTATGCAAAAAGCTCCTTTTATTAGTGTTGTCCTGATATCTTTTTTGGTAAGTGGTTGTTTGCCTGTTATTTTTACCGGTGCAACAGCTTCGGTAACAGAACTTGCTAAGGATAGACCTAAGGAAGAGGCTCTGAAGGATTTTCGCATAGCATCTGCAATAAAAGCTTCATTTATAAAAAATAATTTCAGAGAATTATATACTAAAATTAAAGTAGAGGTAGTTCAAGGTAGAGTATTATATACCGGATTGGTTGATAAAGAAGAAGACATAATTAACGCTGTTCAGATTGCATGGGATCAAGAAGGGGTAACGGAAGTAGTAAATGAGCTCAAGGTAGATAAAAATAGCGGTAAATTTGATATTGTTCAGTATACCAAGGATAGTATGATTACAAGTCAGATTAAGTCAAAAACTTTTCTAGATAGAAGTATAAAATTTGTTAATTATACCGTTATTACACTAAACGACATTGTTTATTTGTTTGGTATAGCAAGGTCAGAAGAAGAACTGCAGAAGGTAGCAACGATTGCTTCTAATATTAATGGGGTTCAAAAAGTTGTAAGCCATGTTAGGTTAGGGGATTATACACCTAAAACCAAATCTTCAGGAGGAAAGCATGAGGAAGAAGAGGTATTACTGATTGATGAAGGGGAATCTTCTGATTTTAAAAATGAGCAGGAATCCGTAGATAGTTGGTAATGTTTGGGAGTATGTTTAGTAACAGGTTACTTACGTATATTTATAACGCTAGCTCGCTAGCAATGTTGTTTCTTCTTGCCGTGATATTATCATCCTGTCAGAGCAATCCGGGATCCTTGCAGAGCTTGTCTAAGGAAGATAGACACAATACGAAATATAAAGGACATTTTAAAGTCGGGGATAAATATAGTATTAAAGGTAAGTCCTATAAGCCTAGAAAGTATAACAAGTATGCTAAAGTTGGTAAAGCTTCATGGTACGGTCATAAGGACGGTTCTCATGGCAAAAAAACCGCTAATGGGGATATTTATAATAAGGAATTATTAACAGCTGCGCATAAAACCCTTCATATGCCCTCTCTGGTTAAAGTAAAGAATCTGGAGAACGGCAAATCTGTTATAGTGCTTGTCAACGATAGAGGGCCTTTTGCTCGTGATAGAGAAATCGATGTGTCCGAAAAGGCCGCCAAATTACTTGGTTTTAAACATAAAGGAACCGCTCAAGTAAAGGTACAGTATCTCCATTCTGAAACGCAAAAAATGCTAAAAACTTTTGGCCTTGCCGATAAAGAAGGTTCTATTTCTAAGAAACCTCTGCCTAATAGGAAGTGCAGCGTTAATTGTCATGTAAAGCTTGTGAACTTAAAATATGGATACAAGGTAGATTCATAAGACTCAACATTCCAAAGATTTTGAGGGCTTAATGGATTAGACTTGAGTTAAGCTACCTCACAAGCAAGCCGCTATGAAATTTGATTATTCCTGAAAGTTTTATTCTTCTACTTTAATTAATACATGTTTCTTTTTGCCAGAAGAGATTTTGATTGCTTTGTCTTTTAGATAGCTTGAGTTTATTATCAAATTTTCATCTACAACCGGATTATCGTTAACTTTAATACCCATTCCCCTAATTAACCTTCTTCCTTCTCCTTTGGAGCTAGTAAGTCCTGCCTGGCATAATAAATCAATACACATTAATCCTTGCGATAAAATCTTTTTATCTAGTAAGATAGAAGGTAAATTATCGCTTACTGTTTTCTGCTCAAAAACTTTAATTGCAGTATCAAAGGCTTCTTGGGCTTTTTCTTTACCGTGGCAAAGTTCTGTAACCCTGTAAGCTAATTTTTTCTTAGCTTCGTTAATATTCTCACTGATTAAAACTTCAAATGCTTGTTCTTCTGATTCTGAAAACTCACAATATAATTTAGCAAATTTAGCAACATCTGCATCTTCTGTATTGCGCCAGTATTGATAATAGTCGTAGGGTGATAAATGCTCTTCATTGATCCATACAGCACCGCTTACTGATTTACCCATTTTTGCCCCTGAAGAAGTAGTAAGTAGGGGAGTAGTAAGTCCAAAAGATTCATTTTTGCTCATTTTTCGAATGAGCTCTACACCGGTAACAATATTACCCCATTGGTCGCTACCGCCGAGCTGTAACGAGCAATTGTAGGTTTTATTAAGATAATAAAAATCGTACGCTTGTAAAAGCATATAATTGAATTCCAAAAAGGTTAAGGATTGTTCTCTCTCTAGCCTGGTTTTAACCGAATCCATTGTTAGCATTCGATTTATCGAAAAATTCCTGCCGTATTTACGTAAAAACTCAATATAACCTAGATTATCAAGCCAATCAGCATTATTTAGCATAACGGCATCGCTTGGCCCGTTACCAAATTTAATGAACTTCGATAAAGATTTTTTAATGCCACCCATATTTTTAGATATGTCTTCATCGCTAAGATATTTTCTTAGTTCTTCTTTACCAGTAGGATCGCCGATCTTGGTGGTTCCCCCTCCTACCAAAACAATTGGCTTATGACCGTATTTCTGCAAAAGACGTAATATCATAATTTGCATTAGATTACCTACGTGCAAAGATTCAGCAGTGCAATCGAATCCTATATAGGCTGCTATTTTTCCTTGAGCCATTTTCTGTTCTAAGGCTGCAAGGTCAGTGCATTGGTAAAAATAGCCTCTTTTTTTAAATTCTTCAATGAATGTCATATATCTTAGTTTTTTGATGAATAATTTTTTTATTTAGATATTTTTATGGTTATCAAGTGCTAAAGTATAAAGCAGAGTTTCTAAAAGAACAAACCAATAATTATGACTGCTCTATTATTTTTCTGTTATTTACAAGGGGATTGGGACATTGAAAGAGAGATTATTGATAAGTCTTCTTCTTTATCTAATGCAGTAGCTCAAGGGAAAGTATCGATCAGCAAGAAAAATACAAATATTTTAAATTACCAAGAATCCCTAGAAGTAAAATGGTCTACTGGTTTTGTATCCAAATCAAAGAAAAAATATGATTATATCTTAGATAACAGTGGAAATTTAGGATTATACAGTTATGAGCAGGGTAGTAGATGTTTCATGTTCAATTTATTATTTGATTCAGACTTAACTGCTATAATTAGCGGTGCTTACAAATGTAAACAGGATTTTTATCACACGACTTATGAAATTATTAATTCTAATCAATTTCTTCAAAAATTCAAAGTTAACGGCCCGCGGAAAGATTACGTAGCAACATCTTGTTTTAATAGAATAAAAAGATAAAATTAAAAAATAGGTAGGTTTGCTTTACCTAATGCGTCGTGATATGCTATCATCCACCTGTTTTACTAATACCTAATAATTTTTCTTGGTATTGAGTTTTAGGTATTTAGCTATTTTATTTCCATCTTGTTTATTTCTTCGCGTATAAATCTTCTATTAATCTGTACTACTGTTGCGTATATATTTGCAGTATAGGCCTCTCATCATTTTTTCCCGTTTTAACATATAGTTTTACAAATTGCAGAACCATCAACTTATACTTAACATATCTAACTTTCTAAGTTCTTTAGGCCAATAATAGAAATCCAGCTAAAGTTTTATCATCATTTTAAACGTTCTACCTTGTATTAATAAAATAGCTAATGAATTTGCTATACAAAATTAGGTAGTTCTTTTTCAAGTACTGTAAGTTTTTCAATATCTCCCCCTCCTGCTTGGGCGAGGTCAGCTTGGCCACCTCCGCTGCCCCCAATAAAACCAGTTAATTTTTTTACAATATCACCAGCATTATACTTAGATGTTATATTTTTAGAAACACCAACTAATACTGATAATTTGGTATCTAATTTACTAGCATATACTATAACCAGATTATTATGATTTTTTATCATATCTTGTATTACTATACGTAGTAATTTAGAATTAACATTATCAATTTGCTTATATATTAATCTAATACCATTTACATCTTTAGCAATTCTATTAATTTCCTCTGCAGTTAAGGATAAAGTTTCTAGCTGTTTTTTTTCTAAATCCTTTTCTAGCTCTTTTTTACTATGAATTAGAGAATCCAGTTTTTGTACCACATCTTGTTTATTAGTTTTGAGGTTATTTACAATAGTGGCCAGTAACTTTTCATTTTCCCTAATAAAAGAAAGAGCATAACTACCACAAACAGCTTCAATTCTTCTAACTCCAGCAGCAATTGCACCTTCACTTACTATTTTGAACATCCCTATATCACCGGTTCTAGATACATGTGTTCCGCCGCAGAGTTCAAAAGAATAAGGATTATCTTTGTCATCCTCATTACCTATTGAGACTACTCTTACTTCATTTTCATATTTTTCGCCAAAGAGCGCCATAGCACCAGATTCTATAGCAGAATTAGTAGACATTAATTTGGTATGTACTGGTGAATTATTTACTATAATCTGGTTCACTTTGTCTTCAATAAGATCAATTTCAGCCATGGTTAAGCTATTTGGATGGCTAATATCGAATCTTAACCTATCATGTGCTACTAGCGATCCTTTCTGGGTAATATGATTACCTAGAACACCTCTAAGTACCGCATGAAGAAGATGGGTAGCAGAATGATGTATTCTAAGGGATTTACGGTAATAACTATCAATGGTAAGTTTTACTTCGTCATTTTCGGTAACGAGGCCCTCCTCAAGCTCACAGATATGACCATGTATTTTTCCTAGATACTTTAGAGTATCTAGAACCCTAATTTTACCATGCAGGGAGGTAATAAAACCAATATCTCCCATTTGTCCTCCAGACTCGCCATAAAAAGGGGTTTGGTTGGTAATTAAAGTAAATTTTTTACCTTTTTCAGATATTTGCCTACTGCGGGTACCGTTTGTAATTAAACCGAGAACTTTCGCCTCCGAACTATTAAGGGAATAACCCAGAAACTCAGTAGAGCCGAACTCAGATAAAAGATCAAACCATATCTGATCCGTTTTTGATTCTCCAGAACCAATCCAAGCGCTTCTTGCCCGTTCTTTTTGCTCGGTCATCATTTGTTCAAAACCGGCAGTATCAACGGCTATGTTCTTTTTCTTTAGTATATCTTGAGTCAAATCTAGAGGAAATCCGTATGTATCATAAAGCTTGAACGCTACTTCTCCAGATAGGGTACTATTAGCAGGTAAAGTTTTAGTCTCATCTTCTAAGAGGTTTAGGCCTCTATCTAAAGTAACCTTAAATCTTTCCTCTTCTTGCTTTAAAATACTGCTAACAAAAACTTCTGCTCTTTTTAGTTCCGGAAATGTATGACCAAACAAATCTACAAGTTTTGGTAGTAATTTATACATTAAAGGTTCTGATGCTCCTAGCTGATGAGCATGCCGCATCGCTCTTCGCATGATTCTTCTGAGCACATATCCCCGTCCCTCATTAGATGGCATAACGCCATCAGCAATTAGGAATGCAGAGGAACGTAAGTGATCTGCTATTACTCTATAAGAAAAAAGTTCTTCGCCTTTAGCTTTTACTTTTAATAGTGATTCGGTATAGCCTATTATTTCTTGAAATAAATCGATGTCATAATTGTCATGTACTCCTTGGATTACTGCCGCCATTCGCTCCAGCCCCATTCCAGTATCAACAGATTTTTTTGGCAATTCAATCCTAGTATCCTTATTTATCTGCTCAAACTGCATAAATACTAGATTCCAGATTTCAATATATCTATCTCCATCAGCGTCTTTGGTTCCTGGTAGACCGCCGAATATTTTATCGCCATGGTCATAAAAAATCTCAGAACACGGCCCGCAGGGACCTGTCTCTCCCATTGACCAAAAATTATCATTGCTAGAAATTCTAATTATTCTTTCATCAGCTAAATTAGCTATTTTTTTCCAGTGCATAATTGCTTCTTCGTCGTCATGAAATACAGTGACATATAGTTTTTCTTTAGGTATTGAAAAACCTTTGGTTAGTAAATTCCATGCATAATAAATGGCTTCTTCTTTAAAATAATCTCCAAAAGAAAAATTACCCAGCATTTCGAAAAATGTATGATGTCTTGAGGTATAACCTACATTATCAAGATCATTATGTTTACCACCGGCTCTGACAGATTTTTGGCTCGAAGTAGCCCTGTTATAATCTCTTTTATCGATACCGGTAAATACGTCTTTAAATTGTACCATACCGGAGTTAGTAAACATTAAGGTTGGATCATTTTCAGGTACCAGAGAGCTGGCAGGTACATAAGTATGGTTATTTTTAACAAAGTAATCTAGGAAAGTACTTCTGATTTGTGTTGTGGTGAGTTTTGTCATATCTGAATGTCTGAATTTCTAAATATCTAAATATTAACTGTATTTCAGGATAGCACATTAAAGAATTTATGGCTAAATTACAATATTATTTTAAAAAGCTTTTTGCAGGATTTTATTGCATTTGAGCTCGAGAGGATATTAGGCATACTTTAATATATAACTTAGTTTATATTTTGTGGTAAGATATTTAAAATGGAAAAAATTAGCCCAAAATTAGAAATAGCGAATAATTTTATCAATAATCTTTTTCCTAAGAAAAAATTGATAATTTTTATTGGGAAAATTGGTATTAGAATTATCGTATGTTACAAACATCAGGCTATAGATAACATTTTCGTTTCTTATGAAAAAGCTGATCATTTCCAAATATGCTGTAAATTTTTAAAGAATTATAAAAAATTTCAAGTGGTGGTTTTACTAGATTCTCCAGAGTGTCAAATAAGGCATGAATTCATGCCTATGCTTCAATCTATAATAAAATCTAATCCTATAGAGAAATTTATTCAGGATAATTATAACCCAGAAGATATAATTGCTTATAATGTACATAATATAGAAACCAGCCATGTTAACGGTGAAATATGGGAAACGGTAATGGCCTCTTCTCCGTATGCTACTCCCACAAGCCAGTTACTAGAGTTTGTTATTTATAATTCCTTTGAATTTAACGGTATATATTTTTTATCTCTAGAGTTTGAATCAATAATTAACGCTGTTTTAGCAAAGAAACATATAACTAGGTTTCAAAACGATTTGCAAATTTTTGCTACGATTACTGAAACAAGTGGTATCAGAATTGCAATTAAGTATAAAAAAAATGTTCTTGATGAGTTAACTATAAGTTTCCCATCAGATAAATCAGATCTTTATATAGCGGGAACAATCGAACAGGCAATTAGCGATAAAATTTTAAAATATAAAACATATGTAACAAGTTTAGATCTGAAAATTTGTTTAATATTTTTAGGTGATAAAGCTTTATGTGACATTTTTGAAAAAATACCTTCATTCCAAATCTATAATATTGTCACTTATAGTAACAATAGCGTGCTGGCTGAAAATAACACCAGCCATTTCCAGGATAATAAACTATTAGAGTTGTTTATAGAAAATAGAAAACACCTTGCGACAAATCAATTATTAAGATCAATTACTAAACTTACTACCATTAATTCAGTCATATTTAAACCTTTATTCTTAATAATAACTGGAATTATTGTATTTCTAATTTATTTGAAATATCACTCAATTTTGGTGCAACAACAAACAATCGAGCTTAATAATAAATATTATTCCCTTTCTGAGAAATCGCGTAGTATAAAAAAACGTTACCCCGAAGTAGAAAATATTTCTAATTTAACAAATTTCTATAACCTACAAACAATCCTTAATATTAAGTTACCTACTCCATTTGATTCTCTAAAAAAGCTTTTTGCTTTAAACAACCCTAACATTAAAATACTAAACGTTAATTGGTATATAGAAGATACAAATTTTACTGATAAAAAAACATTAATGAGTGTTGATATACTATATGTAAGCAATAAAAAAGATAACAACGATGTCAAGCAAGTTTTACAGGACTATGTAACTTCTCTAAGGTCGGTTTTTCAAGATTATTACATAAATTATTCTATAGAATATAACAATACTACTGAATTATTAACTACCCTAACTATACCGGTGAAATTAACTGTTAGCAATAAGATAGAGGAGTTATAAATGCTTGATAAATTAGTAATACATCTCAAAAACATAATATTTTTTAAACTGGTGGTATATACTATATCTATTATTTTGCTCGGAGCCCTTATTCCTGAATTACAGGATCAGTTGGTAAAATCTTTACATGGTAAAGGGAAAGCAGAAATTTTGCTCAATCAATCCATTATCCAACTTAATTCAATTGTAGAATTTGAACAAAAAATTCCTGAAATTAACTCACAATATAAAAATTTACTTGCTAATTCTAATAACAAAATTTGTGATACTAGAGAAAAATTATTAAATAATCTAAGTTTTATTTCTCAAAAACGTAATTTATACGAACCGATAAAAACCAAAGTGATCCGGGTATTTGACAATCCATCCATTCAAAATAAGAGTAGTGAAATTACGCTTTATCAATATGAAGTAACTATAAATTTTACAAGCGATTCGTATGGAGAAATTCTACATGTAAGTGATGACATTTATAAAATTTTACCAGTAGGAGCTGTTATAATCAATATGCAGATAAGGGAACTTCAAGCATTGACTCCTGCGATTATAAAAAAACTTTCAACTAAGGATTTTCCAGGACTTATAGAGGTGACAATGAAAATCCTCCTTAGAGAGATTGTATATGAAGAATAATATAGATCCGCTAAAGGATATTGATAATTCTGCTTTCTTAAACAAAATAAAAAGTTATTTAGGTAATAATCTAAATAATTATTTAATTACTTCTCTTGCTAATATGCTCGCTATCGATTATGCCCATAGGTTGAAGCAAGAGCCTCAAATAGATGAATATGTTCAAAAATGTGTTGATAGGCTCAAAAATCATTTAAAGCATATGATAGTTACCGACGAAAGTTTTTCTGAAGTAATGACTTTATTTGCAATTGCTATAACTGATAAAAAGGAAATCGATGATGAACTAGTTAATACTCAAGAAAAAAACCAAGATATTTTTATAGATGGTTTAGTAGCTGCTCATTTTAGCGATTTATCACCTGCCGAACAAAAGAATGTAAAAGAAATTTTGAAAACTTTACTAAATGGACGCGATGGAAAAGAAATAATGAATTTGATCAATTCAGATCCAAAATTATTCTATTCGGTAGTATTTAGCGCTTACAAAGAAAAAGCTAAACAGAAAGAAATCCTGCACGCTGTAACGATTAACCTAAATAAGATAATTGCCGATACTAAATCTATTAATAGAAAAAAAAATAATATTAAGTCTATAACGTCAAAAATTACAATGGCAGCGGGACTAGTCGCTATTGCTTCAGCTGGAGCCTTCATAGGAGGGCTAATGCTACCAGCACTTATTGTTCCAGCTTTTGCCCTTTCCGTTAAGTTTGCTCCAGTTGTAGGTGAAAGGATAGGGGAAACTATAGCACAAAATAATGGCATGGTACAAAAAAAGCAAACTCACTTAAAAGAATTTATGGCGTCAATTGCACAACCGGAATTAGGCCAAAAACTTTCTCATTCTAAAGCCCATAAAAAAGATTTAATGTTGAAACCAGAATTAGAAATCAAATCTCAGGTCATAGATATTTTAAACCAAGCACGTAGCAAAGATATTAATAAAAAGAATTCTAGGCAAAGGTAATAGATATAGTAATTTAGAGAAAATTATTATATAAGCCCTCGATAATTTATGCAGTAATATTGCCCAACTTTCAATTAAAGTAGATTATATTAAATTGCTTAATAGTAAACATTTATTGGGCAGGATTTTTTAATTTACCTATGTTTGTACAAGAGTCTTAAAGCATTATCTAGTTTTTTGCACGGAAGTAAATCCTTATCCTTAAAATCCTATCAGTCTTCTGTATTAATGAATTCTTTGAATTCTGCAATTATTTTTGAGTATAATTTATATTTAAAAGGGATGATATTTTCTAATAATTCATTGAACCCTACCCATTGCCAGCTGTCAAATTCGGGATGCTTGGTCTTAACATTTATATCAGAATCCTGGCCTGTAAATCTTATTAAAAACCATTTCTGTCTCTGTCCGCAGTATTTTCCTCCCCAAAGTTTATGAACTAGGAATGGAGGCAACCGGTAGCTATACCATTTTTTACTTTCGGCAATTATCTTACCTTGGCTACTACCTATTTCTTCTGCCATTTCTCTTAAAGCGGCTGCACTTGGTGTTTCACCCAAGTTAATTCCACCTTGTGGCATTTGCCAACCGTTTGTTTTAGAATCAATTCTTTTTCCTACAAAAATCCGGTTATTTTGATTAATGATCATCATTCCGACACCTGGTCTAAAAGGGAGTTTTAGTTCAGGTGTTTCTATTTTTTTTTGTACCATATTTATTGTTGCTCCTTTGAAAGGATAAAAGAGAAAAAAACCATACGAGATCCGATATTAAAATTATAAGAATTATGGTTCTTTCCACTATGCTATTTATTTTTTCTTTTCTCTAATTATTAATCCACGAATTAAATCGTAAGCCCGAGCATATTGATAATCTTTCTTATACTTTTCAGACATTTTATGGTTTTCAATTTTTTCTGGTGTTGCAACAGCTTTAGAATCCAGTTTATCTTCGTTATTATATTTCTTTAGATAACTTTTTATTGAAGATTCATTGAATGCGCTATCTTTTTTTTCTTTTTCTGTATACTCAACTTTTGCATTTTCAATGAAAATATCCGGTTCAATGCCTTTACCATTTATAGATCTACCATTTGGGGTGAAATATTTAGCGGTAGTAAACTTTACTGCTGCCCTTTTGTTAATTTGTGTAAAAGTTTGAACCAATCCCTTACCGAAAGAGGTAGTCCCAATAATAATGGCTCTACTATGATCCTGTAAAGCTCCAGCTACAATTTCAGAAGCCGAAGCAGAACCAGAATTAATTAATACTACCATAGGAACTTGGGGAGCTTTTTCAACAAATCTACCTGCAGAAATTACCACATTCTCCTCATCTTTTTTTCCTTTAGTTGATACTATTATTCCATGGTCTAAAAAATATTCGCAAACTGCTATTGCTTGATCAAGAAGACCCCCTGGATTGTTTCTCACATCCAAAATTAAACCTTTTATCTCTTTCTTCTCAAGCTGGGCCTTTTTAGATAAATCTTTTACTGCTTTTTTAAGTTCACTTATGGTTTGATTGTTAAAGGTGACAATTCTTATGTAGCCAATTCCACCATAATCATCTAATTCTAAATCAGATTTTATTGGTTTTATCTTAACAATTTCTCTTACTAAATCGATTTCAGTAGTTTGATTACCATCTTCTTTTACTACAAGCAAATTAAGCTTAGTTCCAGGTTCACCACGCATCTCGCGGACAGCTTTGTTGTAGCCAAGAGTAGAAACTAATTGTCCGTTAACGCCTACGATATAATCCCCTGCCTTAATTCCTGCTTTATAGGCTGGCAAATCATCAATAGGTGAAATAACTTTTATAGCACCTTGATCAGGAATTATTTCTACACCTATACCTCCGAATTCCCCGTCTGTTTGATCAAGGAAAAACTCAAGATCATCATCAACAAAATATCCGGAATATGGGTCAAGGGAAAGCAGCATACCGTTAATTGCTTCATCCGTCATTTTTTGGTAATCTACCTCTCCCATGTAATCTTTACCAACACGCTGTAAAACTTCTTGAAACTGTTTGCAATAGTAGGGTGGGGGTTGATTATTAATTTCTTTTTTTTTCTCTTCTTCAGCAAACGTTACCGAAGCACCGAATATAGTTATGAGGACCGTTAGTAAGGTTAAAGAACAAAAAAACGAGTTTAAAAACATTTCAAGGTAAAATTTTAAAAAAGGTTGTACCTTCCTCTTTCTCAATTTACAAGGCTCTTTGCTAATTGTTGCTAGAACATTGCTTAGCAGAGCAATAATTAATTGTGTGTTTATACTAGCTGATTGGCGAGTAAGTGTTCCCCAGTGACAACTTTTTGGGCTGTAATTTCTTTGCTTTTCAATAAAATCAAACATATATTTCGAGGTTTCCTTCCTTATTTAATAATGCTTTTTCCTGAATAAATTTAAATCTCTTTTCAGGATTTTTTCCCATTAGATTATCTACTATTACATTTGTATTGTCAAAGTCATCTATGCTTACTTGATATAAGAGTCTTAATTTAGGATCCATAGTTGTCTCTTTGAGTTGTTTTGGAGTCATTTCGCCTAGGCCCTTAAATCTTCCAACTTCAATTTTTGCCTTACTTTCGGAAGATAGTTTTTCTGTAATCAATAGTTTTTGCTCGTCATTAGCGGCATAATAGGTCTTATTATTCTGCGTTATCCGGTATAGAGGCGGCTTTGCTAAATATAAGTGACCATTAACTATCAGCTTACGCATTCTAATAAAAAAGAAAGTCATTAATAAAGAAGCTATATGTGCGCCGTCCACGTCCGCATCTGTCATAATTATTATTTTTTCGTAGCGTAAGTCTTCTTCTTTGTAATGGTTCATTGAACCGCAGGCAAGGGCTGTTTCAAGGTCTTGGAGTTCCTGATTGGCTAGAATTTTTTGCACAGGAGAGTTTGCAACGTTTAAAATTTTACCTCGAAGTGGTAATATTGCCTGGGTTTCCCTGTCTCGTGCTTGTTTTGCTGACCCCCCGGCAGAATCTCCTTCAACTAAAAAAAGTTCTGTCCCTTGCGCATTATTCCGTGTACAATCAGCAAGCTTACCCGGTAATCGTAATTTCTGAGTGGCATTTTTTCTGTTAACTAATTTCTCGTTTTTGCGATTTAACCTATATTCAGCGTTATTTATAAGGTGCGCTATTAATATATCAGCTACTTTTTTATTACTGCTAAGCCAATGATCAAAATGATCTTTAATCATATTTTCAACGTGCTTTGCAATACCATTAGAAACTAGTTTTTCCTTGGTTTGACCTTGAAATACAGGATTTGTAATAAAAACTGAAATAACAATACAAGCTGATTCTAAAATGTCCTCGGGAGTTATTAAAGATACCTTTTTAAGCCCTGTCATTTCGCCATAAACCTTTATACTTCGGCTTAGTGCCGCTCTGTTACCTTGTTCGTGAGTTCCACCTTGTGGAGTTGGAATAGTATTACAGTAAGATTGAACAAAATTATCTTCTTCATGCCAGCAAATTGCCCATTCTATTTTAATGTTTTCTGCTGTTATCTCAGCATTACCGGAAAATATTTCCCCTCCGACAATTTTATTCTTATCAAGCTTTGAGTCTAGATAATCTCTAAGACCATTTGGAAAATGAATAACTGATTTTTCTGGAACTTCCTGATTCTGAATCAGTTCTGGAGCGCAAACCCAATGAATCTCAAAGCCTTTATATAAATAGGCTTTGGATTTTGCTAAATCATAAACTTTTTTTGGTTTAAAGGGTATCCCCCCAAAAATTTCTGGATCAGGGATAAAGGTAATCTTAGTGCCTCTGGATTTTTTTGGAGCGTCTTTTTTCTCTAACTTCGTTAAAACATGACCTTTGGAATAATCCTGGCTATAAACGAAACCGTCCCGGTAAACCTCTACATTTAATTTCTCTGATAAAGCATTTACTACCGATATTCCAACACCGTGTAATCCCCCTGAAGTCTGATAAGCCTTATCGGAAAATTTCCCCCCCGAGTGTAATGTTGTCAAAATCACTTCTAGAGCAGATTTATTAGGGAATTTGGGGTGATTATCAACTGGTATGCCTCTCCCGTTATCTGCTATTGATATACTGCCATTAGCAAACATTTCAATGATAATACGATTGGCATATCCGGCAACTGCTTCATCCATAGAATTATCAATTACTTCTGAGACCAAGTGATGTAGTGAAGTTTCATCAGTCCCTCCAATATACATGCCGGGGCGCATGCGTACCGGTTCTAAACCTTCTAAGACTTCTATATCACTTGCGGTATAGGATTCGTCCTTAGAGCCTTTCTTAGTATTAGCAAAATTAAACAAATCAGACACTAAATATACCACCTTAAATGCTAAAATTAACTGGAATAAATCTATATAACTTTCTAGTAAAAAGCAATAACAACATCAAGTAGCAGGGAACTATACAAGGGGATTTTAGCTTAAGTAATGTAAAAAATTAGCAAATAAATTGTTAATGATAATAACGGTTTTATTAACCATTTTTTATCCACATACACAATATTTATTAATAATAAAATATTATTACTACGGTTTAACTTCTTACGAAACCAATAAACTGAATTTATTTAGTCATATACAGTAATGCAATTAACAACTATATATAGTATGTCAAGCAAAAAAACATACAATATTCGCAAAAATAACTATTGAAGAAAAATGAGTTTATGCGTTATGATCAAGGCAAGTTGATCTAAAATTCTAAACAGTTTTAGTTTTAAAAT
>Ga0169931_10006737_pt1 | contig 17220 bp, 10 predicted proteins | sample Kivu_15m_20L_FD_129675 | JGI IMG/M metagenome (GOLD analysis project Ga0169931, IMG submission 129675) | Freshwater microbial communities from Lake Kivu, Western Province, Rwanda to study Microbial Dark Matter (Phase II) - Kivu_15m_20L... | ecosystem: Environmental > Aquatic > Freshwater > Lake...
ATCGATCGGTTCGACAATCCCAATTCCCGTCAGACGCCGCCAAAGTCGATTCGCAATCGTCTGACTAAAACGTGCATTCTCGCTCGAGGTGATCCATGCGGCAAATCGCTCACGGCTCGTTCCGTCGGCCGCCGACGAAGGAATCGCCCCCCACAACACCGCAGGATGGACCACATCCCCTGGTCGACCGGGGGCCGATGCGTAATCGTGCGGCAGCTTGAGCACCCCGCGATTTTCAGTAACCGCAAAAGTGTTCGCTCGAACAAGACGCTGCAACGACGCAAAAACGGGCTTCGGAAGCGACTTCCGCCCCGTCGTGATCAACTCGCGAACCGAATCACCTCCTCGGCCCCCTCCCCCGCGGACACGCGTCTGCGTCCCCGCCGTGAAGGCCGCGAGCTGGTAAAACTGGTGCTGCGTCCACTCGTCAAAAGGATGGTCGTGGCACTGGGCACAGCCAATCTGTGTCCCAAGAAAAACGCGAACCGTGTTGTCCACATAGGGCAGCGGCATCCCGTTATCGCGCAGCTGGAAACCGGCGGCCGGGTTCTCCCAGATCTTCCCGTCCGCGGTGAGCATCTCGGTGACCCACTGGTCATACGGCTTGTTCGTACGAATCGAGTCCTTGACATAATGGAGGTAGGGATCCCCGATAATGTTCGGATCGGGACGTTCGGTCAGACGCAAGACATCCGCCCAAAAGTTATAGAAATTGCTGACGTAATCCGCACTTTCGAGCAGGTCATCGATCAATGTCCCCCGTTTGTCCTCAGCGGACGAATTCAAAAAGTCCGTCACCTCCGTGGCCGTAGGAATTCTCCCCGCGAGATCCAGATAAATGCGCCGAACAAACGTCGCATCGTCGATCGTCGGACCGACCACGAACCCTCGATCGAGCACCGCAGATTCAAGAATTGCGTCAATCTGATCCGCCGCGGCTTGCACCTCCGAACGCCGCTGCCGATCAACCACTGCAACCTCGATCGCGACGCCCTGCTGCGCTGCGGCGCTGCGTGGAAAGGGGACTCCCTTTCGAGCCGCGGGAACCTTCGCTTGCCCCTTCCCCTGCGGCGCGGCAGTAGCGAGCGGCCATGGACCACTACCCAGAATCCCGACCAAGAGCGTACCGCAGAGCACTCGGGCCGGAAAACGAACTTCCCGAGTTCCGCTTCCATTCCTCCGCCCAGCTCGCATGTATGCTATTCTCAGCCAGGAGACAAACGCCCTGATGATCATAATCAACTCTTTCCCCTCGACTCACCGAGTGCCAACCATGGCGAAAAACCAGCTCGCGCTGTTCACTGCTGTTCTTATAATCTCGCTCGCTTTCTCGGGGACTACAAGCGCACAAACGACAACTGCCGGGGACAAGCAGGGAGTCTACAGGCTAGCCATCGAAGGCTCCGAGGTCGCGATCTACCGAAATGAAACCCTCGTCACACGACTGCTGACAAGCAACGGTTCGAAGCCAACGCTCTATCCGCTCATCGGACCTGATCAAGTCCCACTCACACGGGCTTACCCCAATGAGGAACCTCGCGAAGGGGAGGCCGAAGACCATCTCCACCATCGGTCCGTGTGGTTTACCCATGGGGAGGTCAATGGTATCGATTTCTGGGCCGAGGGCGAGGGGAAGGGGAAGATTGTCCAGAAGCAACTGCGAATTGTCACCGGCGACGAAGATTTTTCTATCCATACGGCCAATGACTGGCAGGCTCCCGATGGACATGTCGTGCTGACCGACCAGCGGCAGATTCGCTTTCAAGAGATCCTCGGTCTGCAAGCGATCGATTTTCAGATTGCGCTTCAGGCGCGAGATCAAGCAGTCGTCTTCGGCGATACCAAGGAAGGCAGCTTTGGGATCCGCGTCAACGAACATATGAAAGTGGATGCCAAAGAGGGAGGAAGAATCGTCAACAGCGAAGGCGATCTCGATGGCCAGGCGTGGGGCAAGCCCGCCGCTTGGGTCGATTATTCAGGTCCCGTCTCCGCTCCCGCCGAACAGGCTGTCGATGCCGATGCCGCAGATGCTTCGGCCGATGCCACGCCAATCTACGGAATCGCGGTTATGAACCATCCCTCTAGCTTCGCCTTTCCGACCCGCTGGCATGTTCGCACCTATGGACTCTTTGCCGCAAACCCCTTCGGTGTCCACCACTTCACAGGGGGTTCTCCGACCGAAGGAGTGCGTCTGGAGCCGGGGAAAACCATCGAGCTCAAGTACCGGCTGTTGCTCCATCGTGGACGCGCCGAAGATGCGGCCATCGCGAAGCACTGGGAAATTTATGCCGGGGGTGCCGATCCGAATTGATTTCCCCGAGCTCAGTCGGGTAAACGAATCGGACGTGCTTCACGCGCCGATCGATAGATCGCTTCGATCAGCTGGACACTTTTTCGTGCCTCATGACCATCGATCGATGGGGGACGTTGTTCATCGACCGCGGTGACAAAGTCCTCAAAAAAGCGTCGATGCCCATGATGCCCAATCGCCTTCGGATCGGATGCCCCTCCACCAGTCTTCGTTTGCCCTCGCATCCGCTCGCGCACTTGCTCGTCTTCAGGGGATTCGTCGGCAAATTTCCACTGGATCAAGTCCTCCTCCTCAAGGATCACACTCCCCCGGCTGCCACTGATCTCAATCCGTTTCAGCGCCCCCGGATAGGCCGCCGTCGTACCCTCGATCACCCCCAGCGCCCCGCTGCGAAACTTCAGCGTTGCCACAGCCACGTCTTCAACTTCAATTCGCTCATGGGCGACAGTATCGATCATCGCAAAAACCTGCTCGACAGGCCCCATGATCCACAGCAGCAGATCGATCGAGTGGATTGCTTGATTCATGAGCGCGCCACCCCCATCTAAATCCCATGTCCCGCGCCACGCTCCGCTGTCGTAATAGGCTTGACTGCGATACCACTTGACATAAGCATCCCCCAGCGCAATTCGACCTAGACGCCCTCCGGCAACTGCCTCCCGCAACAATTCGCTGCTGCGATGGAAACGGCTCTGAAAAGTCACCCCCAGCTCGACGCGATGCGCGCGGCATGAATCGATGATCGCGTCGCAGCGCGATGTCGTTACCTCCAGCGGCTTTTCAACCACCACATGCTTTCCTGCAGCAGCTGCCGCGAGCGCCGGATCGAGATGGAACCCGCTCGGGGTGCAGATCGAGATCGCATCCACCTCGGGATCAGACAGTAACTCCTCGAGCGTTCGGTAGGCACGGCATCCAAACTCTGCCGCAAACGACTCCGCTCCTTCCATCCGCCGGCTCGTCGCTCCCACCAGCTCCGCCCCGGTCGTCTCAGAGATCGCACGGGCGTGGAATCGCGAAATCGTCCCGCAGCCAACAATCCCAAACCGCAAACGCTTCGCCATCTGCCACGCTCCTGAAACCATCCCGTTTTCTTCCGATTGCCAACGACGCCGAATGTCGCACAATCTGCCCCCCACCCTCTGCCATGTTGTACAGCTTTGAAGCAGCACTCTCAATCAAGCCCGCACCTCAAATGCACGCCCCCCGGAAGAGTTGTCATTTTTCCCGCTTTCACCCTTCGCCCCAGCCGATATATCGGATAGTTTACTTTTATGATCATCATTGTATAGATTGTCGCCATAATGAGTTTCCCGAGTCGCCGCCAGGGACACCACAGCCGCCAGGGACACCACAGCCGCCAGGGACACCACAGCCGCCAGGGAGGACACCACAGCCGCCAGGGACACAGCCGAGGAATACCTGAGACAGGAATGCCCGAAAAAGGAATGCCCGAAAAAGGAATGCCCGAAAAAGGAATGCCCGAAAGGCGAATGCTCCGTGTCATCTCTCTCGAGGAAGACATATCGCCGCCCGACACGGCCCCCGGTTCTGCCGCAGCCGATCCGCCGCTTTATCCGACAGAGGATTTCCTTGCTGAACTGGCTCGCTGCAGTGGCGAGCTCGAGCTGGCCACACCCCAGGAAATTCTCCACTGGGGGATTGAGCGATTTGCTCCCCGTTTCACGATGGCGACGGCTTTTGGTCCCGAGGGTATGTGCCTGATCCACATGCTTGCCGAGCTGGGGGGCAAGACGCCGATTTTCAATCTCGATACGGGCTATCAGTTCGCCGAAACGCTCGAGCTCCGCGAAACGGTCCGCACACGGTATGGGATTGAGGTCCAGTACAAACGACCGGCAACGAGCGTCGCAGAGTACGAGCAGATGAACGGGGGTCCGGTTTACAAGACGAATCCGGATCGGTGCTGTGCGGAACGCAAGATCGCGGTGTTGCATGAAGCAGCGAGGGGGTTTCATGCCTGGGCCAGCGCCATTCGTCGCGATCAGAGTGCCGACCGAGCCGGGGTGCCGATCCTTGGATGGGATGCGAAATTTCACCTCGTCAAGCTCAGTCCTTTGGCGCGGTGGACGAAGCGTGAGGTTTGGTCGTTTATCACGACGCACGACATCCCCTACAACCCACTGCATGATGCGGGATATCCAAGTATCGGCTGCTGGCCTTGCACGCGGAGTATTCTGGCTGGTGAGGACGAGCGTGCGGGGAGATGGAGCGGATTCGCAAAAACCGAATGCGGACTGCACACAAGGAAAGATCCCAGCACTGGCGGCTGAGGATGGTGCACCCATGCGGATCGAGGAACGGGTTCCTCGGTTCGATCATTCAAGTCGCAATGGAACACTCAAGCTGGAATCAATGCATGCAGGTCTCTGCTCGACTTCACTATGCCTGTATGGCGATGCTCGATCTCGCGATGCACCACAGTGCCGACCGGCCAGTGACGCTGCGTGAGATCGTTGCGCGTCAAAATATTCCACAACCTTTCCTGGTGCAGATCTTGCAAACCTTGCGAACGGCGGGGCTAGTTTTCAGCACTCGCGGAAGCAGCGGCGGTTATCGATTGGCACTTGACCCCGAGATGATCTCCCTGCTCGATATTGCCACGGCGATCGGGGGGCTGGGTGGTTACGGGACCGCAGGTACGGGTGACGTCGAGGAAGAAAACCGAGCGGCGGTGGTCCTCCATCAATCATGGAATCGCGCCGAGGAAGCAGCGCGGGGGATTCTGGCCCAGACGCATTTGAGTGATTTGGTGGCGGACCTGAGGGGTACCCCCGCGGCGATGTTTTATATCTAGAATGTTGATCGCAAAACATCCGTCGATCCCTTCGTCACCATTCACCTTTTCGAAAACTTCTCCAGCGATTCCCTGCCATGAGCGCCACCAAGATCTTTGTTTCTCGGCAGATCCCGGCCGTCGGTCTCGAACGACTCCGCCAGCACTTTGAGGTCGACCTCTGGCCGGAGAATGGTCCTCCCAGCCGCCAGGAGCTCCTCCAGCGGGTTGTCGGTTGTAGTGGGATTCTTTCGTTGCTGAGCGATCGAATCGATGAAGAAGTCTTTGCTTGCGCCGGACCGCAACTGCGCGTCGTCAGCAATTACGCGGTGGGCTATAACAATATTGATATCGAGGCTGCCGCGGCGCGTGGGATCCGCGTTGGGAATACGCCCGATGTCCTCACCGACGCGACTGCGGATATGGCCGTTTGTCTGCTTCTGGCAGCCGCGCGACACTTGAAACCGGCCATCGATAATGTCCGTCTCGGACGCTGGTCGACATGGGAACCGCTCGGATTCCTTGGCAGTGAATTAGCTGGAAAGACACTCGGGGTCATTGGCGGTGGCCGAATCGGATCGGCGATGGCAAAGCGATGCCACGGTGGGTGGGGAATGCGGATTCTCTATGCATCGCGCGGGAGTTTTTCGGCTCTGGGACAGACCACCTGGAGCTCCCGAGTTCCCTTGGATCAGCTGCTGCAAGAAAGTGATTTTATCTCGATCCACTGCGATCTGAACGAGCAGACCAAACATCTCATCAATCGCCAGACCCTGCAAATGATGAAACAGGGTGCGATTCTGATCAACACCGCGAGGGGGCAAATCGTCGATCAGGATGCGCTCTGCGAAGCGCTTCTTTATGGTCCGCTCGGTGCCGCGGGGCTCGATGTGACCGATCCCGAACCTCTTCCCCCGGAGCATCCACTGGTGGGTCTCGATAATTGCCTGATCCTCCCCCATATCGGTAGTGCAACGCATCAAGCACGCGACGCGATGTCGCGAATTGCCGCAGAAAACATCATCGCCGCGATTACGGGTGTCGCAATGCCGGCAGAGGTCGCTCGGTCAGGGCAACATAGTTCCGCGCCACGAGCGTAGTTCAGCTACAATACTTACGGCCCCGCGCGGATCCGTGCGCCGCCGCTTTTTATCATCCCCAAAACCCGGAGTATCTGCCCGATGAGTGATTCGTTCTTGCCAGTTCCACGCCGAAGATTCCTCTCGCAGCTGCTTGCTGGAACCGCCGCATGCAGCGCCCTTTCGATGCTCCCAAGACATTCCATGGCTCGCTTGCCGGACGAGGATCAACCGCTTTATCGAATTTCGCTTGCCCAGTGGTCGCTGCACCGCACATTCTTTGCAAAGAAACTTGATCCTCTCGATTTCGCCAAAGTTACTCGCGAGGAATTCAACATCGACGCCGTGGAATACGTCAATCAGTTTTTCAAAGATAAAGCGACTGATCAGGAATATTTGTCTGAGCTGCAGAAGAGAGCTGCGGACCATGGCGTCCAGAGCCTCCTGATCATGATTGACGGCGAAGGAAACCTAGGAGACCCGAGTCCCCAAGGGAGGCTGCAAACGGTGGAGAATCACAAAAAGTGGGTCGATGCAGCGAAATTCCTTGGCTGCCATTCGATCCGAGTCAACGCGGGTAGCAGTGGTTCTTTCGAGGACCAGCAAAAGCAGGCTGCCGATGGTCTACGAATGCTGTCCGAGTATGCAAAACCGCTCGGTCTCAGTGTGATCGTGGAAAACCATGGAGGCCTCAGCAGCAATGGCAAGTGGTTGGCAGGGACGATCGCGATGGTCGATATGGAGAACTGCGGGACGCTTCCCGATTTTGGTAACTTTACGATCAATTACACCACGAAGGAAGTTTACGATCGGTATCAGGGAGTCGAGGAACTGATGCCATCGGCGAAGGCGGTGAGCGCCAAGTCCCATGCGTTTGATGCCGAAGGCAATGAAACCTCGACTGATTACCGGCGAATGATGAAGATCGTCCTTGCCGCTGGCTACCGGGGCTGGGTGGGGATCGAGTGGGAGGGAGGGACACCCGACGAATACGAAGGGATTCGCCTCACGAAGAAGCTGCTTGAAAAAGTCCGAGCAGAGCTGTCAGCCTGAAAGCTCTTGACACTCGATGCTGACGGCCGGTGGAGAAGCTTGTCGTCGATCTTTGCCGTGATTCCGGCGACGGCCGGGGCGATCAGTACGGGGCCTCGAGCACAAAAAAAGGCACCCTCGTCAAGGCCATAGAGCTCGTCGAGGGTGCCTCACTGGGAACTCAACTGTTATTTGAGCCGCAGCTGCAATTACAGGCCGCAACCGCAAGCGGGTTCGCACCCACAAACTGGTTCGGCACATCCGCAGCCTGCGCTGTGCTTGTGCATCAGCTTCTTCAGGAAGCCACCGAAGAGGGGCTTGCAAGGAGCTGGGCAAGCGGGTTCGCAGCCACAAGCGGGTTCGATCACTTCGTAGCCGCAGCTGGGTTCAGCGCCGCAGACTGGCTCGCAGCACGGAGCTGCATGGCAGCTGAACAGCTTCTTCAGCATCCCGCCGAACTTCGGACGGGGGCTGCAGCATGGATCGACAACTTCGCAACCACAAGCGGGTTCAACAATCTCGCAGCCGCAAGCCGGTTCGCCACAAGCGACCGGAGCACAACCACGATTACAGAAACGATCAAGCAGGCCAAAGCCAGCCTGAGCGGTGTTGCCGGCAACCAAGAACAGGGCCAACAACGCAGGGGCGATCACGCGACGCATCGGTGAATTCTCCATGGACCGAGGAAACGTCAAACAGAGGTCGTCGTATTCGTGATCAACCTCAGGCCAACGGTCCGAAGGCCTACTTAGGAGGGAGACCCAGCGAGAGGCCAGCAGTCTCAGGTCGAACGAATGCAACGGGCATACCACAAGGTGCCTTGCCAAACCATATCGTCTACCTGCTGCGCCGTTTTTCCCTATTCCGCAAACTTTCACTCATGCAACCCGTCGGCCTGGTTAGATTCTCCTACCTGTTTCGAAGAAACCGAAAAACCTTCATTCTCGCTCACCACGATAACTCGATCGACCCCTTCAATCGCTACACTCTGCGCTGCCCCACCTGGCCACCGGACGATCACTTCGTCGACCTGCTCGAGCTTTCCTAAGCCCACAGTGATTGGCAACTCGCACTGGCTCAGGTAGCTCCGTGTCGGGTTCACGACACATTCCCATCGCTGCCCACCAGCGCGAACCAGAACCTTTGCCCCAATCGCCGATCGATTCGCCTTGCTCCCCTGCAGCACTAGCCGCAGCCAATGATTTCCTAGACGCTGATCATTCCGCAGCAATCTCGGCGGGCCGCCGCTGGAGGTCAAAACGACATCCAAGTCCCCATCCCCATCGACATCTCCATAAGCCGCCCCGCGGCCGACAAGCTGGGTCTGGAAATCAGCCCCGGTCTGCTCGGCGGTCAGCGGAATCAACTGGCTTCGCCCCTCGAGGCCGGCATTCCAGAACAACTGTGGCGCCTGGGCGTAATGCTGTGTCCGCTGGACTTTGTGAATCTCCTGCTCGAGGTGTCCGTTCGCACCAAGCACGTCCAGCCGCCCATCGAGGTCGACGTCAAAGAAAAAAAGTCCAAAGGTCAAGCCGAGCCGAGTTTGCGGACCAATCCCTGTGGCCATCGCCAAATCATTGAACTGGGGCTTGCTGGGACTGGACGCCACATACAAAGCCGATGGTTCATTCGCGAAATTTCCAATCCCGACCGCTAACGTCCCATCCTCGCGAAAGGGCACCGCATCGATTCCCATCGCTCCACGGGCGTTTCCATCGCGATCGTAGGCGATTCCGCAGAGCTCGGCCGATTCCACGAAGGTCCCATCCTGCTGGTTCATGAGCAGAAAATTCTGCACCGTGTCATTGGCCATCACGATATCGAGATATCCATCCCCATTGACGTCGACAGGGACCATTCCCATTCCCTTGGCCAAGGGAACTCCGGTCGTTCGATTGCGCACCTGGATACCTGCCTCCGCAGAGATGTCCACAAACCCTTCCGCTCCTCGATTGTGGTAGAGGTATGGAAATGTCCCTCCGAAAGCGCGTGGAGGACCGTAGGCGCGATTGACGCCGTCAATCGAAAAGCTCTGCGATAGATCCATCTCCCGCGACCACTGGACATAATTGCAAACAAACAAATCCAATCGGCCATCGAGATCAAAGTCAAAAAAACCGCAGCTTGTGCTCCATGCATCTTCAGCCCCACCAACCCCCATCGCCAGCGTTACATCCTCAAATTTCCCCTGGACATTTCGCAGGAGATGATTCTTCCCCACGGCGCTGAGAAAGACATCGCACCAGCCGTCATTATCGTAGTCACCGATCGCAACCCCCATCCCGTAGAGCGGAAAATCGAGGCCGACCGCGGCAGTGACGTCGGTAAATGCGCCCCTGCCGTCGTTGGAGTAGAGCTTGCTGGTGGTGCTCGCAGTGCTCGTACCGCTCGGCAAACCGCTGCCCGCAGCCTGCGGAGACACGTGACTCCATGGCCAGTCGGTGGAATTGACGAAAAGGAGATCTTGGTCCCCGTCGTTGTCATAATCCAACCAAGCGACCCCGCTGCCCATCGTCTCAGGAAGAAGCTTCTCCCCCGCCGCACCACTGCGGTGGATAAAATCAATCCCCGCCCCCCGGCTGATTTCTACAAATGGAACAAGCGGAAGCTCGAGCGGAGTCTGCTGACGTTTTTTGGGTGCCTCCGGAACCACAACCACGGCCTCCTCCGGCTTCTTCATCAAAGCCTGCAGGAGCGCTGCGGCTCCCAAGATCACCCCCACAAGAAAGATGACGATAATCGACCTGCGGAGCGCTCGCCCGATGATCGCATCATCCCCCTCCCCAGTTGTTTTTCCGTCGTTGCTCATCAAGTTCCCTTGCTCTTCTCCTGATCCATTTGCAATCAACTGGCAATCAATTGGCAATCAATTGGCGATCGTTCCCTGCCCACCGAGGACAGACGCTTGGTCGGGCAGACGCTCCTCCGGTACCCGCTCTTGAGCCGCCGCAGCATCGCGCTGCAGATCGTAGATCACAAGCGCCTCAGCGGCATGGTCTGCGGCCGGGTATTTTCGCCTCGCCGCTGGAATCGCCAGCTCCGACGCGTTGTCGTCCGGTTTGTACTTTTGATGGAGTCGATGATGGTGCTCTTGGAGGTCGGTCTTCTCCATAAGTCCATAGATCCGCGCGAGGTTCGCGTGCGCCGTCATGTTTTCGGAATCCTCGTCAAGGACTCGCAGAAACTCCTGTTCCGACTGGCGCAAGTAGGTTTTCGCCCCCTCCGGGTCCGCTGCGTTATCGGGCCGCTGGGCAAGATCAAGCAGCGTCAAACCGAGCTCATTGCGGACCACATAGTCGCGGCTGAAATCAAATTTTCTCTCCGGCACCTTGGTCTCAAGGACGCCTCGTAGTTTCACAGCTGCCTCTTCAAGATTCCCCTGCTGGCGATCGACCACTCCGCTCAGCCACGCATGGGTCCATGGCGGCGGGGAAGGGTCAAAGCTGAGCGATCGCGCGAGGGCCTCGGTTGCGCCATTAAGATCCCCTTCCTCGACCATCACGCGTGCGATGTTAAGAGGTCCATCGAATCGTCCCAGCGACTCGACCGCAGCAAATGCCTCTGCCGCCTGCCGTAAGGCTCCCTTCCCCTTGAGCAACATCCCAATCCCATAATCATTCCAACGTTGCCAAGGAGGAATCTTGGGAACCGCGTTCAGTTCGGCGGCGACGAGCGGTCCTCCGTCAACAGGAAGAAAGAGTCGATCCTCGGCCATCACGACCACCGGCAATGGATTTCGTGGAGCACCGGCATCGCGCAGCGGCGCATCGCGCCCCTCCTCCAATTGCTCTTCAATAATTCGCAAATACTCCGTATCAAACTTGCGATACTTGACCTGGACGTGGACCTCCAGCGGACCCACCGCATCCTCCGGAACGCGGAATTTGTAATGCACACTCTGGCCCGCCCCAGGTGGAATCTGATGGACATAGAGCGGCGTAAAGATGTCCTGTGCGTTCCGCCGGTTGATTCGATTCCCAAATCGGTCGAGGACAAAATTGCTGATAAAGTGAGACCATGGATCGACGGTCCCATCGGCATCTTCCTGCCCACTATGCCCGATCAGCTTTCCCTGATCCTTGACCGTCACATCGATCCAGACTTCATTCGAATCGGTCGTTCCCTGCGTAAAGTGATGCCCCATGGTCAGCGTTCGTACGACCGTCTCCAGCAAATAGGATTGCCCCCGCCCCAACACGGGAACCTCGGGCCGCAGGGGAGCGATCAACCGACCTTCAATCGAACCCTCTTCGCGAAGCCCAAAAATATCGACGCGAAGTGTCTTTTTAAGAAACTCGGTCGTCTGCTCAATCTCGCGATCCGCGCCATACCAGTGCATGATCCCCGTGTTCGCGCCCACAAAAAGGTGATCCCGGACAGCGAGCTCTCCCAATTTCTCCGAATACTTCGAACCGAGATCCTCGGAAGCCGTCTCCGGCATATGGCAGCCATTGCAGTTGGTTTGCGCGACCTCAGGATAGTAAAAGCTCCTTGCCCCATGCCCCGACACGCCGCTGAGCAAGTAACTGTCGTAGTGATTTTGTCCGCGGAGCCATTCCCGATACTTGGTCAGCTCACCAGGCAGATTGACCTTGTGGCACGTACTGCAGAACTCGGCAGACTTGTGAAACGGCTTGAGCATCTCCGACTTGTGAAAGGATGGCTTCGCCTTGACGAGCAGTTCATTCACTTTTTGTAGCAACGGGTTGTCGCTGTACGTGAAAGGGTAGTGCTCCGGTTCATCGATCACATAATCGGCATTCCCCTCCGTACTGCCGATCTCCTGAATTGCATGACATACCGTGCAGGTAATCCCGGCGTGGGCCGTGGGATGACCGACATCGTCAAACTGCGGATCATCAAATGCGCCCGAGAAGAACGGGACGGGATCATGGCAACCGGCACAAAACCGAGTCGCCTGGACGTTGCCATCGCGCTCCAGAGCTACCTTCCGCGTTTCGCGAACAGAAACCAGATATGCCGGGTTATTAAAACTGCTCCGGTGATGGGCGCTGTGAACCCATGAATTGTAGACATCGGGGTGGCATTTGAGGCAATAGTCGTCCTTCATCAGTGTGCCAGCATCGATAAATTTCCCAGTCGCGGTCGATGCCAGCGACGGACGAAAATACTGCTCGCCCTGGAGCGGACTGACCCCTTCACTGATCCGCGGGTCGCTGGCTTGAAAAACCACCATCGCTGCGACTCCCGCGGCCACCACCGCAGCAACCTTGCCACCTACAGCCCATTTAATCTTCGGACCGGCAAGTCGGTGCAACCAGTACAACCAGATCGCTACCAACGGGGTCGCAAAGTGTGCCCAGTAAACCACTCCCCGGACATCCGGATTGACGATCGTCCACTTGCCAACTCGCATCAGCAAAACACCAGAGACAAGGATCGCAATCGCAATTGAAAACAGTGCGTACCCAATCCTCACCGCACGGCGATTCTTTCGCGTTCTCGCCTTGGCCATGTGCAGGAAACCAAAACAGATCACCGGCACAATCAAGCCAATCCCCAGCACAAGGTGGACGAGAAACATCAGCTGATAAAAGTGATTCTCATAGACCTCGCTCCGCAACCACTGCAGGAACGTAATGCTGCTCAAGTACAGCCCGTTGGCCGCGAGCAGTCCAAACAAACCAAAGACGACGTAGAGCAGAATCCGAAGTCGCGGCGTAATTGTCCGCACATACTTGGTCTGCGCTTCGGCCGCCCGCAGTAAATGGGCGTACTTCTCAGGAACACTGGGCTTCTCAGGAACACTGGGCTTGGCTGCCGCCCCCGATGCCGGGGCATTCCCCTCGTGCGAAGAATCCATAAAAACACCCTCAGGTGGTGGAAGACTGGGAGAAGAGTTGCGGATCCTCCGAATCGAGCGGAGATCCATTCAGCGGACGGCTGACTTGAGGGTGTCGCACTGGACTGCCGCACGATTCGTTTCGCGCATCGGCCAAGGAATCCTCGCACCGAGTATTCCGGCACCCTCCACCCCGATCTAACCAAGTCCACAAGGGGGTCGCAACAGGCGCACATTCCGCCGTAATTCTTTACCCGCCGAACCACTCACCAAAGTCCATGCCTTTCGCAGCACGCAATCTTCCGTCGACCCCTCATCCGCCCAGCACAAATGAACAGGAAGATGCTCGCCACGCGGAACAATCCCCATTGCACATCCCTCAGGGATTGGGTTGGGCGCTTGATTGCAACCGGGACCGTGGCAAGCCGGCGACGCCGGTTGACCCTCGTCGAAAAAGCTCGCATGGGCCATCAGATGCCGCGGCCCATCGAGCGGAAAGAGATAATCTCCACACCCCGCCGAGGCCTCCTCCGGTCCACAGAACATGCACCCCATGACCAACAACCCAAGCACGAATGCTCGGCAGCACCGAGGCATCGAACCGGTGAAGGGATGAGATTCAGGAGACACGCGGCACACCGTGACGAGGGCCTTTCGAATAAAAACGGAATCAGAACAGGGGTCTGACCGTTGGACCGTGAGACCCAATGCAGAATAACCGAACGCCGGTCAACGTGTCCAGAATTTGCGAAAAGATTGCTCCCGAATCAGGTGCGAGCGGTTCAAATCTTCAACCTCCGTCCCCCGCTCCACATCGATCCAGCGGGGTGGGTAGGAATGCATCTGCCGAAACGGTAACGGTTCTACGGTCTGACCTTCCAAGGTGTTCAGGTCGGCGTCCTTATCCCACCCCACGCTATGGAGGATAAAATCCCGCTTCCAACCCGGAGGTACTTCTTGGTCGGGGACGCGAAAACGGAGGCGAATTTCGTCCCCACCGGCAATCACAACCATCGCATCATCCCACGCGGCGAGCAGCTCGAGACAGTTGCCCCAGCGCGTGAGACGCCCCCCCAAAGGAGGCCAAGGACTCTCGACACTGGTGCGCGAATAATCATAGCGATGGGGTTGCGTCGACTGGCGCGGTAGAGCCTCCGAAAAACCGTGAAAACAAACCTCGGCGGAAACCATCTCCAGCGGAATCGATTGAACGGCCACTTCCGGCGGATTGACCACGACTTCTGCTGCGTCCCAGTAGATTTGGGCGGTCGTTTGAATTCGTACGCGAGGATCTTCAAGATTCAAATGTCCTGTCAAATCGACGACGATCGTTTTTGTCTTTCCGCCCGGGAATCCCATCGAGGCAATCGATTTGGTCCAAGAGCCGGCGTCAGGCCCTGGAATCCAAACCGATGGGGGTTCGACCGTTTCCAGTTCCGGATGCTGGTCGATCTGGATATTCAGCGAACTGTCGGTGGGAAAAATCCATCCGGTGAGCTTTAGCAGCACCCGGTCGGTATCCGCGATCGGTCCAAGGCCGAGCTCAATCCAGTGTGGCGGACAAAGACCCTGGAGAATCCGCCGCTGGAATCCTTGCACGTAACGCTCATCGGCCGCCTGGAGCAGTGGGAGGCAGTCGCTGCCCTGCGTATCGAGGGCCGACGTCACGGGCCGCGTCTGCGTGAAAGTAAAGATCTTCGGTTCCACCGTTCCCGGAGGACCAACCTTCTCGTTCGTCCAGATTTCCACATCGCGCGGATGGTCGACAGCAATCAGCGAAACATGATCAAAGTAGGCCAGTTCCCACAGTTCCTCGGTTAAACGCAGATCGTACGTCCCATCCCGCGGTGCGATCATGCGTCCATCGACCTTGAGGTATTCCCACGGCCGGTCGGGGACCACTTTGCCGGCAGCCATTTGTAAACCGAGCGGAGCAGCCCACAAGCAATCGGTGACGAACGAGATCTGCGTTCCATCCCAGGCATAGAGGTAAGGACACGAACCCTTGAGCGTTTGTTTCTCGACAAGCATTGCATCGATTGTCGGACGAATCAGATTCTGCGTCACTCCGTTGGTGAGAATGATCCGAAGATTGTCGGCTTCTGTTGCCGTCCCCAATCCAAAGTGAGTTGTCCGCTGGTCGATGACAGCCGCGCGGTAGTGAGGTCCGATCCGCAGTTCCACCGTCGAGCCGATGGCGTAATGGTTGTTACGGCCCGATCGATTGTCATCGATCCCTTTCATTTGAAAATCGAGATAATGACCAACCTCCGTCTGATTTCGCCAAATCACCAGCCCCCCGCCCTGCACCAGTCCAATATCGATCGCCCCATCCTGATCCCAATCTCCGCGAATCACCTGCGTGGAGGGCTTAGAGCCTATCCGAAAAGGGGTCTGACCCTTTGGAGGCAAGTCGATTTCATTGGTTTTTGGGCCGTGCCGGAGAGGGTCAGACCCCTTTTCGGATAGGCTCTCACTCGAGAGGGCATGACGAGCAAGTTCCGCAATCGGCTTTGGCCCCCCCTGAAGCATCTCGACGCCCCCAGGGCCAACCATCAGGAGGTCAGTCCAGGAATCATTGTCCAGGTCTGCAGAGACAAGACGGTTCCCAAAGATCGGCTCTTGCCCGACCCCTGCTGGGGTCTGAATCGCATCGACTCCTAAGGGCTGGATGTTGCCGGCAGTCATCGTTTCGCTTGTCCAAATGCCCAGCTGTGAACCATGCCAATAGGCGATATCCCAGGACACATTTCCGTCCCACTCGAGCATCGCCACCCCATTCCCAGCACCCTCCGTGGGGATTGAATCCAGGGGGCGCCAGCGCATTTGCAAATGGAGCAGGTTTTCGAGCCAACCCACTTTTCCTGAGCGTTGCATCGTCACAACGTCGAGATCGAGATCGCGATCCAGATCGCCAATCGCCATCGCCACGATCGGATCCTCGGCGGCGGGTAACTGGCTCGCCGCAGTGACGGAAAAGAAGGTGATGTTCCCTCGATTGATCCACAGCTGGACCCCCTCACCTTCAGTGGCGAGGAATAAATCGAGGTCTCCATCCGCATCGAGATCGCCACTCACACAGGCCACGCACTGACGAAGTGACTCAAGACCCGTTTCGCGATCGACCAGGATCAGTCGCTGGTCTTTTTCGATCCCGCTTCGGCCGTCGATGCGATAGATGCGAACTCCATATTCCCCCCACAGAACCAGGCAGGGGAAAGTATCATGCTGGCGCTCGAGCCGTCCCATGTCTCCACCGCTGGCCCCAGCGCGATCTCCTTGTGGGCTGCGAATCCGCTCAGGATGGGAAATATCGACCTCAAACAAGTCCGCGACATGAATCCCTCGCGTTCCGGCAGGAACCGGTGCGGCCGCTTGTTCCTCCCACACTCCACTGGCAGTCCTTTGCAGGATTCGCACCTGCTCCTGCGTGGCAATCGCAATCTCTTCCCCGCCCAAGAGGTCGAGGTCAACGCTGGCGATTGCGCGGATATCCTGGTCCAGCCCCGCAGGGACCGTCTCCGGAACAAAGCGTGGCTTTGCCTGGCTGATGGGCATTGTCGTCGAGGCTTGAGAGAGGGCCAAGACGTTGAAGCTGCGCGTGGCAATCAGGTCCAGCGGATGAGGAAGCGCTTGGCGACGATCGCTTTTGAAAATCTCGAGCCCCTTAACGATATTCAGCCACTGCATACCCGCGATCCGCGCCTCGCCCCAGCGACCTCCCCGGATGTCGTCGGCGATCTGCACAGCGAATCCGCGTGGATCGATCCCTGAACCTTGCAATTTGTCTTCGAGTACGGGAATGAACGGAGCGATCAGACCCTCGAGTCGCTGAGCCAATTCCGCAGCGATTGTCTGCTCCGACTCAATCGCATACTTGAGCGCCGCGAAATTCACGAACAAATTCCGTGGGCTGGCCTCCGCGGCCGCTGTGAGCGCCGCGGCAATCTGCCGGATCAGCTCCCGGTCTCCTCCTCCAAAAGGATCACGAGCAAGTTCGGCAATTTCTTCAGCGAGCGGACCTGCGAGAATCAGCGATCGAGGATCGCCTTGCAGCCGCGATGCCATTGCCGTCGCGAGTTCCCCCATCCGCTGCTGTTGGTTCTCTTGCGACTGCTGTGCGACAAGAAACCCGAGACGGGCATCCATCCACAAAACGATCGCGGTGCGTGTCGGTTCGTTGCCCCGCTCGGCCTCA